>Ga0247829_10000787_pt1 | contig 13251 bp, 13 predicted proteins | sample 12C_Control_Day4_FD_207765 | JGI IMG/M metagenome (GOLD analysis project Ga0247829, IMG submission 207765) | Soil microbial communities from agricultural site in Penn Yan, New York, United States - 12C_Control_Day4 | ecosystem: Environmental > Terrestrial > Soil > Agricultural land | place... | reverse complement strand
GTAGCCCGCCGCCCGCAGGCTGCCGCCGCTCATTCGCTTCATTTCCATCGTTCGACTCCTTCTCGCTTTCCGCCGCCGCGGACCGTCGGCCGGGCTGTGCGGCGAATGCTACGATGGCGCGATCGGCCAACGCAAAGAACCCAGTATGACGAATGGCCTGCTGCGCGGCGTCGCGACGTGGTGCCTGTGCGCCGCGCTTGCTGCGTCACCGGCCTTCGCCGCCGACATGGCGAAGACGCTGCGGGTCGCCTACTCGATCGCCGAGACATCGTTCGATCCCGCGTTCGCCTCCGATGCCGCGTCCGACGGCATCATCGCGAACATCTTCGACACGATGCTCGACTACGACTATCTGGCGCGCCCGGTGCGGCTCGTGCCGCGCGCGCTCGAGGCGATGCCCGTCGTCGAGGATGGCGGCAAGACCTATGTATGCCGGATCCGGAAGGGCGTTTATTTCACGCCCGACGCGGCGTTCAAGGGCGTGCGCCGCGAGCTGACCGCCACCGACTTCGCGTACGCGCTGAAGCGGATTCTCGATCCCGCCGTCAAGTCGCCGTGGTTGTGGCTGATCGAGGGCAAGCTGGTCGGCAGCGACGAAGCGCGCGCGGCCGCGGCGGGGAGCGGTCGCTTCGACTACGACAAGGCATTGCCGGGACTCGAGGTGGTCGACCGCTACACGCTGCGGATCCGGCTCACCGCGCCGGATCTACGCTTCCCGTACGTGCTCGCGGTCCCGACCACGTCGGCGCAGGCGCGCGAAGTCGTCGAAGCGTACGGCGTCGATATCGGCGCACATCCGGTCGGCACGGGTCCGTACACGCTCGGCGAATACCGGCGCAGCGCGCGCATCGTGCTCGTTGCAAATCCCGAATTCCGCCCCATGACATACGCGCCGGAAGGACCCGTTCCACCGGCTTCGCAGGCCGTTGCCGAAGCGCTCCGCGGCAAGCGCCTGCCGCTCGCCGGCCGCGTCGAGATCAGCATCATCGAGGAGGGGCAGGCGCGCTGGCTCGCGTTCATGAATCGCGAGATCGACTTCCTCGACATCCTGCCGATCGACTTCACCGAGCAGGCGCTCGACAAGGACGGCAAGCTGCTGCCGGCGCTCGCCGCACGCGGCATCGTGCACGACGTGCTGCTGCGTCCGAACACGTGGTGGTTCTACTTCAACATGGAGGACCCGGTCGTCGGCGGCTACACGCTCGACAAGATCGCGCTGCGCCGCGCGATCGCGATGGGCTACGACAACGCCGAGGCGATTCGCGTGCTGCTGAAGGGCCGGGCGGCTCCCGCGTACGGACCGATCCCGCCCGACATCGCGGGCTACGATCCGAAGCTCAAGACCGACGCGCAGTTTTACGACCCGGCGCTGTCGCGCGCGCTGCTCGACCGGTTCGGGTACAAGGATCGTGACGGCGACGGATATCGTGAGACGCCCGACGGCAAGCCGCTTTCGATCGAGCGCTGGTCGTCGCCCAACTCGGCGGCGCGGCAGTCCGACGAGCTGTGGAAGAAGAACATGGACGCGATCGGACTGCGCGTCGTGGTGAAGAAGGAGCGGGTGCCGGAGCTGCGCAAGATGGCGAAGGCAGGCAAGATTCCTATGCGCGGCGACGGCTGGAACGCCGACTACCCCGACGCCGAGAATTTCATGCAGCTCCTCTACGGACCGTCGGGGCCGGAGAACAATGCGCGGTTCAACCTGCCCGCGTTCAACGAACTGTACGAGAAGGCGCGGACGCTGCCCGATTCGCCCGAGCGCACGCGGCTGTTCGACCGCATGACCGAGCTCGTCATCGCCTACGCGCCGTGGCGGCTCACGTACCACCTGCTCGAGGACAGCGTGCGCCACCCGTGGATCGGCACGTACGTGCCGCATCCGATCCGGTCGCAGTGGTGGCAGTACATCGACGTCGATCCGGCGATGCGCGCGCGGGGACTGACGACGAAGGGCGACGGACGCGGGGCGAAGGATGCGGGACGGGCGACGCCGGGCGAGGGATAGGTCAACGCGACGTGACGCGCGTCACTCCTTCTTCGGCAACTCGTACGCTTTGCAATGCATCCGCACGACGGTCTGCTCGCGCGTGAGGTCGAGATCCATGCCCTTGCCGCGCAGCTCCATCAGGCCGTTCAGGTAGCGGATTCCCGAGCCGGACGGCACCTGGTACAGAATGACGCGCGTGCCGTCCGGCATCAGAAGCCGCGCCTCGGCGTCGGCAAAGCGGATGACGATTCGCTCGCCCTGCCGATCGCAGTCGATCGTGTTCTTCGCCGCCTCGATCTCTTCCTTGGTGGGACCCTGCTGGCAAGCCGCGAGCGTCAGCAGCACGGCGACCGGCACGAGCGAGGAGAAGATTCGGCGAGGCATCCTCGAGAGCTTCCTGGTTTGTGGAGCGGCGAGCATAGCATCGCCCGTCCGCACCACTGTCAAGTCACCGCGTAGCGCGGCCGCGCGGATTTGCGCCGGAAGCGGATGCTTTCCGGATAGGACAGCACCTCGATCTGCCGGCCGTCGCGGTTCGCCTGCTGCATCGCCTGCCACCAGCGCGCGTCGAGCAGGTCGGCATGAAAGGCCAGGAACGCGTCGCGGACACCGGGATCGGTCAGCAGGAACGTCGCGAACTCTTCGGGAAACACGTCGTGCGGACCGACCGGATACCACACCTCCCCCGACATGTCGTCGACGCCGGCGGGCGCCTTCGGAATCGTGCGGAACCGGCAATCGGTCAGGTACTCGATTTCATCGTAGTCGTAGAACACGACGCGGCCGTAACGCGTGACGCCGAAATTCTTGAACAGCAGGTCGCCGGCGAAGATGTTGATCGCCGCGAGCTCCTTGATCGCGTTGCCGTAGTCGCGGATGGCGCGGGTGGTGGCGCCCGCGTCCGCGTCGCGCAGGTGGATGTTGAGCGGCGCGAGCCGCCGCTCGATGTACACGTGTCGGATGATGACGTGGTCGCCGTCGAGCTCGAGCTGTGACGGGATCGCCGATTCCAGCTCCGCCATCAGCGCATCGGTGAAGCGCTCGCGCGGGATCGCGACGTTCGAATACTCGAGGATGTCGGTCATCCGCCCGGCGCGGTCGTGATGCTTGACGAGCGTGTACTTCTTCTTGACGCGCGCCGCATCGGTGTCCTTTGACGGCGAGATGCGGTCGCGGATCACCTTGAACACATACGGGTACGAAGGCAACGTGAACACGCACATCACGAGCCCCCGGATCCCGGGGGCCACGACCAGCCGGTCGGTCGAATGCTTGAGATGGTGCAGGAAGTCGCGGAAGAACAGCGTCTTGCCATGCTTCTGCAGACCAAGCATCGTATAGAGCTCGGAGGCCGTCTTGTCCGGCACCACCGTGCGCAGGAACTCGACGTAGGCCGACGGCACTTCCATGTCGACGAGGAAATACGCGCGATTCGCCGAGAACAGCAGCGCGAGCTCCGTCGGATCGGTCAACAGCGCGTCCGCGTACAGCCGCTCGTCACCGCGGCGCTTGATCGCGACGGCGAACGGATACATGTGCGCGCCGTTGACGACCCGGCCCACCGCATACGCCGTCTGGTTGCGGAAGAGGAGGCTCGACAGCACCTGGATCTGGCAATTCGCGTCGACGGCAAACGGCCGCGGGAGGCGCAAGCGCATCGCTGCGAGCGCGTGGATCAGGTCGGCGCGAAAATCGTCGAAGCGCGGCGCGAGCCGAAAATCGAGCACGAGGTCGATCAGCGCGGCACGCAGGCCGCCGCGACGCGGGTAGTAGCAGCGATACGAAGGCGCGCCGTCGTCGAGGTACTCGGTCGACGTGGACGGTCGCACGAACAGGCACCGGTTGTGAAAGTACGTCCGGTGCAGCAGCTTCGACGAGACGGTGTTGAAGAACGTCTCGGCGCATTCGGGCTGGCGGTGATCGACGATCAGCCCGATGAAGCGTTGCTTGACCTCCGCCCAGAAGGCGTCGGCGCCGCCGCTATCCGTCTGCGTGAAGCGGAAGTCGCGCTCGATGCGAGCGACCGTTTCGGCGACGCGGCGATCGTAGAAATCGATGCGGTCGCGCGCGACATGGCCGATCGCTAGCCAGTTGCCTGCTTCGAAATGGCGCTTGGCCGCGCGCGCGCATTCGCGGAACAGCGCGTAGTGCCGGTTGAAGCCCTCGAGCAGTACTTCGGCGATGACCTCCGGCGACGCGACGGCCGTCGCTGACGAAACGCTGTCGTCGGTTTGCACGGCCAGGCGCATCGAAGCCACTTTCGCGCCGAGGATCGCGCGTCAGTTGCCTTTCGCTTTCTCGATCTGCGCGTTGTAGTCCTTGATCGCGTTGTTGTGCTCCTCGATCGCCTCGTTCGACGCGCGCACGTGCGGCTCGGCGAGCGCCTGCTGCTCCTTGACGAACGTCTTCAGGCATTCGACGTAATCGACGTAGCTCTTCTGCCACGTCCGCCGCTGGTTGTCGCTCGCGAGATTGCCGGGGAATTCGCTCGGCTTCACGCAGTTGTGCTTCGGGGTAGGCGCGGCCGACTTCGCGGGTGCCGTGGCAGGACTCGCGGGCGCGGGACTCGCAGGGGCAGGGCTCGCAGGGGCAGGACTCGCAGGCGCGGGATTCGCAGGAGTGGCCGGTTGCTGCGCCATCGACGATGTGGCGATGCCGGCTGCGAGGATTGCGGTCGCGAGTGCGATCGAACGATGCTTCATGAAATGCTCCACAAGGACGAGCGGCGCATTCTACGCCCGCGGGTCAGACCGGCGTCAGCGCCGCAGCATCGCAGGCCTCAGTGCCGCAGCATCGTCGCGAGCGCTCGCACGCCGGCAGCGATCAGGTCGACGCCGAGATCGCCTTCGTATTCGCGACGATTGCGCGCAAGCTCGCGCTCGACGTTGGCGATCGCGATCACGGCGTCGCCGGTCAGCGGCTTTTCCTCGGTGCGTCGCGACTCGGCGGAGTCGAGATCGGCGAGCGCCTTCGTCACCGCTTCCGGGTCGAGCAGCATGACGGGCGAGCCGCAATACGGACATACGGCGGATCGCTCGAGCACGACCGGCCCGCCGCAGCTCGCGCAGCGCACCGTGGACACGCTGGCGCGGAGCTGCACGATTTCCGCGTCGTCGATCGGGCGAATGAAGTTCTTTTCGCGGAGGAACTGCACGTAAGGCGTGAAGCGACCGTGGCCATGGCGGCAGCGGTAATACGTGAAGCGCGTCGTCTGCCGGAGGTCGCGGGTGAGCGACAGCGGCGTCGTGCAGCGGGGGCAGGGCAGCAGCGCCGGATACGCGGTGCGTGCGTCGCGGCGCGACGTGCCGATCGCGCGAAACAGGTCGATCAACGCGCCGGGCGTGAGCTGCTGGCTTTCCGTGGCGTCGAGCCACAGTGCCTGGCAGTGGTCGCATGCATCGACGGTGACCGGGGAAAGCGGGGCGCGCGCGAGCGCGAGCAACCGCATCGTCTGGCCGCAGCCCGGACAGCTCAGCTCGGCCACGTCACGGGGTCGGCGGACACGCGAACGGAAACGTCAGCGGGCGTTGAACGTATTGCAGTCGCGCGGATCGCCCGACTGCAGGCCCGTGCGAAACCAGCGTGCGCGCTGCTCGGCGGAGCCGTGGGTGAACGAGTCCGGCGGCAGACGGCCCTTCGTGATCTCGTCGTCGCCGACGGCGGCCGCCGCGCGCAGGCCGCTCTCGATGTCCTTGGCGTCGATGATGCCGCGCTTCTGCGCATAGAAGCCCCACACGCCGGCGTAGCAGTCGGCCTGCAGCTCGAGCTTGACCGACAGCGCGTTGGCCGTGCGCTCGTCGCTGCGCTGCCGCTGCGCGTCGAACTGGCGCATCGTGCCAAGCAGGTTCTGCACGTGGTGCCCGACCTCGTGCGCGATCACGTACGCCTGCGCAAAGTCGCCGGGCGCGCCGAAACGCGTGTGCAGCTCGTTGAAAAACGACGTGTCGAGATAGAGGTCCTGGTCGGCCGGGCAGTAGAACGGCCCAACCGCTGCATTGGCGCTCCCGCACGCGGAGCGGGTGAGGCGGCGGTAGAGCACGAGCTTCGGTGGATCGTAGCGCGAGCCCATCGCCTGGAAGAGCGCGCTCCAGACGTCCTCGGTGTCACCGAGCACGGCACTCGAGAAGTCCTTGTTGACGTCGGCACTCTGCGCCGCGGAGCCGCCGGCCTGCGGCGCGGATCCCGGCGGTACGCGCGCCGGCGGCGCCGACTGCTGTGGCGGCGCCTGCACGGGCCCTCCGTCGCCGCCCATCATGCCGAGCATCTCGAACGGATTGATGCCGAACAGCATGCCGACGATCACCAGAATGATGAGCGCGCCACCGCCGAGGCGCATGCCGCCGAACGGCATGCCGCCGCCGACGCTTTCCGGCGCGTTGCCGGTGCGGTCCTCGACGTTCTGGCTGCGCCGGAAATCTCCCCACCGCATGGTTCACGCTCCCGAGAAGTCGTCGCGCGCGACGCCGTGCATGCGCGTCACCGATGCAATCGATTATACGGCCGGCACGTCAGGGCCGCAGCGCCCGATACAGGTAGGGCAGGCTCACGTCCATCCGATAGTCGATCGATGTATGGTTGTCGTCGAATTCCTCGTAGACGTGCGCGATCCCGTGCTCGGTCAGCCGCTTCGACAGCAGCCGCGCGCCGTAGTGCAGATGGTACTGGTCGCGCCAGCCGCAGTCGATGTAAATGCCCCGCATCGATGCGAGATTGCGCTTGCACGATGCGACAAGATTGACCGGATCGTTGCGCTGCCACCGCCGCCACCGCGCCGGGATGAGCTCGCCTGTCTCGAGGTCGAACGGCAGGCGAAAACCGAGCGGCGCGCGCGGATCGGGATCGTAGGTCGCGGCCATCGCCAGGTTCATCAGCGCGTGCACCTCGCTGTCGGTCAGCTTGTCCTTCTGCCACAAGTGCGCGAGAAACCTGCGCACCCGGCCGTCGTCGAGGCCCGAAGCGGTTTCGTGCGAATCGCGGATCACGTCGACGCGTCCCGGCGTGCGCGGCCGCCGCCGATATCGGTCGAGCTCGTTCAGCGTGCGCGGCCAGTCGGTGAAATAGCAGAAGTCGAACAGCGCATCGCCGGAATGATCGGCCGCCGCACCCCAGTGCTCGGCGTAGCGCATCGCATGGATGATGGCGCCATACCCGCCGGACGACTTGCCGAACAGGCCGCGGTGATCGCGCGAGGCAAGCGTGCGGAATTCGCGATCGACGAGCGGAACGAGCTCGCGTGTCAGGTAGTCGGCATAGCGGCCGATCGCCGACGAGTTCACGTACTGGTTGCCGCCGAGCGACGTGAAGCAGTCGGGGAATGCGACGATCACGGGCCCCATCCGGCGCTCCGCGACGAGCCGCGCGATGCGCTCGGGGACATTCTCGTCGAACGGACGCCAGTTGAGATGCGCGAGCCCCGAGCCCGTGAAGCCCACCAGGTCGAACAGCACGGGATACCGGCGTCCGCGTCCACGCGTCGCGCCTTCGTCGTAACCCGGCGGCAGCCATACCGGTAGTCTGCGCACGTGCGGATCGCCGAGAGCATTTCCGGCGAGGACCTTCGAGTCGTGCTCGAGGACGACGATGCGGCCGGACGGGCGTGATGTGGATTTGCGGCTCATGGAGGGCTCGTCAAAGATCGAGGCGGGCGCTGCGGCGGCGCCGCGATTGTGCCGGTTTGACCCGCGCGCCGGCAATGGATGCCGTCGATGGTCTTCCGCGCGCAGACAGGACAGGCCCTACAATCGGCGCTTTTCGAAAAGCGGACAGCGCGTTGGACTCATCCGGCTCCGGCTCAGGGGCAACACCGGGAGTTACACCTCCGACACCGGGGCTCGCAGGCGTGACGCGCGGTGCGCTGTTCGCGAGCTTTCTCAAGATGGGGCTGCTCGGCTTCGGCGGCGTGCTGCCGTGGGCGCGTCGCGTGATCGTCGACGAGCGGCGCTGGCTCGACGATCGAGAGTTCGCCGAGCTTCTCGGTTTCTGCCAGGTGCTTCCCGGGCCGAACGTCGTCAACCTGGCCGTGGTCGTCGGCGCGCGCACGCACGGCGCGCAGGGCGCGCTGATTGCCGTCTCGGGCATCCTGCTCGTGCCGGTCGGCCTGCTGCTGTTGATCGCCACGTTCTACGCCTCGGTGGCGAGCGACGTTCTGGTGCAGAACGCGATCGCTGGCGCGTCGGCCGCCGCGGCGGGGCTCATCATCGGGACCGCGCTGCGGCTTCTCATCTACGCACGTCCGCCGGCGCGCGGACTGCTCGTCGGCGGCGCCGCGTTCCTGACGGTCGGCGTGCTGCAGTGGCCGCTGCTGTGGGTGATCGCCCTGCTCGTTCCCGTTGCGGTCGTCGCGGAATGGCGGGCGACGAAGGTGCGACGATGAGCGCGCAGGGCCGCCCCAAGCGCGAATTGCCCCGGACGCCAGTGGCACAGGCTGTCATCGTAGAGAGGCGATAGTCCAGTGAGCACGGCCGAAATCATCGCCGAGATCGCCGTCCGCTTCGCGGCGCTTTCGTTCGTTGCGATCGGCGGCATCAACGCGATCCTGCCCGAGGTTCACCGCGTCGTCGTCGACGTCGAAGGGTGGATGACGAGCGCGGAATTCGCCGAGCTGTTCGCGCTGGCGCAGCTTGCGCCGGGGCCGAACGCGATGTACGTCGCGCTGGTCGGCTGGAAGGTGACCGGCGTCATCGGCGCGCTGGTCGCGACGATCGCCGTCTGCGGGCCTTCGTCGGTGGTCTGCTACGCCGCATGGCGATCGATGGACCGCCTGCGCGAATCGCAGTTTCGCGCGGTCATCCAGCGCGCGCTCGCGCCGCTCGCGATCGGCCTGATTCTCGCGACCGGCTACACGCTTGCCCGCGGAGCCGACCGATCGTTGGGCGCGTTCGCGCTTACGGTGCTCGCCACCGCCATGCTCGCGTTCACGCGCGTGAACCCCGTCTGGGTGCTGCTTGCCGCCGCGATCATCGGCGCGGCGGGACTTGCGTGAGCCTGGAGGAGTTCAACGATCGCCGATGACTGCGGTCACCGGCGTTTCTTCCGCAGATCGATCATCGTCCCGCGGCAGCGCGGGGACCCGCACCGGCACGCGTAATCGGCGAGCAGGCGCGCGGTGCGCCGGCCCGGCACGTTGAGCTTGTAGTCGTACGACAGCTCCTCGCCCGCGCGGATCGTGCGCTTGGCCGCGATGAACACGCGGCAGTCGTCGTCCTCGTACGGTTCGCAGTTCGGGCGGCAGCTGTGGTTGATCCAGCGCGCGGCGTTGCCGCGCTGTCCGGCGTCGATCACGCGACCGTCGGAAAGCTCGAACAGGAATGTGTGAAACGGATTGTCCGGATCGCTATCCGGCAGATCGTCCGCGGCTTCCATCGTGATGCGCTTGCCACGGTATTCGACGATGTCGGCGCCCTTTCGGATCGTGCGCGTGGCGAACACGCCGCGCCCGTGGATCGGCGAGTGGCGTACGGCGTAGGGGCGGGGGTTGCGGGTTTTCGCGGCGGTGCTTGGCTTGGCGGGCATTCGCGGACGACTCGCTTGCTCGGTGCGACAGATGCGGATTGTCGCACGCACTCCGAGCAGCCCGCTCCCCACGCTCACGCTGCAGCTAGCGGCGGGGTAAGCCGGTGGACTCAGCGCACGTCGGCAAGCCGATCCAGCAGCCGTCCGGCTTGCTCGAAGCATTCGATCGGAACCCGTCCATGCCCGGCGCCGATCTGGCCGATCCCGGCGTCGACATGGGCGATGCCCGTATTGAACGCGGGCGTGATTCCGGTCGCAAGCACCTTTCGGACTTCGATGCCAAGCGGTGTTCCACGCCCGTCGAGACAGGGCAGCGTGAGTGTCGGGTGCTCGGTTGCCGTGATGGCGTACATCTCCTCGGTGATGCGGCGTCCGAACGCCGTGTCGCCGCCGAGATAGTTTGCGAGCACCGGCGCACCGGCGAGTGCCGACGCTCCGAGGCCGAGCGTTTCCATGATCTCACTGTCGCCGATCACGGGGCCCGCATCAAGCTCGCCGAAGCCCTTGAAATAGCGTCCCGCGACGCTCGGCGCCGGCGCGGTGCACCAGTCCGGCAGCCCGCTCACACGGATCCCACAGCGGGCGCCGTTGAAAGCAATTGCGGTGACGATCGATGACCGTGCGACGCCGTGTGCCGGAGCGAGCGCGCTTTCCGCGCTCGCCATAGCGAGCGGGAGAAAGAAAAAATCATTGGTCACCAGGAACGCCAGCACGCGGGATGCTTGCGCTGGCGTGCTCGCAAGCTCGCAAACGGCGGGCGCGACCGCGCCCTGGAAAAGCGCGGAGGCAGCCTTCTGGCGGCTGTGCAGCTCGTCGCCCATCGCGAGCGCATCGCGGATTATAGGTTGCAGATCGTATCCGCCCTTGCTTCGGATCGCCGCCCCCAGCACGGACGCGAACTCGTCGTGCAGCCAACGCACGCGTTGCAGCGTCTCGGGCGCCGTCGAGCCGTAGCGAAGCGCCGCGCCGCGGCCTTCGTTGATCGCCGCATAGGCGCGCGCGCCGGTCGCGCGATTCTCGACGACGAACACCGGCGTCGAGGCGGCGATGACACCGCCGAACGTGCACATCGCATGCCGCTCGTGACCGGAGCGGAGGCGCACGTTCCCTTCACGAAGCAACGCCTGCGCGGCAGCCACGTCGAGCGCAGCGCCGTCGAGCACGAGCGTGCCGGCAATCGCGCCGCGCAGCGCGTTGCACCACACGTCGTCGTCCGCGAGCGGCGGGCCGGCATGGAGCAACTCGCTCGGATCGAGCCCCGGAATGACCTCCGATGCGGGTGCCAGATCGACGAGGTACGGACGCGCGCCGACGATGACGTCGATGGCCGCGGCGTTGGCGCGGTCGATCAGAGGATCTTGCACGCCTGATCGAAGGCGAGCCGTGGCAGTCGCCCAAACAGTTTCGACGGGTCGCCGTGCCCCAGATTGCACAAAAAGTTCGTGCGCACCGAGGTGCCGTGCCAGAACTCCCGATCGACGCCGTTCGCATCGAATCCCGACATCGGACCGCAGTCGAGCCCCACAGCGCGCGCGGCTACAATCAGGTACGCGCCCTGCAGCGTGCCATTGCGAAACGCGGCTACGTCGGCCGCCTCGCGCTTTTCCTCGCCGATGAACCAGCCCGGCGCTTTCGGATTGTGGGGAAAGAGCGCCGACAGGTGCTCGTAGAAAAGGAGGTCGTAGCCGACGACGACCGTGACGGGCGCCGACCGGGTCTTCACCTGGTTGGCAGCATTGAGATACGGGAGCAGTCGCTGCCGCGCCTCGGGCGACTGAAGGAACAGGAATCGTGCGGGCGAGGAGTTGGCCGACGTCGGTCCCCACTTGAGCAGCTCGTAGACCTGGTGCAGCTCCTCGTCGGAGACCGGAGTATCGAGCCACCCGTTCTGCGATCGTGCGCTTCGGAACAGGACGTCGAGCGCGTCGTCCGCGATCATCGGCGAGGCGCCGTGCCGGTCGAGGGGGACTCGGCAGCGAGGTCGTGCTCGGATCGCGCGATCGCGTCGACGACGTTTCGGAGCGTTGCACGCTTGCCTTCCGGCAGCGGCAGGATCGGCCGGCGCGCGGGTCCGGCGCTGCGTCCAACCAACTGCATCGCTTCCTTGATCACGACCGGAAACGAGCCCAGCCCCCACGCGGCGCGCAACGGCGCGAAGACGTCCGATATGGCTCTTGCGCGTCCGAGATCGCCAGTGCGCAGCGCATCGTACATGCGGACCATCAGGCGCGGAAACACGTTGGCGGCCGGCGAAATCGTGCCCTGCGCGCCGTGCATCATCATTGCCAGCGCGACGGTGTCGCGTCCCGAGAACAGCAGTGCAGGGCGCGGCGCAGTGATCAGGTACTCGACGGACTGCGTCAGGTCGCCGCTCGAATCCTTGATGCCAACGACGTTGGCGACCTCCATACACCGCGCAAGCGTGGCCGGCAGCACGTTGACTGCGGTGCGGGGCGGGTTGTTGTACAGGAGCACCGGAAGACGCGTCGCATGGGCGACCGCGCTGTAGTGCTCTACTAGCTCGTCCTGCGAAGGTTGTGCGAAGTAAGGCGTGATTACCAGCGCGACATCCGCTCCCAGGCGCTCCGCTGTCCGCGTCGCCGCGATGGCATCGCGGGTCGTCACCGCGCCCGTGCCCGCATAGAGAGGGACGCGGCCGCGAACGACGCGAACCGCGATTTCGAGAAGGCGATTCCGTTCGGCCTCGCTCATTGAGAAGAACTCGCCTTGGCTCCCGGCGACGGAAATGCCGTGCACCCCGGCATCGAGATACCACTCGATCAATGACTCGATGCGCGGCTCGTCGAGCTCGCCGTCGGCCGTGAACGGCGTGGCCATCGCCGGCACGACGCCGTGGAGGCGGCCCTGCGTGATCTCGTTGTCCTGCTTCGTATCGTCCGTCATCGAACACCCATCAAGCGATTCAAGTGGAGAATGTAGGCGCCGAACTCAGGCGCTGCCTTCGTCGTTTCGGGTCCCCGCGGCCGCGGCAGGTCGACGCGCAGGTCCTCGATGATCCGGCCGGGCCGGTCGGACAGCACCAGGACACGGTCGGACAGGAACACCGCTTCGGCGATGCTGTGAGTGATCAGAACGACGGTCTTGCGGACCTCCTGCCGCGGCCGCAGCAGCTCGACATTGAGTTGATCGCGCGTCAGCGCGTCGAGTGCGCCGAACGGCTCGTCCAGGAGCAGGATCTGCGGGCGCAGCACGAGCGCCTGCCCGAGGCCGGCGCGCTGACGCATTCCACCCGACAGCTCATGCGGATACCGATGGCGGAAGCCCTCCAGCTTGAGCACGGGAAGCAGCGCTTCGACGCGACTTCGGATGTCCGCCGCGGGAAGACCACGCACTTCAGCGGCAAGCCGCAGATTCTGCTCGACGGTGAGCCACGGCAGCATGTTATGCGTCTGGAACACCACGGCGACGTCCGGCGAGACGTCGTTAACAACGTCTCCAAGCAGACGAACCTCGCCTTGGGGGTCGCAGCGCGCGAGCCCGGCGATGATGCGAAGCAGCGTGCTCTTGCCACATCCGCTTGGTCCGAGGACGGACACGAACTGGCCGGAGGCGATCGAGAAGTCGACTGCGTCGAGCGCGCGCACGGACCCGACGCGCGCGAAAAAGGTTTTCGACACGTTGCGAACCACGATCGCGGCGTCGGCCGGAGCGCCGGCGTCGCGCGGTGATGCGGTGTTCGCACGCTCCCGCGACGCCTTCTCGCGTCGGCGCATCGCTACAGCGCCCGCCAC
>Ga0247829_10000786_pt1 | contig 13253 bp, 12 predicted proteins | sample 12C_Control_Day4_FD_207765 | JGI IMG/M metagenome (GOLD analysis project Ga0247829, IMG submission 207765) | Soil microbial communities from agricultural site in Penn Yan, New York, United States - 12C_Control_Day4 | ecosystem: Environmental > Terrestrial > Soil > Agricultural land | place... | reverse complement strand
GCGTCTTCCCGATCCGCGCCGACGCCCGGGCGCTGCCGTACGCGGCCGAGTTCTTCGACGCCGTCGTGTCCATCGACTCGTTCTTCTACTACGGCACCGACGACCTGTACCTGAGCTACCTGGCCCGGCTCGTGAAGCCGGGCGGCCCGGTCGGCATCGCTGGGGCCGGGCTGATGAAGGAGATGGACGACCCGGTTCCCTCACACCTCCGGGAGTGGTGGGCTGGGGAACAGCCGTGGTTCCTACACTCGGCGGAGTGGTGGCGGAGGCACTGGGGGCGGACCGGCATCCTGGACGTCGCGGTCGCCGACTCCATGCCCGACGGGTGGCGGGAGTGGCTGGACTGGCATCGGGTGGTCGCTCCGAACAACGCCGCGGAGATCGGGGCGCTGGAGGCGGACCGCGGGGAATACCTCGGCTACGTCCGCGCCGTCGGGCACCGGCGGGCGGGCGTCACCCTGAACGAGCCGATTGATTCCATCCCGCCGGCGTACACGAAGCGGCCGCTGATGCGCGGAGCCGAATGACGCGGGGGGAACTTCTCCTGCGCGGCCTTGAGTTCCAGCAGGCAGGCGACATCCGGCTGAGTCTCCGCGAGGGCGGGCGGCCACGCGGTGGGCTCCCGAAGGGAATACCCGCCGGCGTGATCAGGCGGGGTCGGACGCAGCACCGAGCAGGCGGAGGGTCGCCGCATCCCGCTCGCCCCGGAAGTACCGGTCGAGCACCCGCTCGAACACCGACCCTGCGGGGGACACGCACGCGAACAGGGTCGCGGACGACCGCAGCTTCAGGTCGTCGGGCGAGCCGAAGACGTCCAGCGCGGACGCCTCCCCCGGGACACCCGCAGCCGCCTCGGCGCACGCCACCAGCCGCGGCCCCAGGACCGGGTGGGCGAGGTACGCCTCGGCCTCGGCGCGGCTCTTGATCGCGTACCGCCTGGCCATCGAGCTCGACCCCAGCCCGTCGATCTGCGGGAAGACGAACCACATCCAGTGCGACCGCTTCCGCCCGCCCCGGATCTCGGCGAGCGCCTGCTCGTACACGCCTTCCTGGGCCTGCACGAAGCGGCTCAAGCCGTGAGGGTCATCCGCCGTGATTTCGTTGGCGTCAAACATGGTCCCGTCCCCTCGACTGGCGTCACCGCGGGCGGGTAGATCGCGAACCCACGCCGGCGGCAAGGCGCAGGGGGTGGGATACGCACCCACGGCTTCGGGGGTTTAGCCCGACGAGTTGTCTGCTACTCCACCCCTGCACCGGCATTGTACGGCCGGGTCGCCGGTGGCCCGTCACGGCCTGGTCGTGTGGCGGCTCGGGAGTCGCGCGGTCAATAGGCCAATCAGCGACGGGAACACGCAACCCCCGTGCGAGCACCCGATGCTCGACTGGTCCGCCAGCCATCCGAGTACCGCCGCCCCGTCATCGCCCGGCCCGAACGCGAACGCGAAATCAGGAATCCGATCCCCGCGAGGATCGCCGTTTGCCCGGCCCAGTTGCGGATGTGACAATCTCGTCTTTCGGGAGGACTCGCCGTGAGCCGGACTGCCGCGAAGTGCTTCGGAGTGGTCTGCCTGCTCGTCCCGAGCTCAGCGGGCCTCCTCGCCCAGAAGCCGCCGTACGACGTCTTCCCGCCGGCCGAGCCGCCGTACTACCGCGTGCGCTACGAGGCGTCGGACAAGCCGGGCGAGTTGGCCTACCCGGTCAACTACACGGTCTGGGTCCCCCCGGGCGTGAAGACGCTCCGGGGGGTTGTCGTCCACCAGCACGGGTGCGGCGAGGGGTCGTGTAAGTCGGGGCTGACGGGGACGTACGACCTGCACTGGCAGGCAATGGCGAAGAAGCATGACTGCGCGCTCCTGTCCCCCGCCTACGAGCAACCCGAGAAGGCCGACTGCCAGATGTGGTGCGACCCGCGGAACGGGTCCGACGCCGCGTTCCGGAAGTGCCTCGCCGAACTCGGCGCGAAGTCGGGCCACCCCGAGTTGGCGAAGGTGCCGTGGGCGCTGTGGGGGCACAGCGGCGGCGGCCACTGGGCTGGGGGAATGGTGATGCTCCACCCCGACCGCGTCGCGGCGGCGTGGCTCCGGTCGGGCGTGCCGCTCTTGAAGGACGACCCTGCCCGCAAGGGGATCAAATCGCACAAGCTGCCGGATACGGCGCTGAAGGTGCCGCTGATGTGCAACCTCGGCACGAAGGAAGGCGTGACCGTCAAGGACAAGCAGTTCGCGGTCGTGTGGCCCGCCAACGAGACGTTCTTCAACGAGGTCCGCAGCAAGGGCGGGCTCGTCGGCGTCGCGATCGACCCGCTGTCGAGCCACGACTGCGGCAACCAGCGCTACCTCGCCGTCCCCTGGCTCGACGCCTGCCTGACCGCCCGCCTACCGAAGGGCGACGGCGAGCCGCTCGTCGCGATGCCGACGGGCGGGGCGTGGCTCGCGCCCCCGACGGGCACCGAAGCGGTCGCGGCCGCGAAGTTCACAGGGGACCCGCTCAAGGCCGCGTGGCTGCCGACCGAGGGGCTGGCGAAGGCCTGGACGGAATACGTCAAGGACACGAAGGTCACGGACGCGACACCGCCGCCGATGCCGACGAACGTGCGGCTCCGGGGCAACACGCTGACCTGGGAGGCCGAGGCCGACCTTGAAAGCGGGCTCGCGAGCTTCGTCATCGAGCGGGACGGCCGGCTTCTCGCGACCGTGCCCGAGCAGGGCAAGAACCCGTTCGGCCGACCGGTCTTCCAGAACCTGCAGTACAGCGACACGCCGACGCAACCGCTCGTGCCGATGCAATTCACCGACACGAAGGCGGAGGCCGGCAAGACGCACACCTACCGCGTGACCGCCGTCAACACCGTCGGGTCGAAGTCGAAGCCGAGCGCGGACGCAACGCCGGCGGCGCAGGGTGCGGACGCCATCGCGGGCAAGCGGGTCGTGTTCCTCGGCGACAGCATCACGCAGTCCGGCGGGTACGTCGCGTTCACGACGTACTACCTGGAAAAGCTGTACCCGAAGCGGGACTTCGACGTCCTCGGCCTCGGGCTGGCGAGCGAGACGCTCTCGGGGCTGAGCGAGGACGGCCACGCGGGTGGCAAGTTCCCCCGCCCGTGCCTGTTCGAGCGGCTCGGCCGCCTGCTCGAGAAGGCCCGGCCGGAGGTCGTGTTCGCCTGCTACGGCATAAATGACGGCATCTACCAGCCTCTCGACAAGGATCGCACGGCCGCGTTCCAGAAGGGGGTCACGAGGCTGATCGAGCAGTGCCAGGCGGCCGGGGTGAAGCAGATCTTCCTCGTGACACCGCCCATCTACGACTCCGCTCCGAAGGCGGGCGAGTTCGACTACGACGCGGTGTTAATCGAGTACGCGAAGTGGGAGACGGCCCTAACGGTTCCCGGCGTGCACGTGATCGACCTGCACACGGCGATGCGGAAGGCACGCGAGGGCCGCGCCGCGCCGTTCTCGAAGGACAGGGTCCACCCCGGGGACGACGGGCACCTGCTGATGGCGATGACGATTCTCGCCGCGCTCGGCGTGCAGGCCCCGGACGAGACCGTCGCGGCCATCAAGGCCAACCCGCTGTTCAAGTTGGTCGAGCAGAAGCGGGCGGGGCGGTCGGCCGCGTGGATGCGGCACGTCGGCTACACCCGCGAGGCGGCGGTGAAGCCGGAGCCGCTCGGGACCGCCGAGGCGGACGCGGCAAAGGTCCAAGAGAAGATCGACGCCCTCCGGCGGCGGGAGTGAACCGGTATCCGCAAGGGAACGGATCTCATAAAGGGATGCCAAGGCATGAGAAGCAGACTCTCGGGAGCCGCTCTGGGCCTGGTGCTGCTCATCTCTCCCGCTTCTGCGCTTGCCGCTGACGATTCGCCGGCGAGCCCCGAGGTCACGGCGGCCTTCCAGCCGTACCTGGACGGCTACAAGCTCGCCGGGGCCGTCGCCGTCATCGCCGACAAGACCGGCAAGGTCCACTACCGGAACCTGATGGGCTTCGCCGACGTCGAGGCGAAGAAGCCGATCGGCGAGGACAACGTGTTCTGGATCGCGTCGATGACGAAGATGTTCGCCGGCGCGTCGGTCATGATGCTCGTGGACGAGGGCAAGCTCTCCCTGGACAACCCGGTCACCAAGTTCATCCCGCAGCTCGACCGGTGGATGGTCGTCGAGGAGAAGGACGCGTCCCACGTCCTGCTGAAGCCGCCGGCCCGGCCCGTCACCATCCGCCACCTGCTCAGCCACACGAGCGGGCTCGCCGGCTCGTCCGAACTGCAACAGGTCACCGGCTCGGACAGCACACCGTTAAAGGCCCGTGCGCTGAGTTCGGTCACGGGCCCCCTGCAGTCACACCCGGGCGAGAAGTACGCGTACGGCAACCAGGGCATGAACGTCGCCGCCCGGGTGGTCGAGGTCGTCAGCGGCATGCCCTACGAGGAGTTCCTGCAGAAGCGGTTCTTCGACCCGCTGGGGATGAAGGAAACCACCTACTGGCCGACCGAGGCGCATGTCGTCCGGTTGGCGGGGGCGTACGGGCCGAACAAACAGAAGACCGGCTTCACCCGGGGCGGGATCGGGTTGCTGACCAAGCCGCTGAGCGACCGGACCCGCCGCTTCCCCGAGGCCGGGGGCGGGCTGTTCTCCACCACCCCCGACATCCTCCGGTACGGCCTGATACTCGCGAACGACGGCGAGCTAGACGGCAGGCGGTACCTGTCGCACGCGGCGATGGACGAGCTGCGGAAGGAGCAGACCGGGAAGACGAAGGTGAACTACAGCCTGGGCTACCACCTCCGGAACGGCCTGTTCGGGCACGACGGGGCGTACGGCACCGACCTGTCGGTTGACCCGAAGACGGGGATGGTGGCGGTGTTCATGGTGCAGTGCACCGGCGGCGACCAGTGGGCAGCCCGGGACGCGTTCCTCAAGGCGGCGAGGAAAGTCTTCCGAAGTAAGCCCGCGGGCCGGCACCGCTACTTCCCGCCCGCGTCGTCCGCCCAGACGGCCCGGATCGCGTCCTCGTCCCCCAGTCCGTCCGGCACCGCCGGGCTCGGCCGGTTGGCGAAATACCACCGCCGGCCGGCGAGCGCCGGCCGGACCGTCCGGCTCCCCGGCATCTGCAGGTACCCGTTCGGGTCCGTCTTCCGGACCCAGTCCCAGGCGTACCGCAGCCACTTCGCCCGGTACTCCTTGGGCTGATGCGCGAACCAGCTGATCTCGTCGTACCCCCACACCCAGATGCCGCCGGCCCCGGCCTTCCCCGGCTGCCGGCTGACCCCCCAGTCCACCCGCTGGGCGTCACCCCGCTCTTGCTCCGCCCGTTGATGGCGTCCGTGTGCCCGACCTTCAGCTCCGCCTCTTCGGGCTTATCGGGGATCTCCTTGATCCGGAGCGGGAACGAGTGGAAGCCCATGAGCAGCTTCTCCTCCCGGACCAGGGCGCCGCTCGGGACGTGGGAGTCGCAGATGAGCATGTGGCGGCGGGCGTGCTTCGCCGCGTGCCCCCGGATCAGGGCGAGGACTTCGGCGTAGTGCTTGAGGTCGCGGTCGTTCCCGTTCATCAGCTCGGTCTGGCCGAAGTGGATGGCCTCGACCCCGAGGTCGATGTACGACGCGGCCAGGAAGTAGAACCAGAGCTTGGTCTCGGGCCGGCTGACGTCCGGGACGGACTGACCGGCGCGCCAGTGGTCCTTCATCTTGCCGTCAGGGTAGAGCATGTCGGCGTACTTGAAGTTCCGCTTCTCCGCAGGCATGCCAAGGGCCTTGAGCGCCCACTCGGGGACGGGGATCTGTTCCACCTGGGTCGTCACGATCTCGAAGATGCAGGCCTGGACCACCATGTCCGGTTCGGCCTTGTGGAGTTTCGGGAGTTGCTCCTTCGCCCGCTCCAGGTTCTTCAGCAGGTTGGCCTCCCCGCCCCACAGGCAGATCGCCCGGCTGATGAACTTCGCCCCAGTGTCCTTGAGCATCCGAACGTTGTCGTCCAGGTCGCCGCGGCCGTTGAGGATGCCCTCGACCGAGATCGCTCGGGCCAGGTAGTTCTCCAGGGCCTCCCGGGAAATGGTGCAGTCGAACTTGTAGTCGCGCGCCTTGGGCGGATCCTTCTGCGGCGAGGGCTGCAGTGCCGCCTCGGCCGCGAGTCCGAGGCAGGCCGCCAGCGCGAGGGTCGATGCCGTGACGGTCCGCGTCATGGGCTCACCGGAAAACAGGGCAGAGGACGTGTCACGCTCGCGACAGTATCCCGTGCGCCGGTGAGGAATACCAGGGCCCGTCCGGGTCGGTCAGGCGGTACTCGCACGAGGAACTCCCGTCCGGGGCCGGCACCAATCTCGATACGCGGTCGGCGGCCGGCCTCCTGAGCCACGCGGCGAGACTCCTCTTCGTCGCGCCGAGCGATCCCGCGAGGGGAGCACCGCGATCGCTAAGCTCTTGCGTTTCAAGCGTTTACCCCTCGGGGGAGGAAAACTGCAAATTCGGTTGCAAGATGCAACCACAGCAGGATGTACTCTGAGGCACCAGGCGGTTGCAACTCGCAACCAGACGGAGGATGGAGACCCGGTGCCGATGTCGGCCCGGGGTGATCCCCAGCTGCCATCCCGGCCCTAAAGCCTTCTGACAGGAGCACAACCGTGTTCACCGCCTCGACAGTCCTCTCCCGCCGCAACATCCTCGCCACCGCGGCCGCGGGGGCCTTCGGCCTCTTCGTCGTCGCCGCGGGCTTCGGTCGGACCCTGCCGTCCGCCGCCGGCCAGTACCCGGTCAGCCCGACCTCCAACATGGGCGCGGCCCTGACCGCGCGGGAGGTCGTCGGCCCCGCGGCCGTGGTGCCACTTACGCAGGAGCCCCCGGCGAAGATCGTCGTCGATTCCCCGCTGCCGGGTGAACTGGCGAAGGGCGTGGCAATCGTCCAGTTCCGAACCGAGAACGCGCGGATCCTGCCGGTGTACGGTCCCGCCGCAGACGCCGTGTCGCCGCGGGTCGCCCACCTGCACGTGACCGTGGACGACGCCCCCTGGCACTGGGCACACTCGAGCACGGAGACGGTGATCGTCGCCCCGCTGCCCCCCGGACCGCACAAGATCCTGATCGAGCTCGCGGACGCAAACCACACGGTGCTCGCGTCGGAGACCGTCAAGTTCGACGTGCCGCGACAGTAAGGCTAGATGCCAGAGCCGTCGCCCTGAACCGGCCCGCCCCATGCGGTCGGACCACCTCTTCCGACAACTTCCACCACGCCAGGAGAGTCGTCATGAGCACCGAGCTTAACGGACCGATCCTCGTCACCGGGGCGGCCGGCCAACTCGGGGCGGTCGGCCGGACCGTGACCCACCTCCTCCTCGACCGCCGGCTTCCGGTCCGCGCCATGGTCCGCAGGGAGGACGAGCGGTCGGCCGCCCTGCGGGCCGCAGGCGCTGAGGTAGTGGTCGGGGACCTGCTCGAGCCGGCCGACGTCTACCGGGCCGTCCGCGGCACCCAGCAGGTGTACTTCGGCATGTCGGTTTCGCCCGGGTACCTGGAGGCCACCGTGACCATGGCGGCTGTCACACGGGAACTCGGGGTGGATGCCCTGGTCAACATGTCCCAGATGACCGTCTCTGAGATGGACGTCCGCCGCACCACACCAAGCCGCCAGCAGCGGCAGCACTGGCTCGGCGAGCAGGCGCTCCTGTGGTCCGGGCTGCCGGTTGTCACTGTCCGCCCGACAATCTTCCTCGACACCTTCGTGACGCTCGCCGGCACGCCCGTCCGCGAGCGGAGCCGGATAGAGCTCCCGTTCGGCCTGGGCAGGACCAACCCGGTCCCCGCGGCCGACGTCGCCCGGGTGGTGACTGAGGTGCTGGCCGACCCCGGGCCGCACCTGGGTCGGGTGTACGAGCTCACAGGCCCGCGGTCGCAGGACATGCACGGGGTCGCCCGGGAGTTCTCGGAAGCGCTGAACCGTGACGTCACCTACTCGGACATCACCCCGGAAGAGTGGGAGGCGGGGTTGAAGCGGGCGGGGCTGCCGGAGCACGTGACCCAGCACGTGGTAACGATGGGAGAGTTGCACCGGGCGGGCCGGTACGACCGGCTGGCGGACGGGGTGGAGCGGGTGACCGGCCGGCCGGCGATGGGCGTCCGGGAGTTCGTCGCGCTCCACGCGGGCGAGTTCGGCGGGCGTCGGGGTTAACGGTTCACCGCCATCTTCGAGTCGTTGCGGATGCGGACGACGAGCGTCACCGTCTCGCCGAGTCGGTAGGTCCGGTTCTCCTTCACCTCAAACCCCGCTTGCAGGCCGCCGACTTTCTTGCCCCAGGCGGTGAAGGCCTCGGCAGGCTTCGCGTCTTTCACCTCGAACTCGACCGTACCGGTCGCGAGCTTCGGGTGGCTCCGGATCATCCCGCCGTACCCGATCCGATACCTCCCGGGGCGGACGCAGATCGTGGGGAATCGAACCGCATCTCCCCGAGCAGCCGCGCGCGGTCCTCCGACTCCACCTCGAGTTTCGGGTTGTAGAGGGTGATCGTTTCCCCGGCTTCACGACGCGTTGCAGAGGGACCGCGAACTGGTCACGAGGCGGAGGCATGTAGACCGACATCCGCACGTCGGCGGTGACCTGCGGCGCGGACTCCCGGAGCAGGCTGTATGTGATCGTGACCTCGGCCTTACCCACGTTCCGCGCCTTCACCTCCATCGTGGCCTTCTCGCCGTGGCGGTACATGCGTGCGACCCCGGCGAGCCCGATCTGCAACCCATCGACTTCTTCCCCCCAGGCCACGTCATCGGCCTTTGGGGGATTCTGCGTGGCCTCGGCAGCGGCGGTGCGCATTGGCGTGCCCTCGGGACCGGCGGGCTTCTGCCCGGCCTGCAGGACCACCCCGAACCCGTCGCATCCCAACAACAGCAGGGCAACGGCGGCTTTCATCAGTTTTCCTCTCGCCATGGTGCCCAGTACTTCACCTGCCAGTGCGGTCACCGCCGCGGTCGGCGGGAGCAGTTCCGGCACCCGCGCCGCGGCCGTGCCCGACAGGACGGCCGCCACAGACACCGCCAGGGCGTGCCGCGCCATCCGCCTCGTGAGGAGCTCCCGGGCGCGGTCCAGCCGCCCCGCCACGGTGCCCTCGGGCCAGCCGAGGACCGCGGCGGCCTCCCGCCGGGTTCGCCCCTCCAGGTCGCGCAGGACGATGACCGCCCGGTAGGCGTCGGGCAGGCGGCTCATCTCCCCGTCGAGCGCGGCCCGGAGGTCGTCCAAAGGCGTCGGGTCAGGGGCGGGGCGGTCGGGCATCACTCCGGTCCTCTCCCGCCTTCGGGCGATGGACCGGCGGGACACGAGCGCCGCCCGGCGGGCCACCCCGTAGAGTCAGTTCGCCACCTCCCGCGGGGCCGCCGCCCGCGCCTTCTCGGCCAGCGCCAGGAACGTCGCCTGGAACGCGTCCTCGGCACTCATCCGCCGGCACACCCCGTAGACCATCGCCCCGTGGCGGCGGACGAGTGCCGCGAACGCGGCCTGGTCGCGGCGGTCGATGAACCGCCCGAGAAGCTCCGCGTCGGTCTGTTCCTCACCCGCGATGGCCCGCAGGACCCGCGCCGCGCTCACCGGCATGTCCGCCCTCCACACAGATGCTGCCGGACCTCGCCATTTTGATACACGATTCACGGAGGCCCGCGTAACAGGGCGGCCCGGCCGGGCTTTCCCATCCGACGTAAGGCGGCCCCCGCCCGGCGGGAATGTAACGGAAGGGGACGGGGCGTCCCGTGGTTCGCGAGGGCGGTGCAATGAAAGTCGTCTCGCTCAGCGTCGGCGGGCCGCGGATGGTCGAGTGGAACGGCCGGACGGTCCTCACCTCGATCTTCAAGTCGCCCACCGACCGGAGGCTGCGGGTCACCACGCTCAACATCGAGTGCGACCAGCAGTCTGACCTGACCGTCCACGGCGGGGTCGAGAAGGCCGTCTACGCCTACCCTTCCGAGCACTACCCGCCCTGGCGGGCGGAGCTGGGCATGGACCTGCCGTGGGCCTCGTTCGGGGAGAACCTGACCACCGAGGGCCTGTCCGAGGGCGTGCGGATCGGCGACCGGTTCCGGGTCGGGACGGCGGAGTTCGTCGTCACCCAGCCGCGGATGCCCTGCTACAAGCTCGGCATCCGGCTCGGCCGCCAGGATGTGCTCCGGCGGATGCTCAGGACCGGGCGGACCGGGTTCTACTTCTCGGTGGCGGTGGAAGGGGAGGTCGGGGCAGGTGACAGGATCGAACTGGTGAGCCGGTCGGAGGAGGATCTGAGCGTCGCGGACGTGGTGAGGCTGTTCACGGCGGAGTCGGGAAACCAGGAACTCCTTCGCCGCGCGATGCGGTCGCCGGTACTGCCTCTCAGTTGGAAGGACCACTTCGGGGAGAAGATCCGATGATCGGCCCCGTCGCCGGACGGAGGGCATGACAGTCGGTCGCGTCACCTCTGGTTGACCGAGTCCGCCGCCGGGCGGGCGCTCAGCGCGATACGGGGTCACAATCTACTCGTCCGTTCTCACGAACTTCGCGACCCGGCCTTTCGGGCCGACGGCCCAGCCGTCGCCCGTCGGGGTGAAGGCGACGCTGTTGTACTTCTCGCGGTCCAGCGGCTTCCAGGTCGCCCCGTCCGACGAGACGTCGGACCCCGACGTGCCGACCGCGACCCACCGGTCCTTCGCCCAGGCGACCCCGGACCGGAACGGCAGCGGTTTCTCGATCGGTTTCCACATCTTACCCCCGTCGGCGGTGACCGCGGCAGTCGCCTCCGTGGCGTCCGGCTTGCGGTAGTCGCCGCCGACGATCACGCCGTGGTCGCGGTCCCGGAAGGCGATCGAGAACACCCCGCCCGACTCGACCCCCGCGAGGAGCGGCGTCTCGCTGACCTCCCAGGACTTCCCCCGGTCGGCCGAGCGGAACACCCGCGCCGCCTTCGCCCCGCCGGTGCAGAACCAGACGTCGTTCTCGCCGCGGGTGACGAGACAGGTGCCGCTCGCGGCAAAGCACCCCTCGTTCGTCATCGCCGCGGGGCGGCTCTTCTCCGGCAGTGGGGTCCACGTCGCGCCGCCATCGTCGGTCGCGATCAGTAGGAACTTCCCGGCCGCCGGGTCGCTCAGTGCGATCCCGTGCCTCTCGTCCCAGAAGGCGACGGCGTCAAAGAACGCCTTCGGCTCGGCGTTCTTGAACTGGAGCTTCCAGGTCTTGCCGCCGTCCGTCGTCTTGTAGATCCGGGAGTCCTCGCCGGGGCCGGCGCTCAGCAGGTAGGCCGTGTCCGCGCCGAACGCCTCGACGTCGCGGAAGTCGAGCGTGTCCGCGCCGGGGACCGTGCCGACGGCCCACGTCTTCCCGCCGTCGGTGGTGCGGGCGACGTTACCCTTCGTGCCGCTGGCCCACGCCACGTCCGGGCTGACGGCGCACAGGCCCCGGAAGTCCGCGTCCGACTTGACGGCCTGCTGCTGCCACTGACCGGAGGCGGTGACGCTGCCGAACCCACAGATCAGCGCGGCGATGAAGAAGGGTTTCATGACTGCTCCCAGTTCCGGTCACCCGATCGGTTCGGGAATGACTTTTCAGTCGCCCACCGCCGCGAGCGCGTCCAGCGTCCGGGCGACCTCGTCGGCGGTGTTGTAATGAAGGAACCCGACCCGCAGCATGCCCGCCGGGGCGAGCACGAGTCGCTCGACGAGCCCCTGTGCGTAGAAGTTCCCGGACCAGACGAACAGCCCCTGGACGCCGAGCAACGAAGCGACCTCGGCGGCCGGGCGGGTGCGGTGCGTGAGCCCGAAGGTGGGGACGCGGTCGCCGATCCTCGCCGGATCGCTGATCCCCCATACGCGCCAGACGGGGAGCCGCGCGAGGCCGTCGAGGAACTGCGCCGCGAGCTCGGTCTCGTGCGCCCGGATGGCCTCGTATCCCGCGGCGAGGGCGGCCCGCCGGTCGGCCCCGGCCCCGAGGCCCGCGAGGTAATCCACCGCCGCGTGCGTGCCGGCGATCGCCTCGAAGCTCGGGGTGCCCGTCATCCACCGGCCGGGACCGGAGTCCGGGGCCGGGCGGACCTTGTACGCCGGGAGCCGCTCGAGCAGGTCCCGCCGCCCCCACAGGACGCCCGCGTGCGGACCGAAGAACTTGTACGGCGAGCTGGCGAGGAAGTCGGCCCCCAGCGCGGCCACGTCGACCGGCCGGTGCGGGACCGCATGGACCGCGTCCACGAACACCAGCGCCCCCACCCGCCGAGCCGCGGCGACTACCTCGCGGACCGGGTTCACGGTCCCGACCGCATTCGACGCCAGCCCCACCGCGACGAGTTTAGTGCGGTCGTTGAGCAGGTCCGGAAGGAGGTCGAGGCGGAGCGTACAGTCGGCGGGATCGACGTCGAGGAACTGCACGGCCGCCCCGGCGTCTTCGGCCGCACGCACCCAGGGGGTGACGTTCGCGTCGTGGTCGAGGCGGGTGACCACGACCTCGTCGCCGGGCCGCCACGTCTTCGCCAGCGCCCGGCTCAGGGCGAACGTCAGGGTGGTCATGTTCGACCCGAACACGACCCCGGCCGGGTCCGCGGCACCGAGCAGGTCGGCGACGGCACCCCGGGCGGCATCGACGAGCTCGCCGACCTCTCGGCTGGTCGCGAACGCCCCGCCCTCGTTCGCGTTCCGGTGCGCGAGGCAGTCGGCCACTGCGTCGATGACCGACCGCGGCACCTGGCTCCCGCCGGGCCCGTCGAGGAACGCGGCCGGCCTCCCGTTCACCTGTCGGGCGAGGCCGGGGAACTGTCGCCGACACGCATCCACGTCCAACTGCGGCGTCATACGGGGTGCCCCCCGACTCTGCAAAGTGGAACCGATCCGAGTTGGGCTCGTTCTACCGCCAGCAGGCCGATCTTTCAGTCCTGCAACGGCCGCACGATGGGGGAGTGAAGGGCTAGCCGGCCTCGGGGCCGAACCGCTCACGAAGCTCGGCCGGGGATCGATACCCCGGCAGCGGTGGGGCGTCGATCCGACCGATCCCGAACTGGAACTCGAGGAACCAGAGCTCGACGCTGGCGGTCGCCGGGTTCCAGCACAGCCGGCCGTCGATACCGAACTGGTGGACGCGGACCCCGTTCGCCTCCGCGAGCGGGGCGACGGCCACTGCCGCCCGGTCGCCGGCCGAGAGGATTTGGGCTAGTACTACAGTTGTAGATAATCAGTTGGGTGGTCTGGCCCTGCGCGTCTGGTAGTGGCACGCCCGGGCGTGGTGCTGGTGGGCGCGTCGCCACTCCGACCACCCCAGCACCTCTTCGGCCGGGGC
>Ga0247829_10000785_pt1 | contig 13254 bp, 11 predicted proteins | sample 12C_Control_Day4_FD_207765 | JGI IMG/M metagenome (GOLD analysis project Ga0247829, IMG submission 207765) | Soil microbial communities from agricultural site in Penn Yan, New York, United States - 12C_Control_Day4 | ecosystem: Environmental > Terrestrial > Soil > Agricultural land | place... | reverse complement strand
CATGCGACCGTGCCGCAGCTGCTGGACATGCGCGAGCGGCTGGCCGGCATGTACGCCGACCAGGGCCTAGACAGGACGCGCGTTGCCATCGCGCCTTTGCGCCACGTGTGCATCACCGACAGCAAGGCCGAGGCCGCGAGCTTCCTCGACAACGTCCGCCACCAGATCCGTCTCTCCCAGAGCCTGCGCTTCCGCGAGGAGCTGATCGACGGCACCATGCTGGTGGAGAAGCCCTACAAGAACGAGCCGCCGCAGGAGGAGTTCGCCAAGGCCGTCATGGTCGGCGATGCCGAGACGGTGGCCGAGCGCCTCACCGCCACCATCGGCGCCGCCCGTCCGCGTCACATGCTGCTCCATTTCCAGGCCGGCGCCTCGCCGCAGAAGACCGCGCTGAAATCGATCGAGCGCTTCGCCACGCAGGTGCGCCCCATGATCGAGAAGGCGCTGGGTCCCCTCGACAAGCTCGGCATCGACCGCGCCGCCTGATCCTCTCGCCAGCACAGATCGCCTCGCAGGCCTCAGCCTCGAGGGTTTGGAGAGAGAGGGAGCAGGGCGCTGATGCCTGGCTCGGTATTTCAAGGGCAGGCTGACACCTGCGCCCTGCACCGCCTCGAGGCTCCAGCGAACGGCTCCGGCGAGTGACCCAACCGGCCTCGGATACACTGGGTCCGGCTGCGGCCGGCCCTCGTTGCGGTCCCCGCCTCGCGCTATCGAGACGCCTCGCGATGGCGCCCCTCGTTGAGCCGGGGTGAGCGCAGTATGACTCAGGTTTTGTGGTCGGGGATAAGTCCGAGTGCGGTTAACCCGCCGTCATGCCGGCGCCGCGAGTGCGCGACAGCGCGCTCGCGGGAACAGAGCCTGCCCCGGACTTGATCCGGGGCCGGCACCCATGCGCGTCTCGATCATCCTCCGCAACCACGGCGTATTGGGTTCCGGCCTTCGCCGGAATGACGCGCGCGGTGACGGATGACGCCAACCCCGAGGCGGGACTACGTCGCGACCCCGAGCATCAGCCCGATGTTCTGAACTGCGGCCCCTGACGCGCCCTTGCCCAGGTTGTCGAGGCGCGCGACGAGCACGGCTTGCGGGTGCTTGTCGCTGGCGTAGACGTATAGCTCCAGCACGTCGCTGCCGTTGAGCGCCTCGGGCTCCAGCCGGATGTCCTTCGCCGCAGCTTCGCCCAACGGCATCGCCTTCACCAGCCTGGCGCCGGCGTAGTGCTTCTCGAGCACCGCATGGAGATCGCGCGCGGCGGGCTTGCCCGGCAGCGTGTCGAGGTGCAGCGGCACGCTCACCAGCATGCCCTGGCGATAGTTGGAAACCGACGGCACGAAGATCGGCCGGCGCGTCAGCTTGGAATACGTCTGCAGCTCCGGCACGTGCTTGTGCTTGAAGGTGAGCCCGTAGAGCTCGAAGGCCGGCGCCGTTCCTGCCTCGTAGGTCTCGATCATGCTGCGCCCTCCGCCGCTGTAGCCGCTGACCGCATTGACGGTGATGGGATAGTCGGCGGGGATGATCCCGGCCTCGACCAGCGGGCGGATGAGCGCAATTCCCGCCGTCGGGTAGCAGCCGGGGTTGCTCACCCGCTTGGCGTTGCGCACCGCCTGCGCCTGGGCCAAATCCATCTCGGGGAACCCGTAGACCCAGCCGTCCGCGACCCGATGTGCCGTGCTGGCATCGACGATCTTGGGCGCATCGGCGCCCAGCGTGTCGATCAGCGCCACCGCCTCCTTGGCCGCATCATCAGGCAGACACAGCACGACCAGGTCCGACTCGCGCATGAGGGCGAGCCTGGCGGCTTGGTCCTTGCGCTTCTCGGGCGCGATACTCTTGACTGTAAGGCTCGACACATCGGCGAGCCGGCGGCGGATCTCGAGACCCGTCGTTCCGGCCTCGCCATCGATGAAGACGGCGGGCTTGGTCTTGGACTTGGTGGAGGCTTTGCCGGAAGTCTTAGCGGGGGTCTTGGCACTCGTCTTGGGCCGGGAGGCGGTCTTGGTGGTCATGGGCGTGATCCGGATGGCTGAAAACAAAAAAGCCGCGCATCTAGCGCGGCTTGCGACTTTCAAACGCCGACGGCGTCCGTCATCGCACCCGCGCGGAGCGAGAGCGGCGGCGTCGGACCGGCAATCCAAGGTTCCTCGTCATGGCGCGTTTTATGATGGCGACGGCATTTCAAGTCAATAGGGTACACCTGCCCGCGGATCACCTGAAGGAGGCGACCCGCCGGGCATTCTGGGCGATGATCCGGGCATTGTTGAGCTCGGACGTTCCCGCCGGCTCGCCCCCGATCCGGACCAGCGGGTTGGACCACACGGGCAGGCGCGGGCAGCCGTTGCACGCATCCTTGTAGCTCATGATGTCGCGCCAGGCCGTGCCGCTGACGTAGGCGAGCTCGTGGCGGGCGCCCATGATGTGGCCGACCTCATGGGCGAGCGTGTAGCTCGATACCGCGCATCCATGGTGCACGACGGCGAAGGCCTCGTCGGCATCGGCGCCGATGCGCGTCGCTAGCCCGCAGCCCTTGGCGTCGTCGACGATCAGGATGGCAACGTCGGCCCGGTAGGCCTCGCGCAGGGCGTGGATGCGAGCCATGTGCTCGCCCTCCTTGTCCGCCATGCGCCAGAGGTGGTCGAAATGCGCGCCGTGCTCGACGTAGCCGGTCTGGAACGCATGCGCGAGCCTGAGCCGGATGTGGCCGATCCCGCTCAGGCGGAAGGAGTGGTTCGCCTCCTCGATGGCGAGCTCGACGACGTCGCGCTCGATCTCGTAGTAGTGCCGGGCGGCCTTGCGCGTATAGGCGACCAGCACATCGATGACGATCTCGCCCTGGCGGGACGACGGCAGGCGGGGCAGTGCCTTCCCGGCGCCGGCGGCAAACGCGACCTGCTCGAGGCGCGTGGTGCCTGCCTGCTCGATGCCCCAGGTCACGGGCTTGAGCGCCTTGCCAGCACCCGCGAGGTCGCGGGCAGCGGCAGGAGCCACGGTTGCGGCCAGCGTCGTCAGAGCGACAATGATCTTCCCCAGGGTGCTCATGGCAGTCTCTTCAGGCTTGTTGTTGGCGTCGAGCGCCTGCCGGCCTCATCCCGGTCGAGCGCGGTGAACGATCATCGTTTGCGTGCGAATGATCGGCGCCGTTTACCTAAGAGCCCTTCGTCCGCGGGCCTGTGCCCTGCGGAACGGTCCAAATCAACATCGCGTGAAAAGCCGTGAGCCGCGTTCTCCCCGCGCGCGGGGATGCCAAGCGGTAGGCCCGAAGCCGGGTTCAGGCAGCCGCGACCGCGCTCAGCCGCGTCTTCCCAAGCGCCAGCCCATTTCCCAGAAATCGGCCTCGAGCCGCGTCGCCTCCCTGAAGATGGCGGCAAGCTCGGCTTCGCGCGCGGGGGTGGCATAGCGAGCGGCGAGGCGGTCGAGATGCATCCGGGCCTTGGCGGCAACCTCCTGGTAGGGCGTACCCGCGTACTCGCCGATCCACACCCGATACGGATTGTTCGAGGCAAGCGCGCCCGGCAGCGCGGCCAGCCGCGAGGCAATCTCGGCGTATCCAATCACGCACGGCGCCAGCGCAACCTTGAGAGCGAGCAGGTCGCCGCGCATGCCGGCATCGAGCACATAGCGCGTGTAGGCCAGCATCTCGGGAGCCGGCGGAGCTTGCTCGAGATCGGCGGGCGACAAGCCCCAGCCCGCGCAGAGCTTGACGTGTAGATCCATCTCGACGTCGAGGATCGCCGACAGGCCGGCCGAGCCCTCGCGCATGTCGTCGAGCGTCGGCGACTTGTAGACGGAGAGTGCATAGGCCCGGGCAAACTCGATCAGGAACAGATAGTCCTGGACGAGATAGTGCCGGAAGGCCGCTTCGGGCAGCGAGCGGTCCGCCATCGCGTTGGTGAAGGGATGCTCGGCGTAGGCGCACCATTCGGTCGAGGCCTTCGCCTTCAGTCGCTCGAAGAAGCTCATCGTGTCCTCACTCCGCCGCCGGGCCTGCCGCGCAAATTCGACCTCGCCTCGTTTGCGCATTAGCAATATCCCAGGTCCGCGGCTGACGGCGAACCCCGCAATGGAACAAACTGCACGGTCGAGGGTTCTTCCCGCATTCCCCAAACCGCTGGACCGAGGCTCGCATGCACGCTGTCTATGAGATTGCCCCAGTGATCGGCACCATCATCGGCGCGCACTGCCGCGGAACCTCCGCGCGGCGGGAATTCCTGCGCGCGTGCCTGTGCGGCGAGTGGTTCGAGGCGCGCAGCATGGTCGAGGGCATGCTCGCCGAGCCCTGGCTCCTGCGCGGCCATCAAGAGGCCCGCCTGCGCGAGTTCCTGGGCCTGCTGCCCGCAGAATAGTGCCTGTTGCAGACAACGATGGCATCCGAGGCGATCGCGGCCGGGCGCGCAAACAAGTCTGGTCAGAGGCTGGGTTAGGTAGCGTGCGCTGCTCCCGCAGCGGGAGAGGGTCCATGCCCGGCCTGCCCGTCCCGGCCAAAGTAGACATGCTCGAGCCGTTGCGGCAGGCCCGGCTCACTGGCCTGCGCCTCCAGAACCACCGTGCCGCGCGCCAAGGCATAGACGCGATCGGCGATGGCGAGTGATTTCTCGATCAGCTGCTCGACCAGCAACACCGCCGTCATCGCCGCCCGCAGCTGGCCGGCCGCCGCCAGGACCCGATCGACGAGCACGGGCGAAAGCCCAGCCGAAGGCTCGTCGAGCATCAGGAGGCGCGGCTTCCTGACGAGGCCCTGCGCCACGGCGAGCATCTGCTGCTGACCGCCCGACAGCGTCACCGCCTTGTCATTGCGCTTGGCCTTGATCTCCGGAAAGAAGTCGAGCGCCTCCTCCACTTGCTGCCTGCGCTGGGCAGCCGGCAGGTCGTAACCGGCCAGCAGCACGTTGTCCTCGACGCTGAGTTGGGTGAACACGCGGTGACCTTCGACGACGTGCACCAGGCCCTGATTTGCGGCATCGCGCGGGCTGATGCGTGCCAGGCTCGTGCCGGCGAAGCTGATCGAGCCGGTCCAGGGCAGGAGCCCGGAAATCGCTCTGAGCAACGTCGTCTTGCCGGCGCCGTTCGGCCCGAGCATGGCGACGATCTCGCCCGGATAGACGACCATGTCGATGTTTCGGAGCACGCCAATCTTGCCGTACCCGGCGGAGAGGTCCTTGATCTGCAGCAGCGGCTCACGCGCCGAGGTAGGCATTGATGACCTCCCGATGCGAACGGATGTAGTCGGGACTGCCCGAGGCCAGCACCTTGCCCAGGTTGAGCACGGTTACGCGATCGCAGATATCGAAGATCAGGTCGGCATGGTGCTCGACGAGGAGCACGCCCGTGCCCCGCCGGCTGATGGCCTTGATGAGCTCGCCGAGGCGCTCGATCTCGTCGACGGAGAGGCCGGCGGCCGGCTCGTCCAAGAGCAGAAAGCTCGGCTCCACCATCAACGCGCGCGCGATCTCCACGAAGCGCAATTCGCTATGCTGCAGGCGGTCGGCGCGGACGCCGGCGATGCGCTCGAGCCCCACCAGCGTGAGGGCAGCCATGGCCTTCTCACGCAAGTGCTTCTCGTCACGGCGCTGACGCGGAAGCAGGAGCATCGCTTCTACGAAGGAGGCGTGTCCATCGAGCGTGCCGCCGATCATGACGTTATCGATGACGGACGACTCGCCGATGATGCGCGGCGTCTGGAAGGTGCGGGCGATCTTGTGACGCGCACGCGTGTACGAGCCCTCGCGTGTGAAGTCGGTGCCGTCCTGCTTCACCGATCCCTGTTGCGGCGCGTAGTAGCCGGAGATCACGTTCAGCATCGTCGTCTTGCCGCTGCCGTTCGGGCCGATGAGACCGTGCACCTCGCCGGTTGTGAGCTGCAGGTCGACCCCATCCACGGCGCGCACGCCACCGAATGCCAGCACGATCCCCTTGAGCTCGAGCACGCTCTCGCGCTTGCGGTCTTCGAGGACTTTCGTCAACAACTCCGGGCGCGGGCGGATCTCGCGATGCTGGTCGAGCGGCTTGCGGTTCCTGAAATCGAGCAGGTCGGCAATGCCGCCCGGCACGAGCAGGACGATGACCAACAGCAGGAATGCGTAGAGGAAGGTCGACCATTGCACCAGAGGCGCCGCGAACTCGGGCAAGACGGTCAGAACCGCGGTGCCGAGCAGGGGCCCGAGGATGGAACCGCGTCCGCCGATCAGGATGGCGATGAAGAACAGCACCGACAGGTCGAAGGTGAAGGCGTCGGGCGTGATGTAGGACTGCAGCGTCGCAAACAGCCCGCCAGCGAGACCCGCCAATGCGCCGCTGAACAGGAATACGGTCATCAGCAGCCCCGGCTTGTAGATGCCGACGGCCTCCGCTGCCACCTCGGCGTCACGCACCGCGACGAGTGAGCGGCCAAAGCGACTGGCCGCAATGTTGCAGGTCATCCACGTGCAGATCAGGGCAAGGATGAGAGTGAAGTAGTAGAAGCCCCATGGGGTGTCGAACGGCGCCGGCATCGACGGGCCGGGAATGCCTACGCCGCCGCCAGTCACCGATCTCCAGGCAAGGGCGATCTGCGTGACGATGGTGGAAAGTCCCAGCGTCGTCATTGCGAAGTAGAAGGTCCTGAGGCGCAGGGCCGGCAGACCGGCTATGAAGCCGAAAACGGCGCCGAACATGGCCGCGATCACGAGGGCGACATAAGCCGGGATCTCCGGCGTCACACGGCCGGCGGCGAGCGCGCTCGCCACGTAGGCCCCGATCGTGAGCAGCGACACCCAGCCGATGGCTAGCTGGCCGGCGAAGCCGACGACCAGATTGAGGCCCGAGACGAGCACCCAGTAGACGCACACGCGGGTGGCGATGATGCCGAAGAAGGAATCGCCCCAAAGCGGCAGACTGCCGCCGACGACCGCCAGCAGGATGACGGGGAACCAGGCCTCGAACCAACCGGGCAGCCATGTCGAGGACGTCGCGGCACCGCCGACAGTCGGAGCAGATTCAGCGGTCACTGCGTTTCTGGTCCCTACACGCGTCGCGCTGTCGCGGCACCGGCGAGGCCCTCGGGCCGCACGAGGAGCACGACAATGAAGACGATGAACACCGCTACCGACGAGAAGATGCCGCCGAAGAAGTAGTTGGCGGTCTGCTGGAACAGCCCGAGAGCGAGGCCGCCGATCACCGCACCGCGGTTGGAGCCCATGCCGCCGAGCGCAACGGGTACGAAGCCGTAGAAGTTGAGCAAGGGACCATTGGCGAGAGACGCAAACAGCAGCTGGCCAGCCGCGAAGCCCGCAAGCACGCTGATCATGCCGGCAAGGGCGTAGCTTGCCATGCGCAGCCCCGCCTCAGGCAACCCAAGTGCCCGCGCGGCGTAGTTGTCCTCGGCGATTGCAAGGAAGGCGCGCCCGATCAATGTATGCCGGGAGAGGTATTCCAGTCCCAAGACGGTCAAGATGCAGGCCAGGATCGGCAGCCAGAACTTCTGGTCGAAGATCCCGGGCTCAATCGGGATTACACGCGGGAACGGCACCGCGTCCGTGCTGAAGTAGATCGCCGTGAGCTGCTGGATCATGAGCGCGATGGCGAGCGTGGAGAGCACGTAGAGGTGCTGGTCCAGACTCTTCAGCACGGGCCGAACCGCCACGATCTCGGTGATTATGCCCAGGATGGCGCCCAGCAGCAGGGTCAGCAGGAACCCGACGACGACGGGCATGCCCATCCTGGAGATGAGAATTGCGCCAAACACGCCGCCGAGCATGCCCACCGACCCTGCGGTGAAGCTGAACACCCGCGAGGCCGAAAACATCACGTTGTAGGCAATGCCGATGAGCGCGTAGACCGCGCCCACCGCCAGCCCGTTCGAGATGATGGACTCAACGAGCATCTATCAGGCGTAGCCGGGAGCCAGCTTGAACGCGCCGTCCTTGAGCGAGTTCGCCTGCACCATGATGATCTCTTCCTGCTGGAAGCCGTCGTGGTTGTCTGGTGACCAGACAATGGTGCCGTAAACGCCCTTCCAGCCCTTCACCTTGGTATTCCAATAGGCCGTGATGTCGGCCGGCGCGGTGCCCGCCTCGCGCAATGCCTCGGCGATCAGGCGCGGGCCGTCATAGCCCAGAGCAACCCACCACAGTAGCGTATCGGCGAAGTCGACCTTGGCCTTCCTCAAGCGCTCGACGAATTCCGCCGACTGCGGCGGCAGCTGGCCCTGGGCGTTGTAGCTCAGGTTGCGGAAGTTGTTGGGGTATACCTTCTCCCAATGTTCCGGCTTGGCAAGCAGGGCCTTCGTCTGGCCCGAACCGAGCGTGGTCTGGCCGACGATCGGCACGTCCCAGTTGAGTTCGGCGCGGGTGTTGATGATGCGCGCGAGGAAGCCGGCATTGACGCTCCACGGCATGATCGCCTCGGCGCCGGCCGAGCGCATGCGCAGAAGCTCCGGCTTGAGGTCGGGGTTGTTGGCATCGACGCTCGCCGAGTAGACGACGTCGCCACCGATCTTCTTGAGCGCCGGCGTGTAGGCATCGAGCGAGGCCGTACCATAGCCCGTGGTGTCGGAGACAATGGCAACCTTCTTGGCCTTGGAGACGTTGACGACGTAGTGGTTGGCGGCGGCGCCGACCTGCTGGTTGGAGGGCCCGTTGCGGAACGCCATCGGGTACTTCTTGACGTCGATCAGCGAGTCGACCCAGCAGGGATGGATATGTGGCACGCCATCGCGCGCGATGTTCTGGATGGCCGCAGCGGTCTCGCCGGAGTTGAGCGGTCCCCACATGATGGTGACCTTGTGGCGGCGCGTCAGCTCGGCAGCGGCGTTGACGGCCTTGGTGGGATCACTCTGCGTGTCCCGCATAACCATCTCGAGCTTGCGGCCTTTGATGCCGCCGGCCGCGTTGATTTCCTGCACGGCAAGCTCGGTACCTCGGCCGATGCCAATGCCGGTGGACGAGCTTGGCCCCGTGAAGGCCGGCAGGTATCCGATCTGGATGGGGTCGGTGTTGGCAATCGCCGGCATATAGACGCCGGGCGCGAGCGATGCCGCTGCTGTCGCCGCAGACCCTTTCAACAGTCCACGGCGCGTGACTTTTCGACAGTCGAACTTCATTAGATTCTCCTCCCATGCTTCGCGGTCATTTTGCAGTCGTGACCGTCGAAGAGACCGCCGCTGATGTTACCCGCCGCGCATGAAGCGCTCGATGCAGCGGTCACTCAGCTCGATTGGATGCCATCGGCCTCTCTCATGGCACACTAGCATGTGGCTTTCGATACGGGCTATGCGCTTTCGGATGGGCGGGGTGGTAACCCACGCGGCCCCCCATCGCCGGATCGACCCCAAGGCGCATCATGGCATCGAGCCGCCTGGTGGGACGGCTACCTCATCGCGGTCCGGGGACCAGAACCAATTTACCAATGACGCGTCGGCTCGACATCTCGGCAAGCGCGACCTGTGCCTCGATCAGGGGATAGGTCTTCATTACGGTGGGCTTCAAGCGCCCCTTCGAAAAGGCATCGAGCAGGTCTGCCAGCCTGCGGCGCGTATCGTCTGGAAATCGCCAACTGTGCTCACCGAAGACGACGCCGGTCACGGAGAAGTTCTTCACCAGAATCATGTTCGCCGCGACGTGTGGGATGTCTCCCGACGCAAAACCGACAACGAGGATGCGGCCCTCCCATGCAATGCACCGTACGCCCTGCTTGAACGGCTCCCCGCCGACCGGGTCGAAGACGACGTCCACACCCTTGCCGTCCGTCAGGGCGCGCACGCGATCCCGCAGATCGTCGATCGCGTAGTTGATCGTCTCGTCGGCGCCGTGCTGCCGGGCGATCGAAAGCTTCTCTGCGCTGCTCGCAGCCGCTATGACACGGGCGCCGAGGAGCTTGCCCACCTCGATCGCCGCCAGGCCGACGCCACCGGCCGCGCCGAGCACGAGCAGCGTTTCGCCGGCAGCAAGGCGCCCTCTATGCGAGAGAGCAAAGTGCGCCGTGCCGTATGCAACGGGAAACGCGGCCGCTGTGACGAAGTCCATGCCGTCGGGAATTGGTGTGACAATCGCCCCGGGCACAACGACCTCCTCGGCGTGCCCCCCTCCCCGGCGCGCAAACGCCAGCACGCGATCACCGCGCCGGACATGGTCGATGTCGTCGGCGCATTCGAGGACGACGCCGGCAACCTCCAGGCCGGGAATGAAAGGCAATTCGGGTTTGACCTGATACTTTCCCTCGACCATCAGGATGTCGGGAAAATTGACGCCAGAGGCGCGCACGCCAATGCGAACCTGTCCGGGCCCGAGCGACGGCGGCTCCACCTCCGCAACCTGGAGGCTGCCGATGCCGTCCAGCGACCGGCAAAGAAGTGCACGCATAACCACCTTCCAGTGAAACTACCCCTGTCTTGCCGCCGTGGCCTTCCCGGCCATCGTCCCAAGCTCCCGCCGCATCAGCTTGCCGGTCGGCGTCAGAGGCAAGCTCTCGCACACATGGACGCGATCTGGAACCTTGTAGCGCGAGAGATGCGTCCGGCAATGCTCCAGGATCGCCTCCACGTCGATGCTCATCTCCGGCTTCACCGTCAGATAGGCGACGATAAGCTCCCCTTTCGACGGGTCGGATATCCCTGTCACGCCGGCAAGCGCCACGGACGGGTGCTGTTGCAGGACTTCCTCGACCTCGGCGGGCGAGACGTTGATGCCCGAGCGCTTGATCATCTCGGAGCTGCGCCCCCTGTAGTGCAGCGCTCCGTCCTGCTGCAGGAAGCCGAGATCGCCGGTCTTGAAGAAGCCGTCCGAGGTGAATGCCGTCGCGTTGAATTGCGCGCTATCGCCGAGATAGCCTTGCGTCAGATATCCCCTTACCTCGATCTCTCCGGTCTCGCCGGATCCAACTTCGCGACCAGTCTCGGGGTCGCGTATGCGAATCTGCACGCCGGGCAATGGCATGCCTTGGCACACCGCTCGCTTGTCGAGCGGCCAATCGTGAGGCGTGACGCAGCAATTGCCGTAGTTCTCGGTGGCGCCATAGATGTTGCAGATCTCGTCCGCGCCGAGCTGCTGGGCAGCCTTGATCACGTCCTGCGGGGCCCCGATGGTGACCCCTGCCCTGAGCGATGCCGTCCGCTGCCGATGGAACGCCGGGTGCGCGACGAGTGCATTCGTCATCGCCGGCAGCGTGTAGATCGCCGTGCATTTCTCGCGCTCGATCATATCGAGCGCCCCGCCCGCCTCGAAATGCCCCTGCATCACCAGTGTTGCACCGTGCGTGAGAGTGGCAGGCATTGCGTTGACCGCGCCGTAGGACCAGAACAGCGGAATGGAGACGAGCACGCGGTCACCCGGCACGAGCCCCTGGCGCTCGCCGATGTTGAACCCGTTCTCGATCATTCCGAAGTGGTCGAGCGGCACGGCCTTGGGTCGGTTGCTCGAGCCGGAAGTGTAGAGGATGACGGCCGGATCGGTGGGTCTCGGGCCTTCATCCGGCGGCACGCTCGGCTGCGTTTCACCTTCGCCAATGCCCGAATAGGCCTTGAAGCCCTCGCCTCCCGGCGTGCTGAAGAGAACCACGTTCTCCAACTGTGGATGGGCGCCGCTGGCTCGCAGAGCAGCAATGGTCTCGACAAAGTCGCGATCGCGGAAGCGGGGGATGGCAAACAGCAATCGCACTCCCGAGTCGCTGAGCAGAAAATCCAGCTCTCTCGGCGTCGACCAGGTGCTGAACGGGACTGCGACGGCCCCGACCGCCGCCGCGGCGAAGAACACCTCCAGCCACTCGACGCGATTGTCGCACAGCAGCCCGATCCTATCGCCGCGCCGTACCCCGAATCCGCGCAGGCCTCGGGCCACGCCCTGTGCTCGCGCTTCGAGAGCCGAATACGAGACGCTGCCGTTGGCGGTGATCGCAAGGGCTGTTTGCGGAGTCGCCGCGGCCTGCTCGCGGAGCAGCTCGAACATTGTGCGGCTGATGGGCTTTTGCATATGCTACTCGGGACAGACCAGGATGCCGGGGAAACGATATCAATCCCGGTGAACGTGCGTCTACTCGTGGCTTGGGTCCTGGCCCGCAGGCCCGGTGCGAGTGAGAGCAAGGAGGCCCGAGTGACGCTTCACGTGAAGGAAGCTGCCCGCCACGTGGCGCTGATAACAATCGACAATCAGCCAAAGCGCAACGCCTTGTCGCGCACCGCGCTGAGCGAGCTTGCGGCGGTTTGGGACCGGCTTGGCGCGTCCGAGGATTGCCGCTGCGTCGTGATCACCGGTGCCGGCGACAAGGCCTTTTGCTCCGGCGCCGACATCAGCGGTGATCTTTCGGCGCCTCAGGAAACGGCCCAACTGATCGACCGCGGGCTCCTGAAGGCCAGGCAATACCCGAAACCCATCGTCGCAGCCGTGAACGGCGACTGTGCCGGCGGCGGCGTCGAGCTGCTGCTGTCGACCGACATCAGACTAGCCGCCCAGCACGCGCGCTTTGGCTTGCCGGAGGTGAAGTGGTCGATCTATCCCTTCGGCGGCGCGACCGTGAAGCTTGCCCAGCAGATCGGCTACGTTCACGCCATGGATTTGCTCCTCACCGGCCGTCTGGTAACGGCAGAGTTTGCTGCCGGCATCGGACTGGTCAACCGTGTGCTGCCGGCCGGTGAGGTCTTGGATGCGTCTGTCGAAACTGCGGCTGCGATCGCAGCCAACAGCCCCTCCGCCGTGCAGGCGGTGAAGACGCAGATCAGCGCCGGAATTGCCGACTACGCCACGAGCCGGGAGGCCCTCGAGCAAGAGCTTGGCGATCGCGTTCGGGCGAGCCCGCATTTTGCCGAGGGCGTCGCCGCATTCCGTGAGAAAAGGCAACCCCGGTATGGCTGAGGAGCTCGATGTGGCGGGCCTGCTGAGGCCCGGCGATCGACTCGCCTGGTCAGCCGGCCCCATGGAGCCGACCGATCTGATCGGCGTGCTCGGCCGCCAACTCGATCGCGTGCCTCGTATCTCGGTTCTGCTCAACCTTTCATTGCAGACAACCATTGATGCAGCGCGTCTTGCATCTCGCGCGACGGTGACCGCGCTCGGCGGCGCCGTCACGAACCGCCGGTTCCAGGAAATCGGCGCCCTCGACGTGTTGCCGATCAACTATTCCACGCTGCCCGACCTGGTGGCCAGCGGTCGTCTCGCCATCGACGTGGTGCTTTTGCAGGTGGCCGCCGAAGGTGACGCCTACAATCTCTCGCTGATGGTCGATCATCTGGCCGATTCCGTTCCACGCGCGCGAGCCGTTGTCGCCGAGATCAACGACTGTCTCCCGGTAACC
>Ga0247829_10000781_pt1 | contig 13292 bp, 7 predicted proteins | sample 12C_Control_Day4_FD_207765 | JGI IMG/M metagenome (GOLD analysis project Ga0247829, IMG submission 207765) | Soil microbial communities from agricultural site in Penn Yan, New York, United States - 12C_Control_Day4 | ecosystem: Environmental > Terrestrial > Soil > Agricultural land | place: USA... | reverse complement strand
GTCATTGTCTCGACCGAGTCGGACGTGATCTCCGCGGTCACCGGCGCGGTCGGCGCGTTGAAGGGGCCGCTGCATGGCGGCGCGCCAGGACCGGCGCTCGAACTTGTCTTCGAGATCGAGAGCGCCGATCGGGCGGAGCGCATCCTGCGGCGGAGACTCGAGCGCGGCGAGCGTCTCATGGGCTTCGGCCATCGCGTGTACCGCACGAGAGACCCGCGCGCGGACGTTCTGGGGGCGGCGGCGGAGCGCCTCTTCGAGCGTGCGGGTGATCGGGGATTGTACGAGCTCGCGCGCGCGGTGGAAGCCTGCGCGCTGCGCTTGCTGCGCGAGCACAAGCCGGACCGCGCGCTGCAGACGAACGTGGAGTTCTACACGGCCCTCGTCCTTCACGGGATCGAGTTCTCCCCGGAGCTGTTCACACCTGCGTTCGCCTGCGGACGCGTCGCGGGGTGGACTGCGCACTGTCTCGAGCAGCTCGCGTCGAACCGTTTGTTCCGGCCGCAGTCCATTTACGTCGGGGCCCGTGACCGGCGGTGGGTACCCGCGCACGAGCGCGGATCGAGCGCGACATAGCGCGTTTCGCACCTGCTGCGCACAACGTGCCCAGTCCCGTCGCCGCGACGTGCCGTCGCGTCGTCGCGACACTGCGTCGATCGGTGCTTCCCGCACCGATCCGGTTTTGTTAGCCTTTTCCATCCCGTGACGGATGGCACCCGGTTGGCTCTTCCGAGGATCCATGCTCGAGGCACTCTGGCAGGACGTACGGTTCGCCACGCGCTCGCTGGTCCGCGCGCGAGGCGTGGCGCTCGTTGCGGTGGTCTCGCTCGCGTTCGGCATTGGCGCGAACGCGACGGTCTTCAGCCTCGTCCAGGCTGTCGAGTTTCCTTCCTTCATCTACCCGAACGCCTCGCGCATTGTCTTCCTGGAATCGGGCAATGTCGCGCGTGACCTGATGGGGATGCCGGTCTCCGCGCCGGACGCACTCGACATCGCGAGCGCGTCCCGCACACTTGAATTGCCAGCGCTCGCCGCTGACCAGAGCTCCGTGCTGCATGTTGGCGATCTGTCGCTGCGCGTCGCGGGCCGCCGCGTTGCCCCCAACTACTTCCCCCTCTTTGGCGTGAACGCCAGCCGCGGACGCGCTCTCGGTCCCGATGACGAGCCGGGGATGCTCGTGATCAGCCACGACCTGTGGCAGAGCGCGTTTCTCGCGGATCCCTCCATCGTCGGGCGCCGCGTCAGACTGGACGGCGGACTTGTCAGCCTGATCGGCGTGATGCCGCCGCGGTTCGATGCGGACGCCGACTTCTGGACTCCGCTTGGATCGTCGGCGCGCACGTTCGCCCGCGACGATCGTCAGCTCACGCTGTTTGCGCGGCTCGCGCCGGGCGCGTCGCTCGATACGGCCGACGACGAAGTGCGGCAGATCAGCGAGCGGCTCGCCGCCGAACATCGGGCCACGAATCGCGACTGGATCACGTATGTGGTGCCGCTTTCACGGATGTACGGGCGCGACTCGCGTGGGGCGTTCCTGATGCTGCAGGCCGCCGTCGGCCTTGTTCTGCTCATCGCATGCGCGAACATCGCCAATGTGCTGCTCGCGCGCGGCACGAGTCGGCGACAGGAGATGGCCCTCCGTGTGTCGCTCGGTGCGAGAGGTTCCCGCCTGCTGCGCGCGATGCTGATCGAAAGCACCCTGCTGTCGCTCACCGGAGGTGCATTCGGCGTACTGCTCGCCATGTGGGGCATTCGCGTCACTCGCCTCGTCGCCGGCTTCCCGGATGCCATCGATCCGCGTCTCAATCTCCTGGTGTTGACGTTCCTCGCGGCGGTATCCATTGCGACGGGTGTGCTGTGCGGGATCGTTCCGGCGCTGCGGGCGGCACGCACCGCGCCCGGGGCCGTGCTGCGCGCGGAGGGCACACGTGCCATGTCGGACGGGCGCGGACGGTTACGCACGGTGCTCGTTGCCACGCAGATCGCGCTGGCACTGGTGCTCGGAACCTGCGCCGCCCTGATGGTGCAGTCGCTCGTCAATCGCGAGCACGTCGATCTGGGTTACGACCCGGCCGGCGCCGTTCGCGCGACCGTCGCCCTGCCGCCGGACCGCTACAACACTCCCGACGCGATCCGCGCGGGCGCGATCGGGATCGTCGATCAGCTCGAGCAGAGCTCCGCCGTGGCCGCCGCCGGTGTGGTGACGTGGGCTCTGCCCACAGGCGCGGGCGGGCAACGCCAGATCACGCTGCCCGACGAGAGCGACCGCGTGCTGCCCACCGGTGTGCCGCGTGGCATCGAAGCCGTCACACCACGATACTTCCCGGCACTTGGCGTGCCGCTCAAGGCCGGGCGTGATTTCACCCGCGCGGACGGACCGGCGTCGGCGCCGGTCGCCATCGTGAACGAAGAGCTCGCGCGGCATCTCTGGCCTGCTCGTAATCCTGTTGGCCAGAGGGTTCGCCTGGGGGCTGTCGGAGACAACGCGCCCGTGGTCACCGTTGTCGGCGTGGTCGGCTCCATCCGTCGCAGCGGCATGCATGATCGGATACCCGCGCGCGTGTACGTGCCGTTCTCGCAGTATCCGAACGGCAGCCTCACGGTCGTCACTCGCGCGCGATACGACGTGGCCGCCGCGACGCGAGCCCTGCAGGCCGTCGTGCGCAGCACCGATCCGGCACTCTTTGCCGAGGATCTGCGCACGGTCGAAGCCGACGTCGCGCAGTTCGTCGCGCCGATCCGCATGATCACGCTGCTGCTCACCGCATTCGGGATCGGTGGATTGCTGCTGGCGGGGCTGGGTGTCTTTGGAACGATGAGCTATACCGTCTCGCAGCGGAGCCGCGAGATCGCGATCCGGGCCGCGCTCGGCGCGACGCGAGGCGAGGTCCTTCGTCTGGTGCTGAAAAGCGCGTTGACGATGACCGTCGCAGGTGTCCTCGTGGGCGCGCTGGCGGCGGCAGCGCTGGCCAACGCGCTGCGCGCGTTCCTGTTCGGCGTCACGCCGGTGGATCCGGCCACATTCGTGATCATCACGGTGGCGGTTGTCGTGCTCGCGATCGTGGCGGCGTATCGGCCTGCGCGCAGTGCTGCATCGCTCGATCCGATCGCTGTGCTGCGGCAGTAATGCGCGGTTTCCGGCTTCCGGCTTGCGGCTTGCGGCTTGCGGATTCCGCTTCCGGCTTCGCCGCGATCAGCGGCGGACCAGGATCGCGCGCGTGTAGAGAAGCTCGAAACCGCGGCGCATGACGTTGTCCTGCGAACGCGTGCCCGGCGCCGTCGTGACCACGGCCAACGTGCAGCCCGCCTGGCGTGCGTCCATGAGCCGACGCTGAACGAGCGCTTTCTGGACGCCCCGGCCGCGCGCGCGCGGCACCGTGCCCGCTCCCGCAATCTGTGCGAGATCCCCGTCGATGCGCATCGCCGCCTCACCGACCGCCTCGCCATCGATTCGAGCCAGGTAGCGGATGAAGCCTGGAGCGCCCATGACCTCGTCGAGCACGGCCGCGAGTTGTTCCCTCGGCAGCGCATCATCCGCAACGCTGCCCGTGCCATCGAGATTCGTGAATGCGTCCACGGCGATGTCGAGCCACGCCTGGTGCTGATCTTCCTCGGCGAGCTCGACGGCGATGCTCGCCGGTGATGTCTCGCTACCTGGCTTCTCGAGCGCGAGCCCGAACACATGTTCGAAGCCATGAAGGCGATAGCGTCGATCCGTGAGAGCGCCGCCGACAGCAGGATCCGCGAGCACGGACAGTTCGATGCGGACAGGTTCATCCCGGCTTTGCCATTCCGCTTCAATTTGCTCGAGCGCGTCGATGTCCAGCGCGGTATCGAGCGCAAGGCCGATGACTTTGTTTATGGGCGACGCTGCGCTGACGTAACACGCGAGCCCTCCGCTGATTGGAATGACTGTCGACCGCGCGTCGTCGCGGCGGGCGCCCACGAAGCCCGCGATCTCGGCACACATCCGTGCCTCGGCACGGTCGATCCGCGCGGCCAGTGCCGCATCAGCAAACATCCGGCGATTGTAATGCGGCGACCGGGACGTGCGCGCTAGTCGGCGCGCAAGGCGATCACTGGATCCACGCGCGAGGCTCGGCGGGCGGGGATAGCTGTTGCCGCGACGGCCGTGCCGATCAACAGGCCCGCAACGACCGCGAGCGTCGCCGGATCCGTTGCCCGCACGCTGAACAGCAGACCGGTGGCGGGCAGGGCCAGTAATGGCAGGAGCAGCAGCGCCGCGATTGCGCCAGCCGTCGTGCCGACGACGGCGAGCCGTAGCGCATGTGCCGCGATCATGCGGACGACGGCACGCGGCCGCGCACCGAGTGCCATGCGGATGCCGATCTCGCGGGTGCGCTGGTGCACGAGATACGACATCACGCCGTAGATGCCGATTGCGGCGAGGAAGAGCGCGAGCAGGGCGAACGCGCCGAGCAGTTGCGTCGAGAACCGGCGCGACGCCGTGGCCGAGGCGAGCACGTCGTCCATCGTGCGAACTGCGAACGCCGGCACGTTCGGATCCGCCGCGCGAATGGCGCTGACGACTGCCTGCGTCAGCGAGCGCGGATCTGCGGATGTACGAACGGCCACGCCGAACGACAGGTTGGTCGCCTGCGCCATCGGCCGGTAGAGCATCGGCCCCGGCGAACCTTCGAGACGCTCGTTCAGCACGTTTCCCACTACACCGACCACCGTCATCCAAGGCGACTTGCTCGCCGCCCCGCCGAATTTCACGCGCTGGCCGACGGCGGATCCGCTGAAGTAGCGGCGCGCCATCTCCTGATTGACTACCACGACGGGGGCACCCGCGGGTCTATCCTCCGCAGAGAACACGCGACCATCGAGCAGTGGGATCCGCAGCACCGAAAAGAAATCCTGCGACGCGAAGTTGCCTTGAACAGTCGGGACCGATCCTGTCGTATCCGCCGGCTGTCCATCTACCGTCACGGTAAAAGAGCCGCGCTGGCCATCGAGCGGCAGGTTCTGGAAGATCGCCGCCTGCTCGACACCAGGCTGCTGCTGGAGCCGCCGCAGAATGTCTTCGAACAGGGCAAGCCGCGGCGGATGCGCGAGATACTTGCCGCGCGCAGGGTCGTTGGGACGCGGCAGCCATACACGCGCGGTCAGCACGCCCTGGCTCTTGAACCCGGGATCCACCTGCTGCACCGCTCGGAAGCTGCGCACCAGCAGCACCGCCGCGACCAGAAGAACGGTGGCGAGGGCGAACTCGGTAACCACGAGCGCACCGCGAAGCGCCTGGCGTGACCGGCTCGATGACGAGCGCGCGTCCTTCAGCGATCCGACGATCTCGGAGTGCGAGAACTGGATCGCCGGCGCCAGACCGAAGAGGATGCCGGTGCCGATCGAGGCGAGTGCGGTGAAGGCGATCACTCGCACACCGATATGGACCTCATTGATGCGTGGAAGCTCGGAAGGCATCAGCGCGAGCAGCGCGTCCACGCCCCAGAACGCGACGATCAATCCCAGCGCGCCGCCCGCAATCGCCAGGACGATGCTCTCCGTCAGCAGCAGTCGCGCGATGCGGAAGCGTCCGGATCCAAGCGCGCGGCGCACAGCCAGTTCTCGCTGCCGTGACGATGCGCGCGCGAGGACGAGCCCGGCGATGTTCGCGCATCCGATCAGCAGCACGAGACCGACGGCGGCGAGCAGCATCACCAGTGCGGGGCGGACATTGCCGACGACGTCTTCGTGCAGCGGAATGATCTTTGGCGTCCAGCGCGCCGAAGCCGGGTAGTCGGTGGGATACGCGGCACGCGTCTGTTCGGCGAACGCATTCAGCCGCTGCTGCGCGTCGTTCACCGTGATGCCAGGCTTCAGGCGCGCAATCGATCCTGCGAGGAAGTACCCGCGCCGGCCTGGCGGCGGGAAGGGATCGCTTCGGTAGCCTGCCGGCGCCCACATCTCGACATCGCCGCGGAGCGTCCGTCCGGGATGACGGAACGATGGCGGCATGACCCCGACGATCTTGAAACTGTCATCGTCGATGCGCAGCGTGCGGCCGAGCACGTCGGGTGCTCTGCCGAAGCGTCGCGCCCATATTGCGTCGCTGATGACGACGACTTCGGCGATTCCGGGATGGTCGTCCTCGGCTTTCGAGAACACCCGACCGAGCGCGGGACGCACGCCGAGAATCGAAAAGTACTCGGGGCTGACCAGGAGAACTTCGACGCGTTCCGGTTCGTCGACTTCGGTGAGATTCGCATTGATAGGATAGAGACCGGCGATGCCCTCGAACAGTCCGGTCGAGTCGCGGTAATCGAACAGCTCGGGAGGCGACATTCCGATGTCGCTGCTGCCGAGGCCCTCGGCGTCGGCCGTCACGCGAACGAGCTGACCGGCGTTGTCGAAGGGCAGCGGCTGAAGGACGACCGCGTTCACGACGGTGAAGATCGCCGTATTCGCGCCAATACCGAGAGCGAGCGTCAGGAGTACGATCGCGGTGAAGCCCGGCTGCCGGCTGTGGGTGCGAAGCGCGAACCTGACGTCCTGGAACAGCGTGTCCATGAGAACGGTCCTCCGGAAAACGAACGGTCGAGCAAGAGGCGGACCAACGCAGAGGCGAGTCGTGCCCGGAGAATCCCGCACGGTCACGAGTGGAGGCGGTCGGTTTCGAGATTGCCCTGAGCGTTTGCGGACACTCTGAGGGTCACGCTAGACTTTTGGCCTTGCACATGATGCGCGAATCGATCGGCCGCTACTCGATCACGGGACTTCTTGGCGAGGGCGGCATGGGGGTCGTCTACTCGGCGCACGATAGTCAGCTGGGTCGTCAGGTCGCGATCAAGATGATTCGCGCTACCGTCAACACCGACACCGCGCGCGAGCGCCTGTATCGCGAGGCGAGATCGGCCGCCAGCATCAATCACCCCTCGATCTGTCAGCTCTACGAGATCGGCGAAGACGGCGGCGAGCTGTTCCTCGCCATGGAGCTGCTGCAGGGGGAATCACTCGCCACGCGGTTGACGCGCGGACCGATGTCGCTGAGCGAAGCGGTCTCTACGACGCTCGGGATCCTGCACGGGATGGAAGCGCTGCAGCGCCAGAGCCTGGTGCACCGCGATCTCAAACCGTCCAACATCTTTCTCACGCCGCACGGCGTCAAGCTGCTGGACTTCGGGCTCGCGACGACGGCGCACGACCGGCTCGCGGAGGCCACCATCACCCGCTTGACGCAGCCGGGCACGGTCGTCGGTACGCCACAGTATGCCGCGCCGGAACAGCTGCAGGGTGGCGTCGTCGACGCGCGGACCGACATCTTCGCCGCCGGCGCGATCCTCTACGAGATGCTCGCCGGCAAGCCGCCGTTCTCGGGAAGCGCGCCCGTAGAGATTTTTCACTCGATTCTCTACGACCAGCCGCCCGTCCTCACCGGCGGACCTTCGGTGGCTGCCCTCGACCGCGTCGTGCACCGGGCGTTGTCCAAGCAGGCGCAGGATCGATACCAGAGCGCAGACGCGATGGCGCAGGACCTCCGCGCGGCGCTTTCGCTCGGAGATACGGGAAGCGGCGCGTCCGCCCGCGCCCTCACGCGCCTGATCGTGCTGCCGTTCAGGATCCTCAGAGCGGATCCCGAAACAGACTTTCTCGCTTTCAGCCTGGCGGATGCGATCACCAGCTCGCTCTCCGGCCTTCAGTCGCTCGTCGTCAGGTCGAGTGTGGCTGCGGGAAAGTTCGGTGAGGGCCACACCGACCTGAAAATGATCGCCACCGAAACTGACGTGGACGTGGTGCTGCTCGGCACCCTGCTGCGCGCCGGATCGCAGCTCCGCGTGACGACGCAGCTCGTCGACGCGAGCGGCGCAGCGGTGCTGTGGTCGCACACCGCGCAGGCGCCGGTCGGGGATCTCTTCAGCCTGCAGGACGATCTCGCCAGCCGCATCGTCGAATCGCTGTCGCTGCCGCTCACCGCGCGCGAGCGGCGCATGCTGAAGCAGGACGTTCCGTCATCGGCGGCGGCGTACGAATTGTTCCTCCGCGGCAACGAGTTGAGTCGCGAGTCGGCACAGTGGCGCGCGGCGCTCGAGCTCTACGAGCGGTGCATCACGGAAGATCCGCACTATGCGCCGGGATGGGCCGGTGCCGGCCGCATGCATCGGATGATCGCGAAGTACGAAGGGACGGAGACGGACGAGCGGCTCGCGCGCGCCGAGCAGGCGTTGAAACGTGCACTCGAGCTCAATCCGGACCATTCCGCCGCCGAGAACGTGCTCGCGCATCTCGAAGTGGATCTCGGCCGTGCCGAAGCCTCGATGGTGCGCCTGTTGCGGCGGGCGAAGGACCGCCCCGCCGATCCCGATCTGTATGCGGGGTTGACGCACGCGTGCCGGTATTGCGGACTGGTCTCCGCCTCGATCGCTGCAACGGAACAGGCACGGCGCCTCGATCCGAAGATCCGAACGAGCGGCGCGCACTCGTATTTCATGATCGGCGAGTACGAGCGGGTGGTCGACTTTCAGCCCGAGAGGGTTCCCTTCATGCGCTGCCTTGCGCTCGTCATGCTCGGGCAGGAGGCGCAGGCGCTCGAGGAACTGGCGGCACTGGACGCAGGCAACGGCGAGCGCCTCGGAATGTTCGTCAATGCGCTCCGCAGGGACGTGGAAGGTCGCCACGACGAGGCCATGGCGTTGATGCGAATACTGGCCGATATTCCGGATCCCGAGGGGGGCTTCTACGTTGCGCGGGGCATGGCGCACGTCGGTTATCCGGAGGAAGCACTTCGGCTGCTGGGCAAGTGCGTCGACGACGGATTCTTCTGCCTGACCGCGTATGCGCGCGATCCCTGGCTGGATTCGCTGCGCGGGGACTCCGCATTCTCGGCCCTGCTCCGGCGGGCAGAAGCGCGCCATCGCCAGGCGATGATCAGCTTCCTCAACGCCGAGGGGGACAGAATCCTCGGCGTCTCTCACCCCGTTTAGCGGCCAGCCTCAGGACCGGCAAAATTTTCCGCGGCCGAATCAACCCGGCTGCTGGTCTTTACGTCTATTGAATATTATTCCGAAATTTCAATGAAACGCTCTCCCTCCACATCGTTCCATATCCACGACGTCAAGAAGATCCGGGCGATTGCTTCGCCCGTACGCGCATCGGTCATCGATGCGCTGGAAGTGATCGGGCCGGCGACGATTCTGCAGGTTGCCGCGACGCTCAGCTACCCGGCCGACGGCCTCTACTACCATTTCGCTGTTCTCGAGCGGAACGGCCTCGTGGTCCGCGCCGACCCGGAACGCGGCACGGGCGCGCGGCGGTTCGACGTTCCAGGACGGCCCGTCGCGTTACGTTACCGGCTGCACGACCGCCAGCAGCGCGCCGCGACGGCGAAGGTGGTGGCGACGATGACGAGGAGCGCCGAGCGCAGCTTCCGCCGCGCGTTTGCGCCAGAACACGCGACGGCGGAGGGGCCTCACCGTAACCTCAGAGCCGGCCGGCGGACGGCATGGCTGACCGACGCCGAGCTGGCAACGCTGAACCGGCACATCGAACAGATCCATGCGCTTTTCGGCCGCGGTCTTCCACGGAGCGGCGCGCGGCTGCACGAATTCACCTACGTGCTCGCGCCGATGGTTGCGAACGGCCGCCGTGCACGCGCCCATCCACGCTGACAAGGAGGCATCCATGCATCGCGCAGCCCTCGCTCTCGTCATCGCGCTCGCCGTGCCGGGTCCTTCCACGCGTGAGTCGGCGTTCGTCCTTCAGCCGTCAACAGGGGCGCCGGTAACGATAACGTTCGAACTGGTCACTCGCCACGTGATCGTCCACGCAAAGGTGAACAACTCGCGGCCGCTGTGGTTCGTGCTCGACACCGGCGCAAACGCCGCCATCGTCACGATGGCCACGGCAACCGAGCTCGGTCTGACGCTCGAAGGAAACGTCCAGGGCAGAGGCGCCGGCCCCGGCACACAGGCAGGGCGGCGCGTCAAGAACGCCACCTGGTCGCTGGTCGGCCTCGAGAAGATCTCACAGCCAGTATCACTGGCGCTGCCCATGACGCTGCTGCCGTCCGGCCTCGGTCATGACGTCGATGGAATCATCGGCGGTGAGTTCATCAAACAGTTCGTACTGGCGCTCGACTATCAGGCGCGCACGATCACGTTTCACGACCGAAAGACCTTTCGCTACAACGGCAACGGACAGACGCTGCCCCTCGACTTCACCGCGGACGGACATCCAGTACTGAAGGCCGCGGTCACGCCGCTTGGCGGAGCGCCGATCGAGCACCGGTTCATGCTCGACATCGGGTCGGGGCTCGCGCTTGCGCTTCACAGCCCATTCGTCGCGGAACACAATCTGCTGCGCGAGCAGTCGGGAACCATACGAGCCATCGGAATGGCGGGCGCCGGCGGTGTCTCGGTCGGACGCCTTGGACGCGTGGGCACGGTGCAGATCGGAACGTTCACGATCGCCAATCCCATCACGCTGCTGTCTGAAGACAAGGCGGGAGCCTTTGCTAACGCATCACTTGCCGGCAACATCGGCGCGCAGATCGCGAGCAGGTTCCGCATGATCTTCGATTACGGCCGCCGCTCCATCATTCTTGAGCCGTCAGCGACGTTCGCCGATCCGTTCGACCGCGCCATGAGCGGTATCGCGCTGCGAGGCGAAGGCTCTGATCACCGTACGTTTCGCGTCAAGGAAGTGCTCGAGAATTCACCGGCCACCGAGGCGGGTCTCGCGGAGGGGGACGTGATCACGTCCATCGACGGCGTCGCGGCGAGCACGCTGACACTCACGGCAATTCTCGAGATGTTGGACAAAGCCGTGGCCCGCGAGTTGACGCTTCAGAGAGGCGAACAGGTGCTGAAGGTTACGCTCACCCCGAGACGCCTCATCTAGCAAGGCGGAGCCGTGCATCACATTTGCCGGAATATATCGATGATCATCCTGGCGGCTGCCTCGGCTGTCACTTTGCGGCTGCAGGCGCAGCAGCCTTCCGTGGCCATCAAGGCGCGCGCGATGGTCGACGTCGAACGTGGTCGGCTCGTCGAGAACGTTACGGTGCTCATCAACGAGGGGCGGATCGTCGCGGCGGGCCCGAACGCTGGCGTGAGCGTGCCGGCCGGCGCATCAGTCATTGAGCTTCCGGCCACGACCCTTCTGCCCGGGCTCATCGACGCCCACGTTCACCTCACGCTTGCGGGGCAGCCGCCGGCCAACGCGCGTGCCACACTCGATGCAGGCTTCACCACCGTGCAGGACCTCGGCGCTGCCGCTTATGGCAACGTCCGCCTGCGCGACGCAATCGCCGCCGGGCGCGTCGCCGGTCCGCGCGTAATCGCCTCCGGCCCGTGGCTGGGCGTGACCGGCGGCACCTGCGATTTCAACGGAATCGGGGTCCGCGGGGCGGAAGCGTTCCGCAAGCGCGTTCGTGATGATGTCGAGCACGGCGTCGATCTGATCAAGGTGTGCGTGACAGGATGGCTGGCGGATGCGGTCGATGCGCCTGCGAAGTACGAGATCAGCGACAGCGAGCTCAGTGCAGCGATCGAAGAGGCACACGGGCTTGGAAAGCGCGTCGCGGTCCACGCGATCAGCGAAGGGGGCATCGGCGTCGCGGTCCGCATGGGAGCCGACCTGGTGGTACATGGCGGCTTCCCGTCCACTGCCACGGTGGCCATGATGAAGGAGCGAGGACTGTTCGAGCTGCCGACGCTGTTTTCATTCGCCAGCGCCAAGCCGGAGCATCTCGGCGCCGTGCGCGCTCACCTGCGCGACGGCGTGGCTGCCGGGTTGCCCGTGGCGTTCGGCACCGATGCCGGTGTAATTCCGCACGGCGAGAACGCGCGCGAGTTCGAGCAGCTCGCCGCAATCGGCCTCGACTCGGCCGCGGCACTTCGCTCGGCGACCGTGTCCGCTGCTCGTGCGGTCGGATTGACCCGTGACATCGGCCTGTTGTCGCCCGGCCGCTTCGCCGACGTCATCGGTGTAGAGGGCGATCCGCTGAAGGATGTGCGAACCCTGCAGCGAGTGACGTTCGTCATGAAGCAGGGTGTCGTCCACAAGGGCGGGCCGCAGTAGTGCCTGGCATTCGCTAACGGGCCCCAGAAAAAAGCACACGCCACAGAAGAAACACGCCACAGAAGAAACACAGGGGAAACACAGCGGAAACAGGAAACTACTCAGTCGCGCCCAGCATGCGGAATCGAGTTTGTCGTCAACGGAACCGCAGCCGGCGACGGGTACGTTCGGTTCCCGACAGGGTCGCGGCGACGTAGAATGCGCCGCTCCTCAGCGATCGGTGCTCCACGGTGTTTCTTCGGTGGCTGGTCTCGTCAAAGACGGCGTCACAGCTCCGCCTGATACAATGAAAAGTGACCCGGCGCACCGCACCGCGGCCCGGAACCTGTGCAATCTCAGCCTGCGAACCGCGTCAGGGCCGGAAGGCAGCAGCGCTAAGTAGTCACTGACATGTGCCGCAGGCCTCCCGGGTCGCGGTGGGGAGCGCCGGTCAAACTTGCAATGCTGAAGGCGGTATCCTTACTTCAGCAATCAGCATTCAGCCTTCAGCATTGCCCGTGTCTACCTATCAGGTTCTCGCCCGTAAGTGGCGTCCGCAGCGATTCGATGACGTCATCGGCCAGCGCGGCGTCACACAGACGCTGCGCAATGCCATCGCAACCGGGCGGATCGCGCAGTCGTTCGTCTTTTCGGGTCCGCGCGGCGTCGGCAAGACGACGACGGCACGGATCCTCGCGCGCGGCCTGAACTGCATAAACGGACCGACCGCCGATCCCTGTGGTACGTGCGATGCGTGTGTCGAGATCGCCCAGGGCCGCGACATCGACGTCATCGAAATCGATGCCGCCACCAACACGCAGGTCGACAAAGTCCGCCAGGTGATCATCGAGGGCCTCGGCATGGCCCCCGTGAGAAACCGCTACAAGATCTTCATCATCGACGAGGTCCACCGGCTCTCGCAGCAGGCGTTCGATGCGCTGCTGAAATCGATCGAGGAGCCGCCGCCGCACGTCATCTTCATGATGGCGACGACGGAGATCGACAAGGTCCCGGCGACGATCCAGTCCCGGTCGCAGGTCTTCGAGCTGAAGATGATCAGCGTGAAGCAGATCGCCGATCAGCTGCGCGCGATTGCCAGCGTCGAAGGCATTCAGATCGACGACACCGCGTTGATGATGGTCGCGCGTGCCGGTGATGGGAGCATGCGCGACGCGCAGAGCGCCTTCGATCAGGTGATCGCGTTCGCCGGCAGCACGATCAGTGCAGACGACGTGACGAACGTTCTCGGCCTGGTGCGCCGCGACCTGCTGCTGGAG
>Ga0247829_10000778_pt1 | contig 13306 bp, 11 predicted proteins | sample 12C_Control_Day4_FD_207765 | JGI IMG/M metagenome (GOLD analysis project Ga0247829, IMG submission 207765) | Soil microbial communities from agricultural site in Penn Yan, New York, United States - 12C_Control_Day4 | ecosystem: Environmental > Terrestrial > Soil > Agricultural land | place... | reverse complement strand
ATGCGCCGGATGGCCGTGCTCACCGGCGCGCAGCTCCAGACCACGAGCGAGATCAAGTCCGCGGTCCCCGACGGCGTGCGCGTCTACAAGATCGCGGGCCCGCTGTTCTTCGGCGCCGCCAAGACCGCCATGCAGGCTCTCCACGTCGCCGGTGGCAAGGACCACACGGTGATCCTCGCGCTGGCGCACGTGCCCACGATCGACGCGACGGGCCTCGTCGCGCTCGAGTCCGTGCTCGATCGCCTCGATCGCTCGAAGGTGAACGTGATCCTCGCCGGCTGCGTGCCCGAGGTCGCCGACATCCTCGATCGCGCCGGCATCAAGCGCGAGCCCGGCCGCCTGGCCTACGCCCCCGACGTCGCGACGGCGATCAGCATGGCGATCGTCCATGGCGCGAGCGTCGGCCGTGAGGCCACGGACGGGGCCGCGGTGCGCCGAACCGACGGCAGCTGAGTCGACGAGCGTACGTGCCGCCGATCACATCGCCCGATCGTGCGATTCGCTGCAACGCAGGCCGGTGGCTGGCATATGTTCGCCCCGATGCGGAGCCACACGATCGGAGTCGCGCTTCTCGCGGTTGTCGCTGGCTGCGGTCCCAGCGCGCGGGACGGCAACGGTGACGGCGGTCCGGGCGCCGCCGACGCGTTCCCGTCGGGCTCGACGTGCAGCTCGGATCTGCACAGCGTGCTCGACGAGCAAGGCAACGTGATCGGCACGTGCCCCGATGATCAGGGCTGTGCGAACGGGCAATGCGTGCCCGCGTGCGACGCGGCGGCGGCGAGTCAGGGCTCCGTCGGGTGCGATTTCCGCGTCGCGACGCCTTCGTTCTATCCGGGGTTCTCGGGCTTCCCGATCGCTCCCCCGTGCTTCGCGGTGTTCCTCGCGAACAACTGGCCGCTCGGCGCGACGCTCACGATCGAGCACGACGGCCAGACCTACGATGCCACGACGTACGCGCGCGTTCCCGATGGCACGCCGAACGCGGCGGCGTGGCCCGCGGTGACGGGCAACGCGGTCGCGAGCGACAGCCTCGCCGTGGTGTTCTTGTCGACGGATCCGACCTCGAGTAACGGCGGCAACTCGCTCGCCTGCCCCGTGACGCCCGCCGTCAGTCAGGCGAACGGCACGGCGGTGTTCACCGGCAGCGGCGATGCGACCGGTCGTGGCAAGGCGTGGCGGATCCGGACCAGCATGCCCGTCAGTGCGTACGACATCCTGCCGTACGGCGGCGCCGGCTCGTACCTGCCGAGCGCGGAGCTCATGCTGCCGACCACGGCGTGGGGCACCAACTACATCGCCGCGATGCCGAACGTCGATCCCAACGCGAGCCTGCCGGGGCATGGATGGGGCCAGATCGTCGCCGCCGAGGACAACACCAACGTCAGCATCAACCCGACCACGCCGCTGCCCGCGGGCGCGGGCGTGAGTGCGGCACCTGCGGGACAGACCACGACGTATACGCTCTCCGCCGGCGAGTACATCCAGTGGCAGAACGCCGGCGACATGTCCGGCAGCCGCATCAACTCCGACAAGCCCGTGGCGTTCACCGGCGGCAACACGTACGTGTGCCTCGGCTCGTCGACGTCATCGGGCGGCGGGTGCGACTCCGCGCACCAGATGATCCCGCCGGTCGCCGCGCTCGGCTTCGAGTACGTCGCGCCGCCGTACGCGACCCGCCGCGCGGATCTGCAGCCCGAGTCGATCGTGTATCGCTTCGTCGGTGCCGCCGACGGCACCACGCTCACCTACGATCCGCCGATCGCAGGGGCGCCCGCCACGCTCGCGCTGGGCCAGGTCGTGGAGTTCGAGACCGTCGGCGCGTTCACCGTGAAGAGCCAGGACGACATGCACCCGTTCTACGTCGCGCAGTACATGACGGGCTGCAACGTGACCGGCGGTAGCCGCGAGGCGGTGTCGCCGACGTTGGGCGGGCTCGGCGGGCTCGGGGACGAGGAGTTCGTGAACATCCTGCCGCCCGCGCAGTGGCTGACCAGCTACGTGTTCTTCACCGATCCGAGCTACGCGACCACCAACCTCGTCGTCGTGCGCAAGAAGCTCGCCGGCGCGTTCTCCGACGTGAACATCGATTGCCTCGGCACGATCAGCGGCTGGCAACCCGTGGGCACCAGCGGCGAGTACGAGATCACGAACGTCGATCTCGTCCGCGGTGCGCCGGTCGGCTCGTGCACTAACGGTCGTCACGTCGGCCGCAGCGCGGCGCCGTTCGGCCTCATGGTGTGGGGCTACGACTCGGCCTCGTCCTACGCGTATCCGGCGGGAGGAAACGTGGGCAAGATCAACCCCGTCGTCGTGATCCTGTAGGCGTCGATTCTCGTCGAGCCCGCGCGATCCTCTGATACGTTCGAGCCGTGACGCTGCGCGCCTGCATCCTCGCCGCCTTGATCGCGGGCGTGGTGTGTCCGCCGAGCGTGCACGTGGCGGAGGCGAAGACCGCGACGTCGAAGAAGAAGACGAAGAAGACCGCGAAGGCGAAGAAGTCGAAGAAGAAGTCCAAGAAGAAGAAGAAAGAGATCTCGCGCAAACCCTCGAAGTCGAGCCTGCGCAACACGAAGAACATGCCGCGCGGGTACGCGTGGCCGCCGACCAGCCAGATGATCGCCGCCGAGAAGGCGTGCCGCGCGAAGCTCGACGAGCTCGGCGTCGCGTACAAATCGGCGAAGCGCGAGGGCCGCATGGTCGACGCGCTGACGCTGGTCCCGATCGAGGGAGAGCCCGCGGGCACGATGTCGCTCGGCGGCGTGACCTATCGCAGCAAGTACCGCAACGGCGCGCAGAAGCTGGACTGCCAACTCGTGCTCGCGCTGCACGAGCTCGGCCCCGCGCTGTACGAGGTCGGTGTTCGCGAGGTCACGTACGGCAGCATCTACCGGTGGACGAACGTGCGCGTGAACGGGCAGACGAAGAACGTGCTGTCGCGTCACGCACTCGGCATCGCGATGGACATCTACGCGATGACCGACGACCAGGGGCAGGTGTCCACGGTGCACACCGACTACACGCCCGAGGGCAGCTTCCTGCGCGCGGTCGAGCAGGCGGTCAATGCGAGCGGCAAGTTCCGCAAGCTGCTGACGCCCGAGAACGATCCGAAGTCGCACTACGACCACTTCCACATCGAAGCCTTCGTCGACTACACGGCCTCGTCGTGAAGCACGCGGTGGTCGCCGTCGTGCTCGGTGTCGGGTGCGGCGGGGCAGGTGCGGGCGATGACGGACCCGACGGCGGCGTGGCGCCCGACGGAGATCCCGCGTGCACGCGGCCTGCGCTCGATGCGCCGTGGCTGTCCGGGTACCTCGGTGACGTGGTGGGCGAGCTCGCCGCGGCGCCGCGCGCGACGGTCACGCAGCGCAACACCGCGCGCGCGTACCTCGCGAACCAGCTGTCGATTCTCGGCTGGTCCGCGCAGGAGCACGCGTTCAACAACGGCAGCAACGTCTACGCGACGCTCCCCGCGACGACGGGCAGCGAGCCCGAGATCATCGTCGGCGCGCACTTCGACACGGTGGCCGGCAGCCCCGGTGCGAATGACAACGCGAGCGGCACCGCGGTCGTGCTCGCCGTCGCGCGCTATCTGCAGGACGTGCCGTGTCGCAACGCGCCGGTCACCGTCGTGATGTTCGATCTCGAGGAGGCCGGGCTGTTCGGCAGCCGCGCGTTCGCGGCACAGCGGCTCCCCGCGCAGGTCCGCGCGGTCCACACGATCGATCAGGTGGCGTGGGACGCCGACGGTGATCGGCGCTTCGAGCTCGAGCTGCCGACGCCGGCGCTCGCGGACGAGTATCGCGCGAGCGCGCAGCGCGTCGGCGTCACGGTGACGACGACCACGACCGAAGGCACGGATCACCAGGCGTTTCGCGAGCGCGGGTTCGCGGCGATCGGCCTCACCGAGGAGTACGTCGGCGGTGACACGTCGCCGTATCGCCACCTCGCGATGGACACCGCGGCCACGGTCGCGATGCCCTATCTCGAGCTCGCCGCCAAGCTCACCGCCGACGTGATCATGCGCGAGGTCTCGCCGTGATGAAGTGCTACAGTGGCTCGTCATGGGCAAGGTCGTCGACTTGCGAGATGTCATCCGCGCACGCAGCCTGCGCGCGACGCCCTCCCGGATCGCCGTGCTCGAGCTGCTGCGCGCTAGTGACGCACCGCTCTCGCACGGTGACGTCGCGGATCGCCTCGCCGCGCAGGTGTGGGACCGCGCGACGCTGTACCGCAACCTGATCGATCTCGCCGAGGCCGGGCTCGCGCGTCGCACCGACGTCGGCGATCACGTGTGGCGCTTCGAGGCCGTGACCGAGGAGCACGCCGGCGCGCACCCGCACTTCGTGTGCACGGCGTGCGGCAGCGTCGAGTGCCTGCCGGACCTGCAGCTCGCGATGCGCCGCACCAAGGTCCCGCGCGCGCTTCGCCACGGCAAGGTCGAGGTCCACGTGCGGGGGCTGTGCGATGCGTGTCTGTGAGGGCGCCGCGTGCTTGATGCTCGCCGCGTGCTCGGCGAACGACGACATCCCGGCGCCGCTCGTCGGCAGCGTCACGCCGGATCACGGCGTCGCGGGCTCGATCGTGCGCATCGACGGAGAGTTCTTCTGCGGCGCGCCGCCCGACGGTGACGAGGTCGAGAGCTGCGAGATGACCGGCATCGTCGAGTTCGCGACCACGCCGAGCATCTCGACCTCGTGGATGGCGACGACGATCATGGTCGAGGTCCCGACCGGCGTGCGCGGCGAGGTCGACCTGCGCGTCACCGTCGGCGGCCGCCACTCGAACGACGTCGACTTCTACGTCGATTGACGCCCGATCACTCTCGAACGCCACGTCAGGGTTCGACGATGATGCAGGTCTCGAACACGCGCACACCGAGACGCTCGTCACGCTGGATCACCCAGATCGACGTCGGGACCATCTGACCGTCGGGAATCGTACCCGGCGCGGTCCAGTCGCTCCCGAGCAGCGACTGGTTGCCGAGAATGTCGTGGCCGCCACCCGTCGTCTCGTCGGACCACGAGCCGCGCTCGGCGAGCCACTGATACGTGACCGTCTCCTCGAGCATGATCGACTGGCCGTCGAGCGTCGGTGCGACGTACTGCTGGCGCGTGCCATCGGGCTCGAGCGGGAACAGCGTGACCGTCTGGCCCGCGCGGAGGCGCGCCGGTGACTGGCCTGGCTGCACCGGGTCGTTACACCGCCGCTCGTGGATGTCGATGCCACCGGAGGAGACGCCCACGAGCGCCGCATCGAGCGAGGTGATTGTCGGATTCAGGTTCGCCATGCGGGCCGCCGGGTAGCGCGGCGAGACGCGCACGCGCTTGGCCGCGAACACGTCGTCCTCGGCCGGATCGTCGACGCCGCCGAGCTGTAGCATCACCGTGAGATCGACGCCGCCGAGCGCTTGCACCGGGTTCGCCTCGACGGCGCGCTGCAACATCACGAGCAGGTCGAGATCCGGAACGATCGTCGCGGTCGGGTACTGGCCCGCGGTCGCATCGTCGGGATCCTCGATTACGCCGCCGCCGAGCTCCTTGTACGGCTGCGTCCGATCGCAGCGGCCCTCTTCATCGACGAGGCACAGCGTCATCGTCCACCGCAGCGCGCGCCGCTTGTTCGGATCGGCGACGACCGCCTTCACCTCCACGTTCACGAGCTGATCGAGGATCGCCGTGCTCATCGGATCCGCGAGGTCGACATCGACCACCTGCTCGGGCGGCTCGCTGACCATGCCGATCACGCGGAGATCGAGCACGATCGAGGGCTCCTCGAACACGCTGCACCCGGCGAGCGCGCACAACGCGAGGAGGCGCTTCACCAGGTCCCCCGGATGCCGAGCGTCGGCAGGATCGGGAAGCCGGTCACCGGGGCCGACTCGCGGTAGCGGTAGTCATACTGGGTCGCCTCGACGTTCTTGGCGTTCACGATGTTGATGACGTCGAGGTACAGGCCGAGGCTCCACGTGTTGTAGAGCCACACCTTCTCGACGCGCACGTCGATCTGCTTGTACGTCGGCGTGCGCACCGACCGGCGCGGTCCGCGAATTGGATCGTAGTCGCCCTCGTCGGCGTCGTAGATCGCGCCGATGATCGGCGTTTCGGGTCGTCCGCTCGACAGCTGGAACCGCGCACCGAGCTCGAAGCCGCGGCCCGGCTTCCACGACGCGACGGCGTTGAGCACGTGCGGTTGATCGAACGCGGTGCGCGTCCATGGATCGCCCGTGCGCGTCCGCATGCGCGCGCGGCTGAACGTGTACGACAGCCAGCCGAACGCGCGGTCACTGATCTCGCGCTTGATCATCACCTCGAGGCCCATCGAGTCGCGGCGGCCCTCGTTGGTGAAGTTGACGTTGGAGAACGTGCCGTCGTCGTTCATCACGACGGCATTGTCGAACACGACCACGTTGCGGCGGCGGACGTAATAGATCTCGCTGTCGACGCTCCACAGCCGATCGGGCTTCCACTCGACGCCGACGCCCGTGTGCGTCGCGTGCTCGAGGCCGACCTCGGGGTTGCCGAACCGGCGGTCGAACGCCTCGGGCTGCGGGGGCTGGCTGAACTCGCCGATGTACGCCTTGCCGGTGAGCGTCGGCTTCAGCAGGTAGCGCGCGACGAGCCGAGGATCGACCGACACGCGCTCTTGGCCGTCGATCATGTAGGTGTCGAGGCGCAGGCTCGGGATCAGCTTGAGGCGCTTGCTGACGTCGACGCCGAGGTCGACGTACGCGCCGAGCCCGAGCGTCGAAGCGCCGCGCAACAGCCGGGAAGGCGGGATGTCGACGCCCTGCGCGTTGATCAAGTTGTCGTCGACCGGGACCAGCGCGTCGTAGCTGGTGATGCGCGACAGCACGTCGAGCCCGGTGTCGAGCGTGAGGTTCGGGCGCGGCTTGCCGTGGATGCGCGCGCGATACGACAGCGTGCTGTTGACGATGCCGATGCTGGTGAACGGCCCGGCGGCCTCGGCTTGCGCACCGGTGAACGTCAGCGTGTCGCGCCCCCACGCCGGCGAGATCGAGAGCTTGAGGTTGTTGCCCATCGCGCGCTCGTAGGTGCCGATCACGCGCAGGAACCTCACGGCCGTCGACAGATCCGTCGAGACCGGGGACCCGGGATCCGAATCGAGCACGCGCAGCGTGTCCGACGAGCCGATCACGAACAGCCCCGCACGGCCCTCCTTCTTGAGGTCCCAGTCGAGGCGGCCCGCGTAGTCGTAGTAGACCGGCGTCACGATGCGCCGGCCGCCGGAGGGCGGCTCGGGCAACACGAAGCCGAGGAACGCATCGATGTACGAGCGCCGGCCCGCGAACGCGAACGAGATGTCCTTGGTGATCGGCATGCGGACGTAGCCGCCCGCGTCGATGAAGTCGACCTTCGCCGAGCCGTGCACGCCGTCGGACTTCGTCGGGCGCAGCTCGAGGGCGACCGCGCCGCCGTGCTTGCGACCGAACCGCGCCGGGAACCCGCCCGGGTAGAGATCGATCGACTCGAGCATCTCGACGTTGAAGATCGATGGACCGCCGAGGAAGTGGAACAGCGACGGCACCTCGTGGCCGTTGACGTAGATGCCGGTGTCGTCGGGGTTCGAGCCGCGCACGAGCAACAGGCCGAGGCCGAACGGCGCGCGCTGCAGGCCGGGCAGCGTCTGGATCACGCGGATCGGATCGCCGAACGTGCCGGGCACGCTGGTCAGCTGCTGGCGCTGCAGCGTGCGCTTGGTGACCTCGAGCACCTCGCGCTCGCCCTCGACGACGGTCTCGTAGGGATTGCCGCCCTTGGGCCGCATCCACAGCCGCACCTCGAGCTTCTCGCGCTTGGCGATCTGGATCGGGCGCGCCAGCCGGTCGTACTTCTCGTCGACGGCGATGACCTGGTACTTGCCGGGTGAGACGCCGTGGAAATAGAACGAGCCGTCCTCGCCGGTGACCGCGTCGAGCGCGAGCTCGGCGATCGACACGATGACGCCCGGCAGCTTGCGCCGCGTGCCGCGCTCGACGACGACGCCCTCGAGGATCACGGGCAGCGCCATGTTGCCCGCGTGGTTCGGCGGGTTCGTGCTCTCTTCCGGCGCCGTGTGCGGTGGCGGAGGCGGCGGCTCCTCCTCGGTCTGCTCGATCACGAAGTGGATCACCGTCTCGACGGTGATCGGCGCGGGCACGCCGTCGATCTCGGCGGGCTCGAACACGTACTGCATCGCGGCGGCGATCGCGGCCTCGTCGAAGCCGTCGCCCACCTTGTCGACGACATCGACCGCGGTGACGATGCCGGTGGCGTCGATCTTGATCCGCACCTTCACGTCCGCGGTCTTGCCGGCGGCGAGCGCGGCGGGCGGATAGTCGGGTGCCATCGCCTGGAGCAGCTGCGGCTGCTTGGTGACCACGCCGGTCGGCTTCGCCGGCGGTGGCTCGTCGGGCGGCCGCGCCTGCTGCGCGCTCGCCGGCGCGCGCATCATCGCGATCGCACAGACCGCGAGGAGCACCGCACGCATGGCGGCAAGCCTAACTTAACTCTGAGACTTATCGCGCAGGTGGGTGAGCAGTTTGGCGAACATCCCGCGCATCGCGTTCTCGAGCGCCTCTCTGCGAAGGTTCGGGAGGTACTTGGCATTGTAGGTCCTCGCCGGGACCTGGACCTTGGCGCCGCCCGAGAGGAACGACAGCATCTTGCCGTTGTCGTCGGAGATCGCGAGCCGCAGCTGGGCCTCGATCTCGACGAAGCCGCCGGCCTGCGCGACGTCGAGCTTGGTCACGGACAGGTCGAGGTGGCGCGAATCGAGCCCCCAGCGATGCGCATCGGAGGCGACCGTGGTGACGAGCGGCTCGCGCTTGAACGAGGCGAGCAGCGTGTCGCGGACGATCTCGCCGTGCAGCTTGCGCGTCGGCTTGTCGGCCTTGCCCGGCGAGTCATCCGCCGACGAGTTGATCGTGATGTAGAGGTCGGGGCGTGCGGCGACGGCGTGCGCTTGCCGGCCGAACCCGGCGCTGCCACCACTCTTGCGCGTCTGCACCGCCGGTGCGGCGGCCGCGACCGCGGTCTGCGCGAACGGGTTCGGCAGCGAGCTCGCCTTGGCGACCGCGGTGGCGGCCTCGCGCGCGCGCGCACGCACCGTGGTGTCGGCGTCGTCGGTGGCGATCGTCTTCAGCGCGGGCAGTGCGGCGCGGTGACCGAGCCGTCCGAGCGCCGTGGCGGCGAGCGCGCGGACCTGCGCGTTCGGATCCTGGAGCGCGCCGACGAGCGGCTTGAGCGCGGTCTTGTCGTTCAAGCGGCCGAGCGACACGACGGCCGAGATGCGCGCCTTGTCGGAGCTCGACGTCAGCAGCTTCGCGAGCTCGTCGACGCGCGGCTCGGCCGCGGCGGGCGTCGCGCTGGTCAGCGACACTGCGACCGTGATGGCCGCGACGATCTGCGCGATCTGACCCCCGAGCATGACCGTGGGTCGATTAGGTGCACGCACCTGGGGGGGAGTCAATGTTTTCTGGTTGCCCGTTTCCTGCACTCCTGGGCAACGACGTGCGCGACGCGCGTGTACTCTGAAGTCGTCGTGGCAATTTCCGACTCGCATTACCGACTCGGTGTTGCAGGTGCAGGGATCGTGCTCGTCGCGAGCCTCGCGATGGTGAGGTTCTGCGGGAGCGTGGCGCTCCCGCCCAAGAGCGCACCTCCAACTCCGTCGGGGACCTCCACGCAGCTCGTCCAGAAAGGCGTCGCGTCGCCGGTGGTCTACAAGGACTTCCTCGAGAAGGACGCCGCGATCGCGGGGCTGCGCGCGCCGACGATCGACGAGATGGCGCGCGCGATCCCGTACGAGCTCGACGACGCGCGCCGCGTGCTCGAGGTGGGACAACCTCCGATCTCCGCCGCCGGTCTCGAGCTGTCGGTCGAGCGCGACGGCAAGTCGCTCGTGCTGCGGATCGAGAACCGAGGCGCCACGCCGCGCGCGTACTCGGTGATCACGTCGCCGACGCCCAAGATCTCTGGTTGCAGCTCGGCGCTGCCGATCGCACACAACGCGATCGTGATCGGGAAGGGCGCGACGGAGCGCCGGGCAGAGTGCGTGTGGCGCGACGGCATGGCGATCGCGGTGACGCGCGTCGAGACGCTCGCGCTTTCGCCACTCTCGGCCTGGTACTTGAGCCTCGTCCCGCCCGCGTTGCTCGGCGTCGAGGACCGGATCGCACGTGCCCATCGCGGGGCCGAAGCCCGGGAGAAATGCGCCACCGTGGTGTCGCAAGCGGTCCGAAGCGGCCTCGATCAGGGCCAGATCGGGTGGCGAGATCTCGCGGACTACTACGCCCGCCACCGCTGCGCGACCTACCGGTTTCCCATGTCGTATCGCGCATTTACCAACGACGCCGAGCGCCACCTGCCGGTGGTGGAAGCAGGCATGTGACGAGTTTTCGCGGCGTTAGACTTGCCATCGGGTCCATCGGGCGTTTAGCCTAGGTCTAGTTACGCGGAGTTACGGGTGACCAAGTCCGAGCTCATCGAGAAAATCTCAGAGACGTTGAAGCTGCCGGCTGGTAAGGCGGAGGCCATCGTCAACACCATCTTCGACTCGATGGTGAAGGCACTGGAACGCGGCGAAGGTATCGAGATCCGCGGCTTTGGTAGCTTCACCGTCCGTAAGTACAAGGCTTACGAGGGTCGCAACCCGCGCACTGGCGAGACGGTCCACGTCGCCGAGAAGCGGTTGCCTTTCTTCAAGGTCGGCAAGGATTTGCGCGAGCGAGTCAACGCCGGCCTCGGGACGCCGCTCCCCGCGGACAGGCCCGACGAGCCCGACGATACGGATCCGAACGAGCCGGATTACGACGACGACGACGATTAGTCCTCGTTCGTCTCGACGATCTCGACACTTCCGCCGGCGCCATCGACGGTGACGAGCATTCCGTCGGCGAGCCGTGACCAGGCGTCACCGCAGCCGACTACGCAGGGCACGCCCAGCTCGCGCGCCAGCGCGGCGCCGTGATCCAGGAGCCCGCCCGTCTCGCTCACGAGGGCGGTGCACCCGATCACGAGCACCGCGAGCGCGGGCGTCACGGCGCGGGCGACCACGACATCGCCGCGGCTCACGCTGATCGCCGAACCGAGGCTCGCGTAGCGGACCACCCGTCCCGTCACCCGCGGTCCGGTGCCGACGCCACGCAAGGTCGCCGCGTCACGCGTGGCGCACTCCGGCGCCGGCTCGGCCGGGACGACGAGCGGCATGTCCCACCTCGCGGCGCGCTCGTTCGCCGCACGCGCACCGGCGGCCTGGCGCTTCGCATCCTCGCGGTCGATGCCTCGCGCGAGCACGTCGAAGCGCAGCCAGCACGCATCCTCGCGATCGACGCCGAGCTCGTCGGCGCGCGCGAGCAACGCCCGCCGCACGAGCCACTGCGCCTTCGCGAACCAGACGTCGTCGCGCTCCGCGAGATCCGCCGCGAGCTCGTCCACGCCCGCGGGCGGCAGGGTGCTGGCCGTGGTCTGCGACGAAGCGCTCGCCACGGACTCGCGAGCGCGTGCGATCGCGGCGCGAATCAGCTCGGGGCGCTCGGCGTACGTCGGCACGGCCACATCCCACGCGGGAGACATCACGCCGATCCGCGCGAGCGCTTCGTCCTCGGGGATCTCGCCGCGCGCTGCGGCAGCGAGCGTCGCTTCGACGGCGGAGGGGCGATGCACCGCGCGCGAGCGGGGCAGGGCGCGCACGAGTGGCGACAGCTCGTTCGCCCAGATCGCGATCGCGGCGACGTAGCGCTCGAGTGCCTCGTGCAGCTTCACGGGCGGCGGCATCGCGCCGACGCCGCGCCCCGACTGCCCCTCGAGCACGGCGGCGAGCCGCGCCTCCAGATCCGCGACGCGCGCGAGCACTGCTTCGCGGTCGGTCAGGTCGGGCAGCTCCGGCGCGAGCGCAGCGGAGCGAGCCGCGGTGTAGAGGTAGCCGGCGCACACGCGCATCGACGGGCCGATGCCTGCGCGATCGACGAGCTCGACCAGCTCGGCCTGCGCGGTCGAGAGCGGATCGGGGTTGTGCGTGACGTCCCAGGTCCATCTCCGCCCGTCGGCGATCAGCGCACCGAGCACAGGCGCGGGCACCGGCACCCGCGTGGTCTTCGCCGGATGCACGATCGGCCGCGCCTGCACGATCGACAGCTCGCCCGACGACGCCACGATGATCTCGACGTCCGTTCCCCCCTGCGGCCCGATCGCTCCCTCGGCCCGCAATGCGAGCGCAGTGATCTCCTCGAATCCCGTTCCGGTAATCCCTCGATGCGCGGCGGTCTCTACATCTGGAACCGGTTCGAACTTCGTTCTAACGAGCGTTCTGTTCTCGGGGAGCTCCGCACTCCCCGAAGTCTGCTCGTGGGGCGCCGCCTTCTCGGTCGCCGGTTCGAACAATGTTCGAATCGATTCGAGATCGAAGGGACGTTCTTTCGTTGCAGGTCGTTCGGCCGTATCAGCGAGCGAGCGCTCGGGTGTTCGGCCGACGGGACGACGGAGCCGGAGAAGCGAGGTGCCGTGCTGGACGAGCAGCTCGTCGGCGGTGGGCGCGCCGGGCGGACGCGTGTAGATGGTGACCAGCTCGCCCGGCGCGAACGCCTGCACGATCACGCCGATCGAGATCCGGCCCCCGCGGCGGCGGGCATAGGTCGCGGCGATGGGCGTGAGCGCGCTCAGCCACACGGCGCGGATCGCCTGCCACAGCTCCGCGGGGGAGACGGCGCCCGACGACGAGAACACGCCTGCGGCCGCGCCGGCCTGACCGTCCTCGATCGTCGCCGACGAGCGCACGACCACCGTGCCCAGCTCCGCCGCGCGGCGGTCCACCTCGCGTACGAAGTCTTCGGGCAGCTCGGCGGAGCGGATGCGCTGCGCGGCCTCGGCGAGCACGTGCCCCACCTCGCCATGCGTCACGTCGAGCGCACCGGCGACGTCGCGGAACGCGTGCTCGTCGATCACGAATCCGCGCGGCACCGGGAGCTGCGCGCGGATCAGGCGCGCGAGCCCGAGCGCCTTGCCGCCACACGAGGCGTCGGCAGCGGCGAGATCGTGGACCCACATGGACGGGTTGTACCGCGTGGCGTACGATCTGCGCGTGCGCCTCGTCGTCCTCGTGCTGAGCCTGCTCGTCGGCACGGCTGCGGCCGACACCAGCAAGCTCGGCAAGGAAGACGTGCGGCTGCAGCCCAAGGCGAGTCTGCGCGGCAAGAACAAGCTGTGCTGCGGCTATCCGCTCGTCGACGATCTGCAGTGGGCGCTGCGGTTCTACTGGCTCGCGCTCGAAGCGGACTACCAGGACAAGGACAGCAGGAGCGTGCCGAAGA
>Ga0247829_10000777_pt1 | contig 13313 bp, 14 predicted proteins | sample 12C_Control_Day4_FD_207765 | JGI IMG/M metagenome (GOLD analysis project Ga0247829, IMG submission 207765) | Soil microbial communities from agricultural site in Penn Yan, New York, United States - 12C_Control_Day4 | ecosystem: Environmental > Terrestrial > Soil > Agricultural land | place... | reverse complement strand
ACGGTGCGCACCGCGCTGGCGAGCGTGGCGCTGTCGCGCCCGGACGACGTCGCCGCGTGCGACGGCCGCGGCGCCGCGTCGTCCGAGCGCCCGCAGGTGGCGCTGGCCCGGCTCGCGGCGGACGCTCGCGCCCGGGGGACGCTCCGGGCCGCGGCCCGGAGGATTCCGGCGGACCAGCGGCCGCCGTGGGCCAGGAGCGCCCTGGGAATCGCTCCCTGGTCTCCTGGCCTGGCCGAGGCTGCCGCGCTCAAGCTGCGCGACGGGCTCCTCCAGCAGCTTGCGAGCAGAGCCACCCTGGAGTCACCGTTCGCGCTCGAGCCGGCCAACTGCCCCTGACGGGTCGGTCGGGGCGCCTGAAACACCACGGAACTTCAGCCTGCGTCCCCCCGTAGGGTCATCCATGCAGAATTCCACTCCCACTCCCGCTCCACAGCCGCCGGTGCCACCCGTCCGGATCACCACTCAGGACGGTGCCCGCACCATCGCCATCCAGGCGCCGAATCAGGCGATGACCGTCGAGGACGCCCGGGCGCTCGAGCACCGGAGAGAGGAGTTCCGGGAGCAGCTCCGCGATGCCCAGCGACAGCGGCGTGAGGTCGCGTCGGAGCTGACGTCGGCCGTCCCCGAAGCGCGTCCGGGGCTGCAGCAGCGCCTGAACGTGATCGACGAGCGGATCGTGCAGCTCGAGACCGGCATCACGATGACGGGCCAGCAGATCGCGAGCCTTCCCGGGGACGTGGTGGCGGAGATCCGTCAGGAAGCGAGGAACGAGCGGCAGTCCGCCAGCAACGAAGAAGAGGAGATGCTGATGCTCGGCCTGTTCCTCGGCGCGACCGGCGTCGCGTTGATCGCCGCGTATCGCGGCTGGCGGCGCCGCCGGCGCGAGCGCAAGGCGGCAGGCGCACTCGGTGGCGGCATGGACTCGGATCGCTTCACGCGGCTGGAGCAGGCGGTGGACGCGATCGCCGTGGAAGTCGAGCGCATCGCCGAGGGGCAGCGCTTCACGGCGAAGCTCATGTCGGAGTCGCACGATCGCGCGCAGCGCGACGTGGTCGCGCGCGATTCGGCTCCGCGATACTGAGCTCGGGTGCTCGTCGTGCATCCCCGCCGGTCAAGCAACGGTTCGTGCAACGGCAAATGAACCGCTGACGAACGCTGACTGGCGCGGAATGTCGGTCCAACGTCCGCGCAATTCCGCGGCGATCAGCGGTTTGCGTCGAGTGACGGATGACGACAGAACGGCCGCCTGGTGAGATGGTCTCACCAGGCGGCCGTTCTGCTTTTCTCAAAGCAATGGAAAAGCTCTCACCGCCAAGACGCCAAGACCGCCAAGAAAAGCCTGCCCGTCAGGCCGTTCTCCGTGTCCCCGTGTCTCCGTGGTGGAATCCCCGTCGTTCCCGCAGTTCCAGCTCCTCGAACGCGGAGACCAGCCACCGTCGACTGCTCTCGATCTCCTGCCAATGGGCGGGGTGGGGGTCGAACCCACGACCTACCGGTTAAAAGCCGGATGCTCTGCCACTGAGCTACCCGCCCGATCTCGGGCCCTTGCCGCAAGTTAGCAGGAACGGCCGACCTCACCCAGCCCGTGAACCCGTGGTATCGACAGGTGCACGCCTCGCCCTCGAGCGGCAGCTACTGCTCGCTGAGAGCGTGCGCCGGTTCGAGCACGAGGACCTGAAGTGGCCCGAGCGCGACCCCGAGGAGCGAGGGCTTGCCGCGCCCATGCTGTCGACCGTGCGGGCGTGACGTCGTCTCGTCCGTGGAGCGGGCACCGAAGGCGTTCGAGTCGCCGACGATCCGTGCGATCGTGTCGCGGTGGAGGAAGGCGCCTCGAGTCTCCGTCTCGACGAGCCAGGGTCGGGCGAGCACGACGGCCGCGGCATAGATGAGGAACGCGAACGCGAACGCGGAGGCCGCCATTCCCCACGCGGAACGCGCCGGGTGGTCGAACGCCGGCCATGCGCGACGGCGCAGCAGCCCCGCGGCGATCGCCGATTCACCCGCACGCAGCCCGGCCGTGAGGAACACGACGTCCACCACCATCCCCACCAGCAGGACCGATCGCCCGTAGAGCAGGAGCAGAAGCAGCGACGCCATGGTACCGCCGATCGCGAGCTGTTCCCAGCGCGCTCGCAGGCCGTATACGCCGAGCAGCCCGAAACCGCCGGCGATGAGCCCGAGCATGGCGGCCGTCCACAGTGGCGTGACGAGCCAGTCGGGTCCCCGGGCCGATGCCCACGTGCCGAGCGCAGCGTGCGCGAGGCCATGGATCACGAGCAGCCAACCGCCGATCCGGCGCATGTGTCCTCCTCGAAAGAGCCTGCCGGAACATCGTCGCGCGCAGCGGTCGGTGCTGTCCGTGGTCGCGCCCACCGGGCGTCGGGGAAACCCCTGAATCGGAGTGGAAATCATCGGGGCATTCACCGACGCCGCTTCGTGGCAGCCCCCGACTCCGCAGGTGGTTCACGTCGCACACGTTCCACGGACGCCCCGGCATGACGCCCGGCGATCCAGGGGAGGTCCCACCGTGACACCCACGCTGCTCGAGTTGGAGAAGGTCGGCAGCCAACGGCTGCACATCAGGTCGGGCGACGGCCCGATCATCGTGGCAAGCGACGGCGGCGCGCCGGCCGCGACTGCCCTCGCCGTCGCGAAGCTGCTCCGCGAGCGGACAGGATCGGAGATCCGCGTCGTGTCGGTCGTCGAGCCGACGGCCGCCGTGGTGCCGGCGCCGATGCTGGTCAACGTCCCCGTGCCCGAGTCGCGCGTCGAGCTGCGGCACGCCATCGTGCGGGAGCAGATCGATCGCATCGTCGGCGACGCTCCCGAGGTGCCGCTCGAGATCGAGGTCGGGTGGACGCCGGCCGTACTGACGCAGGTCGTCCGCGAGAGTGGCGCGAGCATCTTCGTTGCTGGGCTCGTTCACCACGGACGCGTCGAGCGGATCGCGCGCACGGAGACGCCGCTCTCCGTGCTGCGCGGCGCCAGTGTGCCCGTCCTCGCGCTGCCGTGGGGGATGATGCGCGAGCCGCGCTGTGTCGTGATCGGCGTCGACCTCACCGAGACGAGCCTCGTCGCCGCACGGCGTGCGGCACCGTTGCTGCACGCGGCGGAGCGCGTGTACCTCGTGCACGTGCAGGAGCCGGTCGCCCCGCTCGCCGAGCTGCCGGTGGTCCCCGAGTACGACGACACCGCGGCGCGCGACGCGCTCGAGAACGTCGCGAAGGTTCTCGAGTTGCCGCCCGCGGCGGAAGTCGAGACGCGCATCCTCGTCGGGCACCCGGCATTCGAGCTTGCGGACCTGGCCGACTACGTCCGCGCCGACCTGCTCGTGCTCGGGCACCGCGAGCGCAACATGTGGGGACGCCTGCTCCACAGCAGCGTCGCCGAGCGTGCGTACCGTCTGGCGAGTTGCGGCGTGCTGATCGTCCCCGATCGGGTCGCATCACGGGAACGCACCCCGGCGCGCGAGGTGATCACCTATTCAGTGGCCGATCGGCGACAGTGGCCGGGGTTGATGGCGGATTTCACCAGGCGCAACGCCGGCCGCCGCGCGAGTGTGGAGGTCTTCTCGGACGCGATGGGAGCGCAGTCCGCGTCCGTGAACTTCCCGCTCTTCGGCGTCGACTGCGACCCTGAGGCGCGGAGCGTCGAGATCATGCTCGGCGATCCCGAGCGGCGCTCGCGTCATGTCACGCACACGATTCACGGGGTGATGGGGATCGAGCTGTCGAGCGTCGTCGATGGTGTCGACTTCGCCCTGAAGCTCGTGCACGACGAAGGCGAGACGGTGCTGGCGTTCGTCGTGTGAGTCACACACTGGATGCCAGCTGGCGGCGGGTGCGGCGCGCGCGACGGCGGCGCCGCACCCGCCGTCGTGCGACGTGATAGCGCACGCGGAGCTCACGGGGTGAGCCACGCAGGGCGGTGGTGATGCCGCGCACGCCGTTCGGGAGTCGCAGGAGGATGGCCGGGAGGTGCACGGCGGCAGCGATGAGCAGGCACGCGCCGGCCGCCTCGCGCACGCCGGCGAGGGCAAAGGCGAAGACGCCGACGGCGAAGAGCAGCGCGAGCTCGACGAGGAAGTCCGCTGCAGCGAGCGTCGCGGAGCGTGGTGCGGTGGTTCCGAAATGGGGGATCACCGCGAACCGATGGAGGAGCCGTGCGAGGAGGTTCAGCACGAGCAGCACGGCGAGTCCTTCGAGCAGTGCCGTGGTCGTATAGAACCCGTTGGCCCGCGTGCGGATGAGGTACGCGAATGGCACGGCGAGCAGCAGTGCCGCGAGGATCTCGGCGATGACCCGATCGGGCCGTGTCGAGACGAGGGCGATGCCCGCGTGCACGACGACCACGCCGGCGAGGAGCACGCCGAGCTCCCATCCCTCGAGGCCGAATGGCGTCGCGAGACGGCGCCCGAACGCCGCCGCGGCAAGCGGTGCGGCCAGCGCTGCGGTGATCAGGAGAGTCAGGTGGCGGTCGTGACGCCGCGGGCGCTCCCATTCCATGCATGAAACTATCCCTCGCAGGCCGCCCCGAGCGAACCCCGAACCGGAGTCGTGGTCCGCCGTGGAGGATCCGCGCTCGGCCATGACCGTTGCCATTGGCCTGCTGACTCGTAAGAAGCAGAGGAGCGATGCCGCTCCGCGCCACGTTCCCTTCCCCCCTGGCGAGCGCCTATGCCGGACGCCCAGCAGAACGTCGAGATCACAGCGGCCCCCCTACAGACAGCATCCGACCCGAAGCGGGAGCGGCTCCGATTCTCGGATTTCGTCTTCTCGCGGTCGCGGGGAGGGCATGTCGTGGCGGAGGTGGAGCTCGAATGGGCGCCGGGGATGAGGTACCGGGGGCGCGCTGACGGGCAGTCCAGCCCCATGGGCGACCTGCGCATCGCGGCCGATGCGGCCATCCGCGCCCTCGTGAACTTCTCGAAGGGCGAGCTCGATTTCGAGTTGATCGGTATCAAGACCGTTCGCGCATTCGATGCGAACCTGATTATCGTATCAGTCGTCCTCAAGGACCCGGTGAGCCCTGCCCGCCTCCTTGGAGCCTACCTCGCCGACGGGGAGATGCCGCGCGGAGCCGCCCTCGCCGTCCTCAACGCCACCAACCGCATCCTCGGCAACTTCATCGCGACGCGGTGAGTCCGATGGGAGGCCCCTGATGCGCCTTGTATTTGCCGTAGCCCTCGGGGCGGTCACTCTGTCTGCGTGCCGCCCCTCTTCACGCCCCGTCACCGCCCCGGCACCTGTCGCCGTGACAGGCGACTCGATCGAAGCCAGGCCGGCCGGCAGCGTGCGTGGCGCCGCGGGAGCGGTATCCAGGACCGATGGCGGTCGGCGTGCCACCGAGGTGGTCGGGGCTGGGCTCCACGAGGCCGAGTCGGACGCCGGCCCGTCGGGGAACGCCGCGGAGGGCCCGAGCTGGGACATCGCGGTCGAACCGTACGAGACGAATGACCGCGTGGAGTTCTACGTCCGGCGGTTCACCGGCCCTGCGCGCTCCTGGGTGAGCGAGCGCCTTGGCAGGGGCACCCGCTTCGAGCCAATGATCCGCGCGAAGCTTCGCGACGGCGGGCTTCCGGAGGACCTGTACTACCTGGCCTTCGTCGAGAGCGGCTACGACCCGAACGCGTACTCGCGCGCGGCGGCCGTCGGGATCTGGCAGTTCATGTCCTCGACGGCCAGGGGGATGGGGCTCCAGCTCGACTGGTGGGTGGACGAGCGTCGCGACCCGGTCCGGTCGACCGATGCCGCCGTCCGCTTCCTGCGGGGGCTGAACAACCAGTTCGGGTCCCTCTACCTGGCGGCAGCCGCATACAATGGCGGCCCGGCGCGCATCAGCCGCGGACTCTCGCGGTTCGCCGACGCCGTGGAGGCCGCGGAGGGTGAAGACCGGTTCTTCGCGCTCTCCGAGCAGGAGTATCTCCCCCGCGAGACGCGCGAATATGTCCCCCAGATCATCGCGGCGGCGCTCGTCGGCAAGGATCCCGCGCGCTACGAGCTGGCCATCGACTCGCTCGAGGCATTTGCGTACGATTCCGTCCAGGTGGCGCCCCTCTCCTCGCTCCCCGCGATCGCACGGGCAGCCGGAACCACGACCGCCACGATCAAGGGGCTCAATCCCCACTTCATCCGCGCCGTCACTCCGCCGGGGAAGAAGAGCGTGGTCCGGATCCCGGTGGGCAGCCGCGAGCGCTTCGACAGCGCCTTCGCCACGCTGTCAGAAGAAGCCAAGGTCGGCGTGAAGACGGTCCGAGTCGCGGAGGCGGCCTCGCTCGCGAGCGTCGCCCGGAAGCATGGCACCACCTCCGATGCGCTCCGGAACTTCAATCCGACGATGAAGCGCACCCAGAAGGGGAACGTCGCTGCCGGCCAGTCCCTCCTCGTCCCGGACGGCGACGTGGCAGCGGCGGCGCTCACCGTGCCCGACCCCCGGCTCGAGGGGCGCGACGTGCGCTCCATCCGGTATCACGTCGTGAAGCCCGGGGAGACGTTGAGCCACATCGCGCTGCGGAACGGCACCACCGTGGAGACGATCATGCGCCTCAACCGGATGAAGAAGGCAACCATCTTCCCGGGGCAGGAGCTCGTGGTGACGGGCACGCCGCGCGCGAAGTAGCGCCGTCCTGGCGGCGACTTCGGGAAAAGACGACGGGCGCCACTTCATTAATGAAGTGACGCCCGCATCCGCCAGCTGATGCTGGCACTCACCCGGTCCGGGCCGGGTCAGTCCACGATCCCCTTGCCGTCGTAGCCCTTGGTGAGGATCCGATCGTAGCCGTTGGTGGGGTTGCGCCCCTCGCGGAGCGCTGCGTTCACCGCCACCGGGCCGCGGTTGTAGACCAGCAACGCCAGGTTCACGTCGCCATCGTACGTGTCCACCAGTCCGCGGAGATACCGGAAGCCGATCCGGAGATTGACCTTGGGGTCGAACAGCTTCTCCGGCGTGACGTCCTTCTGGTAGTGCCGTGCCGTCGGGAGCATGAGCTGCGTGAGCCCCAGCGCCCCGACCGAGCTCTTTGCCCGCACCTTGAAATCGCTCTCGAGCTTCACCAGCCGGAACGCCAGCTCGGGGTCGATCCCCTCGGCGAGGGCGATGTCGTAGATCGACGACGCGAGATCCGCCGCGATCCGGTACTGCGACGAGTAGGTGATGATGTTGCTGGCCCGCTCGTGCTGCGCCCGGAGGAGGTTCAACTCACCCCGGACGGTGGCCAGCTCCTTCTTGAGATCAGCATCGCCCAGGAGCACCCAGGCCTTTCCGTTGGGAGCGGCCGGCGCGGCTTCAGCCGTCGACGGCGCACTGTCCCTGTATTGCCACGTCACGACAGCTGCAGCACAGAACCCGATCGCATAGACCCAGCGTCTGATCCGGGCGCGGCGTCGTGCCCCATCACCACGGTAGACGTACGACCCGTGGAGCTTTCGCATAAGTCCAATCCTGTCAACTGGTTACCCTGCGTGGACCGTCCTTCCGTCCGCCTCCACGTTACCGGGCAGGGCACATGCCATCAAGACTTGATTTGTCGTCCGGATAGCCACCCGGCCGGCCCTGAAAAGCGAGATTTGTGACCGGCATCCCGTGAGCGAGTGCGCTGATCGAGGCACCCATCGTGTGCCGCGTCACGGCGGGTGAGCCGACGACAGGATGTCAGACGCCGATCGATTCGAGGTCGCCGAGCAGCGCGGCCGTGACGAGTTGCGGGCTGACGTTGCCGCGCGCGCGCTCCTTTGCCCGCTCGACGGCTTCGATCGCTCGCGCTGCCGCAGCGGCCCGCTCGTCCTGACGCCCGGCCGAGGAGCGCACCCGCTCGTGCAGGAGCAGCGTGAGGGCGTCCAGCGTATCGGAGAAGCTTCCACGGGCTTTCGATGCTCCCTGGCCGAAGGCGACGCGCATCCGCTCCGCGCGGTCTCCCCGCTGAACCACGTCGAGGAGGCGCCGGGCGTTGGCCAATGCGCTCTCCAGGCTCGTGCCGGCAAGCAGCGCGCCCGGGGCACCGCTTGCCGCGTGGACCCGATCGTCGACGGGCTTCGCGACCCCTTCCTTGTCGAGCCGCTCGGCGACCACGGGATCCGCGAGCCAGGCGCGCATGTCCGCCTCGGGGAGCGTCCCGACCCGGAACGAGACGACCCGCGACCGGATCGTCGGCAGCAACGCCCCGGCTTCGCTCGAGGTGAGGATGAGCGTCGTATCGGCGGGCGGCTCCTCGAGGAGCTTGAGCAGCGCGTTCGCCGCCTGGTCGCTCCCTTCCTGAGGCACCATCCGTTCGGCGTCACCGATCACGAACACCTTCCGGCGGCCGATCGCGGGTGCCATCGCTGCCGTCTGGACGAGTGCGCGGATGGTCGCGACGAAGATCCCCTCGTTGCCAGTCGGCGGGGGATAGAGTCCGTGCGCCTTCACCCGGTCGACGATCGCGTCGCGAAAGTCCTCCCGGACGTCGTCCGCATCCGGGTCGCTGTCCTTGAGCCGAGGACGCGGGAAGAACCAGTGGAGGTCCGGGTGCGTCAGCTCGGCCGCGTACCGGCAGCTCTGACAGTTCCCGCACGGCCGCTCGTCGTCGGGGCCGGTGCAGAGGAGTGTCGTCGCCAGCCAGAGTGCGAGCCGCTGCTTGCCGGCCCCGCGCGGGCCGTGCAGCAGGATCGAGTGGGGGAGCGCCTCGCGGGCGACCATCCCGGCGAGGCGTTGGCGGAGGGCCGTGTGGCCGTAGAGAGGAACGATGGGCACGACAGGATTATACCGGCGGCGAAGTCTTCCCGCCCGCCCGTCTGCCACTGGTCCCGCCGCGCCCGGTGCGCCATCGTACCCCGATGCGAACCTTCCTTCTCGCCAGCGCCCTCACGGCGCTGCTCGCACCGCCCGCCCTGGGCCAGGCCGGTGCACCAGACGCCCGTCCGCGTGCCCGCGACATCGGCGTCCGCCCGGGGATCTTCGCCCCCGGCCGCAACAACGCCATCACCGACGTCGGCGGTGTGCTCGTCGGCCAGACCACCGTCGTCCGCGGGGACTCCGTGCGCACCGGCGTGACGGCGATCCTGCCGCACGGTGGGAATCTGTACCGGGAGCGCGTGCCGGCGGCGCTGTTCGTCGGCAACGGCTACGGCAAGCTGCTCGGCGCGACGCAGCTCCGGGAGCTCGGTGAGCTCGAGACGCCGATCCTGCTCACCTGCACGCTCTGCGTCTGGCGAGCGGCCGACGCGATGGTCGAATGGCTGCTGGCCAGGCCCGGCATGGAGCAGGTTCGCTCGATCAACGCCGTCGTCGGCGAGACGAACGACGGCGGGTTGAACGCCATCCGTGCACGTCCCGTCACGCCGCAGGACGTCACCCGTGCGCTGGAGTCGGCGACGACCGGGCCGGTGGCTGAGGGGAGCGTCGGTGCCGGGACGGGCACGGTCGCCTTTGGCTGGAAGGGAGGGATCGGCACCTCGTCGCGGGTGATCCCGCCTTCGCTCGGCGGGTGGACGGTGGGGGTGCTCGTGCAGTCGAACTTCGGCGGCGTGCTCCAGGTGATGGGCGCCCCTGTGGGGCAGGCTCTCGGGCGATACTCGTTCCAGCGCGACGTCGCGCCGCGTGACACCGCGGCCTCGCCGGATGAGCGGGGCGACGGCTCGATCATGATCGTCATCGCGACCGATGCGCCGCTCTCCGACCGCAACCTCGAGCGCCTCGCCGCGCGCGCGATGATGGGACTGAGCCGCACCGGCTCGTCGGCGTCGAACGGGTCGGGTGACTACGTCATCGCGTTCTCGACCAGCGAACGGGTGCGCCGCGCGTTCGATGGACGCCGGTTGAACACCGAGGAGGTGGCGAACGACGAGATGTCGCCCCTCTTCCAGGCGGTGGTCGAGGCGACCGAGGAGGCGATCTACAACTCGCTCTTCCGTGCGACGACCGTCACCGGCAACGGGCGGACGGTGGAGGCGATCCCGATCGAGCGCGTCATGGAGGTGCTGGGGCGGCGGTGAGGGGTCGGTGTGCGGGTCGAGCGTCGGTGCGCAACGAGCTGGGCGGACGCTGATCTGACGGGTGGGCACGGCGATTCCCGCGAATCGCTCGGCGGGCGAGTCGTCGCGCCGGGGTCACGAAGAGCATGGGACGTCGATCGCCCGGATGCACTGCCGGGAACTGCCGGATCGCTCCGGTCGGCGATGCGGTGTCGTCTCGCCACGAGCCGGGATGAACTTTGAATAACAACGGAACGGCCGCTCGAGTGGGCACTGGCTCACCGAGCGGCCGTTCTGGTTCTTTCAAAGGACAGGGGAAGCTTTCACCGCCAAGGCGCCAGGAACGCCAGGAACGCCAGGAACTACCTGCCTGTCAGGCTGTTCTCCGTGCCCTCCGTGACTCCGTGGTGAAATCCCCGTAGTTCCCGCTGTCACCGGGCTCGTGCCACCAAGACTCTCCCGCCGAGCCGGGAGCAATCCGCGGAAATGGCCGTGCCCCTCCGCCAGATCCGCGTCCGCCGAGCCCGTTGCGCACCGACGCTCGACCATCCCGACGAGGCACACTTCCTGACACATCCGCCCGTACTCTTTCATCAGCGTGAGGTCTACATGGGCGGCAAGCGTCCCGATCAGTACAGGATCGACCCGGCAGAAGGACAGTCCACCGATCACAAGTGGGGCCCCGGGCACGAGGACGAGCACCTCAAGGACGAACAGAAGTCGCTGTACGTCGAGAGCCGGGTCTCCGAGCCCGAGGAAGGGAAGATCCCCAAGTCCGGGGTCAACCCGGCGCTGCAGGAACTGATGGACGTGAAGGCCGAGACGCGGCGTGAGGAAGAGCAGTCCGGTCGCGACCGCGGCGAGGACTAGGAGGCGCCGATGCAATTGGGACTCAAGGGGCATCGCGTTGCCATCCTCGCGACCGACGGCGTCGAGCAGGTCGAACTGGAGAAGCCGCGGAAGGCACTGGACGACGCCGGGGCGATCACGCAGCTCGTCTCGCTCGAGGCGGGGACGATCCAGGCGTTCAATCACCTCGACAAGGGCGACAAGATCGAGGTCGACGTCACCCTGGACGAGGCGCAGGCGTCGCAGTTCGACGCGCTCTTCATCCCCGGTGGCGTCGCGAACCCGGACGCACTCCGCACGGATGAACGGGCCGTGCAGTTCGTGCGGGAGTTCATGGTCGGCGACAAGCCGGTCGCCGCGATCTGCCACGCCCCCTGGATGCTGGTGGAGGCGGACGCGGTGGCGGGACGGACGTTGACGTCGTGGCCGAGCCTGCAGACCGACATCCGCAATGCGCGGGGGGATTGGGTAGATCGGGAGGTCGTGGTGGACGACAAGCTGATCACGAGCCGGAAGCCCGACGACATCCCCGCATTCAACGAGGCGATGGTGCGGGAGTTCGCCAACCGGCTGGAGGAGGCGAAGCTGGACGAGGTGTCGGAGCAGAGCTTCCCGGCGAGCGACCCGCCGCCGGGGCCGTAAGCCGGTGACGCGGAGGGACCGGGGCCGGTGGTCAGGGCCCCGGTCTCGTGGTCTTCCACTTTGTTACACAAAGTACCTTGCACGCATTCGAGGGCGCACTTAGAATCGCGGCATGAGCGGCCTCCCATTCCGACGGACCCCCGCGCCGGGGCCAGACGCACCGGAGATGCACGTCCGCGCCATGGACAACCTCCGGTTCATCCGGGAGACCATGGAGCGGGCCGGTGCGTTCACCGCCATCTCCGGCTGGGGTGAGGTCGCCATCGGCATCACGGCCCTCATCGCAGCGGTCGTAGCAGGGCTCCAGCCCACGCCGCGCGGATGGCTCGCCGTCTGGCTTGCCGAAGCGGTTCTCTCGGTCGTCATCTCCGCGAGCACCATCGGCGCCAAGGCGGCCGCACTCCGGATTCCGCTCCTCTCGGAACCGGCGCGCAAGTTCGTCTTCAGCTTCTCCCCTCCGATCGCCGTCGGGGCGGCACTCACGGCCGTGCTGTCGGCCGAAGGGCAGACGGCGCTCCTTCCCGGCGTGTGGCTCATGCTGTACGGCGCGGCCGTCGTCACGGCTGGTACCTATTCCGTACGCATCGTTCCCGTGATGGGCGCCGCCTTCATGGCGCTTGGCGCCATCGCGTTCGTCGCGCCGGCGGAGTGGGGGAATGCACTGATGGCAGCAGGGTTTGGTGGACTTCACATCCTGTTCGGGATGCTCATCGCGCGGAGGCACGGTGGCTGAGTCGAGCTCTGCATCGAAGAAGCCGGCGAAGCCGGCTGCGGCTCCGCTCGGCGCCGTCCAGGGGCGTGCCGCGAGCGAGAGTCCGCTGGCTCTCGATCGCCTGATCCACGAGCGCCTGCGCCTGGGCATCGTCAGCGCCCTCGCCGTCAACGCGTCGCTGACCTTCAACGATCTCAAGCGGCTTCTCGACACCACCGACGGAAACCTCAGCGTGCACGCACGAAAGCTCGAAGAAGCAGGCTACATCACCTGCACGAAGTCGTTCGAGGGCCGCATGCCCCGCACTGAATACCGGCTGGCCCCCACCGGCCGGCGCGCGCTCGAGCGGTATCTCGATCACATGGAGGCGCTCATCCGCGCCACCCGCGAACGCTGATCGCCGGAGAACGACCGATGGCGATCACCGATACCAGGCGCGCGTGGGACGGCCTCCATGTCGCGATCATCATGGATGGCAACGGCCGCTGGGCCACGGCCCGCGGGCTCCCGCGCACCGCGGGTCACCACGCCGGCCTCAAGGCGGCGCGCCGCATCGTGGAAGGCGCAGCACGCGCCGGCATCGGCACGCTGACCCTGTATGCCTTCTCGGCGGACAACTGGCAGCGTCCGCGGCGCGAAGTCGGCGCCCTGATGGCGCTCTTTCGACGCGCCCTGGTGACCGAGGGGAAGCGGTGCCTCGAGAACGGCGTCCGGTTGACGATCCTCGGCCGGCGCGACCGGCTGCCGTCGTCGCTCGTCGACGCGATCCGTCAGGTCGAATGTGCGACGGCACACGGCCGCCGGATGCACCTCCGCGTGGCGATCGACTATTCGGCGCGCGACGCCATCGTGCGCGCGGCGGCGCGCATCGCCTCGACGGCTCCGGCTACGCGGGAGGAGTTCGCCGCAGCGCTGGCCGAGGTGGACCACGATCCGTGCGAGCCGCGGGACGTGGATCTCCTGATCCGCACCGGCGGCGAGCAGCGCCTGAGCGACTACATGCTCTGGGAGTGCGCGTACGCCGAGCTGCTCTTCTCGCCGCGACTCTGGCCCGACTACGGGGAGGGCGACCTCGGCGAGGCGCTCGAGGAGTTCGGCGGGCGGGAGCGGCGGTTCGGGCGCGTGTCCGTGGTCGCCTGACCGGGCCCCTCCTGTCGCGGGAA
>Ga0247829_10000776_pt1 | contig 13316 bp, 9 predicted proteins | sample 12C_Control_Day4_FD_207765 | JGI IMG/M metagenome (GOLD analysis project Ga0247829, IMG submission 207765) | Soil microbial communities from agricultural site in Penn Yan, New York, United States - 12C_Control_Day4 | ecosystem: Environmental > Terrestrial > Soil > Agricultural land | place: USA... | reverse complement strand
AACGCATGCTGGTTGGCTCGATCCGCCTCGAGGATGTCGCGGCAGATGCTCTCCGCCTGCGACGGTTCGTGGAGCAGCCGGTACCGCTCGGCCTTCTCGAGGGATTGCGCGATGCCGGTTGCCGAGATCTGCTTTCGCTGGAGCGCGCCCATGTCAAAGGCTAGCGCCCGAGCGCCTCAGCCGGGCGCTGTCGTCAATCGTTGCAGAACTCTTCGGTGCCGCGTGGGAACCGATACAGAATCGAGTAGCACATCTCTTTGTCCGAGCTCTCGCCCTCCTCGACGACGCCGCCCGTCGGGTTGGTCCAGGTGCACTCGGTGTCGATCTTGTCACCGACGTTGAGCTGGATCGGCTCGAACGTCTTCACGTCCTGATGCTCGAAGTCGTACTCCGCGTCGTGCAGCGTCTGCGTCTGGCCGCCGATGGTGAGCGTCGTCTTGAAGTGCGTCCCGTACTGGTGCATGTGCGGGAACAGGGCGAACACCTTGTAGGGCGTCGACACCGTGCACGAGCCGGAGAGCGTCGTCGACTGATTCGCGGGCAGCGAGAGATCCTGCGGGCCGGGCAGGAACAGATCGACCTCGTCGGTGACCGTCGACGGATCGACCTCCATGATCTCGATGCCGGACGTACCGCTGATCGAGTTCTCGCTCGTGTTGTAGATGTGGAGCTGCAGGCCGAGCACCTCACCGGCGGTGAGCTTGAGGCCCTTGCCCGGCGGGAACACGAGCTCGCCAGTGCCGACGCCCGACGCGTAGATCATGTTGGTGCCCGTGACGCCGCGGAACAGCAGCGTGTGGTGCGTGCCGACGGGCGCGAGCGGGCGCATGCCGCCGACGTAGATGTCGCGATCGAGATCCACGATCTGCAGGTCCGACGTCTTCTCGCCGCCAGGCTCGAGCGTCCACGTCTTGGTGACCAGCGGCGTCCACCCGCCCGACGGTGGCGCATCGACGCCGCCCGGCGCATCCGGCGAAGCCGGGTCAGTTCCGCCACCATTGCAAGCGAACAGGAAGATCAGCCCCGCAGCCATCGGGTTTCGCATCCCTCGCGCTTATCACAGCGCCATCAGCCCCCGGTAGCCCGTTCGTGCAGCGTGTGTGTTTTTGCACGTTTCGCGCACAAGGGTGCGCGATCTCTGGGCCGCCGCCTGCGGTAGCGTCGATGCGATGAGGTTCGCGAGCTTCGGCGTGATCACGTGGATGGTGAGCGGGTTGGCCGCCGGCTGCGATCCCGAGCCCTTCACGCTCAGGGTCAGCCTGCGCGACGTCGATCTCTTCGCCTATCGCGACGGCGATGGCGCGTGGAAGCCGTTCGAGGTGGATGGCGCGGGCCGCGCGGAGCTGCGCATCACCGAGGGGCGCTACTCGCTCGCGTGGGTGTGCGACGACGAGTTCTGGACGCGCGCGTTCGTGCTGCACTCGACCCTCGACGACGAGCCGCGCGCCCACTGCTTCGGGCAATCGAGCGGCGGGGTGCTTCTCTACGGCCAGACCGCCCCGGGCACCACCATCTACGCCGGCGGCTCGCAGTCCTCCGCCGACGATCTCGGCAACTACACCGCGTTCGTCTCGCCGCCCGGCTATCACGACATCGTCCTCGTGACCTCCGAGCCGGCGCCGCGCGTCGTGATCGAGCGCGACGTCGACCTGCGCGTGGATCGCAAGCTCGATGTTCCGTTCGACGACCGCGCGGCGAACGTCGAGACCTCGGTGCCGGTGATCTACGGGCCGCCGCAGGACGTGTCGCTCACGTCGGAGCTGCACACGACCAACGGGGATCACGTCGTGTTCCCGTCGAGCGGCGAGGTCGTGCGCGTCGTCCCGGCGAGCCTGCTCCTCGACACCGACTGGCAGGTGGTTCGCGCGCAGGGCACGGCGTGCGAGAACGTGGTCCGCGTCCGCGGCGGCACGCCCACGCTCGAGCTCCCCGAGGAGCCGATCACGATGCTCGATCGCTCGCGCCTGACCTGGGGCTCCGAGCTCGAATGGAGCCGCGTGCTGCTCGACGTCAGCCGCACCAACGGCGCGTACTCGATCGCGACGACGCGCGACTGGATCGACGAGGCCGACAGCGGTGGCGTCGAGATTCCGGATCTCACGCAGCTACCCGGCTGGCGCTCCAGCTGGGGCACGGTGGGCACGATCGCGCTCTCCGACTATTCGGTCACGTTCGAGACCGGCAGCCGCGCCTCCTCGTACACCTCGTGCACGGTGAGCGACGGCGCGTCGTTCTGATCAGGACTGCTGCGCGTGCGTGGCGAGCACGTCGGCGACACACAGCGTGAGCCGCTTCGCCGTCGGCAGGTGCAAGAACTCGTTCGGGCCGTGCGCGTTGGAGCCCGGGCCGAGCACGCCGGTGATGCAGAACTGCGCCTTCGGGAACTTCTCGCCGAGCATGTACATGAACGGGATCGTGCCGCCTTCGCCCATGTACATCGCCGGCTTGCCGAAGTGCCGCTGGCTCGCGGCGTCGAGCGCCTGCTCGAGCCACGGCGCGAGCTCGGGCGCGTCCCAGCCCGCGCTCGCGGTGCCGCCCTCGAACCGGACCTTCGCGCCGTACGGCGGATCCTTCTCGAGCGCGGCCTTCACCGCGGCCTGCGCCTTCGCCGGATCGACGCGCGGCGGGATGCGGATCGACAGCTTGAGCGTGGTCGATGGACGCAGCACGTTGCCGGCGTTGCCGATCGGCGGCCAGCCGTCCGCGCCGGTGATCGCCATGCCGGGACGCCACGTGCGGTTGAGGATCAGCTCGACGTTGTTGTCGGAGACCGGCTTGACGCCCGGCTGGAGCGGGAACTTGTTGAACGTGTCGTTCGCGATCACGTCCGCGGTGCGCTCTGCCTGCATGATGCGCTGCCGCGGGATCTGCGTCGCGAGCTCGGGCAGCTTGACCACGCCGGTGTGCGCGTCGTCGATGCGATCGAGGAGCATGCGCATCACGCGCTCGCTCGCCGCGATCACGCCGGTGCCATCGCCCGAGTGCACGCCCTCGGTGAGGAGCGAGACCTCGAGGTTGCCGATCACGAGGCCGCGCAGCGACGTCGTCGACCACAGCTGGTCGTAGTTCGCGCAGCCGGAGTCGAGGCACACGACGAGCGAGAGCTCGCCGATCCGCGGCGCGAGGTGGTCGATGTACGCGGGGAGATCGTAGCTGCCGCTCTCCTCGCACGCCTCGATGATGATCACGCAGCGCGCGTGGGGCTGGTTGTCCTTGCGAAGCGCGTTGATCGCGGTGAGCGAGGCGAAGATCGCGTAGCCGTCGTCGGCGCCGCCGCGACCGTAGAGCTTGTCGCCCTCGATCACCGGGATCCACGGGCCGAGTCCCTCGCGCCAGCCCGTCATCTCGGGCTGCTTGTCGAGGTGGCCGTACAGCATCACCGTGTCGCCCGCCTTGCCGCCCGTCCCCGGGACGTCGATGAAGATGACCGGCGTGCGGTCCTTCCCCTCGGCGTCCTCGAGCTGGACGACCTCGAGCGTCGCGCCCTGCGGCAGCTGGCTCTTCGCCCATCCGGCGAGCAGCGCGACCGCCTTGTCCATGTGCCCGGTGGTGCGCCACGCGGGCTCGAACATCGGCGACTTGTTCGGGATCTTGATGTACTCGACGAGGGTCGGGACGATCGACGAAGCGAACTTCTCGTCGACCCAGGCTTTGGTGCTGTCAGCGACGGGCATGCGCGGACTTTACACCTCCGCACCGCCTGCGGCGCTGCTGCGCGCCCGACGGTTCGTCGGGCTTGCGCGACACCCGTCGCCGGCACGCGCTCACGGGGCGGAGAACCGGATCAGGACGTTGCTCGCCTGACCGCAGGTCGCCTTGGTCACCGAGCCCGCGGTGAAGTGCGCCTGGGTGATGGTGACGTAACACGAGCCGATCCGCTCGAACACGCCGGCGCCATCCGAGTCGCGGAGCTCGACGATGAGACCTTGGTTCAACAGGTCACCTTGCAGGTAGTTGCCGAACGAGTGGTTCCACGTCGGCGTGTACGTGTTGTCGATCTTGGGCGAGAAGCCGTCGAGCAACGTGTCGTCGCCGAGCGCGATGCCGACGTACGGGTCGGGGGGCGGGCTGGAGCCGAGGCTCGAGTCCCAGTTGTTCCCATTGGCATCCTTCTGGGCGATCGTCGCCGACACCACGGTCACCTTCCACGCTTGATCCGCGAGGCACGCTCCGCTGACGCAGGCCTCGCCGGTGAAGCACCCGCCGCACAGCTCCGGACCTGCGCCGCCGCCGCACGTCGTCGCGGACTGATCGCTGTACGGGATGCACTGGCCCGAAGCGGTGCAACAGCCGTTGGTGCAGACGTCGAGGCACGGCTGGTCGACGACGCACGTACCTTGCGTGCACGACGACGCGCTCGCAGGGCACGTACCGCACGCCGCACCGCCGTCGCCGCATAGATCCGTCCACTGCTCGTCGTAGGTGATGCAGACGCCATTGGCCGTGCAGCACCCATTGGGGCAGTTGCTCGCGTCACACGACACGGACTCGCAGACGCCGGTGTCGGCGTTGCATCCCTCACCGCTGCCGCACGTCTCGCACGCCGCGCCGCCGGTGCCGCAGGCGTCCGGGCTCTGGCCGGTAACGCACTGGGTGCCGTCGAGGCAACAACCTTCGCAGTCGGTGCAGTCCGCGACTGGTGCGCACTGGCCGGCGGCGCAGGTCTCGCCGCTCTCGCACACGGCGCACGCGCCGGCGGAGGTGTTGGTGACACAGGTGTTCCCGTCGCAGCATCCAGAGCAGTTCTCGAAGCTGCAGGTGGCGGGGGGACCTCCGCCAGGGTCTTCGCTACAGCCAAAAACACCGAGCGCGACGATCACCAGACAGGTCCAACATGCGCGTGTCATAGGGGTGCCTCCGATCCCCAGTGGCGGCTCGGCGGAAATGTCGCGCGGTGGGATCGCGGTTTTTTAGTCAGCCCGTGAGATCACGCACGCTTACGGCGAGCTGACTGCGCACGAGACGGATCACGCTGTCGACCTGGCTGGCCGGAACCCCCGCGTGCTCGACGAGGGCGTCGCGGGTCGCCTTCGTCACGGCGAGCCGCGCGCCGGCCACCCAGCGCGCCGTCGTGGCGCGGTTCACGCGGTAGAGCGCGGCGAGCTCGTCGATGGTGAGCTCGTCGATGTAGTACTGGCGCAGCACGTTACGCTCGCGCGGTGCGAGCTGCGCGAACGCGGCGGCGAACGCGGAGCGGACGTCGTCGGCGTAGCGGAGACGAAGCATCTCGAGCTCGGGATCGCGGACCGCCGCGGGCAGGGTGGCGAGCTCGTCGTCACCGCCGCCCGGCCCGTGCTTGTCCCCGAGCATGCGGCGCGCGGTGCGGACCCCGATCGTTCGCAGCCAGCTGCGCAGCGTGCCGCGGCCCGCGTAGGTCGCGATCTGCGGCGTGCCGCTGTCACCCACGACGAGCACCACGAGCACGCGCTGCACCGCCTCGTCGAGCGTCGCCGCCGGGATCGCGAGCTTGCCGAGCGTGCGGCGGAGATCGGGCACCAACGTGGCCTGGAACGTCGCGAGCGCCTGCGCGTCACCGGCGGCGCACGCGGCCGCGAGGTAGAGGTCCGCCGCCGGCATGGTCCGGATCACGCGCTCGGCCGGCTCGCTCGCTCGCTGCGTGATCCATTTCGCGAGGTGAGCGAGGTAGCGCTCGCGCTCGAACGTCAGCGCGGGCCACGCGGCGGCGACATCGGCCTCGTGCGTGACCAGGATCTCGGCGAGCCCGTCGATCGCACCCACTTCGTCGCGCCGCGGCGGCTCGAGCCGAGCGAGCAACAGCGCGACGCGATCCGGGGTGGTCACGACGGTTCGAGGCTATCACGGCCCGGAGGGTTGCCCGGCTCCACGTGCTGCCAGCCAGCGATCGATCTCGCCGACCAGCTGCCCGGCTGCGTGCGATGCCGCACTGGCCAGCTTCGCCCGGGCTTCCCGCGCGAGGGTCAGCGCGCGGGGGCGTGCCCTCGACCCGCCGTGCTGCCACAGGGCCCGCGCGAGATCGAACCGCGTCGCCGCCGGTTCATAGGGCTCCAGGGCGGGGTGCCCGTCGTGGATCGCGAGCGCGCGCTCGAGCGTGGCGACGGCCCCGGCGTCGCCGAGGGTGAGCTGACAACGGCCCACGCCGGTGAGGTCGCTCGCGACGCTGTCATCGGTGGCGCCGAACATCGTTGCGTGGGCGATGCTCGCGCGCGTGTACATGACGATCGCCTTGCGGCAGTCGCCGCGCGTCTCGGCGACGATGGCGAGGCCGCTGATCGCCGTCGCGCCGAGCGGGGTCGCGTCGCCACCGAGCTTCTGCATGATGTCGAGCGCGCGCGTGTAGTCGGCGTCCGCATCGTCGAGGTCGCTGCGGTCGACCGCGAGACCGGCGGCGTTGAGCAAGAGGCGCGCGCGGTCGACGCTGGCCGGGCCATACGCCGTCGTCGCGAGCTCGAGCGCCCGTGCCAGCAGCGTGCCCGCCTTGTCGCGGTTCCCGCTCGTGTTCTCGACGAGCGCGAGGTTCTGGAGCGTCTGGATCCGCGCGATGTGCCCGAGCGGCTCGAGCGTGGCGAGCGCGCGCTCGAAGTGGCGACGCGCATCGTCGAGCTCGCCGGTCTTCGCGGCGATCAAGCCGAGGTTGTGCTGGGCCATCGCGTAGGGCAGGCCGGCTTCGCCCGACGCGGCCGCGAACAGCGAGGCCGAGCGCTCGAACGCCGCGCGCGCACCGGCGCGATCGTCGAGCGCGAGTGCCGTGGCACCGATGTCCATCAGCGCGGAGGCGATCTCCGGGTGATCGCGCCCGAGCTCGCGCTCGAGCGTCGCGAGCGCTGCCGCGCAGTGATCGCGCGCCGCGGGAAACCGGCCGAGAGCGCGCTCGGCCGTGCACCGGAGCAGATCGAGCTTCGCCTGCAGCGTCGGCCGCGGCTCCAGTTCGCGCGCCTGCTCGGCGAGGCGCAGCGAGGCCTCGTGCTCGCCGCGCAGGGAGAGAGCGCTCGCGTGAGCGTGCAGCAGCCCCGCGCGCAGCACGCCGGGCGCGCCGGCGCGGATGACCGCGGCCTCGGCGGCGGGCACGAGCTCGAGCGCGCGGGCAGGGTCACCTTTGAGGTGCGCGGTGAAGTTGAGCCGGTCCACCCAGATCTGTGCGCTGCCCAGATCGTCACGCGCGGCGGCCGTCGCGACCAGCGCTTCGTCGAGCTCGTGCTCGGTGCGCTCTTGATTCTTCGAGTAGCGCGAGAGACTCGCGAGGATCTGCACGGCGCGCGCGACGAGCGGCGGATAGCCGAGCGCGCGCGCCTGCGCGACCAGGCCGCGGGCGCGCTCGACGGTGGCCTCGACTCTCGGGCTGACCAGCGCTGCGGCGCGCACCTGGGCCAGCTCGCGATCGATCGCGGCGACCTGCAGTGCGATCGACGGCGCGGGCGGTGCAGCGGCGTCGCTCGCGACGGCGCTCGAGGCGCAGCTCTCGATCGACGATAGCCCGAGCGCCGCGCTCACGGCGCGATCGACGCTCTCGGGCGTCGGGTGGTCCGCGAGTGCAGTAGCGAGCGCGGCGAGCTCGTCGCGTCGCCGATCGAGGCACCGCACGCGCGCGTCGAGCAACGCCTCGGATTGATCGCCGCGGACGCGCGTGGCTCTGCACGCGTCGATGCGCATGGCGAGCCAGCCCTGGGCGTATCCGTCGAAGATCTCGCGCACGCGCCGGGCGCTCGTCGCCGCGTGCTTGCGCCCGCTCGCCGCGAACGCGCGCTCGATCGCGGGCGCGTCCCACGCAATCTGGATCGACGACGCCGGCAGCCGGCATAGATCCGCGGGCGTACTGTGCAGCGCGAACGCAGTGACACCGACGGTGACGGCGACCAGCCCCGCGCCGAGTGCGATCCATGGCCACACGGGACGCAGCACCGCCTCGAGCTCGGCGAGCAAGGCGTCCATCGAGCCATGGCGCGCGGCCGGATCCCGCGCGAGGCCGCGGGCGAGCGCGCGCTTGAGCCGGCGCGGCACCGGCGGTCGTGCGGGCAGCTCGAGCCGGCCGTCGTCGATCGCATCGCGCAGCTGCTGGGTCGTGTCGCCGACGAACGGCGTCACCCCGAACAGCGCCTCGTACGCCGTCGCGCAGAACGACCACTGATCCGAACGCGTCGTCGCAGGTTCCCTGCGCCACACCTCGGGCGCGATGTACGCGGGCGTGCCGGTGATCCCGATGACGTCAGCGGTCGCGCTCTCCGCGAGCCCGAAGTCGGTGATCCGCACGCGGTCCTCGGGGCCGCACAGGATGTTGTCGGGCTTGACGTCGCGGTGCACGAGGCCCGCGCGATGCGCCGCCGCGAGCCCGCGCCCGGCGACGATGCAGGCACGCAGGACCGTGCGCCAACCGCGCCGCTCGAGCCCCAGCCAGCGACGGAGATCGATGCCGTCGACGAGCTCCATCGCCAGGTACACGCGGCCCGCGTGCTCGCCGACGTCGTAGACACTCACCACGTTCGGGTGGCTCAGCTTGGCCATGGCGCGCGCTTCCTGGCGCAGCAGGTGTGCCGACACCTCGGGGCGCAGCACCTTGATCGCCACCTCGCGTCCGAGCTCGGGGTCCCTTGCGCTCGCCACGATCCCCATCGCGCCGCGCGCTCGCTCCTCTGCGAGCACGTAGCGGCCGATCCGATCGCCCGGGATGATCCCGCCATCGGCGCCGTCGTCGCGGGAACCGCCGAGCGTGTGCGCGACCGCCATCGCAGACAGGTCCTTGCGACACGCGGCGCACTCGCTCACGTGCGCTTCGATGGTCGCGACATCGGCGGTGTCCAGTACACCGTCGAAGTACGCGGCCATCGTGTTGTCATCGAGGCAGCCGGTCATTCTCGCCTCCTAGTGGAGGGCTCCCGCCAAATGTCGCAGCGGCAGGCTAGACGCGCGAAACCTACCTGAAATCCCGGGCTGCATCAGACCAGCGCCCAGACTACACATGAGCCCTGGGTCTCGTACTATTGGTTCATGGTCATGGTTCCTTGGCGCCTCGCTGATGACAAGAAGCCACCGGCTCCCAAGCGCGAGGGAGACCGGCAGACCGGCTTGGTGCTCGACGAGCGCACTCGTACCAAGAAGCCGCCGATGTACAAGGTTCTCCTTCACAACGACGACTACACGACGCGCGAGTTCGTGGTCTGGGTGCTCCAGACCGTGTTCCACAAGAGCGAGAACGACGCGGTCGCGATCATGAGCCATGTGCACACGAACGGGGTCGGGATCGCCGGCGTGTACACGTTCGAGGTCGCGGAGACCAAGGTCACGAAGACGATGCACCTCGCGAAGGCCCAGCAGTTCCCCTTGCAGCTGTCCATCGAGCCCACCGAGGGCTGAGAGGAAACCCCATGCTGTCGCCCGAGCTTCAAGCCACCCTCCAGCGCGCCGTCGACGACGTCCGCGCCCGCCGTCACGAGTACCTGACGCTCGAGCACCTGCTGCTCTCGATCCTCGACGATCCGAGCGGCGCCGACATCGTCGTGAAGTGCGGCGGCGATCCCGAGAAGCTGCGCGGCGACCTCGAGCGCTTCCTCGACGAGGAGGTCGACGAGCTCCCCGACGGCGAGGAGTCGGGCCCCGACCAGACGCTCGCGTTCCAGCGCGTGCTGCAGCGCGCGGCGATGCACGTGCAGGCCGCCGGCCGCACGCAGATGACGACGGGCAACGTGATCGCGTCGATGTTCCGCGAGCGCGACAGCCACGCGGTCTACCTGCTCGAGAAGCAGGGCGTGTCGCGGTTCGACGTCATCAACTACATCTCGCATGGCGTGTCGAAGATCGATACCGGCGGCGGGCCGGTGGTGCCGCGCAGCCGCGGCGTCGACGATGACGGCGCCGAGGACTCGAAGGTCGCGAACCCGCTCGAGAGCTTCTGCGTCGATCTGACGGAGAGGGCGCGCGAGGGCAAGATCGATCCGTTGATCGGCCGCGCCGACGAGCTCGAGCGCATGATCCAGGTGCTGTCGCGGCGGCGGAAGAACAATCCGCTGCTCATCGGCGAGCCCGGCGTCGGCAAGACGGCGCTCGCCGAGGGCCTCGCGCTGCGCATCGTCGACGGCAAGGTGCCCGAGTCGATCAAGGACGCGAAGCTGTACTCGCTCGACATGACGGCGGTGCTCGCCGGAACGCGCTATCGCGGTGACTTCGAGGAGCGCCTCAAGGCCGTGATGAAGGTGCTGATCGGCGACCCCAAGTCGATCCTGTTCATCGACGAGATCCACAACATCATCGGCGCCGGCGCGACGAGCGGCGGCACGATGGACGCGGCGAACATCCTCAAGCCACCCCTGTCCAACGGCGAGCTGCGCTGCATCGGCTCGACGACGTTCAAGGACTATCGCCAGGCGTTCGAGCGTGATCGCGCGCTGTCGCGCCGGTTCCAGCGCATCGACATCGGCGAGCCCACGGTGCCCGAGGCGGTCGAGATCCTGAAGGGCCTGCGCTCGCGCTACGAGGAGCATCACGGCGTGAAGTTCACCGATCCGGCGATCGAGGCCGCGGTCGAGCTGAGCGCCCGCCACATCTCGGGCTCGCAGCTGCCCGACAAGGCGATCGACGTCATCGACGAGGCCGGCGCCAAGGTCCGGCTGATGCCGGCGGCGGACCGTCCGAACGAGATCCGGCCGCCGCTCATCGAGGAGGTCGTCGCGAAGATCGCGCGCATCCCGACGCGCTCGGTGTCGTCGGCCGACAAGAAGAAGCTGTCCGACCTCGAGGGCGAGCTGAAGCGGCAGATCTACGGCCAGGACCAGGCGATCGAGCAGCTCGCGACCGTGATCAAGCTGTCGCGCGCGGGCCTCGGCAATCCGAACAAGCCTACCGGCTGCTTCCTGTTCGCGGGGCCCACCGGCGTCGGCAAGACCGAGCTCGCCAAGCAGCTCGCCAACGTGCTCGGCGTCGAGTTCATCCGCTTCGACATGTCCGAGTACATGGAGAAGCACACCGTCTCGCGCCTGATCGGCGCGCCTCCGGGCTACGTCGGCTTCGATCAGGGCGGCCAGCTCACCGATGCGATCAACAAGCACCCGTACTCGGTCGTCCTCCTCGACGAGATCGAGAAGGCGCACCCCGACCTCTACAACATCCTCCTTCAGGTGATGGACCACGCGACGCTCACGGACAACAACGGCCGCAAGAGCGACTTCCGCAACGTCATACTGATCATGTCGAGCAACGCGGGCTCGCGCGAGATGGCCGCCGGGCGCATCGGCTTCGGTGACTCCGTGGCGGACGGCAAGGACGGCAAGAAGGCGCTCGAGCGCGTGTTCACGCCCGAGTTCCGCAACCGCCTCGACGCGACCGTGATGTTCGGCGCGCTGCCGATCGAGGTCATCCGCAAGGTCGCGCGCAAGTTCCTCGACGAGCTCGACGGTCAGCTCGCCGAGAAGAAGGTCGAGCTCGAGGTGTCGCCGGCCGCGCTCGACTGGTTCGTCGAGCACGGCTACGACAAGGCGATGGGGGCGCGCCCGATGGGCCGCCTCGTCCAGAGCACGCTCAAGGCGCCGCTCGCGAACGAGATCCTGTTCGGCAAGCTGACCGGCGGCGGCATCGCGTTCGTCGACGCCGTCGACGGCAAGATCGACATCAAGTGCGAGCCCCACGTCGGCGGCGACGACGACGAGATCGAGGCGCGCAAGCCCGCGCCCGTGAATTGACCTGGGGTAAGGTCGCCGCCGATGCGGCGCGTGGCCTTGCTCCTGTTCGTGGCCTGCTCCGGCTCGAAGCAGTCCGCGGCGCCGAGCCCCGCCGATCATCAGCTGCATCGGACGGAGGTGCCCGACGGGCTGAAGGTCGTCGGCAAGGCGGTCCCGCTCGCGACGCTGGTGACCTCCGATCAGGTCGGTGGGCTGCCGGTGTCCGGTGACGTCGACGTGGCGATCGACGTCCGCGGGATCACCGACCTCCGCAACGCGACCGGTTCGATCGCACTCGCGTGCCCGGCCGGCTGCCGGCTCGGCGACGACCACGCGAAGCTCGTGGTGGGCGGCCGCGCCGGTGCCCTGGTTCCCGACGGGATTCGGTTCGGCCACCTGGAGGTCACCTCCGCGCGCATCGCGATCGCGATCCGCGCCGGCAAGGCGATGATCGAGCACTGGCAGCTCGCGTCTCCAGACCTGACGCTCGCGGTCAGCGGGAGCGTGCAGCTCGAGGAGACGCTCGACCGCTCGAAGCTCGACGTGTGCGTGCGGTTCGCGCCGACCCCGGCGCTGGAGTCGCGTGACCGGGCGATGGCCGCGCTGATCGAGACGACGGGGGCGACCCGCGGATCGGATGGGCAGTTCAACATCCGCGTCGAGGGCTCGTTCGACAAGCCGAGGTTTCGGGCCGTGGTGTGCGACGGTTCCGCGCCGCCGCCGCCGCCCGCGCCGATCGCCGTCGCGGTCGGTCCCAAGGGCGACAACACGGTGGCTCCGGCGACCGCCGCATCGATCGCCGACGCGATCACCAAGACGTCGGAGACGACGTTCGACGTCGACGTCGCGAAGCTCGAGCCGCTGTTCGCGGATCCGGTGGCGATCGGAAAGGGCGGTCGCGCCGTGCCCGCGGTCAGGAATGGCAAGCCGTCCGGCTGGAAGCTCTATGCCATCCAGCCGGACTCGCTGTACGCGAGGCTCGGCTTCGTCAATGGCGACACGTTGGTCTCCATCAACAGCACGTCGATCAACTCGGCCGCGGACGCGCTCGAGGTCTACACCAGCGTGCGCAGGCTCGCGCGCGGCGCTCGCGTCGAGGCCGCGATCGAGCGCCGCGGCACCCCGATGCGCTTCGTCTACACGCTGCGCTGACGACCGGTCGTTGCCTCGCGCGCGGTCCCCCGCACGAGCCACACGCGGCTCGAGCGACCGAGCAGCAGCGTGCTGTTCACGATCGCGACCTCGCCATCATGGACGGCGAGCTTGCGCATCAGCCGACCCTGGAAGCTCCCGTTCGCACCGCCGTCCGGATCGGCGCTGCCCGGCACCTCGTACGGCGGCGTGAACGTGTCGCCGCCGTCGGTGGACATCACGTGCGCGAGGCCGCGCGGCTCGGCGTCGCGGTCGGAGTAGAGCTCCCACGTGACGTGGACGGCGTCGCCATCGACGGCGAGCGAGGGGAACGAGGCGCGCTCGGTGACCGGCGGTCGTGGGCGAGACAGCATGACGGGCGGGGCGAAGCGGCGTCCATCGCGCGAGCGCGTGTACACGATGTCGTCGCCGTCGGCGTAGGCGAGGTGCAGCGTGCCACGCGCATCGACGGCCAGCTTCGGCGCGTCGGAGAACCCGGGCGAGCGCGCGACGCGCACGGGCGCGGTGAAGGTGCGCCCGCCGTCGCGCGAGGTCGCGACG
>Ga0247829_10000775_pt1 | contig 13317 bp, 12 predicted proteins | sample 12C_Control_Day4_FD_207765 | JGI IMG/M metagenome (GOLD analysis project Ga0247829, IMG submission 207765) | Soil microbial communities from agricultural site in Penn Yan, New York, United States - 12C_Control_Day4 | ecosystem: Environmental > Terrestrial > Soil > Agricultural land | place... | reverse complement strand
CTTCGTCGCGGCCGAATCCGCGAAGTACGCGCGCATCGTGAAGGCTTCGGGCGCGAAGGTCGATTGATCTGTCGCCACTCGACGGATCTGGAGGAATCGTGAAACTTCTTCTCACGTCGGCAGGCGTCAAGAATGCGAGCATCCACAAGGCGCTGGTCGGCCTCCTGCGCAAGCCGATCGCCGACTGCACCGCTTTGTGCATCCCCACCGCGATGTACGGGCATCCCGCCGTGGGCCCAGGCGCGGGCGCGTGGCGGTTCATCAGCGGACAGGAGCCAAGCTGCCCCATGTGTGAGTTGGGCTGGAAGTCCGTGGGCGTGCTGGAGCTCACTGCGCTGCCCAGCATCGACGAGGAGCACTGGGTCCCCAAGGTCCGGCAGACGGATGTCCTGCTGGTGTCGGGCGGAGACGCCGTGTACCTCGCGCACTGGATGCGGCAATCCGGGTTCGCGGATCTCATGGGATCGCTCAGCGAGACGGTCTACGTCGGGATGAGTGCGGGGAGCATGGTGATGACGCCCCGCATCGGCCAGGACTTCGTCGGGTGGAATCCGCGCACCGGTGGTGACGACAGCACGCTGGGAGTCGTCGATTTTTCGATCTTCCCGCACCTCGATCACCCGATGCTGACGGAAAACACGATGGCCGGCGCCGAGCGATGGGCGGCCGGCATCCCGGGTCCGTCGTATGCGATCGACGATGACACCGCGATCAAGGTGAGCGACGGCGCGGTCGAGCTCGTCTCCGAGGGGCATTGGCGGCGCTTCCCCTCGTAGCACGCCACACACCGCAGCCCAGGCTGTCTGAATGCTCCTACGCCGGTCGAACTTCGCGCGTTCGCGAACGGTCAGTCGACGACGGGGCGAGCGTGCATCCGCCAGATCGTCTGCCGCGCAGCATGCGGAAGCGGCGGCGCACCTTTGAGCCCGGTCTCAAAGGGAGGTGTTGGCGACCGACGAGTACGTCGATCACTACGGCGCATCGCGCATCGCGATGCAGCCTGTCACGCGCGACGTGCAACGTTGCCGCACCGTCGAAACCGGACGCGACGTGGTGGACGGCTACGACGTGACGTACCGTTACCAGAATCGCGAATTCACGACGCGACTCGCCAGTTACCGTGGCGATCGCATCCAGGTGCGCGTCGACGTCGTGCCGACGCCGGGTTGATCGCGCTCACGGACCGCGTTCGCGCCGGCGTGCCACGCCGAGCGCGAGCGCGATCCATCCGGCAATGAACGCGGCGCCGCCGAACGGCGTCACGGCGCCGAATCCGCGCGGCGCGCCGAGCGCGAGCGCATACAGGCTGCCGGAAAACAGCACGATGCCGGCGGCGAAGAGTGCCGCCGCACAGCGAAGCGCGCGCCGCTCCCCAATGTGCAGCATCAGCGTGGCCGTCGCGAGCAGCCCGAGCGCGTGCCACGCGTGATAGTTCACGCCCGTCTGCCACAGCGCCAGCGCGTCGGGCGTCAGGCGAGCCGCGAGCGCGTGCGCGCCGGACGCGCCCAGCGCCACCGCCGCCGCCATCAGCAGCGCCGCCGCCGGCAGCGCGAGGCGGGCCGGCATTTTCGACTACACTTGAGAGATCGCACAACGCGCCATCCCGGGATAGTGCCATGACGATCGAACGCCGCAACGTCGGTAAGCGCCTGTCGGATCTCGTGATCTACGCACCGCCGCCGAATGGCAGGCTCGTGTATCTCGCGGGACAGGTTGCCGAGGACCCGCAGGCCGACATCCGCGGCCAGACGCAATCGGTGCTCGCGCAGATCGACCGCCTGCTCGCGGAGGCCGGCACCGACAAGACGCGCATCCTGTCGGCGACGATCTACCTTGCCGACATGAAGGACTATGCGTCGATGAACGCGGTGTGGGACGCGTGGGTGCCGCAGGGCGAGACACCGGCGCGCGCGACGGTCGAGGCGCGGCTCGCGAACGCCGCGTATCGCGTCGAGATGCAAGTCGTCGCCGCCGCCGGCTAAATCGCCCATGCCCCTCTCCTCCGCCGCGCAGGCCGTCGTCGCCGCCACGTCGCGGCGCGATCCCGTCGTTGCAAGCGATGCCGCGTCGCTTCCGGTGTCGCGCGCCGATTTCGATCGGTACATGGTGCCGTGCTTCGCGCCGGCGTCGTTCATCCCGGTGCGCGGCGAAGGCTCGCGCGTCTGGGATCAGGACGGTCGGATGTACATCGACTTCGCGAGCGGCGTCGCGGTCACCGCGCTCGGGCATTGTCATCCGGCGATGGTCAAGGCGCTGGAAGCGCAGGCGCGCACGCTGTGGCACGTGTCGAACTGGTTCACCAACGAGCCCGCGCTGCGGCTCGCCAAGCGGCTCACTGACGCGACGTTCGCCGAGCGCGTGTTCTTCTGCAACTCCGGCGCCGAGGCGAACGAGGCGGCGCTGAAGCTCGCGCGCCGCTACGCGCACGATCGCTCGGGTCCGAAACGCTCGCGTGTCGTGTCGACGCTGAACGCGTTTCATGGCCGCACGCTGTTCACCGTCACCGCCGGCGGCCAGGCGAAGTACGCGACGGGCTTCGGTCCCAACCCGGCCGGCTTCACGCATCTGCGCTACAACGACGTCGCGGCACTCGAAGCGGAGTTCGCCGCGCATGGCGCGGAAATCTGCGCGATGATTCTCGAGCCGATGCAGGGCGAAGGCGGCATGACGCCCGGAACGCCCGAATACCTGCAGGCGGCACGGCGCTTGTGCACGCAGCACGGCGCGCTGCTGATCCTGGACGAGATCCAGAGCGGCATGGGGCGCACCGGGGCGTTGTTCTCCTATATGCAGAAGGGCATCGTCCCCGACATCCTGACGACTGCGAAGGGATTGGGCGGCGGCTTTCCGGTCGGCGCAATGCTGACCACGAGCGAGGTCGCCAGCGCGTTTTCCGTCGGCGTGCACGGCACGACGTATGGCGGCAATCCGCTCGCATGCGCAGTCGCGGGCGCGGTGTTCGACGTCGTCAACACTACCGAAGTGCTCGACGGCGTGAAAGCGCGGCATGCGCTGTTCATTGAGGGCCTGCGCGCGATCAACGGCCGCCGGCGCGCGTTCCGCGACTTGCGCGGCGAAGGCGTGTGGATCGGCTGCGAGCTCGACGAAGCCTGGCGCGGCCAGGCGGTGAACGTGATGAGCGCCGCCGGCGAGGCGGGCTTGCTGGTGCTCGTCGCGGGACCGGATGTCGTGCGGATCGCCCCGTCGCTGGTCATTTCGCTCGACGAGATCCTCGAAGGCCTCGCGCGCCTCGAGACGGCACTCGGACGCGTCCTCGCCTGATTCGTGTTCTTCATCCGGCCGATCGCGCGCGATGATTTGCCGGTCGTGCTCGCGCTGTCCGAGCGCACCGGCAAGGGCCTGACGACGCTGCCGGCCGATCGCGACCGGCTGCTGCATCGGATCGAGCGCTCGCTCGCCTCGTTCGACGGCGCGGCCGACAAGGCGAGCGCGTGCTACATGTTCGTGCTCGTCGAAGGCGGCGCCGACGAGCGCGTCGTCGGCATCAGCGCCATCGAGGCCGCCGTCGGGCTCACGGAGCCCTGGTACAACTACCACGTCGGCACGCTCGTGCACGCGTCGCGCACGCTCGACGTGTACACAGTGGCGCCGACGCTGTTCCTGTCGAACGACCACACCGGCCACACCGAGCTGTGCTCGCTGTTTCTCGACCAGCACCACCGCGTCGGCAGCAACGGCGCGCTGCTTGCGAAGTGCCGGCTGCTGTTCATCGCGGAATTCGCGCACCTGTTCGCGCCGAAGGTGATTGCCGAGCTGCGCGGAAGACTCGAAGCCGACGGCACGAGTCCATTCTGGGAAGGACTGGGACGGCACTTCTTCGCGATGGAATATTCGACGGCGGACTACCTGACCGGCCTCGGACAGAAATCGTTCATCGCCGAATTGATGCCGAAGCACCCGGTCTACGTGAACCTGCTGCCGCGGGCGGCGCGCGAGGCGATCGGCAACGTGCACGCCGATACCGCGCCTGCGCGTGCGATGCTCGAGCAGGAGGGGTTCCGCTACGAAGGCTACGTCGACATCTTCGACGCGGGACCGACGGTGGAATGCGCGCGCGACAACATCGATGCCGTGCGCCGGTCTTCGGTGATGGCCTGCACGCTCGGCGAGGAAGACCCCGTGCCGGACAGCCTCACGGACGACGTGCCGTGGCTGGTGTGCAATCGCGCGTTCGCCGGCTTTCGCGCCATCGTCGCCGCGGCGCCGGCGCGCAACGACCGCTTTCCGCTGCTCCCGTATGCGGCGCAGGCGCTCGGCGTCAGCGAAGGCGACACCGTGCGCGCGGTGCCGCTCAAGCCAGCCGATCGCTGACGTGAATTTCGACGGCCTCCCCGGCCCCACGCACAACTATTCGGGGCTCGCGCGCGGCAACCTCGCCGCAGAGCGCAATGCGCAGCAGGTGGCGAATCCGCGCGAAGCCGCATTGCAGGGCCTCGCGAAGATGCGCGCGCTCGCGGCGCGCGGCTATGTGCAGGGTGTGCTACCGCCGCACGAACGGCCGAGCGTGCCGGCGCTGCGCGCGCTCGGGTTTCGGGGCAGCGACGATGCCGTGATCGTCGCGGCGGGACGCGATGCGCCGGAGCTCCTCGCCGCGTGCTCGTCGGCGGCCGCGATGTGGGTGGCGAACGCGGCGACCGTCAGCGCGGCCGCGGACTGCGGCGATGGCCGTGTTCATTTCACGCCCGCCAATCTCGTCACGCACTTTCATCGCGCGCTCGAGGCGCCCGTCACCACGCGCGTGCTGCGCGCGATCTTCGCCGACGAGACGCGCTTTCGTGTCCATGATCCGCTGCCGGCCGTGCCGCAGTTCGGCGACGAAGGGGCCGCCAATCACACACGCTTCGCCGCGGACGTGACGGTGCCGGGCGTCGAGCTGTTCGTGTACGGCCGCCGGGGCTTCGCGAGCGGTCCCGCGCCGACGCGCTTTTCGGCCCGCCAGACGCGCGAGGCGGCCGAGGCGATCGCCCGCAACCACGGGCTCGAGGCTGGGCGCACGATCTACGCGCAGCAGCGGCCCGACGTGATCGACGCCGGCGTGTTCCACAACGACGTGATTGCCGTGGGCGAAGGGACGTTCCTGTTCTGCCACGAGCGAGCGTTCGTCGACCAGGATGCGTTGCTCGCCGCGCTGCAGGATGCGGTCGGCCCGGCGTTTCGGGCGACCGTAATCCGTGACGACGAGCTGTCGTTGTCCGACGCCGTTGGAACCTATCTGTTCAACAGCCAGCTGCTGCCGCGCGATGACGGCCGCTTTCTGCTCGTCGCGCCAGCCGAATGCCGTGCCAATCGCGCGACGTCGGAGCTGCTCGATCGCCTGATCGCCGACGGCACGCCGATCGCCGATGTGTTGACGTTCGACCTTCGCCAGAGCATGCGCAACGGCGGCGGGCCCGCGTGCCTGCGGTTGCGTGTTCCGCTCACGGCGGAAGATCGCGCGGCGATCACCGCGAACGTTTTCCTGGACGACGCGCTCGACGCATCGCTCGAAGCATGGATCCGGAGGCACTATCGCGACCGGCTCGCGCCGGCGGATCTGCGCGATCCCGCGCTGCTCGACGAATCGCGGCGCGCGCTCGATGAGCTCACGCAGTTGCTGCGGCTCCCCGCCGTGTATCCGTTCCAGATCGCGGGCTAGCGTCCGTCCGGATTCGAACGGACGCTAGTCGAGCACGACTGCCGGCAGTTGCCGGTGCCGGCGCACCGGAGACCAGCGCATCGCGACGAGCGCGAGCACCATCCCGAGCGATCCCACCACCCACAGCGTCTGGCGCAGGCCGATGCCGGTCGCGAGCGCGCCGCCTACCAGCGAACCGAGCGGCGCCGCCGCCACTGCGAGAAAGCGCATCGTCGCCGTCATGCGGCCGAGCAGCCGATCGGGCGTGATCGCCTGGCGCAGCGACAGGTAATTGATGCCCCACAGCACCGCGCCGAAGTCGAACAGCAGCATGCCGGCGCCGAGCGCCACGGCCGCGGCAGCGCCGGTGCCGCGCGTAAGACCGAACACCTGCCATCCGAACGCCGTCAGCAGCAAGCCGTAGACGATCAGCGGGCCGACGCCGAAGCGCCGCGCGAGCCGCTCCGCGAACGTTGCTGCGAACACGCATCCGAGGCCCCCGGCCATGTACGCCATGCCGAGCGCGCCGGCCGACAGGCCGAGATCGCGCGTCGCGAACAGAATCAGCACCGCGATCTGCATGTGGTGCAGCACCTGCCACGCGCCGGCGACGAGCGCGAGCGAGCGCAGCGTGCGGTTGTTCCACACGAGCGCCAGGCCCTCGCGGATCTCGGCCCCGATCGAACGGCGCACCTCGGCGACCGGCACGTCGTTCGGCACGGACAGCCGGCGCAGCATCAGCGCGGACGCGAGGAAGGACAGAGCGTCGAGCACGATCGCGAACGGCGCCGTGAGCGCGTGGATCAGCGCACCGGCGATGCCGGGTCCGATCAGCGCCGACGATGTCTCGCCGAGCGTGATCTTGGCATTCGCCTCCACCAGCCGCTCGCGTCCCGCCATCTGCGCGATCAGCACCTGGTACGCGGCACCGCCGACGACGTTCTGCACGCCGCAGAAAAAACCCACGGCGTAGAGCACTTCGACGGACAGCACGCCGGCCCACGCACATAGTGGGATCGACAGCAGTGCGAGGCCGCGGCTCACATCGGACGCGATGACGATCGGCAGCTTGCGCACGCGGTCGAGCAGCACGCCCGCGTGCAGCGACACGAGCGCGAACGGAAGCGTCTCCAGCGCGACGAGGATGCCCATCTGCATTGGCGTGGCGTGCAGGAGCAGCGCGGCCGTCAGCGGCAGCGCGAGATTGGTGATCTGCGCGCCGAACGACGTGACGGTGAGCGACAGCCAGAGGCGGCGGAAGTCGCGCAGCCGCCAGAGGCCGCGCAAGTTGCGGCGGACGAGGCGTGCGAGGCGTTGCTGCGCGTTCACGAAGATTCTCCTGCCGCACCCACGGGACGCGGCCACCGATTGACTCGGCGGAAGCTTCGAAAACGGGGAAGGTTGCCCGGTTCGTCGGATTCCGCCGTTCCCGGCGGACATCCGCGCGGGAGTTACTGCTGGATCGAGTCGAGCGTGCTGCCGATGCCTGCGCCGCCCCGTCCACGATCCACGACGCCCGGCATCCACGCACAAGCGTGCGCGGGGACGCGGGGAGCGTTCGCGAAGTAGGTGGACGGACGGTTCATGGCGGAGACACGGTGCTCATTGCGGTTCACTCGTCGACATTGTACGGGGACGCATGATCGCGCGACAACGGGAATATTCGGCGCTCGCCGGGCGCCCGCGACCGCCTGTCGCATTTGCGCGACGGCAAACCGGTGTCGGAGGTGCAACCCGCCATCTCTGGCACCTGCGTGGAGTTGCACCTCCGACACCCCGGGGGGTTACACCTCCGACACCGAACTAGCGCGCGGCGAGCTGCGCGTTGTCGACGCCGATGTACAGCCACGGCTGCTCCCAGTACGCGTGCTTCTTGTAGCCGCGCACCCAGGGCTGCGTGAGCGTGCTCTCGACCGTGTAGACGTGCAGCGCCCACGGGTTGTAGGCGGCGACGAGCTCGGACATCTTCCGGTACAGCTTGTTGCGCTCGGGCCCGTCGGGCAGCCGGCGCGACGCGCGATAAAGCTCGTCGTAGGCGGACAGCTCGAAGCGCGCGTAGTTGGTCTGCCCGATATTGCCGCCGTAGAGGAGCTGCGCGAACGCGTCGCCTTCGGCATACGCGTTGATCCAGCCGATGCGCCACGTCTGCAACTGCCCCGCCTTCCCCATCTTGAGCAGGTCCGGCCACTTCTGCTTCATGAATTCGATGCGGACGCCGATCGCCTTGAGGTTCTTCTGCCAGATCTCGTCGATCTCGCGGTCGCGCGTGCTCGGCGTCGACGCCATCGTCAGCGAAAGCGGCTTGCCGTCTGGCATGTCGCGCCAGCCGTCGCCGTTGCGGTCGACGTAGCCGAACTTGTCGAGCAGCGCCTTCGCCGCCGCCGGATCGTACTTCGCGGCGACGTCGAGCGTGTCGTCGTGACCCGGCACGTTGGGCGGAATCGGCTGCGTCGCCGGCAGCGCCTGGCCCTGGTAGACGACGCGGATCAGCTCGTCCTTGTTGAAGGCGAGTACGAGCGCGCGCCGCAGCGCGATCTTGTCGTTCGTGTACCCGCCGACGACCGGATCCTGCATGTTGAAATAGGCATACTGCAGTGCAGGCTGCGTGATGCGCCAAAGCGTCACGCCACGCGCGGCGTACTCCGGCTTGAGCTTGTTCGACGCGTCGAGCGCGCGGTCGGCGAGCTCCTGCGGCAGGTTGACGTAGTCGAGCGCGCGGCTCTCGAACGCAAGCAGCCGCGGGTTAGCCTCCTCCATGATCGAGATCTCGATCCGGTCGACGAGCGGCAGCTTCTTCCCCTGCACCGCCGCGAAGCGCTTGCGGTCGGCGTCGTCGGTTGCCTGCGGAAAGCGCTCGTCGCGGAAATCGGGATTCGCGTCGAGCACGATCTGCTGGCCGCGCCGCCACGACTTCAGCATGAACGGGCCGGTCCCGACCGGATGATCCATCGTCCATGAGTTCGCCGGATCCCCGTAGCGCTCGATCACCTCGCGTGCCACGGCGGCCATCGGGCTCGAGCACATGTAGCCGAACAGGATGTAATCGGGCTCCTTGAGCTTCAGCCGGATCGTGTAACGGTCGGGCACCGACAGACCCTCGATCGGCGCGTCATAGTCGAACTTGCCGCTCTTGCGCGCGGCCTCGATCACGGCGTCGGCGCCGACGATCTTGCCCTGCAGGTACCACGAGAACGGCGAGCGCACGCGCGGATCGAGCAGGCGCTTCCACGCATACACGTAGTCCGCCGCGGTCAGCTCGCGCTTCTTGCCATCGAATGCCGGATCCTTCGCGAAGTAGATCCCCTGCCTGATCCGGATCGTCCATGTGCGACCGCCGTCCTCGATCTGCGGCATCGAGGCCGCGATCCGCGGCACGCGCTTGTACGGCCGCGCGAGATAGTCGAATCCGTACAACGTGTCGAAGATTGCGCGCTGCACGTGGTCGGAATAGAGGTCGCTCGTCGCCTGCGGATCGAAGCCCGTCTCGGCCACCGGGAAGGCGACGTGCAGCGTCTTGACCTGCGACGCGCCGGCTTGTGCGGATGCGCGCTCGGGACCGCCGAGTGCGACGAACAATGCGATCGCCATCAGCGCCGCGAACGCGCGCACGCTCCGCGTGCGAATTCGCCGGCTTGTATGATCCCCCCACGCGCGCGGCTTCGCCGCTTCGCTGCCCCCCGTGGGGGCGGAATTCGACGCTCGGGGCGGCCCTTCGCGTCTCATGGCTTGCGCGCCGAATCGCCGGCGTCGGCTCGCGCGCTGTCGCCCACAGGCGCCGCACCGCCGCCGCGATCGACGTCGAGATACGCGAACGGATACTGATGTGTCGGGTTGTACTTATAGCCGCGCACCCACGGCTGCACCAGCACGTTCTCGTAGCGGAACGCGGTCAGCACCCACGGCGCATACGCACTGACGAGCTCGGACATCCGCCGCTCGGCCTTCAGCCGCTCGGGGCCGTCGGGCAGCGAGCGCGCCTTCTCGTACAGGCTGTCGTATTCCGGCAAGCGGAAGCGCGACAGGTTCGAGAAGCCCGCGTTGTTGCCGTAGAGCAGGCCGAGCATCCCGAAGCCGTCCGGCGTCGTGCTGATGTTGCCGAGTTGCCACATCTGCAACTGGCCGAGCCGCGCCGCCTTCAGGTTGTCCGGCCACTTCTGCTTCGCGAATTCGACGCGCAGGCCGATGCCGGTCAGGCTGCGCTTCCAGATTTCCTCGACCTCGCGATCCTGCGCGCTCGTGCCCGACGCGATCTTCAGGAATATGGGCTTGCCGTCAGGCTGCTCGCGAAAGCCGTCGCCATCGCGGTCGACGTACCCGAACTTGTCGAGCAGCGCCTTCGCCGCGCCGATGTCGTAATGCAACCGGCCGTTGTAGGCGGGATCGTGTCCCGACATGCCGGGCGGAATCATCTGCGTCGCCGCCATCCCCTGCCCCTGGCGCAGCACGCGGATCTCGTCGTCGACGTTGTAGCCCATCGCGATCGCGCGCCGCAGCGCGATGCGCGCGGGTTCGTAGCCGCCGACGACCGGGTCCTCCATGTTGAAGTACATGTACGCGATCGCCGGCTGGATGCTGCGCTCGAGCCGCACGCCGTCCTTCGCGAGCTCTGGGTTCAGGCGATTGTCGCCGTCGAGCACTTTCGACGCGAGCGTCGTCGGCACCGCGACGAAATCGAGCTGCTTCTGCTGGAACGCGAGGAGCCGCGGCTGCGCTTCCTCGATGATGCTGATCTCGACGTTGCGCACGAGCGGCAGCTTGCGGCCTGCAAGTCCCGCGACGAGCTTGCGGTCGGCGGCATCGGCGGGCGCCGGATAGCGCTCGTCGCGAAAGCCGGGGTTCGCGTCGAGCACGATGCGCTGGCCGCGCCGCCAATCCTTCAACCGGTACGGACCCGTGCCGACGGGATTGGCCATCACCCAGCCGCTGCCGTCGCGATAAGCCTCGACGACTTCGCGCGCGACGGCCGAGAGCGCGGTCGTGGTGAGGTTCGACAGCAACTCGTAATCGGCGAACGCGAGCTTGAACTGCAGCGTGTAGCGATCGATCGTCCGCAAGCCTTCGAGCGGCGTGTCGTAGTCGAAGCTGCCCGTCTCCTTCGCCTTTGCGACCAGCGCGTCGGCGCCGACGAAGCGGCCGTCGACGGCCTGCAGCGAGTTCGAGCGCATCTTCGGATCGAGGATGCGCTTGATGCTGTACACGTAGTCCGCGGCGACCAGCTCGCGCCGCTTGCCTTTGAACACCGGGTCGTCGGCGAAGTAGATCCCCTTGCGCAGGTGGATCGTCCAGGTCTTGCCGTCGGCGGAGATCTGCGGCACGCCCGCGGCGGTATTCGGCACGATCCGGTACGGCCGCTCGAGATAGTCGTACCGGTACAGCGTGTCGAAGAGCACGCGGTTCACGTAGTTGGAATACGCGTCGCCGGCAGCTTGCGGATCGAAGCCGGTTTCGGCAACGGGGAACGCGACGCGCAGCACCTTGGCGTCGTTCGCCTGCGCCGATGCGGCCGCCGGCGAAAGCGCGAGCGCAACCGCGACGATCGCCGCGGCGAAGCGGACCGCGCCGCGCACGACGACGTGCCGCGCCGGGTTCGGCGTCACTGCAAGACCTTCGCCACCTCGCGCTCGATCGATTCCGGCGTGTCGTTCGGCGCATAGCGGGCTACGACGCTGCCGTCGCGGTCCACCAGGAACTTGGTGAAGTTCCACTTGATCGCCTCGGTGCCGAGCAGGCCGGGCTTCGCGCTCTTCAGATACTTGTACACCGGAGCCGTCGCATCGCCGTTGACATCGACCTTCCGGAACATCGGGAACGTGATGTCGTAGTTGGTTTCGCAGAACGTCGCGATCTCCTGCTCACTGCCGGGCTCTTGCGCGCCGAACTGGTTGCAGGGGAAGCCGAGCACTTCGAGCCCCTTGTCCTTGTACTTGCGATACAGCGCCTCGAGTCCCTTGTACTGCGGCGTGAAGCCGCACTTGCTGGCCGTGTTGACGACGAGCAGCACTTTGCCCTTGTAGCGATCGAGCTTGACCGGCTTGCCCTGGATGTCGTCGACGGTGAAGTCGTAGAGCGTCGTCATGCTGTCTCCTTGGTGCCAATCGTGTCGCGCGCCGTCATGAGCCGCGACTCCATGCCTGCAGATTCAGAAATTCCCGCCGCGTCTTCGGCCCGTACGTGACGAACGCGGGATCGGATGCTTCGCGATAATCGCGGCGATCGAGCGCCACGCGGTCCTTTGGCAGATGCTTTTGCAGGACGTCCTTCGGCACCGGGTAGATGCGCAGCGCATTGCGCCCGAATATCTTCGCGCGTGCCGCTTTCGAGATGCTGGGGTATCCGTACCGGGACGAGAACTCGGGCGAAATCTGGAACGTGCGAAACGCCTGGATCTGATCCTGCGGCGAGCCGTACCAGATCGAATCGGTGCCCCACAGCACGTTGTCCTCGCCGACATGACGCAGGAGCTTGCCGAGCACGTGCGCGGCGGCGTCGGGGTCGCGCATCAGGAATCGCCACGTCGACCCGAGCTCGGCGTAAACGTTGCCGCCGGGCTTGATGCCGTTCCGCTGCAGGCTGGTGATCAGCGCGTCGATGCCGTCGGTGCGTTGCGGATCATACGGACCCTCGCGTTTGTCGGGGACGAAGCCCGAGTGATAGATGAGGAAGTTGACGTCGGGATAACGCTTGGCGACGCGGCCGACATCGACGCACGTCGAATGCTCGTACGAGCGCGGGCCGAACGGCAGCCCCTTGTGAACGGCGACCGTCTTGATGCCGAGCTTGCGCGCCTTCTCGATCAGACGCAGGCCCGGCTCGTCGTCGAGGAAGAAACCTTGGCCGTCCGGTCCCCACTGCGTGTACGTCTTCCACGCGGCCACGCGGTATTTTTCGGCCAGCATGTCCATCGCGTCGAGGTCGCCGTCCTGGTTCGGATTGACGCGGCCGTGGATGTACATGCGGTGCGTGCCTTCCATCTTCTCGACGATGCGCGCGGTGGCGGCCGCCTCCTCGATCGTGAGCGGCTCGCCCTTTCGCGTCGACGGCACGAACGACAGCACGATCAGGTCCGTGTCCGAATCGAGGAAGATGTCCTTGACGAACTGATCGGGGCCGATGCACTCGAGATAGCCGAGGCCGGGCGCGTCGGCGGCTTTGCATCCCTTGTTCTCGGTGAAGCGCAGCGGGCGCGCGCCGGGAGGCAGCGTGGACAGCCACGCACCCGTCGGGTTCACGAAGTGCCCCTGCACGTCGAAGATGAAGTCGTTGCGGTCGAGCGTCGAGCGCGCGAGTGTCAGGTCGAGCGCGCCTTCGGCCGGTATGTCGTAGTGGCCGCCGCGAGGGCGGCCTGCGGCATAGGCGTCGTTGAAGGCAAGAAGCGTCGATGCCGCGCCGCACGCGGAAACCAGAAAGGCGCGGCGCGATATGCCGAGCCGGCGCGCGTGCTGCGTCGCCCGCTCGAAGGCCAGCGCACGCGCGCGTCTGTGGACGGGCGCGAGCGGAATGGGCGCGAACTCCCCGTTGGTGGTGGCGTCGAGCTTGATCGGCAGACGCGTGCCGTCGGGATCGTTGCGATAGCGCATGCCGCCTCCGAAGCGGGTATGGTAACCCCGCGGCCATGGGGCCGGGTCGCTGCGAATCCAGCCGATCGACGAATGGCGCGAGCACGAAGCGCGGGCGTGATCCTG
>Ga0247829_10000774_pt1 | contig 13318 bp, 12 predicted proteins | sample 12C_Control_Day4_FD_207765 | JGI IMG/M metagenome (GOLD analysis project Ga0247829, IMG submission 207765) | Soil microbial communities from agricultural site in Penn Yan, New York, United States - 12C_Control_Day4 | ecosystem: Environmental > Terrestrial > Soil > Agricultural land | place... | reverse complement strand
CCCTCGAACAGGTGCGTGGTGCGCGTGCGCAGCGCGGCGCCGAGCTTCGCGATGTCCTTGGGACCGAGCAGCTGGCCGAGCGCATCCGTCGGGCGGCGCGCGAGCGACCACACGTCGGACAGGCCGACCGGCGCCGCGCCGCCGCAGACCGCGCCGATCAGCGCGCCGCACAGGGCACCGACGACGAGCCCGGCGCCCGGGACCAGCAGCCACGCCCAGATGCTCGGCGCCACATCCGGCGCCACCGTCTCGAACGGGTCGACGATCTCGTGACGGAACCGCGCGAGCGCCTGCGGCATCACGCCATGCGGGATCGCCGCGATGATGAGGAGCCCTGCGCTCGCGGCCGCGTGCGCCCGCGCCGCGACCCACATCGCGCGCCGCCGGCCATGCACCGCCGCGTGGGCCGCGAGCCTCCCGATCCCTCCAGCGGTGAGCAGCGCCGCGATCCCGGCGAACGCCGCGGTCAACCGGATCACGTGCATGAAGCTGACGTCGGGATCGCCGAACCCGGCCTGCGCCAGCAGCCAGACCGTCGCGGCGAGGGCCGGAATCTCGATCGCCGCCCCGGTCAGCAGGCCCTTGGAAAACCCCCAGCGCGCGGGCAGTCGAGCGGGCTCGCCAGGAGCATCCCCCTTTCGACTTCGCACACTTACGGAGGCGGGCTTGGGATCGGCCATGAGCACGCGAAGCCGCCGGAATGATTCATACCGCTAGGAAGGCGCCGCGCTCGCCAACCGTAGCATGCTCCGACGACCTCGAACGGTTCGCTCCCGGAGCCGCCGGCGCGAGTTGTGTACAATCGCCAAGGGACGCATGGCCTTCAACGAACAGCCCCGTACCTACGCTGCGGCGCACTTCGCCCTGGAGCTCGACGGCAAGCGCGATGTCGGGCTGTTCAAGTCGATCGAGGGCGGCGGCGTCAAAGCCGACGTGATGACGTACCAGAACGGCGCCAACTACGAACGCTGGCGCTCGCTGGGCAAGCAGAAGTACGAGGACCTCAAGCTCCAGGTCGGCATGGCGATGTCGCCGCCGTTCTACCAGTGGATCGAACAGTTCTTCACCGGCAAGGGCGAGCGGAAGAACGGCGCGATCGTGGCGGCCGACTTCTATTACAACGAGCGCGCGCGCCGCGAGTTCACCGAGGCGCTGATCAAGGAGCTCACGTTCCCCAAGCTCGACGGTAGCGACCCGGGCGCCGTGTACATGTCGATCGGCGTCGCGGTCGAGGACCTCGTGTTCAAGAAGGGCGGCGGCCAGAAGCTCCCGCAGTCACCGGGCACGGATCAGCAGAAGCTCTGGTACGCGAACAACTTCCGCTTCCGCCTCGACGGCTACGACCAGGCGTGCCGGCGCACCAGCAAGGTCGACTCGTTCACGATCAAGCAGAACATCATCGAGCACCACGTCGGCGGCCGGCAGTCGCCGATCAAGACGCCGAGCCAGATCGACTTCCCGAGCCTCTCGTTCTACGTGCCCGAGGCCGACGCGCAGCCGTTCTTCGACCACCACACGCGCCGCGCGATGCAGTCCAACCGCGAGCAGAAGCCCAGCGGGGGACAGACCGGCATGCTCGAGGTGTTCGACCACGAGGGCAAGACCCTGTTCACCCTCGAGTTCTACGGCGCGGAGATCTTCAACGTCGCGCCCGAGCGGTCCGACGCCAAGAGCGAGGAGATCAAGCTCGTCAAGGTCGAGGTGTGGACCGAGTCGATGAAGTTCTCGTACGGCGGCGGTCCGAGGGTCTAACGTCAGCTCTGGCGCGACGACGAGCGCAGCGTCTGCCAGCGCTCGATCGCCTCGGCCTTCGCGGCCCCGAGCAGCTCGGAGACCGCCTCGACCTCATCGGGATCGCTGGCGAACGCCTCCACGGGGGTCAGCACGAACGCGAGGACGTCCAGCGCGTTCTTCGGGTCCGGTGTGTAGGCGCTCGTGAACAGCGTTTCCCCCATGCACGCAGCCTCACACTGCTCGATCCGGGCGGCAAATTTTCGGCGAGGGGGTACGATGCCCCGATGAGTCGTTCCAAAGTTGCCGTGGTCAAGGTCAGGCCGGACCACGTCCTCGAGGACATCGATCGGCTGCATGCACTCGCGGGCGTCGAGCACGCCCTGAAGCCCGGCGCTCCGACGATCCTCAAGGACAACATCTCCTGGCATTTCCCGTTCCCCGGCGCGAACACGACGCCGTGGCAGCTCGAGGGCACGATCCGCAGCCTGCGCGCGCGCGGCTACGAGGATCTCGTCTGCGTCCAGAACAAGACGGTCGTCACCGACGCGTTCAAGGGCGAGGACCTCAACGGCTACGTCCCGGTGTTCAAGAAGTACGACATCCCGGTCCGCTACAACTTCAAGCCCGAGGAAATGTCCTGGTCCGTGTATCGGCCGAAGGCCAAGATGCACGTGCTCGACACCATCTTCCCCGAGGGCATCCAGATCCCGGATGCGTTCCACGGCGCGAACATCGTCCACCTGCCGACGGTCAAGTGCCACATCTACACGACGACGACGGGCGCGATGAAGAACGCGTTCGGCGGACTGCTCAACACCAAGCGTCACTACACGCACTCGTGGATCCACGAGACGCTCGTCGATCTGCTGGCGATCCAGAAGGAGATCCACGGGGGCTTGTTCGCGGTGATGGATGGCACGACGGCAGGGGATGGGCCGGGCCCGCGCACGATGCGGCCGGTGATCAAGGACGTGATGCTTGCGTCCGCGGATCAAGTTTCGATCGATGCCGTCGCGGCGTCGATGATGGGGTTCGACCCGATGAGCCTCATGTACCTGCGGATGGCCGACGAGGACGGACTCGGGAATGCCCGCCGCGAGAACATCGAGGTCGTCGGTGATGCGGAGCTCGCGGACCAGCGCTGGGGCTTCTCCGTCGGCGACAACGGCGCGTCGATGGTCGGCGACGTGATGTGGTTCGGACCGCTCAAGCGGTTCCAGAAGCTGTTCTTCCGCACGCCGCTGGTGAACGTGTTCGTGCTGGGCTCGGAGGCCTATCACGACTACTACCGATGGCCGCTGCGCGACCGCCGCGTGTTCGAGCAGTGGCGCGAGTCGACGCATTGGGGGCAGCTGTTCGACTACTACCAGTCGCACGGCACACTCAGCGCGCCCGACGAGATCGCGAAGACGGCGTAGGCCTACGGCGGTTCGCCGCCCTCGGCTTGGAGGGCGGTGCGTAGCTTCTCGACGGCCTGGGCGTGCATGCGGCTCGCCCACGACTTGGAGATGCCGAGCTCGGCGCCCGCTTCCAGGAGGTTCTTGCCCTCCCAGTAGTGCTTGGTGACGAGCGCGCGCTCCTTGTCAGAGAGCGCCGCGATCGCGCGCTGCAGCCTGGCGCCGAGGCTGCGCAGCTCGATGCCCTCGGCGGGGTTCGCGCTGGCGTCGGCGGGATCGAAGCCGACGGCGCGCATCGCCTCGAGCGAGGTCACGTACATCGTCTTGATCGCGGACAGCGCCTGCTTGGTCGCGGCGAGGGCGTCGGCGGTCGTCTGCGCGGGCGCTCCGCGCTGTGTGGCTCCCACGTCGCGCTCGGCCTGGTGCTCCAGGTACTCGCTCGCGGCGCGCAGCGCGACGATCTGTGCCCACACGTGCCGGGGCAGGTTGCTCGCCTTGCGCAGCCCGTCGACGATCGAGCCCTGCACGCGGTACCACGCGAACGTCGAGAACGCGGCACCGCGTGATGGATCGAAGCGCGCGGCGGCCTCGGCGAGGCCCGCATTGCCCAGCGCGACGAGCTCCTCGAACTCGACGTGCGCTTTCACGCGCGGATAGATCATCTTGGCCGCGCGACGCACGAGCTCGAGATGCCCCTCGACCAGCCGCGCACGCTCCGCAGTGTCCACGCTGCGAACGTACCGCATTTGCTGCTAGGTTCGCAGCGTGGGCGTGTTCACGCAGCTCGATCACGTCGCGCTCGCGGAGATCGCTGCGGCGTTCGAGCTCGGTGCGCTGCAGCGCGGCCGGGCGATCGCCGCCGGCACGGTCAACACGAACATCGAGCTCGTCACCGATCGCGGGCACTGGTTCCTGCGTGTAAACGAGGGCAAGACCGAGGAGGACGTCGCGTGGGAGGCCCGGCTCGTCGCCGCGCTCGCCGAGCGTGGCGTCGCGACGCCGGCGCCGCTGGTCGCACGCGATGGCCGGCCCTATGCGGCGCATGCGGGGAAGTGGGTCAGCGCGTTCCCGTGGAGGGCAGGGCATCACGTCGACGCCGCCGAGGTGACGCCGCCGCTCGCCGAGGCGCTCGGCGCGCAGCTCGCGCAGCTCCACCTCGCGGGGCTCTCGCTCCCAGAGGCGTGGCGGCGCCCGAGCATCTACGACCACGCACACCTCGTCGAACGGTACGCGGGGTTCCACGCGAGCCGTGACCCCGAGCTCGCGCGCGCGATCGAGGTGCTCGGCGAGGAGCTCGACGCCGCGAGCGCCGCCGCCGCGATCCGCGGACGGGCGACGACCGGGATCATCCACGGCGACCTGTTCCGCGACAACGTGCTGTGGGCGGATGGCCGGATCGCCGCACTGCTCGACTTCGAGCAGGCGTCGGGCGGCAGCCTCGCGTACGACCTCGCGGTGTGCATCAACGACTGGTGCTGGACCGGCGGCCCGCGCGCCGACCTGTACGCCGCGCTGCTCGCGGGCTACCGGCGGGTTCGCGAGCTCGCGCCCGGGGATCGCGAGGCGCTCCCCGTCGAGCTGCGGGCCGCGGCGGCGCGGTTCACGATCACGCGCATCACCGATGTCTATTTGGCAGGGGTCGACAACCCCGAGAAGGACTTCCGTGCCTTTCTGGCGCGCTGCGACGCATGGAGAGGCCCATCTCTTGGCGAACTTACGTCGCTGTTGTAGCGTGGCGAGCGCTGGCGTGGTTCTTGATCAGACCCCGCTCGCGAGCACATGAAGCCGTTCCTTCTCATCCTCGGTGCCGCGCTCCTGGCCGGCGCGTGCGGCGGCAACTCCGCCTACGTCCGCGGCACCAAGATCGCCTACACCAAAAACAACGAGTCCGTGCTCCGTGCGGTCGAGGACTACCGCCTCGCCCTCGAGCGCGGCGACGCCGACGCGCTGATGCTGATGGCGCACAAGGAGTACTGGGAGGACAGCGGTACGCCGAGCGGTAGCGACGACTACGGCTACGAGGGTCTCCGCAACGTGCTCACGACGCGGTTCGGTCGCGCGAGCGAGATCCGCTACACGATGCGCTACATGACCGTGTCGCAGCAGTGCAAGGAGGAGCTGTCTCCCGGCTGCCGCGCCACCGTCGACGTGATCATCAACGCGAGCTACACGATCCAGGACGTGCACGGGAATCCCGTGCGCGCCGACAAGCGCGACCAGAACCAGCTGTTCCTCGAGTGGAACGGCCAGCGCTGGCTGTTCATCGCGGGGATGTGATCGCGGGCGGCCGCCCCGCATCGAAGGCGAGCCGCTCCATCCAGTCGCGCCCGAGCAGGCGATCGCTCGTCGACATGCCGGGACCCGTGAGCGCGTCGGCGGCTCGCTTCACGCCGGCGGCGTCGTTCGTGCGATAGGCCGCGATCGCGAGCTGACGCGCGGCGTTCTTCGTGAACGGCTGGCTCGGCAGACCGAGCGCGAGTGCGCGCGAGAGCGAGCCTGACGCGCCGGCGAGGTCGCCGCGCCGCAGGTACTGCAGGCCGAGCAAGTAGTGCGTGAAGCCGAGCTCTGGCTCCGCGAGCGTCGCGACGTGCGCCCACGTGAAGTTGTCGATGCCGCCGGGATCGAAGAAGTAGCCGCGGAGCGCCGCGCCCGCGGGTCCCGTGTGCGCGAGGGCGATGGCGTTCGCATCGGGCTGGCGGCGCTCGTTCGGCATCAGCGGGAGCTTCACGGTGGCCTCGACGAGCCGCCGGACCTCGGCAAGGTCGTTGCGGGCGGCGGCGACCCTGACGAGGTTCTCGTACGCATCGGCGCGCAGCGTCGGCGTGCCGTGCTCGTGATCGAGTGCGAGCGCGGTCCACAGGTCGATCGCCTCGGCGCGCTCCGCGTCGTCACCGCCGATCAGGGTCTCGCCGAGGCGGAGGCGATACCGCGGCTCCTCGGGCGCGTCGCGGCACACGTCGCGCAGCAGCCGGAGCGCGCCCTTGCGATCACCGCGCGCACGCGCGTCGCGCGCGCGCTCGAGCCGCGCCGCGATCGCGTGCGGGCACGGCCGCGAGAACACGCCGCCGACGCGGAACCGCTCGCGCGTGGCCTCGATCGTCGAGGCAGGCAGCTCGATCGTCGAGATCATCTCGCGCCACTCTCCCTCGAGCGCCGCCAGCGGCTTGCCGTACACACCGGCGAACTCGCCGCCCGAGCCGTACAGCGCGCGAAGGTTCGAGGCCCCGTAGCGCTCGAGCAGGAACCGCAGGAACGAGCCCGCGGTCTGGTAGCCGGCCGACGACGAGAACTTGAAGAACTGCAGCGATAGCAGCTGGCCGATCGTCGGCTGCTTGCCGAGCGCCTGCAGCACGCGCACCGACTCGTGCGGGCTCAGCCGGTCCGCATCACCAGGCCAGTCCGCCGCGACCGCGAGGCCTTCGATCAAGCCGGGGCTGATCGCGATGGGGAGGCCGAGCACGCGCCGCGCGGCGATGCCGAGCCACGGATCGCCGAACTCGCTCGCGACGGCGTGCGCGATCTCGTGGCGGAGCGAGCCGTGGGGGAAGGCGCGGTGCTCGAGATAGATCTCCCGGCGCCACGGCTTGGCCATCTCCACGTCGCGCGCGCCCATCCAGCGCGCCTTCTGATCGCGCGTCGCGAAGTAGTACGAGCCGATCTTTCCGGCCGGCGCGGCGCCGAGCGTGGCGACGACCTGCGCGTAGCGGAACTCGTGGTCTCGCGCGACGACGTCGATCACCTTGCGGATCTCCTCGGTGTCCGCGTAGTGGATGACGAAGTGCTCCGTCTCGAGCCGGCCGCCGAGCGCCTCGGCGATGTCCTCGCTGTCGATCGCGTAGCCGAGCTCGCCCCCGTGTGCGTGCAGCGCGAGCGCGCCGGCCACGCACGTCGCGGCGACCAGCGGCGCACCGATGCGGCGGCCGGCGGGGCGGGGCGCACGCGCGGCGCGGAAGCTCGGGACGTCGAGGCGCCACGCGGCGAGGGCGAGCACGGCGAGCACCCACGCGAGCTGCTCGAGCCGCGACCACGCGAGCGCGGAGCCGAGCTCGATGTTCTCGTCGTACAGGTTGCCCGGGAAGTAGCCAAGCACGGCGTTGTACGTGAACACCGGCGGCGCGGCGAAGAACCGCCACAGCGCGAAGAACGCGACGAGGATGAGCGGCACCGCGATCGCGACGAGCGCGCACCACACGCGGCGCGGTCCGACGAGGACGCCGATCGCGTGGCCCATCATCGCGGCGAGCGCGCCGGTCGTCATCGGCAAGTACACGTACGCCTCGATGCCGAACCCCCAGTCACAGGTCGGGCGCCACGATCCGCGCACGGCGGCGATCACGGCGGGGATCAGCAGCAGCACGAGGACCAGCGCGACCGCGACGACCGTGGAGCGAACGAGGGCACGAACCGCGAACGCTCCCCCTCGGTCGCTCACCGGCCCGCGCGCGAGCTCGCGGGCGAACGCGCTCCCGAGGTCGAGGCCGAGCGGCGCCGCGAGCAGCGTGGTCGCGATCGCGAGCTCGTAGCCGAGCACGTCGAACAGCGGCACGAGCCCGAGCGCCAGGCCGTACACGAGCAGCACGGCGGCCCACGTCCACAACCGGCCGAGGAGCTTGGCGGCCACGGCGATCGCGCAGCCGAGCCCGACACCGAGGGCGAATCCGCCGAGCAGATCGAACACTCCCCGCAGCAGCACGACGAGGAGTGCGACGGGAATGACGCCGGCGACCACCGTCCAGCGTCGCGACCACCTCGCCCCCGGGCGGGGCAGGCGGGTCATGGAGTGGATCGCAGCCGCTGCGGGCCCCGCGTTCACAGGAAGTTCCTGGTATGGTCAGCCGCCGTGGCCGATGAAGACGCCCAGACCGAACGACGCGAGGATGCGCGTCGTCCGATCGAGCTCAAGGTCGAATACAAGCGGCTCAACACGTTCTTCGCCGACTACACCAAGAACATCTCGCGCGGGGGCACGTTCATCAAGACGAGTCGACCGCTGCCAGTGGGCACGGAATTCCTCTTCAAGCTTTTCGTACCCGGCCGCGAGCAGCCGCTCACCATCCACGGCGAGGTGCAGCGGATCATCGACGGCACGGGCGAGGGCGACGAGGCCGAGGCGGGGATGGCCATTCGCTTCGTCTACCGCGAAGGCGACGCGCAGGCAGAGATCGCGCGCGTCGTCGAAGGGCTGATGACCGACAGCCTGGGGCCGCGGCTGTACGCGAAGCTGATGGACCACTCCAACAAGAAGCGGAGCTAATGGCGTCCGCACGCTTCCTCCGTTATCTCGCCCCGAACCTCATCACGCTGTCGTCGATGATCTTCGGCCTGGTCTCGCTGTGGGCCGCGTCGAACCGTGACCCGGCGCTCGCCGCCTGGATGATCATCTACGCGGTCCTCACCGATCGCCTGGACGGCCTCGTCGCGCGCGCGGTCAAGGGCACGAGCGAGCTCGGCATGCAGCTCGACTCGTTCGCGGACTTCCTCAACTTCGGCGTCGCGCCCGCGTTCCTCGTCCTCAGCTACCTGTCGAGCCGGCCCGATCTGCCGTTCACCGACGGCACCGGCAAGACGCTCCTCTGGATCGCGTGCGGCGGCTACATGCTGTGCGCGGTGTTCCGCCTCGCCCGCTACAACATCCTCAGCGACGACCAGATCCCGACGAAGATCTTCTTCGGATTCCCCACCACGCTCGCGGGCGGCATGCTCGCGATCTGGATGCTCCTGCTCCTCAAGTACGATCCGTACATCGGGGAGTACGGCGGCGACTTCGGCGGTCGCAAGCTGTTCGGCGAGTCGTTTCACACGCCCGTCGCCGCGTGGAAGTACTTCCCGATCGCCGTCGCGGTGTTCGGTTACCTGATGGCGTCGCGGCTGCCGATGCCGAAGGTCGGGATGACGAAGAACAAGCTCATCTCCGCCTTCCTGCTCATCCTCCTCGTGACCGGGTACGTCTGCGGCTTCGCGCAGCAGTTCCCCGAGATCTGCTTCTGGATGCCGACGGTGTGGTGCGTGATGTTCCTGATCTGGGGCCAGGCCTCCGCCAAGGCGCGCGCGATGTATCCGCCGCCGCTGTTCCCGAAGAAGGACCCGACCCAGCCGCTGCTGCGCCCGCAGGCAGACATCGAGGACATCGTGCTCGACGAAGCCTCGAACGGCGACGCGCCGCGCACGTAACGCGTCAGGTACTGCTTCGCACGCACGCCCGTTCGAGCTCGCAGACGGCGATGCGCACGGCTTGTACAGGAAGCATGTAGACCGCTACACGGGTTTCTCTACAGCTCGACATCGATCCGCGCGCACTGTCCGAAATCACACATCGCGACGACGAACAAGTCGCGTTGACTCATTCCGCTACGTGGGAATACGATCGTCGGGATGGGGAGGCCACGCGTCCGTGCTGCGCTGGTAACCGCGTTCACTATTGCCGCCTGCTCGACGTCGCAGCCGACCGCCTCGGCCCCCCGTCGAGCTCGGCGCCAGCAGCGACCGATAACGGCGCCAACAGCGATGCCCGTGATCTCGCTTGCTGAGGTCGACAATGTCCTGGGGACCTCGACCCTGCCGCCGCCACAGCTCCCCACGACGGAGGCATCGAGCGTAGCGCAGTACCGTCAGTTCATCCGAGCGCGCCTCGCAGAGCCGCTGTTCGTCGAAACCCTCGCCAAGGAACTGCTCCCCTTCGTGGTGCAACGGCCGATCATGCCGAGAGCCTTGGTGCAGGGAAAGACGCGCGACGGCCGCGCCTTCTACTATCGGTCGATCCCGTGCCCCTCATCGCAGCTCACGAGCGTGCGGCCGTGGTGGGACCTGACGACGAGTGTGCTGATCTGTCGGGACGAGTATCGCCCGACCGTCCTGTACTCGAGTGATCACACCACCGAGTGCACGTCTCCCACGTCGCCCACGTTCGGCTGCGGTTGCGGCCCATTTCTCCTCTTCTGCGCGCGTGACGCCAAACAGAAAGCCGTGCTCGACGCGGCCGTGTACGAAGAGGTGCTTCTGACGCTGAAGCACGTGATCGACACCCGACGCCCGCTGTCCGACCTGCTCACGATGAACGAAACCGTGCGGTCGGGCTATGGCGACTTCTATTACGCGCGCACGGAGTTCCTGCTCCACGGTGATCCGGCCGTGCTCGCGATCCGGCTCGATGCGCCGCCCACGCTCAAGCCCCGACCTCCGCAGTACGGTGGTGGTTTGTTGAGCATGCCGGGGCTGCTGTACGCGGACTCTGCGAGGCGCGTGATCATGATGCTGCTCTGGTCGGATCTCCTGTGTCTCCCGTTCCGCTCGGTCAACGTGGAGCCGCATGTGCTGATCGACGCCGCCCGGGACAAGCCCGCACTGCGCTCGGAGTCTCACGAGGAGCTGACCGTCACGCCGGGGTGTCAGAACTGTCATTCGCGGTTGGAGTACGGGCTCCGTGCCTTCGCCGGGTGGTCCTTTGGCCAGATCGGCACCAGCTATGATCCGAAGCGAACGGTCGCGAGCACCCGGTTCTACGGGGCCGATCATACGGACCTGCGCGATGAGGGGCCCGCGACCCCGGCGTGGCTCGGTGCCGAGTTTGTCAGCCAACCCGAGTTCGCGGCCTGCATGGTTCACAAGGTCGGGGAGCTCGTCTTCGAAGGCGAGCCCGTGCCCGGCGCGCTGTCGCGCTATCTCCGTGCAGAGTTCGCGCGGACTCAGGATCTGGCCACGCTGGTCGAGGACACCCTGATCGCTCGGACCTTCGGTCTCGCCACGTTGTCGCGTGGTACGGCGAGTAACTAGCTTGCGATGAAGAAGAGACGAGACATAGGCGTCACGCGTCGCGATCTGCTCACGATGCTCGCCGCTGTGGCCGTGGTTCCGCGCGGGGCGTACGCGCGACCGGTCGCGGGGGCAGGGCCTGGCCGCCGGCCGACAAAGTTTCTCCAGATCTTCGTCTCAGGCGGGCTCGACTCGCTCTTCCTCGTGGATCCGAAGTCGCGCGACGAGGTCAAACCGCGCATCGCGCCGGTCTACACCGCGCAGCAGCTCGTCGAGTCGAACGGGATGCGTCTCGCTCCGAACTGCCGGCCGCTCGAGCCATACCTCTCGCGGGTGAGCGTCATCAACGGGATCCTGTCGGGGACGGTCGGTCACGCGACTGGCGCCGTCCAGACCCTGCAGCTGCGGCGGAACATCCGCTCGTCGTCCGACGCGACCATCGCGACGCTCGTGGGCCAGGCGCTCGAGCCCGAATCGCCGATTCATGCGTTTTGTCTTGGCCGTGCGGAGAGCTTGTGGCGGCCGACGGCGGGACGCGTTGTCTACGACGAGTTCCCGAGCTACGAGCTCCTCAAGCGCTTCACCTCGGTGGTGAACGACACCCACGACGACCTCGGCGAGCACGTCATTCAGCAGGTCGAGGGCCTGTATCGCGACGCACGCACGCGTGAGGCAGCCACGCCGGTGAGAGCCTTGCTCCAGCGGCTCAAGGGCAAGGTGGTACCGCCGCCAGCGGTCTTCGATTCGAGCTCGATCGTGTTCTCCCCGAACCTGCGAGACCCGTCCATCTCCGACGCTGCGATCGCTGCGTTTCGCGCCAAGGGAGACCGCACGTTGATGGAGTCGTTCCAGTGGGCCCTGTTTCTGCTCAAGAACAACATCGCCCCGTCGGTCTGGATGTCCTCGGGCTCCTACTTCAACTGGGACACTCACCAGCAGAACAATGGCCGTCAGGACGTGAACACCGCGCACCTCATGCTGGGGCTCAGGTGGTTCCTCGATCAGCTCGCAGCAAGTCCAGGGACCGGCGGGCGAACGTTGCTCGATGAGGTCGGCATCGTGATCAGCAGCGAGATCGGTCGCTTCCCGTATCTCAACGCACAGGAGGGCAAGGATCACTTTCCGCAGGTCTCGGCGATCTTGATCGGACCTGGGTTGAGGGCCGGGCAGTTCGGGCAAACCGATGCGGAGTTGATCGGCTTGCCCGTGAACCTACGCACCGGTCGCCCCGGAGGTTCGAGCGACACGATCCTGACGCTCGATGATGTTGGGCGAACGGTGCTCGAGTGGGTCGGGGCTCGTGCACCTCGAGAGTCTGGGTATGACGGTCGAGTGATGGACTTTTGCTTCGCATGATGCGGTCCAGACACAGCGTTGCTGGAGCGCTCGCGCTGCTCCTGTCGTGCTCGGGGCCGCGAGCCAGCACGCCGGCACGCCCAGCGCCGTCGAGCGAATCGCAGAACCGCCCGACCAGCGTGGCATTGCTAGAGAACAACTGTCTCGATTGTCACACCGACACCGATGGCGTGCGACCAGAGCTCGGACCGACGATGGCCCCTCCGATGGCGCTCCGCTCTCTTCGTGCCGTGCTGTCGCGTGAGATGCCGCCGCCCGACGTCGACAATCTCGAAGAGGCCGAGCGCGCGGCGCTTGCGATCTGGCTCTGCCAGCAGAGCGGTAGCGGTACCGCCAACTGTGAGGCCCTCGTGCGGCACCAGTTTCCAACCCACCGGGTGCATAGCGGATCGACCGTCGTAGCTGGGATGCGGCGGCTTGCACCGGGAACGCAATCGGCACTCGAGCCGGCTTGGCGCGCTCACGCCGTGCCAGGCTCCGTCGCGCTCGACCCGACAACCATCGCCCTCATCGTAGGCATGGCAGCCGACGTCTGTCGCCGCCCCGCACCGGCCGTGGCATCGCCACCGGCTGGGACGGCCCCTGGACCGGCCCCCGCGTCAGAACCGTCGGCCAAGACGCCCGAGACCGCCGCGACGTGCATCGACGAGATCGTGAAGTTCGGCCTGGCGGAACCCGCGATCGCCAAGTAGTTGTCGACGCCGGTGCCCTTGTCGACGGGCGTGGTGGCGCGGCTTACTTGTCCACGTAGTCCTTCGCGAGCACCGTCCAGTCGTCCGCGCCGTGCCCCTTCGCGAGCAAGGCGTCCATCCACTCGACGATGACCGGCAGCAGGGCGAGCGACGTGCCTGCGTGCGCGAGCTCCCCTTCGACCAGCCGCGCGTCCTTGCGCGCCATCTCGAGCGTCCACGACGCCGCCTCGTAGCTCCCCGACGCCAAGCGCGTGGCGCGGCCTAGCGTCGACGTTCCCGGGTTGAAGTGCTCGAACAGCCGGATCGCCTCGTCGGGCGCGAGCCCCACCGCCGCACCGAACCCGATCATGTCCGCGATCGCCGACGTGAATCCCATCAGGAAGTAATTGC
>Ga0247829_10000773_pt1 | contig 13318 bp, 8 predicted proteins | sample 12C_Control_Day4_FD_207765 | JGI IMG/M metagenome (GOLD analysis project Ga0247829, IMG submission 207765) | Soil microbial communities from agricultural site in Penn Yan, New York, United States - 12C_Control_Day4 | ecosystem: Environmental > Terrestrial > Soil > Agricultural land | place: USA... | reverse complement strand
CTGTCGGTCAGGACAGTGCTCGCACGCTCGGCTGGGAGAAGCTGCTTGGGCAGGCGCCCGATCACATCGTGTTCAACGGTCGCGCCAGCCAGTATGCCGCCCACCCGATCGACGTCCGGCCGGACGAGCTGCTACGGCTCTACCTCGTCAACGCCGGTCCGAACCGTATCAGCTCGTTTCATGTGGTCGGCGGCATCTTCGAGCGAGTATTCGAGGACGGGTCGCAGGCCAATCCCCTGATCGGCGTGCAGACGGTGAACGTGCCGGTGGGAGGTGGTGCCATCTTCGAGGTGCGGCTGCGTGAGCCGGGCGATTACCCGTTCGTGACCCATGCGTTCGCCGATGCGACGAAAGGTGCGGTGGGGGTTCTTCGGGCGCTGCAGCCGGGACAGAAGCCGGGTGGCCCGGGCGTGGCGATGGCGCACTAGGCGAGGCGCCTCAGATCCCGAGCGTGATCTCGTCGTAGGTGATCGTCTCGAACAGGACTCGCGATTCCGACGCCACCTCTCCCCAGCGCACCGGTCCGAGCGATTCCTCGACCTCGCGGCACCAGTACTCCAAGGCGCTCAGGAGCGTGACCGCGAGCGAGGAGAACTGCTTCGAGTGATGGGAGAGCCCCACCTGATGCCTCATGTTCTCCAGCAACTGGCCCACCAGCTCTCCTGCCGCCCACAGGTGCCCAGGTTGAGAACCGATCAGCAGCCCATGCAGGCTGTAGACTGCCCGCCGCTCCCGCTCGAACCGGCGCTTGAAGCCGGTCTCGAGATAGTCGACGGCGCGCCATCGGAGCCAGATCCCGGAGGTCTCACTGCGGGCGGGGTCGATAACGCTCCTGACTTCCCGAAGCCACTGCTCATGCAGCCCTTGGAGAAAGGGGAGCATTGGTGTCCTGACGGCGGGCTGACTGCCGACGTCCAGCGGGGCGGTTGCGGTCATCGTCCGGTCCTCCCTCGGGAAGGCTGAGACACCATGAGCGTGGTTCAAGCTAGAGCCCGGTCCATGATGGGAGGGTGAGTCCGGAAGGAAGGGTGCTTCATGCAGTCTTTCACGGTCTTGGCGACCGCTCCGATTCTGTATAGTGTTGTGTCTCCCCCAGCGACGTCGAAACTGCGTGAGCCCCCGGCGGCTCGTCGTTCCCGTGCCGCCTCCCTGTCGCCCCAACAGAAGGGTTGCGTCGGTATGCGACTGAATTCGTCGGCATTTCTCGGCTGTCGCCGCCTGTACCGTCTCCTGCTCACCATTCCGTTGTCTCTCGCTCCCATCCCCATCGCCAGTGCCCAGGACGTCGGTACCGTCACCGGTACGGTGACCCGCGCGGCCGATGGCGCCGCGCTGAGCAGCGTCTCCGTGTTCGTGGAGGGGACGAGCGTCACCACAGTGACGAACACCGACGGGCGATACACCCTGCGCCGGGTACCCGCCGGCCCGCAGACGATCGTGTTCCGTTGGCTGGGCTACGCACCCACCAACGTGAAGGTGGTGGTCGAGCCGAACGGCACCGTCACCGCGGACGCCGCGCTGGAGGCGGTGGTCGTCTCCCTGGGCGAGATCGTGGTGGAGGGCGCCTCACGTGGGCCAGAGCGGATCGTGGAAGCGCCGGCGGCGATCTCGGTGGTGCCGCAGGAGGCGCTGCAGAATGCGGCGGTGACCGGCCAGGCCCCCATGGCGCTCCAGAGCGTTCCGGGCGTGGACATCGTGCAGAGCGGGGTCAATGACTTCAACGTCAACGCCCGCGGGTTCAACTCCACCCTCAACCGGAGGGTGCTCACACTTCAGGATGGCCGCGACCTCGCGATCGCGTTCCTCGGCGCACAGGAGTGGAACGGGCTGACCCAGCCGCTGGACGAGCTGGGCAAGGTGGAGATGGTGCGAGGACCCGGCAGCGCGCTCTACGGCGCCAACGCCTTCAGCGGCGTCATCAACATCACCACGCCCGAGGCGCGCGAGGTGCTGGGCAACAAGTTCACGATTGCCGGCGGAGAGCTGGAGTCGTTCCGGGCGGACGGGCGGCACGCCAGCCTGCTGGCGGACGGCCGTATCGGCCTGCGGCTCAATGGAGGCTTCAACCAGAGCGATACCTGGTCCCGCTCCCGGACACTGGCGGACGGCACGTCGCTCCAGCAGGAGTATGAGGACGCGACCGACGAGCCGGTGCCGCTCACCAGAGAACGGCTGGCGCTCAACGGCCAGACCGCGGATCCCGTCACCGGCGAGATCAGCGGCGATAGGGACCCGCTGCGGAACATCTATGGCAGCGGTCGGCTGGATTACTACCTCGACAACGGGTCGGTGGTCACCGTGGACGGCGGGGCGGCGCGGGTGGAGAACGAGATCTTCGTCACAGGCATCGGCCGGGTGCAGGTGGACGAGGCGATCAAGCCCTACGCCCGCGCCGCGTGGGCGGCCGAGCGCTTCAACATCTTCGGCTACTGGAACAGCCGGACCTCGCTGGACCCCCAGTTCTCCCTCACCTCGGGGCTGCCGATCGAGGAGCGGTCCGACATCTTCCACCTCGAGGGGCAAAACAACTGGAACTTCAGCCAGGAACGCGGGCGGGTGGTCTACGGGGCCTCGTACCGGAACACCATGGTCAACACCTCCGGTACGCTGATGAATCCAGTCAACGACGACCGGAGCGACGCCCTCTACTCCGCGTACGGCCAGCTGGAGTACCGCATCACGCCGAAGGTGCGGCTGGTAGGGGCGGCACGATTCGACGACGGCGACCTGATCGACGGGCAGTTCTCGCCCAAGGGCGCTGTGGTCTTCAGCCCCGACGAGAATCACTCCTTCCGGTTCTCGGTCAACCGCGCGTTCCAGACTCCGAACTACTCCGAGTTCTTCCTGCAGGTGCCGGTGCAGGCGCCGAGCGCCGGTCCCGCGACCCTCGAAGGCTCGGTCGAGACCTACTATGCCGCCCTCCAGTCGGCACCGCTGCCACCCGGCTCCCTCGCCGGGCTGACCATCACCAACGACCTTCCGTGGAACTTCTCGGCCCAGACCCAGGCGCTCGCCCTCGGCAATGCGGACCTCGACGTCGAGACGGTGACCGGCTGGGAGGTGGGCTACAAGGGCACCCTCGGGGAGCGGCTGTACGTCACCGCAGACGCGTACATCAACGAGCTGCGGAACTTCGTGACCGACCTGCTGCCGGGCGTCAACCCCAGCTATCCCACGTTCGTGCTGGACGAGACGGCGAACGTGCCGGCCGAGCTCACCGCGATCGACCAGCGCCTGGCGGGCTTCGGGCTGCCGGCGAACCATCCGCTCCGCGCGCCCATCCCGCTGCTCCTGGGCGGGTATTCGCAGTTGGTGGGCGGCACCACCGTCCTGGGCGGCAACGCCTTGGCGACCTTACCCGACGGCAGTCGCGCGGTCGTGATCTCCTACACCAACGCGGGCACGGTGACCGAGCGGGGCATCGAGCTCGGCGTTGGATACCAGCTCACACCTGAGTTCAGGGGTGACGTGACCTTCACCGGCTTCGGCTTCACCGTGGACGAGGAGGAGCAGGCGGTGGGAGACCAGCTCCTGCCGAACACGCCGAGCAAGAAGGCCACCTTCTCGGTGAGCTACGCCGGGCAGCAGGGGTTCGATGGGAACGTGACCCTGCGCCTCACCGACGGATACGAGTGGGCGACGGGCATCTTCCAGGGCTACGTGCCCGCGAACGAGATGCTCAACGTGAGCGCGGGGTACCGGATCAACAACAACGTCCGGATCCATGCGACCGCGACGAACCTGTTCGACGAGCAGCGGTTCCAGATGTTCGGCGGGTCGGTAATCGGGCGGCGGGTGCTGGGGGGGATCACGGCGAACTTCTAAACGCTGTCACCCTGAACGCAGTGAAGGGGGCCATATCGAGCATGGCCCCCTTCGCTTTTGCTCAGGGTGACAGGTACGGCTACTTCTTGAAGCTGAAGAAGGCGTGCGGACCTTCAGTGTAGCTCACCCCGCCGGCCGCAAAGACCAGCTCGATGCTCTTGCAGCTCCCTGCGTAGGTCGTGGGCGTCTTCCAGTTGAACTGGTAGTTGCCCCCGCCCAGGTTCTGGAGCCCGGAGCTCCCGCTGGCGTATTCCTCCACTTGGTCAGCGGTGCCTCCAAGTGGGCAAGTTATGCCCACCGCCTTGATCGTCACCGTCGCCAGATCCGTCACCGGCGCTCCGAGCGCGTTCCGTAGTGTCCACTTCAGCGGGATCGCCTGACCGGCCTTGGAGACGTTCATCGTAGTGGGCCGGTCGACCGGGGCGTAGAACCCGGCGAAGTCGTACTTCACCGTCAGCGAGTGGCTGCGGATGTCGTAGCCGCCGTCGTCGTCCGCCACCTTGATCCGGATCGTTACCGGACCGATGGTCGGGAAGTTGCACGAGCTCGTCGCCGGCGACGTGGCCGAGGCGGGGGCCGCGAAGGTGCCCGAGCCGCAATCCACCGCCAGCGTGTGGGTGTCGTTGGTGCCGTCGTCGTCGAACGCCACCTTGAGGCCCAGGGTTCCGGCCACGGTCAGCGTCGACGGGAGGTCCGTGCCGTCCGACTTGGTGAACGCCGTGACTTCAGGGTCGGCATTGGCGATGGAGATGGTGGCCTGGCTGGCCAGGCTAACGCCGCCATCGTCGTCGGTGGCGACGAGGATCACCTTCAGGGTGCCGTTGTCGTTGCAGGTCACCTCTGCATCAGCCGCGGTGTCGTCGTCAATGCTGCAGGACCCGCCGCCGTCGATGCCGCTGTTGTCCAGCGTCCACTTGAACGTATGGGTATCGTTGGTTCCCTGGTCCGTGGCGGAGCCATCGAGGTTGAACGCGGTTCCCTCGACTCCGCCTGTGTAGCTCCCGGCGTTGGCGACCGGGTTGACGTTCGCGACGGCGATGGTCACCTGGCTGGCGACGCTCGAGAGGCCGTCGTCGTCCTTGGCAACGAGGCTCAGCTTGAGCGTCCCGTTGTCGTTGCAGGTGATCGTCGTCGTCGGATCGGTGTCATCGGTGATGCTGCACGAGCCGCCGCCGTCGATTCCGGTGTCGTCCACCGTCCACTTGAAGGTGTGGCTGTCGTTGGCGCCTTGGTCCGTGACGGAGCCGGTCAGGTTGATCGCGGTCCCCTCGACGGCGCCGGTGTAGGGGCCGCCGGCGCTCGCGACAGGCGCCACGTTCGACAGAGTCAGAATCGCTGTGTCGGTGTCCTCCCCGCCGTCGTCGTCCTCCACTTTCAGCGTCAGCGTGACTTCGCCGTCGTCGGTGCAGCTGATCGTCGGATCCAGCGCGTTCTCGTCGCTGAAGTCGCACGTCGCGCCCGGATCCACATTGGCACCGGGGGCGTACGCCCAGGACCAGGTGAGGACGTCGTTCTCGCCGACATCCGACACGGTGCCGTCGAGCTGAATGACTTCGCCCTCGTCGCCGTCGTAGCCCGGCCCTGCATCGGCGACCGGATCGGCGTTCGTGAACGTGACAGTGGCCGTGCTAGCGACGCTGGTGCCGCCATCGTCATCGCTCACGACCAGACTGACGGTCGCGGAGCCGTTGTCGTCGCAGGTGACCTTGGCGTTCTTGGAGGCCGGGTTGTCGAACCCGCAGCTGCCGCCGCTAGTGATGCCGCTGTCGTCCACCGTCCAGTGATAGCCCAGGTGAGAATCGTCGTTGTCACCCGGATCGTCGCCGGACCCGCTCAGCTGGATCGCCGAGCCTTCGGCGGCCGCGGCGTACGGTCCACCCGCGGCGGCGACGGGATTCTCGTTGGTCACCTTGAGATCGGCGTTGTCGCTCACGGGCGGGGCCGTGCCGTCGTCCACCGTGAGCGTCAGCGTGAACTTTGCTCCGGTCGCGTCATCGCTGTCGTCGGTGCAGGTGACCTTGGCGTTCTTCGCCGCCTCGTTGTCGAAGGTGCAGGTGCCGCCGGCGTCGATTCCGAGGGGTGTGACGAAGCTCCAGTGGTACGTCAGAGGGTCGCCGTCGGGATCGGTCACCGTGGGAGTCAGCGTCAGCTCGGTGCCCTCCTTCAACGTGTACGGGCCTCCGGCATGGACGTTCGGCGGCTGGTTGCTGGGCGTGATGTTGAAGGGATCGCTGTCGGCACCCGTGAGACTTCCGGACGTGGCACGAAGCCGGTAGTTGGTGCCGGCGAGATCAATCCGGCAGCTGACAAAGGTTGCCAGACCTGCGACCGCGCCCTGAGGGTTGATCGTGCAGGTCAGCGCCGCCCCCGCGGCACCGCTGCCGGGGACGATCGCCAAGGTGATCGGGGCCGTGTTGCCGGCTCCCGCCGTCTTGCGGTTTCCTCCCGCGTCCTGGACCTCGACCCGCGGCTGGGTGGCGAACGCGATGTTGGGCGCGCCGCCTGAAGGCTGGGTGAAGAAGGCCAGCTTGGCGGCCGGTCCGAGCGTGATGTTGAAGGCGCTGCTGGTGACCTGCGTCAGGCCCGTGCTGGTGGCCAGCAGGGTGTAGCCGTTCCCGATCTTGTCGATCGTCAGGTTGGCGAAGGTAGCCACTCCATCGACCGCATTCTGGGTCAGAGTGCCGCCCAACGTGCCGCCGCCGGGGTTCGTGCCGATCGCCAGCGTGATCGAGGCGGAACTGTTGGCGACCACGTTGTTATTCGCATCGAGGACACTGACCTGGACTGCGGGCGCGATCGGCATCGCGGACTCTTCGTTGGTCGGCTGCTGGGAGAACCCGAGCTTGGTAGCCGCGCCGAAAACGATGACCGTGCCGTTGCCGGTTCTCGCAGCACCAGTGCAGCCAGCTCCAGTCCCGGCCGCGACCGTGAACCCATCCGGTCCGAATGGCGAGGTGCCCGACGTAGTGATGCGGAGCGTGGAGGTCTTCGGAGTGTCACCGCTGTGACCGGTGACCTTGGTTGGAGTGAACGCCCCGGTCGTGCCGCCAGAGAGACCGGACACGCTGAGCTCCGCTTCGCACGGCGTCGTATTGCCGCCGAAGGAGACTGTGATCTCATAGTCTTTGAAACTATTCCGCGGGATCGATGCGGTGAGTGGGTTTATTCCGACGTCATTGGAGATGTTCGCATCGGTGAACTGCACCGCTAGGCTCCGCCCGCTCGCCCGGCTCGTCGCGGTGAGTGTGAAGGTGACGTCGATGTCGCCGACGTCCACCACGTAGGTCGAATCGCTAAACCTCCCGTCCTCTCCCACAGGTGCCCACCAGGTGTGCGGCTCGTGGGTGGCAGGCTCATCCTCCAGCACGATGTCCAGCGTGTCATTCGCGGGCCATCCCGATCCGCTGAAGTCCACCGTATCGCCCGGCTGGTAATCGTCCTTGTCGGTGGTGATGACCAACCCGTCGTCGGATGTCGCGGTCGCGTCGGCCATCATCCCGTGCCCGCCCGCCATGCTTGCCCCCGGCGCGACTTCCTGCTCCACGTTCACTTCAGTCGCCTGATCCCCACAGGCCACTCCAAGGATCGCCAGCACCAACGCGATACACCACGAACGACTACGCATACTTCCTCCATGGACGCAAAAGCACCGGGCCCGAGTGGGGGCCGCGGGCGGGGGCAACAGACACCTGATCCCGTTGGAGGGCGGCGGCGCCGGTCAGCCGGTCGCCTATCAGGCCCTCGTGAAGCCGAGCAGAATCGTGTTGGTCGAGTCGGAGAGTGGTACCGACTAGCGCAAGATCTGGCCCTTGGGCGACGGGAGTGCGACGGGCGTGGGGCCAGCGGTCGACTCGCAAGAATCAGGACACTGCTGCGCGCTGGAGCACTCCCGTCAGCGCGTGGAAGGACACAGACTTAAAGAGCGAGCTGCCCCGCCCTGACGATCCCGGAAAGCAGTGCCTGACGACGCCCCCATCCGCTGCAAGCAACTGCACGGGGACGATGCGGAGCGCCGAACCCGTAGCGTAAGATCAACATGTGTTCATAGCCGTCAGGCGAGCCCCATCCCCAATCCCCAGCTGTTCCGTTCCCGCGTGAGTGGGCTGTCCGCCGCCCCACGCTCGAGCCGCACGCCGGTGGCGGTTCCGAATACCGAGACCCTCGGCGTCAACGCGCAGCCCAGCGACCCGGTCGCCCGAAGCTCGCGGAGCCTGCAGCGGGGTACGTAAGGCACGCTGACCGTCGGCCGCAGGCCTGGCTCACCACCTTCCATCAGCGCACCCCGGCGCGCCGCCTGCGTCTCGCTCACTCCGAAGACCCACTGCAGGTTCGCGCAATCGCCGAAGGTCGCCGCGGTTCCCTTCACGAACCACGCTGGCCGAGCCGGTGTCCAGCCGAGAGTCCGACCACGTTGGTGGAGCCCATGCGGCTCTCCAACTCGACACCCGCAGACACGAACGCGTGCAGCGGCCGCGAGCAGGCCGAAGCCGCGGGTCGCCCATTTCCGGCGAGTGCGTCGGCTCAGGCGGCCATGCTGGCGGAGCTGCAGCGTTCGCGGGGGTACGCAGCGGCTCCTGGTGTGCTCCGACGGGCGGATCGGTTCGTGCCGGTGGCGGAAGTAGACTGGATCGAGCGGCCGACAACGATGTCCGGGGCCACGCCGGATCGCGGCGCGACGGCTGGTAAATCGCTTCTCCGTTCGCGAAGTCCACTCTCACAAACACTGAAGGATCTTGCGCGTCGCTCGCGGCGGCCGCGACAGACGACGCGCGCAACGTGACTTGGCCGCGGTGCAATTCTCGTTCGATTGCACGGCCTCACTCTTGCCGCGTTCACGCGCGCTCTTCCCGCAATTCCTTCGCATATCCAGCAAACGCCGGCAAGCCATCCCCGAAGGAGGAAGCCCACCCATGCCCATCCGCACCAGAAGCGCCGTCGGCCTGCTCGCGGCCGCCGCCCTGCTCGGCTGCGACGCCGAACGCACCACCGTACCCACGATGGAAGGATCGTCCGCCGTAGCGGAAGGCAACGGACTTCCCGACAACGGCCACGCCCGGCTGTACAAGTTCAATCTCATCGGCGTGCCGAAGGACAAGAAGCCGGACATGACGGTCGACGCGGGCAAGCGGATGTTCGTGAAGCTCGAAGCGCCGTCGAAGATCTATCTCCAGGAGGGTGACGACTTCGACATCCTCGACGCCAACGCCACCGACGCGAACGGTGGGAGGTTCCAGCTCCCGGATCCGGACCCGGACGGCAACGGAGAGACGTGGTACGGAGTCTACATCCGGCCGGTCGGAAAACCGGGCGGGAGCGCCACGATCGGCTCGTGCATTGAAGGCGACCTCGATCCGACGCTGGAAGGGGTGGAGACGCTCTGTTCCACCGAGACCAGGCTGTTGGTGCGAGGCACCGGCAAGCCCAAGGTGGAGAACGTGAGCAAGGAGCTGCTGAGCCTTTGCCTCGACACGGATGACGTCCTCGGCTGCGACACTCGCTCGTTCCTGTTCGACGACGATGCGGTGGATTACCTCTGGAACTACGACAACAACGGCCTGAAGGTGGCACAGGTGTACCTCCTAGAGGTCCCGCAGCAGATCGGTCTCGTTCCTTGAGTCTAGCCCGGCCGTGGGGCTCCGACCGCCGCCTGGGCACGCTCCTGCCTGGCACGGAGGCCGGGGCTCACGGCGACCGAGTACTCGCCGTGACCTTGCAGTCGCTTGAGCTGGTCGGGCAGCGTCGCCAGCTGTCCGGCGCAGTGCCGGCGAACGTCGCCGAGCGAAGGATGGGGACGCAGTAGCTCCCCCTCATCCACCACGACCTGGAGCAGGGAAACGCTGCCTGTCGGCGGCGTTTCCACTCCCAGCGAAAGCACGTCACCTGCAATCAATCCGTCGGGGCCGAAGGACCGGTACAGCCCCTTCGCTCCGACCCACGTCTCCTTCCCTTCGCTCAGCTTGAGCACGTCGCGGTCGCCGTAGCACACCAGCTTGTAGACCAGATCCAGCGAGGGTGCATCGGCCGAGACGTTGAGCCGGGTGCCGACGCCGAAGCCCTCCACCGGTGCTCCCGCCGCGAGGAGGCTCGCGATGTCGTGCTCATCCAACCCTCCGCTCGCCAGGATCCGGACGCCCGGGAAGCCAGCCTCGTCGAGGATCCGGCGCACCTCACGGCTCAAGGTGAGGAGGTCCCCGCTGTCGAGCCGGACGCCCGCGAGCGCATGGCCGCTCGCGGCGAGCTCCCGTGCCACCGTCACCGCCTTCCGTGCGCCCTCGAGTGTGTCATAGCTGTCGATTAGGAGGATGGCGCTGTCGGGAAAGGCGCGGGCGTACGCCCGAAAGGCCTCCAGCTCGTCGCCGAACGCGGTCACGAAGGAATGGGCCATGGTGCCCGACAGGGGAATGCCGTACGCACGGCCGGCGAGGACGTCGCTGGTCGAGCCGAATCCCGTGATCCAGGCGCAGCGCGCCGCCTTGAGCGCGGCGTCGGTCCCGTGACTCCGCCGCATCCCGAACTCGGCGAGGTCGCGCCCCTGGGCGGCGATAACGATCCGGGCGGCTTTGCTGGCGAGCACGCTCTGGAGGTGGCAGGCATTCAGGAGCGCCGACTCCAGCAACTGAGCCTCGATCACCGGCGCCGAGACCTCGAGCATCGGCTCGTCGGGGAAGATCACCGTGCCTTCGGGCACAGCGCGGATCTCACCCGTGAAGCGGAGCGAGCCGAGGTATTCCAGGAATTCGGGCTCGAACCGACCGAGGGAGCGGAGGTACTCGATCGCATCGGGGGTGAAGTGGAGGCCGCGCGCGTACTCCAGCGCGTCCTCCAGGCCGGCCGCGACGATGAACGCGCGGGTGGGCGGCAACCGGCGGGCGAAGAGGCTGAAGGTGGCGGTCTCCCGCATCTCCTCGCGGAAGAACGCCGCCGCCATCGTGAGCTCGTACAGATCGGTGAAGAGCGCCGCGTCGCGCAGCGTCAGCGGGTGCATGCCGTCTCGGGAAATCGGTTGGGGAAAGTATATTGCGGCCGAACCCTCCTGGGAGGCAGCCGCGGTGCAGCAGATCAAGGGAGCGGTGCTCAAGTCCCGGCTCGCATTCGTCGAGCGCCAGGCCGGCAAGCCGGCGGTCGAGCAGGTGCTGGCGACCCTCCCGCCGGACACGCAGCGGACGCTGCGGATGCTGTTCACCTCCAACTGGTATCCGTTCGCGATCGGCAAGGCGCTGGACGACGCGATCGTGCAGGTGCTGGGCAAGGGCCAGCCCGAGTTCTTCGAGAAGCTGGGCGAGGCATCGGCGGAGACCAACCTGTCCACCATCCACGCCAGCTATCTCACCAAAGGGGACGCGCACGCGTTCCTGGCGAAGTCGCCCTCGATCTACGGCCTCTACTACGAGAGCGGCCGGCGCGAGTACCAGCAGACCGGACCCGCGGAAGGCGTGCTCACCACGTACGACGCGGAGACCTTCAGCGCGCCGGACTGTCTGACGGTGATCGGGTGGTATCGAAAGGCGCTGGAGATGTGCGGGGTGCACGGGGCCAGGATCACGGAGGAGGAGTGCCGGGCGCGGGGGGGCGCGGTGTGCCGGTATCGAGTGAGGTGGGGCTGACTGTCATCCCGAGCGCGGCGAGGGATCCTGCTTGTACCGGCAAGATCCCTCGCTGCGCTCGGGATGACAGTCACGGCGACAGCCGCTCGATTTTCCACCCGCCACCATCGCGGAGATACCGGATCCGGTCGTGCAACCGGCTCTCCCTCCCCTGCCAGAACTCGAAGGTCTCCGGATTCACCCGATAGCCGCCCCAGTGCGGCGGCAGGGGGAGGTCGGCTCCGCTGAACCGGCCCTCGACCGCGCGAAGGTCCGCCTCCAGCTCCTCTCGTGAGGCGATCGGCCGGCTCTGGTACGATGCCCACGCCCCGAGCCGGCTGCCCATTGGGCGGGTGCGATAGTACGACTCCGACTCCTCCAGCGACGTTCGGGTCACCGTACCCTCGATCCGGACCTGGCGCTCCAGCTCACTCCAGTGGAACCCCAACGCGGCGCGCGGGTTCGCCTCCAGCTCCTCGGCCTTCCGGCTGCGGTAATCGGTGAAGAACACGAAGCCCCGCTCGTCGAATCCCTTGAGCAGGACCATGCGCGCCGACGGCCTGCCGTCCGGTGTCGCGGTCGCGAGGACCATAGCGTTCGCCTCTATCGCCTCCGCCGCCTGCGCCTCCGCGAACCAGCGGGCGAACTCGGCGAAGGGATCGGGACTCACGTCCTTCTCATCCAGCCGGGCGCGGGCGTACTCTCGGCGGAGATCGGCGATGGAGGGGGGCGGCGGCATACGGGCTCTGGGTCGGGACCGGTGGTATGTATAGTCGCGCCCTAGGGAAAAGTCCTCTCCACCTGGGTTGTGGGCCGGCGGGGAGACGGCTTAGAGTGGGAGGCAGACCGCGACACACCGGTGACCCGCCCTCGTATTCGCGACGGCCCAATGCCACTCCGATCACTCGCCCTGATGTGCGCCATCGCGTGTGCCGCGACGAACGTCCTTCCGGCCCAGTCGTCCGCAGGCGACGCAGTTCGGCGCACGATCGAGGTCGGAGGGGTCAGCCGGTCCTACCTGCTGCACTTGCCGTCGTCCCGTCGCCCCGGCGAGCCCTTGCCCTTGCTCCTGGTCTTCCACGGCGGCGGGGGCACGGCCTCGAATATCGCCGAGCACACTGGTCTCACCCCGGCCGCGATGCCACGAGGGTACGCCGTGGTCTATCCCGACGGGGTGAACGGTCAATGGAGCGACGGTCGAGCCACCCGCGCCGGCGCTGACGACGTCGGCTTCGTTCGGGTGCTGCTCGATTCGCTGCGGCGCGAGTTGCCGGTGGACTCGCGACGGGTCTTCGCGACTGGCATCTCCAACGGCGCGGGGATGGCGTTCCGCCTCGCCTGCGACCTCCCCGGCACATTTGCGGCGATCGCGCCCGTGGCAGGAGCACTCCCCGGCGAGCTGGATAGCCGCTGCGCGGCCGCCGCACCGGTGTCCGTCCTCATGTTCCAGGGTACCGACGACCCGCTGATGCCGTACGACGGCGGCGACCTGAGCCTTCGACGCGGGCGGGTGCTCCCGGCACCCACGACGGCGAAACTGTTCGCCCGGGTCAACGGCTGCACCGAAGCGCCGGTGGTCGCGGCACAACCCGACACGGTCACCGACGGCACCCGCGTCCGGCGCTCGACCTACTCCGGCTGCCGCGACGGCCGCGACGTCGTGCTGTTCACGATCGAGGGCGGCGGCCACACGTGGCCGGGTGGCCCTCCCGTGGGTCGCTCGGTCGGACGCGTGACCCGCGACCTCGACGCGACCCGGGTCATGCTCGATTTCTTCGACCGTCATCCCCAGTGAACCCGCTGCTCGACCCCGACGCACGCCTCGTCATCGCGCACCGCGGCTCCTCCTCGGAGGCGCCGGAGAACACGCTGCGTGCGTTCGAGGCGGCCGTGGGGCGCGGCGCGGACGC
>Ga0247829_10000772_pt1 | contig 13323 bp, 12 predicted proteins | sample 12C_Control_Day4_FD_207765 | JGI IMG/M metagenome (GOLD analysis project Ga0247829, IMG submission 207765) | Soil microbial communities from agricultural site in Penn Yan, New York, United States - 12C_Control_Day4 | ecosystem: Environmental > Terrestrial > Soil > Agricultural land | place... | reverse complement strand
ACCCTGACCAGAAGGCCGCTCGCGCGCGGCTCGAGGCGTTGGAAGGGCAGGCCTTCGACGTGGCCTATCTGGACGCGCAACTTGTCGACCATCAGAAGGCGGTCACCTTGCTGGAGTGGGTCATCTCGAATGGGCAGGACGCCGGGATTCAGGCCTTCGCCAAGGAAACGTTGTTCCAGGTCCAGGGACATCTGCTTCATGTGCAGGCATTGCGGGCCGACGTGATGCCGAATGGCCCCGAAGGTGCAACGGTGGGACAGAAGCGGTGAGCGTCGTGGTACGGCGCGGCACCGACGCTGCAAAGAGACATGCCGGCCCTCTTCCGGGCGATCCTTGCGTCGGTGCCTGCATTTGCAAATGCCCGGCGGCTGGGGAGAAGCGTTCCCAACCTCGTGATCCCAGAGGAGCAACATCATGTTCGATTTGAGCCTTCCATGGTGGGAGTTCATTGTCCGCGCCTTCCTTGTTTACCTCGCACTGATGGTGATGGTCCGGCTGTCGGGCAAACGCACGGTCGGGCAATTCACGCCCTTCGACCTGCTCGTCGTGATGCTTCTGAGCGAAAGTGTCAGCAACTCCTTGTCGGGCGAAGACAGCTCGGTCATCGGAGGCCTGATCCTGGCCGCGACGCTGGTGTCGCTGAACGTGGTATTGGCGTTCATCACGTCGCGCAGCCCGCGCTTCGAGACAGTCACGGAGGGCACTCCCGTGCTTGTCGGTCGCGACGGAAAAATCTTCGAGAAGGTGCTTCAGCAGCAACAGGTGGGCATCGGCGAACTTCAAAAAGCGCTGCGAGAGAACGACTGTGAGCTGGCCGACTTGAAATGCGCGTTCCTCGAAACTGACGGCAACTTCAGCATCATGAAGAAGAATTGACTTCGGCGCTCAGCCCGTTCCTGCGCGTGCACTGGCGCTGGGCTGCGCGTGGCGCCTCAGGGTGTTGTGTTCCTGTGACCGCTTTTGGAACGTCGCTTGCCCCGATGCCCCACGGCGGCCGCCATGCGAACGGGGCCGTGGTCCGTCGCCCGAACTCGCCCCGCTCAAGGAAAGAGACCATGTGGAACAGCGCCCTCGAAACCGAATTGTCCGACGCCGACTGGGTTGAACGCGTGAGCAGGGCGCTGCTGCGGCTCGACGCGTCGCTCGGCGGTCCCGAGGTGTACACGCTGGCGCTCAGCTTGTGTTCACGGCCGCGCTGGCGAACCCTGCAGCCGGAGGACGCCGCGCGCAAGGCCGTCGACGAGCCCGAAGCCGTGGACGGCGTGTGAGGCCCCATGCCGCTCGATGCCATGTCCGCCAACCTCGCGCCGCTTGCGCAGCTCGTCCACACGGAGGATGGCGCCGCGCTTCGCTGGGACGCCTGCCACCGTCCGGCGCTGACGCCCCGGCAGGCGACCGCGGCGCTCACGGCCTGTGTCGCCTCCGGCGGCACCTGCGCCGCCGCGGCCTGGTGCCTGGCGGAGGTGGCGGTGGCCGGCGGACTGCTGGCCGGCACCGGCCTCACGATCGCCGCCTTCGTGCACTACGCCCGCCACGCGTGCGACCGCGACGTCATCACGCTGTCGCGCTCACACCTGGAGGTTGAACGGTGCCGCGGCCCGCGCTCCACGCGCGAGGCCTTCGACGTCGACTGGGTCCGCATCGAGTGCGACGAGATCACCTCCGGACTGGTGCGGGTGTCGCAGCGCGAGGCCACCGTCACGGTGGGCCGCTACCTCACCCGCACAAGCCGGAGGGTGATGGCCTGGGAGATCCGCAAGGCCCTGGGGTATTGCCGAAGCCAGGTCCGGTGGTGAAGGCGCCGGGACCGGCCGTTCAGCGGCGCGTCCACCCCGCGCAGCCGGCCGGGTCGCCGGAAACGATGCGAGCCTCGGAGTCCCCGAGCGCATCGAACACCATGCGCGGCGAGGAGCCATCCGCCAGCAGGACGACCCGCGCGCCGTCGCCCGGCGGCGGCAGCGCGGAGACCACCGCCGCGAGCACCGTCGCACCCACCAGCACCGCCGGCAGCAGGGCGCGCGGATCCGGCAGCCCGGTACGTGCACGGCCGCCCATGCGGCGCCCGAGGACGAGGGGCACCAGGCCGAAGACCCCGAGCCACCCCAGGTCCCACAGGAACGGATGGGCGGTGTCCATGCGGATGTGGTGCAGCTGGAAAAGCCAGTGCGACAGCACCGCGTCGGTCGCATGCCAGAAACCGAAGCCGATCAGAAAGGCCGCCGCGAATTCGCGGTGGGCCTCCTGACGTGCAAGCGCGGCGCGGTGCTGCAGCATCATCACGAGCCCCGCGACGCCACTGCGCTCCGAGCCGGAGACCCTGCGCACCGCGTCCGGTCACCGTCCCCGAGCGGGCCGATCAGCGTGCGGTGCCGTGTTCGACCCGTTCGCGCTCCGCCTCGATCAGCAGCGCCTCGAGCGCCTCCAGGTCCATCGGTTTCACGAGGTGGTGCCGGTACCCGGCCGCGCGGCTGCGCTCGCGGTCCTCGCGCATCCCGAAGCCGCTCATGGCGATGGCGAAGGGCCGGTATGGCAGTGTCAAGCGCTGCGGCAATTCCCAGCCGCTGCCGTCCGGCAGCCCGATGTCGGAGATGACCACGTCGGGACCGATGGCCGGTGCACGCACCAACGCCTCGTTCAAGGTGGACACGCCGGTGACGGCATGTCCCAGTTGCGAGAGCAGTTCGACCACCGCCAAGCGGGTGTCCTGGTGGTTCTCGACCACCAGGATGACCAGTGCACGGTGTTCGGCGGCGCGTCGATCGGTCATGCTGCTCCTAGGGTTCCTGCAACGGCAGTTCCAGCGTGAACGTGGCGCCCTGGCCGCGGCCCCGACTTTCGGCGGTGAGCCGACCCCCGTGGGCCTCGGCCGTGGACTTGGAGATGGACAGGCCGAGGCCGAGCCCCCCGTATTCCCGCGCGACCGAGGCACCGCCCTGCACGAAGGCATCGAAGATGCGGGGCAGCACATCGCCGTCGATGCCCCTGCCGCTGTCGGACACCTCCAACACCCAGGTGTTGTCGCGGGTGTGCGTCACCACGCGAATGGTGCCGCCGTCCGGCGTGAACTTCGAGGCGTTCTTGAGCAGGTTCCAGACGATCTGCTGGAGCCGGTTGCCGTCGCCCAGGGTGCGGGACAGGGGCGCGGCCAGCGAGACCTCGAACGCCTGCTGCTTCGCCTCGAAATCGGCGGCGCAGATGTCGGCCGCGCTCCGTACCGTGTCGTGAAGATCCACCGGATCGCGCGCGAATTCCAGCGTGCCGCGGGAAATGCGCGTCAGGTCGAGCAGGTCGTCGATCAGGTGGGCTTCCATCCGGATGTTCCGACGCATCACGTCGAGCGACCGGTGCATGTCTTCGGGCAGGTCCTTGCGCCGGCTGAGCGCCTGCAGCGTCATCAGCACGGGCGTCAGGGGCGTGCGCAACTCGTGCGACAGCACGGCGAGGAACTGGTCCTTCGCGACGTTCGCGGACTCGAGCGCGGCGCGCGCCGCCTCGTTGTCGCCCAGCGCGGCCAGCAATTCCGCCTGGCTGTCCTGGAGCGCTTCCTGGGCGCGCCGGGCGTCGGTCTGGTCACGGAGGATCTTCACGAAACCGGCCAGGCTGCCGGCGCCGTCGTGCATGCGCATCAGCACGCCGCTCGCCCACAGCCGGCTGCCGTCCTTGCGCACGTGGAAGCGGTCGTCGCCCGCGCGCCCGTTGGCCAGGGCCTCCCGGGCCTCCGCGACGGGCGCGCCGGCCGCCTGGTCCTCTGTGGTGAAGATCATGTCGGCCGAGCGCCCGAGGGCTTCGGGCCCGGCATACCCCAGGATGCGCTCGGCGCCGGGATTCCAGGACGTGATGAACCGGTTGACGTCGGTCGTGAAGATGGCGTACTCCCGCGCGTTTTCGATCACCATGCGCAGGTGTTCCTCGCTGCTGCGCAGGGCCGCCTCGGCGAGCTTGCGCTCCGAGATGTCGATGCACACCGCGATGGTGGCCTCGACGTTGCCCTGGAGATTGGGCAGCGTGGCCACGCTCGTGTGCACCCAGACGTCGCTGCCGTCGCGCCGGCGGAGCCGCTCGTCGAGGTCGAAGGGTTCGCGCCGCTGCATCAGCTGCGCGACACTCGCGCGGTGCCGGTCGCGGTCGTCCTCGTGGATCACGCCGTCGAGTTCCATGCCGACCAGTTCGGCCGCGGCGTAACCCAGCAGCCCGCCCATGCGGTCGTTCGCGAAGACAATGAGGCCGCCCGGGTCCACCTCCAGCACCCCCACCGACGCCTGGCTCACGATGGCGCGAAAGCGCGCCTCGGCGCCCAGTTGCGCTTCCTGGGCTCGTTTGCGCTCGGTGATGTCGACGAAGGTCAGCACCACACCGGCGATGCGGTCGTCGATGGTGCGGTACGGCCGCAGGCGCGCCAGGTACCAGTGATCGCCGGGTTCGCCCACTTCCCGCTCCACGGACATCAGCGTGTCGAGCACGCCCTGGGCATCGGCCCCGAGCGTGGCGTAGCGCAAGCGCATGGTGAGGTCCGTGAGCGGGCGCCCCACGTCCGTGGCGATCAGGTTGAAGAGCGCCACGGCAGACGGTGTGAACCGTGTGATGCGGAGCTGCCGGTCAAGGAACACGGTGGCGATGGCCGTGGCGTCCATCAGGTTGTGCATGTCGCTGTTGGCATGCCCCAGCTCGTCCACCTTGCCCTTGAGCTCGTGGTTGACAGTGGACAGTTCCTCGTTGATCGACTGCAGCTCCTCCCGGCTCGTCTCGAGCTCCTCGGTGGCCGAGCGCAGTTCCTCGTTCATGGCCTGCAACTCCTCGTTGCTGGCCTTGAGTTCCTCGGTGGACACCTCGTACTGCTCCACCGTGTTTCGCAGGTTCGACTTGAGCCGTTCGATTTCACGGTCGAGCTGCCGCGCCACGGAGTCCGGCATGCGCGGCTGGCCCTCGTCGCGGGCGCCCGTGCCGTCTTCGTCCACCTGAAACACGACCAGGGCGAGGTCGGGTGCCACCTCGTTCGCCGGCATCACGCGCGCGGACACGTGCACCGTGCCGCCCGGCAGGTCCACCGGCACGGCCGGCATCTGCGCCGCCTCGTTCGTCTGCGCCGCCTGGTACAGCAGCGCCCGCAGGTCGATGCGCAGCGCCGGGTGCACCGAACGCAAGAGGTTGCGGCTGGGTTCGCCGCCGCTGAACTGCAGGAAACGCGTGGCGGCCGGCGACATGTGCAGGATGTCGTGTTCGGCGTCCACCACCATCGACGGCGGTGCGAGTTGGTCCAGCAACCGCAGGTGGAACTCGCCCCAGGACACCGACCGCGGTTCGGGGCCGCGGCCGCCGATGCGCGTGACGTTGCCCGCGCCATCGAAGTTGCGCCCCGCCACGTGCACGCTGCCCTCGCTCGCCGTCTCCCGGACCTCCATCGCCATGGCCAGGGTGCCCCGGCCCGAGGGCACCGGCACGCTGCTGCGCGGCACGGGCCGCTGCAGGAAGATGCGGTGCTTCTTGTCGCTGACGGCGAAGTGGGTGTTCCCGTCCGTTACGGACTCCGCCGACCCGAGGAACAGCACGGCGCCCGGGCGGAGCGCGAAATGGAAGATGTCCAGCGCGCGCGCCTGCGCCTCCGGGCTCAGGTAGATGAGCAGGTTGCGGCAGCTGACCAGGTCGAGGCGGGAGAACGGCGAGTCCTTCAGCAGGTCGTGCACGGCGAACAGCACCATCTCGCGCACCTCGCGCCGCACGCGGTAGCCGCGGTGTTCCTTGAGGAGGAAGCGGCGCAGGCGCTCCTCCGACACGTCGGCTTCGATGGCGTGGGGATACACGCCCTCGCGGGCGACGTGGATGGCCTCCTCGTCGAGGTCCGTGGCGAACACCTGCACGATGGGCGGCGCGTCGAGCGTGCGGGCGTACTCGCTGAGCAGCATCGCGATGGAATACGCTTCCTCGCCCGTCGCACAGGCGGCCACCCACACGCGGACCGTGTCGCCATGGCTCTTGCCGCGGAACAGGTTCGGAATGTGGGCCTGGAGCGCGTCGAAACAGCTGCCGTCGCGGAAGAAGTTGGTGACGCTGATGAGCAGGTCCTGCAGCAGCGCGCCCGCCTCGCCCGGGCGGGTGCGCAGGCAGTCCAGGTAGGCGGGCAGGTCGTCCAGCCCGTTGACCTGCATGCGCCGCCCGATCCGGCGCAACATGGTGGCCCGCTTGTAGTACGAGAAATCGCGGCCGGTGCGGGTGCGCAGGAAGGTCAGCACGTCGCGCAGCTGGGCCTCCTCGGCCACCGCGTGCGCGGGGGGCTCGGCCGGTCGGGGCCTTTCCTCGGGAGGCAGGCGCAGCCGCTGCTCCTGGCGGTAATAGTCGAGCACGCGGCCCGCGATGTCGGCCGCCGGCAGCACCCAGTCCACCATGCCGGTGGCAATGGCGGCGCGCGGCATGCTGTCGTACTCGGCTTCGGCCGGGTCCTGGGCAATGGTGAGCCCGCCCCGTTCCTTGATGCGCTTGATGCCGATGGCGCCGTCGCCGTCGAGGCCGGACAGCACCACGGCGGACGCGTGCGCGCCGTGGGTGTCGGCCAGGGTGCGGAAGAAGTGGTCCACCGCGACGTGGTGGGTGCGGCGTGTCGGCAGGTCGAACAGCCGCAGGGAACCGTCCAGGGTCTTCAGTCCCTTTGCCGGCGGAATGACGTACACCCGGTTGGGTTCCATGCGCTCGGTGCGCGTGACCTTGGTGACCCGCATCGGCGTCACCCGTTGCAGCAGGTCGGCGAGCTGGCTGTCGTGGTCCGGCGCGAGGTGCAACACCACGACGAACGCAACGCCCGCATCGGGCGGCACCGACTCCAGCAGCCGGAGCAGTGCCGGGATGCCGCCTGCCGAGCCGCCCAGCCCGACCACCGGCACCATGCCGTATCCGCGCGTGGGCACGGCGTCGTCCATCACCTCCGACAGGTCTTCTTCAGCGTGGTCGGGGTTGGCGGGGTTGACGGAGTCGTGGGTCATGCCTGCTTTCAGGAGCGACGGGTAGCCGACTGCCACTATACGGCGCGGCGGCGTCGGTCCACCTGGGTCTGCTCCGCGGCAAGCGGCATGCCGCAACGGCAAAGCCGACCACCGCCGCGCCAAGGTTGCCGCAAGCCTGGATACGCGTCTGGGACGGGTTTCCCCCGATTTGGAGCGGCTTGAAACGTGTAGGTTTGGGAACGAAGTTTGCCCAACGGCAACAAGGCGTTTCATTTTCTCGACCGAACCCTTCGTCCATGTCATCACTCCACGCACGGCTCGTCCAGACCCAGTCACAGACCATGGCGCCTCGACTGCAGCAGCAGGTGCGGCTGCTGCAGCTGTCGTCGCTCGAGTTCATGCAGGAGATCCGGGGCATGCTCGACGTGAACCCGTTCCTCGACACCCCGGACGTCGACGCCGCGGACGCGGCGCCGGACGACAGCCAGCGGGAGCCGTGGTTCGACATCGGCGCGGGCGGCGGCCGCGGCAGCGCTTCTGCCGACGGCAGCGACATCGACACGCTCAGCCTCATCCCGAACCGCCCCACACTGGCGGACCACCTCCACGGCCAGCTCGGCCTGTTGCGCCTCGAGCCGCGGGATCTCGCGTTCGCCCGCGCCATCGTCGACTCGCTCGACGACGACGGCGGGCTGCGCACCCCCCTCGACGAGATCGCGGCATGCGCGGGGGTGACGCCACTCGCCGGGTGGACCGAGATGCGCATCGCGCTGCGGCGCGTGCAGTCCCTGGAGCCCGCCGGCATCGCGGCACGTTCGCTGCAGGAGTGCCTGCTGTTGCAGACCCGCGAGATCGACGACCCCGCCCAGCGCGCGCTGGCCCGGGAGATCATCGAGCTCCACCTCGATGCGCTGGCCGTCCGGCAGGAACCCGGCGCGCTCGCCAAGCTGCTGGGGCGTCCCGTGGCCGAAGTGGCCGAAGCCTGCGCGCGCGTGCGCCGCATGGACCCCCGTCCGGGCGAACGCCTCGGTGACACCGGCATCCGGTACATCACGCCCGACGTCATCGTGCGCAAGGTCCGCGGGCGGTGGGTTCCCGTGCTCAACCCCGCGGTGATGCCGAAGGTGCGGTTCAACCAGGTGTACGCCGACCTGTTCGAAAGCCACCGGGCCCGCGAGGACGCCGGGCTGGCCGACCACCTTCGCGATGCGCGCTGGGCCGTGCGGTGCGTGCAGCAGCGTTTCAACACCATCCTCGACGTGGCGAAGTCCATCGTGCGGCGGCAGGTGGGCTTTTTCGAGTACGGCGAGATGGCCATCAAGCCCATGGCGCTGCGCGACGTGGCGCAGGAAGTGGGCGTGCACGAATCCACCGTGTCGCGGGTCACGAACAACAAGTACCTCGCGACACTGCAGGGCGTGTTCGAACTGAAGCACTTCTTCTCCCGCGGCATGGCGTCCACTTCCGGCGGTGAGTTCTCCGGAAAGGCCGTGCGCGAGCTCGTGCTCGAGATGATCCGCGCCGAACCGCCGGACGCGCCGCTGACCGACGCCGAGATCGCCCGGCAACTGGGCCGCCAGGGGCTGGTGCTGTGCCGCCGCACCGTCACGAAGTACCGGCAGGAATTCCACATCGACTCCGCGGAACGCCGGCGTAAGCCCCGGTCCTCCTGAGGCCGCGGGGCGGGCGAAACCCCTGCCGGGAGTTCGCCCGCGTCGGCGGGTCAGCGCGGCTTCTGCGCGCCCGTGCCGCTGGTGCCGGTGGCCCCCCCGGATGACGCGCTGCCGGTCTGTCCGGACCCGGTCTCGTGGCTGCCTGCCAGCGAGCCGGAACCCGAGGTCGTTTGACCCTGACCTTGACCCTGCTGGCCCTGGGACTGGGACTGCGCCCGGTTCGACCGCCACGTGTTGAACTCATCGGAGAACTTCTTGTAGCGCTCCGACCGCCAGGTCTGGTAGTCGTTGTCGAGGTTGCGCAACTGCTCGCTGCGCCACTGGTGGTAGTCCGGGTCGTGGTGCTGGCGTTCGCGCGGGTCGCTGCCGTAGTGGGCGTCGGTCCACGCGGGCTGGTGGCTGTCGCGGTCGTCGAACCCGCGGTCCTGGCGGCCACCGTAGCTGCCCCGGGACCCCGAAGCATCACCCTGGCCTTGGGACCAGTCGCCCAGCGGCCCGCGGTCGTCGAAGGAGCGGCCGCCCCCGGAAAACTCGTTCTCGTAGCCGCCGCCGCGCCAGTTCGCGTTCCCCCGGCCCGGCCGTTCGCCCTGGCCGTACCCTCGCTGGCCGCCATGACCGCCCTGGCCGCCGGAACGGCCGTAGCTTCCACGGTAGCCGGTGTCACCGCCCCGGTAGCCTCCTTGCTGGCCGCTCGGGTCGCGGCCGCCACCCTGGTCGCCCTGCTGGCCACCGCCGAAGCTGCGTTGTTCCATGGAACGGGTACCACCCGTGTAGTAGTCGCCCTGCTGCGGCGAGCGGTCCTCCTCGCCCTGGCCGAACCGGTCTTCGTCGCCGTAAGCGCCGCGCCGCGCGAAATCGTTGTAAGCCATGTCGGTACTCCTCAGTAAATGGTGTGGATCGGCCCTCGGGGCCGCAAGCACCTGGAGCAATCGACGTTCCGCGGCACGGTGCGACCTCGAGCCGACGTGTCGTCAAACCGACGGCAAAGTGCGGCGGCGCGCGGCACAAGTTGCGCACTGTCCGGCCCGCCGTGCCACCGGTCCGTCGGTCCCCCGGATGGGACCGTCGCTTGCCCCGCGACTGCACGGACATCGCGGGTCCACATGGCCTGGCGGACGCGAATTCCGGCCCGAAGCAGTCACACGGGAGACGTGCCATGCCCAACAGCGAGTTGGCCCGCGAGATCAGGCGGAGACAGATGAACGAGGTCTTGAAAACGCTGACCGAGGAGGGCATCGCAGTCGACGCCGCGACCTTCGAGGTGATCGAGGGATATGTCAAAGGCAAGCTCGGCTTGGCCCACCTGTCGGTGGCCCTGCACGCGCTGCGCCACCCGACGCCGATCCCGAGCTCCCCGGGCTGAGGTCACGGCCCGGTCCTTTCTGCCAGGGATGGGTCGACCACCGCGATGCCGCGCCGCCCCGAAGCGCTTCGAGATGCGATGCACTGACGTCTGTAGGCGGCGATTTCAGCCTTTGCGGCGAGGGCCTTGCGAAATGTTTCCGCCGGTGGGCCAGGTGGGCTCGCCTCCGGCCCCAGGAGGCGCCTTCTCGTAGCCTTCATTCACGTTGCCTAGCGCCTCCTTCGCTCTCTCGGCCTCCTGCTCGGCCTGCCGATCGCCATGCACTTCGGGCACGCTCGTCTTTTCGGCGGGATCGTCGGACTTCGGGGTCGGAACGGGATGCGACACAGTACCTCCTTTAGACAGATCGATGCGGCCGCCCGGCAAACGGCATTCCGCCCGACGCCCCGCGTTCGTCATTCGGGTGACGACACCTCCCCCGGTCCTGCGAGCTTGCGGCGGAACCACACCCGGCGTTCACTGAACCGGTCGAACACGAAGAGGCCGCTCAGCAGGCCGCCGATGGACGACACCTGGTCCACCGTCTGGCGCGCCTCCAGCACGAGTTCCTGCACCACCTGCCGCTCGCTCACCTCGTCCCCCTCCCGCACCCGCGACAAGGCGTGCATCACGTAGAGACCGAGCCCCGCCGCGATCACGAACAGGAACTCGTAGTGCGCGAAACGCAGCACCGAGATCTCGCGCGTGGACGAGTTCGACAGCCAGCGCATCACCACCTGGAATTCGCTCGATGCGAGGCTGGACGCGAGCGCCCCGGCCACGAGCGGCGCGATCCCGCCGGCCGCCGAAGAGACCAGCCCCACGGCGGCGAGGTACGACGTGGCTTCCGCTGCCGGGGCCAGCTTCAACCCGAGGTTGCCGGTGGCGAGGCCGATGCCACCTCCCACCACACCCATCAGCAGATGGAATGCCACGAGCAGCGGCAATTGCAGGCCGTAGGGCGCGCCGGCCCGCGCGAACACCAGTGCCACGGTGCACGCGAAGAACACCGGCAAGGCCACGGACAGCACCGCCTTGTTCGAAAGCCGGTCGGAAACCCGCCCCCAGGCGTACAAGGTGACAGCGTTCGCCACCTGGCTCACCACCCACAACGTGGTGACCGTGCCCATGCCGTAGCCCAGTTGCTGCAGGAGGTACACCGTCAGAAACGGCGCGGCGAAGTTGCTCGCGAAGTTCCACCCGCCGAGCATCACGAGCAGGTGGCGGAAGCCCCTGTCCTTGAACGGCGCGGCGAGCTTGCGCCGAACCGAGACCGCCGGCCCGGCGCGTTGCTGCGTTGGCTCCGGTCAGCGCGCGAGGTACACGGTGCTGACCAGCCCCGCGAGGCCGGAGCCGGCGAAGGCCAGTGCATAGGCCAAATTGGCTTCGCCGCGCGGCGGATGTTCCACGAGCCACCCGGCACCGAACGTGAACACGCAGCCGAGTGCCGTGCCCGCGAAGAGCCGGCGCGAGAAGAATTGTCCGAGCGGCTGGCCGCTCAGCAGCTGGTGGATCCAGGAGTTGACTGCACAGCCAGCGATCGCCGAGAACGCGCAGATCCCGAACTTGCCCAGCAGCAGCCACAGGACCGACGTGGAGTCCGTGGGCCACAGAGGCAGCAGCGCCAGCGCGAGGATGATCAGGCGCGCCCCGCCGAGCAGCAGCACCGACACCTGCTTGCGTCGGCCGTACCGATCCACGAACAGCGTGGCCGGCAGCTGCAGCACCTGCGCGAGGTAGGGGATGGCCGCCAGCAGCCCGATCTCGAAGGGGCCGGCGCCCGCCTGCACCGCGTAGCCGGCCAGCACCACGCCGCCGAACAGCGCGCCGCACACGGTGGCCCACGCGGAATCGCGCACGAGCAGGCGCTTGGCCTCCTCCAGCGTCGGCGCGTCGACCGTTTCCTGCGGTGACAGCCGCATCGCCGCGTCAGCCGCGCTGCACCTGGCCGGCGACCCGCCTGAGCAGCCGGTCCCAGTCGGCCACGAACCGTTCGATGCCGAAACGCTCCAGCGCCGTGCGACGGGCGGCCTCGCCCCACCGGCGTGCCAGCTCGTGGTCGTCGATCAATTGCCGCATGACCTCTACCAGCCGTTCGGGCCGGGTGTCCAGCCACCCGTTGACCCCATTCGCGATGACGGTGGGCATCTCCGTCGTGGCGAGGCCCACGATGGGCAGCCCGACCTGCATGGCCTCGATGACCGAGAGCCCAAGACTCGTGTAGCGGATCGGATTGAAGAAAAAGCGGTACGACGCCATGAACGCCGGGAGCTCGCGGTTCGACACCTCGCCGTGCCCGCCCAGTTCGAGTGACCCCATGCCCACGAGCGTGACGGGCACGTCGCGGCTCACGCGCTGCAGCACGTCGGCCCCCAGGCGGCGGCCTCGCGTGCCGATGTTGTTCGCCACGGTGATGCCCTGCGCGAGCCGGCCGTTCCAGGTGGCCTCGCCGAGCAGGCGCACGCCGTGTTCGATGACCTCCACCGGCGACTCCCGGTGCTCCCACATCAGCGCGTTGAACCCGGTCACGTGCACCAGGGTGTTGTGGCCGTCGTCGGCCCAATGGCGCTGGTCGGTGGGATGGTCCAGCGGAGGATCATGTTCGAGGTACACGGTGGGCAGCCGGCGCTGGGCGGGCGACAGCACCTCGGCGGCGCGCTCGTACTCCGCGCGCGACTGGAACAGCACCACGTCGAACGCCGTGTCGCGCACCTGGTCGGCGGCCACGTCGAACACGTTGTCGCCCCACGGCAACGTGCCGCTGCGGCCCGTGTGGTGGGTGGTGCGCGGCGGGTCGGTGACGAGGTGGAACTCGTGCGGCACCTGGGTGAGGTACCAGAGGTAGTTGCCGTGGACGTGCCATGTGAGCACGCGCAGGCGATTCAAGTGGTCGGTCATGGGGAGACGCTTTCGAGGAGGTCCAGGGCGGAAGCCGCGACGTCCTGCGGGAGGACACCGGCGGCACATTCGTGCTGGGTGGGGCAGACCGCGTGCGCACACGGCCGGCACGGCGTGGCGTGCCACAGCACGCGGTGGCGGGCGCGGTCGTGCGGCGCCCAGCGCGCCACGTCGGACCCGCTGGCCACGATCACGCTCGGCACCCCGAGGGCCGCGGCCACGTGCGAGATGCCGGTGTCGTTGGCCACCACCAGCGAGGCCGATGCCACGAGTGCACCGAGCAGCCAGATCGTGTCGGTGCGGCCGCACAGGTCCACCGGCGGTCGGCGACTCGCGGCCCGCACAGCGGCGGCGAGCGGCGCTTCCGCCGGACTGCCCGTGACCACGACGTGCAGGCCGCGGTCCGAGAGCGCGTCGGCCACGGCCGCAAAACGAGCGGGCGGCCACCGCCGCGACGGCAGCTGCGAGCCCGGGTGAC
>Ga0247829_10000771_pt1 | contig 13325 bp, 12 predicted proteins | sample 12C_Control_Day4_FD_207765 | JGI IMG/M metagenome (GOLD analysis project Ga0247829, IMG submission 207765) | Soil microbial communities from agricultural site in Penn Yan, New York, United States - 12C_Control_Day4 | ecosystem: Environmental > Terrestrial > Soil > Agricultural land | place... | reverse complement strand
GCCTGGGCCAATGTGTTCTCGCGCAGTGGCTGGGATGTGCGCATCTGGGACCCGGAGCCCAAGGCGCTCGCTGCCGCGCCGGCTTTGATCGCGCAGTCGCTGCAGGATGTCGCCCGCCACGGCTTGGCCAAGGACCCGGTGGCCGCGGCGAAGCGCGTCAGGAGCGCCGCGTCGATCGAAGACGCCGTGCAGGGCACGGAGCTGGTGATCGAGAGCGGGCCGGAGCGGGTCGAGGTCAAGATCGACCTGTTCCAGAAGCTCGATGCGGCGGCGCCGGCGGGCGCGATCATCGCGTCGTCGTCCTCGGCCATCGTCGCCTCGCGCTTCACCGAGAAGTTGAAAGGGCGCCACCGCTGCCTCGTCGCGCATCCCGTCAACCCGCCGCACGTGGTGCCGATCGTGGAGCTGTCGGGCGCCCCATGGACCTCGCCCGAGACGGTCGAGCGCGCGCGCCAATACTACGGCAGCGTCGGGCAGGTGCCGATCGTCGTGAAGAAGGAGATCGACGGCTTCATCCTCAACCGCATGCAGGCGGTGCTTCTGTCGGAGGCCATGCGGCTGGTGGGCGAGGGCTACGTGTCGGCCGAGGACCTCGACAAGACCATCCGCGACGGGCTGGGCCTCAGGTGGTCCTTCATGGGGCCGTTCGAGACCATCGAGCTCAACGCGCCGGGCGGCATCCCCGACTACTGCGCACGCTTCGGTGCGGTGTTCGCGGAGCTGGCCTCCAAGCCGGTGACGCCCGAGCTGTGGGGCAAGGACAACATCGGCCGGGCAGTCGAGAGCTGGGGCCGCTCTCCCTCGCCGCAGCAGATCCTCGACAAGCAGCGCTGGCGCGACGAGCGCCTCGCCGCCCTTGTCGCCCACAAGAAAAGTCAGCCACAATCGAAGTAGCCCTGCGCTGTCATCCCGGGCCTTGTGCCCGGGATCCAGCCATCATCTTGCTCCGGCGCAAGCCGAACGTTGGATCCCGGCGACAAGCGCCGGGATGACCTGGAGGAGACACCCATGGCGAAAGCCCGCAAAGTCGTCATCACCTGCGCCGTAACGGGCTCGATCCATACGCCCTCGATGTCGCCGCATCTCCCCATCACGGCCGAGGAGATCGCGGATGCCGCCATCGGCGCGGCGGAGGCCGGTGCGGCGGTGGTGCACCTGCACGCGCGCAACCCCAAGGACGGCAGCCCCGACCAGTCGCCGGAGGCGTTCGCGCCGTTCCTCAAGGTGATCAAGCAGCGCTCCAACTGCGTGATCAACATCACCACCGGCGGCGCGCCGACCATGCCGATCGAGGAGCGCGTGCGGCCCGCCGCGACCTTCAAGCCGGAGGTGGCGAGCCTCAACATGGGGAGCATGAACTTCGGGCTCTACCCGATGCTGGCGCGGCAGAAGGAGTTCAAGTACTCGTGGGAGAAACCCTATCTGGAGGGCTCGCGCGAGCGCATCTTCAAGAACACGTTCGCCGATATCGAGTACATCCTGACGACCTGCGCCAACAACGGCACCCGGTTCGAGATCGAGTGCTACGACATCGGCCACCTCTACACGCTGCGCCACTTCGCCGATCGCGGCGTGGTGAAGCCGCCGTTCTTCATCCAGTCGGTGTTCGGCATCCTGGGCGGCATCGGCCCGCATCCCGAGGACGTGATGCACATGAAGCGCACGGCCGACCGGCTGTTCGGCGACGAGTATCACTGGAGCGTGCTGGGCGCGGGCCGCAACCAGATGCCGATCGCGGCGCAGGCGGCGGCGATCGGCGGCAACGTGCGCGTCGGCATGGAGGACTCGCTGTGGCTGGGCCCCGGCAAGCTCACCGAGAGCAACGCCGCGCAGGTCGCCAACGTGCGCAAGATCATCGAGGGCCTGGGACTCGAGATCGCGTCGAGCGACGAGGCGCGCGAGATGCTCAAGCTCAAGGGCGGCGACAAGGTGGCGTTCTGAGGTGCCGGGCAGTCAGTGCCGTCGAGTGGATGCGGGAGGAAGCGATAAGCTCCTTTGCCCGGAATGCATGGCGGATGCCGCGCCCGGTGAGTTGACAGCGCGCGGCGCCGGTTGCCAAGGTCTGCACGAGAGGATCGCGCGAGCATGTCGCTCACCGGCAAGGTTGCAATCGTAACGGGCGGGGCCAAGGGCATCGGCTACGCCATTGCTGCCGACCTCGCGCGGCGCGGCGCCGCGATCCTGATCGCTGACCTCGAAGGCGCCGACGCCGCGGCCAAGCGGCTGCGCGACGAGGGTCATCGCGCGACCGCGGTCAAGGTCGATGTCGCCAGCGAGGCCGACACGGCGGCCATGGCGAAGGCGGCGACCGCCGAGCTCGGCGGCGCCGACATCCTCGTCAACAACGCCGCCATCTTCTCCACGCTCAAGCGCCAGCCGTTCGAGGAGATCGAGCCTGCGGCGTGGCGGCGCGTGATGGAGGTCAACACCCTCGGTATCTTTCTGTGCTGCCGCGCCGTGCTGCCGGTCTTCAAGGCGCGCGGCGGCGGACGCATCGTCAACATCTCCTCGGGCGTCGCGTTCAAGGGCAATCCGGGCATGGCGCACTACGTCGCGAGCAAGGGCGCGGTGGTCTCGCTGACCCGCTCCCTCGCCACCGAGCTCGGCCGCTACAACATCCTCGTCAACAGCGTGGCGCCGGGCTTCACGCTGAGCGAGGGCGTGCTCGAGAACCCCGATCTGATCCAGGGCGTGCGCGAGGTCTCCACGAGGACCCGCGTGCTGGCGCGCGACATGACGCCGGCCGACATCGTCGGCGCGGTCGCCTTCTTCGCCGGCGCCGATTCCGCCTTCATCACCGGGCAGACCATCGTCGTCGACGGCGGCGCCTACTTCCACTGAGAGCCACGAACAACGAGCAACCGGTCACGGAGCCGCACCGCCATGAAGCAGCAGATCCCCGTCATCGACCTGACCGACGCCCGCTCGGGCGACCGCGCCGCGCGTCTGCGCCTGGGCCAGCAGATCGACCGCACCTGCACCGACATCGGCTTCTTCACCATCACCGGCCACGGCGTCGCCGCCGACGTGATCCAGGGCCTCAACCGCACGGCGCACGAGTTCTTCGCCCTGCCGATGGAGGAGAAGCAGGAGGTGATGCCGGCCGACATCAAGAGCCCGCGCGGCTACAAGCCGGTCGGCTACGAGGCATTGGGCCACGGCAACGCCAACATGACGCCGCCCGACCTCAAGGAGTACTACCATCTCGGCCGCGAGAGCTGGCCCGACGAGCCCTACTTCACGAGCGCCGAGGGGCAGCGCTATTTCATCCCCAACGTGTGGCCGCGCCGGCCCGCGGGCTTTGCGCAGGCCGCAGACCGCTACTACCGCGAGATGGAACGCCTCGTCGGCGACCTCATGCGCGTGGTGGCGCTGGGGCTCGGCATCGACGAGCACTTCTTCGACGACAAGATCGAAAAGCACATCACGGCGATGCGGCTCAACTTCTATCCCGAGGTGAAGGAGCCGCCCAAGCCCGGCCAGCTGCGCGGCGGCGAGCACACCGACTACGGCCTCCTCACCATCCTCAACGGCGAGAACGTGCCGGGCGGGCTGCAGGTCCTCACCCGCAAGGGGCAGTGGATCGACGTGGAGACCGACCCCAGCAACTTCGTGTGCAACATCGGCGACCTGCTGATGCGCTGGACCAACGACCGCTGGGTATCGAACGTGCACCGGGTGGCGACGCCGCCCGGCAGCGCCGCCGGTGCCAAGCGCCTGTCGATGGCCTTCTTCCACCACCCCAACTACGACGCGGTCATCGAGTGCATCGCCCCGCCGGGCAAGGCCAAGTATCCACCGGTCGGATCGGGCGAGTATCGCGACCTCAAGTACAAGCAGACGCGGCTGATGGACACGGCGCAGAAGGCGGCGGCGGGCTAATGGTGTCAGACCCTCCGGGTCTGACACCAACGCACCTCAATCCGGGAACCGCGCCGCGTACGGCTCGAGCGGCAGCCGCAGCGCATTGGTGAGATACGAGACCGTGCGATAGAAGCCGGCGAGCAGCAGCAGCTCCAGCATCGCCTCCTCGCTGAAGCGGGCCCTGAGCTCGCCCCAGAGCCTATCGTCGACGTCGCAGCGCTCGTGCAGCGCATCGCACAGGCGGATCAGCAGCCCGTCCTCGACGCTCCAGCAAGGATCGTCCGGCCCGCCGCGCACCAGGGAGCGTTGCTGCTCGGCATCGAGGCCCGCCCGCTTGGCGAAGAATGCGACATGCACGCCCCACTCGTATTCCGAGCCGCAGCGCGCGGTGATGCGGTCGATCACGATTTCGCGCTGGCGCAGGGTCAGGTGGCCCTTGTCGAGCAGGCCGCCGCCCATGAAGCGCTCGATCAGCCGCTTGTCGCGGGCGAGCGTGCGGAAGAGGACGAGCGGCGGGATGCCCAGCGGCATCAGCGCATCGAAGCGGGCGGCGATCTCGGGGTGGTAGGGCGGCTCGGCCGGGGCGATGCGGCTGGCGCCGGTCGTGGCGGCAGACATGCGGGCTCTCCTCTGCTACTATTTTCATAGCACAGAACAGAAACCGTTGCTACGGAAAAGATAGCATGGCGGCACCGAAGCCCGGAAAGCGCGTGCGCGGCTCGGCGACGGGCCGCCCGATCATGGCGCTGCTCGACCTGCTGGGCCGCCGCATGGCCTTGCGCATCCTGTGGGAGTTGCGGGACGGGCCGCTCAACTTCCGCGCCCTGCAAGAGGCCGCCGCCACCAACCCGAGCGTGCTCAATGCACGCCTCGCCGAGCTGCGCGAGGCCCGCCTCGTCGAGCATGGGCCGGACGGCTATGCGCTCACCCCGCTCGGGCAATCTCTGCTCGCAACCTTACTGCCGTTGCATGCGTGGGCCGAGGATTGGGCGAAAGCGCTGGGGCGGCGTAGGTTGGGTTAGCGCGGAGCGCGTAACCCAACAATTCCGGGCGCTCTTGGCATGTTGGGTTACTTCCCCGGCCCGCGCTCGTGGCCGGTGGCGAGCCGCCGCTCGATCATCTGCGAATAGCGGGACATGAAGAAGCAGAACAGCCAGAACACGAATCCGGCGAACACGTAGCCGGTCATGGCCGTGGTGGGCGAGAACCACTTCTGATCGGCGTTATTGAGCTGGACGATGCCAAGCAGGTCGAACAGGCCGATGATCAGCACCAGGCTCGTATCCTTGAAGAGGCCGATGAAGTTGCCGATGATGCCGGGTATCACGAGCTTCAGCGCCTGCGGCAGGATCACGAACGCCATGCGGTGGGGATAGGAGAGCCCCAGCGCCTCGGCCGCTTCGAACTGCCCGCGGGGAATCGCCTGCAGGCCGCCACGGACCGTCTCGGCCAGGTAAGCCGCCGAGAACAAGGCGACGCCGATCAATGCGCGCAGCAGCTTGTCGAAGCTCATACCGGGCGGCAAGAACAGCGGCAGCATCACCGAGGCCATGAACAACACGGTGATCAACGGCACGCCGCGCACGAACTCGATGAAGCCAACCGACACCCAGCGCACGATCGGCATCTTGGAGCGGCGGCCCAACGCCAGCATGATGCCGATCGGGAACGAGCCGGTGATGCCGACGGTGGCCACCACCAGCGTCACCAGCAGGCCGCCCCACAGCGAGGTGTCCACGTGCGGCAGGCCCAGCACACCTCCGACCAGCAGAAAGAAGGCGAGCACCGGGAAGATCGCGAATACGTAGATCGCGTTCCAGAACTTGCCGGGCACGCGCGGAATCATCAGCGGCACGAGGCCCGCGAGCGCCAGGATATAGACAAGATCGACGCGCCAGCGCTCGGCATCGGGGTAGCGGCCGTACATGAATTGGGCGAACTTGGCGGTGATGAACGGCCAGCACGCGCCGGCCCCTTCGCGGGTGCAGGCGCTGCCGTCGGCGCCGGTGAAGGTCGCCGACAGGATGGCCCAGGAGATGATGCCGGCCACGGCCTGGTAGGTGATGAACAGGCCGATGAGGGTGAGGAGCGTGTTGCCCCAGCTCGAGAACAGGTTGGCGCGCACCCAGGCCAGGGGGCCGACGACCGACCTGGGCGGACGCTCTGCGGGGGCAGTGATTTCCGTGGCGGCAACCATGTCTCGCTCTACCGCTCCACCAGCGCCATGCGGGCGTTGAACCAGTTCATGAAGCCCGAGGTGATCAGGCTCAGCGTCAGGTACACGCCCATGGTGATCAGGATCACCTCGACCGCCTGGCCTGTCTGGTTGAGCACCGTGCCGGACCAGATCGACACCAGATCGGGGTAGGCGATGGCCACGCCCAGCGACGAGTTCTTGGTCAGGTTCAGGAACTGGCTGGTCAGCGGCGGGATGATGATGCGCATGGCCTGCGGAACGACGACGAGGCGCAGCGATTGTCCCTTCGACAGGCCGATCGCCAGCGCCGCCTCCTTCTGGCCCTTGGACACGCCCTGAATGCCGGAGCGCACGATCTCGGCGATGAAGCTCGCCGTATAGATCGACAGGCCCAGCAGCAGGGCGACGAACTCGGGCTGCATCACCATGCCGCCCTGGAAATTGAAGCCCTTGAGCTCGGGGTAGTCCCAGCTGAGCGGCTGGCCCGTCACGATGAAGACGCCGAGCGGCAGCAGCACGACGAGGGCCAGCGTGATCCACAGCACGGGCAGGCGCTGGCCGGTCTGCATTTGCCGCCGGCGCGCCAGGAAATACACGGCGATGGACGCGACCACGCCGATGAGGACCGTCAGCGCCACTGCTTCGAAGCCAGCCTCGGGCACCGGCGCCGGCAGATAGAGCCCGCGCACGTTGAGGAATCCGCCGCCGGGTAGCACGTGGCTCTGCCGCGGCACCGGCAGGCTCTTCAGCACTGCGAAATACCAGAAGAACAGCTGCAGCAGCACCGGCACGTTGCGGATCACCTCGACGTAGACGGTGGCGAGCCGCGCCACCAGCCAGTTGGTGGAGAGGCGGGCGATGCCGATGACGAAGCCGAGCATGGTGGCAAGTACGATGCCGAGGCCCGCCACCAGCAGCGTGTTGAGCAGGCCGACCAGGAACGCCCGGCCGTAGGTCATCGAGGCATCAAAGGGGATCAGGTGCTGCGAGACGTCGAAGCCGGCGGTGCGGTCGATGAAGCCGAAGCCCGAGGCAATGTTCTGACGCTTGAGGTTGGCAGCCGTGTTGGTGATCAGGATCCAGAACAGCACCACGAGGGCGACGACGGTGACGATCTGGTAGATCGCCTGGCGCACCTCGGGCCGATAGAAGAACGCCGCCTGCGGAGCGGTGCGGGCCGGTCGGGCGCTCGTAGCGACGGCCATGCGGTGCCTTGCCCCTTGCTGCTGCTCAATGCGATGCGCCGGCCGCCCGGGGTGTCGAGCGGCCGGCGCGTCGTCCTTGGCTACCGCAGCGGCGGCGCGTACTGGATGCCGCCTTTGCTCCAGAGATTGTTCAGTCCGCGGGCGATCTTGAGGCGCGAGCCCGTGCCGACGTTTCGCTCGAACAGCTCGCCGTAGTTGCCGACCGCCTTGACGACGTTGACGACGAAGTCGTTGCTGAGGCCGAGACCCTTGCCGAGCTCGCCGTCCTTGCCGAGGATGCGCTTGATCTCGGGGTTGGTGCTGTTCAGCATCTCGCCGACGTTGGCCTGGGTGATGCCGGCCTCCTCGGCGTTGAGCAGCGCGTAGTGCACCCACTTGACCACCGTCAGCCACTGGTCGTCGCCTTGCCGCACCGAAGGTCCGAGCGGCTCCTTGGAGATGACCTCGGGCAGCACCACATGGTCCTCGGGCTTGGGCTGCTGCACCCGGTTCGAATAGAGGCCCGACTGGTCGGTCGTGTAGACGTCGCAGCGGCCGGCGAGGTAGGCCTGCATGGTCTCGTCGAGCTTCTCGAACACGACCGGCTTGTAGGTCATCTTGTTCGCCTTGAAGTAGTCGGCGAGGTTTAGCTCGGTGGTGGTGCCGGTCTGCACGCAGACCGTGGCGCCGTTGAGCTCCTTGGCGGACTTCACGCCGAGCGAGGCCTTCACCATGAAGCCCTGACCGTCGTAGTAGTTGACGCCCGCGAAGATCAGGCCGAGCGAGCTGTCGCGCGCCGTGGTCCAGGTGGTGTTGCGGATCAGCACGTCGATCTCGCCCGACTGCAGCGCCGTGAAGCGCTCCTTGGCGGTGGTCGGCACGTATTTGACCTTGGTGCCATCACCGAGCACGGCGGCGGCGATGGCCTTGCAGTAGTCGACGTCGAGGCCGGTCCAGTTGCCCTTGTCGTCGGGCTGGCTGAAGCCGGCGAGGCCGACGTTGACGCCGCAGCTCAGTGAGCCGCGCTGCTTGACGGTGTCGAGCGTCTTGGTCTGCGCGCTCGCCACGACGGTCGTGCCGAGGAGACCGACTGCGGCCGCAGTGGTCAGCTTTGCGATGCGTTTCATCTCGTACGCTCTCCCTTGAGATAAGCCTAGTGGTTCAGGATCTGCGACAGGAACTGCTTGGTGCGGTCGGATTTCGGGTTGGCGAAGAATTCCTTGGGCGCGCCCTGCTCGACGATCTCGCCCCGGTCCATGAAGATCACCCGGTCGGCGACCGAGCGGGCAAAGCCCATCTCGTGGGTGACGCACAGCATGGTCATGCCGCCCTTGGCCAGCTCGATCATGGTGTCGAGCACCTCCTTGACCATCTCGGGATCGAGCGCGGAGGTGGGCTCGTCGAACAGCATGATGCGCGGGTTCATGCACAGCGCGCGGGCGATGGCGACGCGCTGCTGCTGGCCGCCCGAGAGCTGGCCAGGATATTTCTGCGCCTGCTCGGGGATCTTCACCCGCTGCAGGTATTGCATGGCCCGCTTCTCGGCCTCGGCCCTGGGCAGCTTCTTCACCCACACCGGCGCCAGGCACAGGTTGTCGAGCACGGTCAGGTGCGGGAACAGGTTGAAGCTCTGGAACACCATGCCGACGTCGGAGCGGATCTTGTCGATCTGGCGCACGTCGTTGGTGAGCTCGATGCCGTCGACGATGATCTGGCCCTTCTGGTGCTCCTCGAGCCGGTTGATGCAGCGGATCAGCGTCGACTTGCCCGAGCCCGAGGGGCCGCAGATGACGATCTTCTCGCCCTGGTTGACGGTGAGGTCGACGTTCCGGAGGACGTGGAACTCGCCGTACCACTTGTTGACGGCGATCATTTGTACCGCTGGGACTTCACTCTCGGCCGGCGCAGGTGTGGCGGCGGCGTTGCCTTGAGCCATGCTGTTTCCCACGCGAACGGCGGGCCGATGCCGGGCGCCGCCCTGGACTGATGACGCCCGAGTATGCATGAGGGCAACGGTGCGTGCAATGTGTGCTCCTGCAACGCACAAGGGCAGTTCCGCCTACAGCGCAGGCAGCAGGGAAGCAGGGGGCAGGCGCCAGGCATCAGGGCCGCGCCCCCCAATGGTAGGCCGGTGAGATGGTGAGATGGTGAGTGGTGAGATTGGGCGTAGAGACCATTCTCTCGGAGGAAGCTCCCCCCGCGCCACGCGGCACGCCCGCCATCTCACCACCTCACCACTCACCATCTCACCCAACACAAATCGCCTCGCGGGCCGCGACCCCGAGGGTTTGCGAGCAAAAGGGAACGGGGCGTTTAGCCGCCGGACCGTATTTAGAGGCCTGAGCACTCGGCTCTTGCGCCCCGTCGCCGCGATGGAAGCTGCTTGACCGATCCGATCACCTAGCCCCAAGCGCACGGGTTCGAACCGTGTCGCCTTTACGCGGCCCCCCGGCCGTCCCATGAGACCGCCCCTCGAGTGGCAGCCTCGCGAGCCGAGGTGGGAACAGTATGCCACGGCCGCGAGCGGCGGGGATAAGGTTGCGCAAGGCCAAGGTCGCATCGTGTGCCGACACTCAGCCCAGCGCCAATCCCCGCGCCTGTCCCATGCCTTACCATGGGCCATGGAAAGCACCGACCCCACGCCTCCCCCCTTCGCCCTGACTACCCTCATGGCGCTCATCGTACGCACCGGCGGCACGCTGCGTATCGGCCCGATGTTGCAGCACTCGGGCCTCTCGCCCGACGAGCTGCGCGTCGTCCTCACCGAGCTTGCCGAGCTTCGACGCATCACCATCGCGTGGCGGCGCGCACCGCGCGACAGCCTCCCCAAGGGTTTGCGCCTCGTCGATCGCGTCACGATCACGCGCTGGGGCCGCTCGCGCATCCCCCGCGAGCCCCGCAGGCCGGCGATCCACCCGTCATTGCTGCCCCGCAGCAGCGGCCGTCGGCGGACAATGCGTTGACGCCCCAGCTGCAACGGGTGCAAGCTGAGATCACAACAAAGAACGTCCGTAAAAAATTCTGGGAGGAATGCATGCCTTCAATTTCACGGCGGCGACTGCTTTCGGCTACGGGATCCGCAGCACTCATCGGACTGGGCGCAACAGGAGCCTCGGCCCAGAGCGCCGCGGACTGGCCCAACAAGACGGTGCGCATGATCGTCAATTTCGCGCCCGGCGGCTCGACCGACAACGCCATGCGCCCGTTCGCCGATCGCCTCGCGCGCAATCTCGGCCAGCAGTTCGTGATCGAGAACAAGGGCGGCGCGTCGGGTGCCATCGGCATCGAGGCGGCGGTGAAGACGCCTCCCGACGGCTACAACTTCCTGGTCACCGTCTCGCTCACCATCGTCATCGTCCCCCACCTGCGCAACACCAGCTACGATCCGCTCAAGGACCTGGTGCCGGTCACCCAGTTCACCGACGGCACGCTGCTGTTTGCCCTGCACCCGTCGATCCCTGCCAACTCGGTGCAGGAGCTGGTGGCATATGCCAAGGCCAACCCCGGCAAGCTGAGCTGGGGCACGGCGGGCGTAGGCTCCTACGGCCACTTGCTGTGCGAGGCGTTCAAGGTGCAGGCCGGCATCGATATCCTGCACGTGCCCTATCGCGGCGGCGGTGAGTCGCTGACCGACTTCCTCGCCGGCGTCTTCCACATCCACGCCGACCCCAACACCATGCCGCACATCACCAGCGGCAAGGCGAAGCTGCTGGCCATCCTCGACCGCAAGCGGCGGCCGGACTTCCCCAGCGTGCCGCTGCTCAAGGAGATCTATCCCGAGCTCGATTTCTATCCCTGGTTCGCGGTGTTCGCCCCGCCCGGCACGCCGCAGCCGATCGTCAAGAAGCTCGCCGACGAGATGAACAAGATCGCCCGCGAGCCCGAGATGCAGCAGCGCCTGTTCCCCCTCGCGCTCACGCCCAATCCCGGCACGCCCGACGAGCTTGCCGCCCTCCTGCGCAAGGACCACGCGCGTCTGGGCAAGCTCGTCAAGCAGCTCAACCTGCGCACGGAGTGAACTGACAAGCGCTCACCATTGGTCGGAAGTGGCGTTGGCGCGGCCTCGTCGACCGCCGCGGCGTTTGGCTTTCTGTCGATGACTTCAACGGGCTGCGAACAGCGTGCGGACTCGTTGCGCTCGCAATTGTGACTATGTGGGCGGCTGGCATTAACCTAACGGCCCTCCAGCCCGTCGAGTGGCGCGAGGGCCACTTCCATTTCTGGCCCGGAGATGCTAATTTTATTCTTTGATATTGGGCTAATTGCTGGCAGGAGCGTACCGTGACAAGTGATAATCAATTGCGGAATGAATGGCGCAGCTATAAGTGTAGCCCAGAGATATTTGAGACTGTCACGATCAGAGGAAGGAATTTGCAGGTTGCGCCACCGACGATAGAGAGCTGGAAGGCGCTGTCGGAGGTCATGGCTGCACACCAGTATGAAGTGCGCAAGAGCGATACAGGGTCCTACAATTGTCGCAACATCTCTGGGACCAATACGCCTAGTCTCCATTCGTATGGCATCGCCGTTGACGTGAACTGGAATACCAATCCCCTCAAGAGGACATCAGACCGACGCCCTGTCCGATATTCCCATGCGCAAACCCAGGCAGCCCGTGGCGATGATGTCCGCGGTGGCCGAGCGGATACAGACATGACGCCCCAAATGATCGCCGACATACTGGCGATCAAGACCAAAGATGGGGATCGTGTATTTGACTGGGGCGGCAGTTGGGAAACAATAAAAGATGCTATGCATTTCGAACTCGATATTGGCCCAAGTAAGCTCGCCTCGGGCATCGACTGGTCGACGGTCAAAGGGGGCGCGGATGCGGCGGCAGGGGGTGTTGGCAGCGGGACCGCGACCGACGGAGCCCCTGCTTCCGAAGATAACGCAAATCTGAAGGCGTATACGGTTTCGTCCCGTGATGGCCTGAGGCTGCGAGCCGGCAGCGGCACGGAGTTCGAGGTTCGGGCAGTGATGCCATACGGTACGGTCATCTACGAGCTTAGGCGAGAAGGAAAGTGGTCGATCATTGACCGAACGGGAGACGGCATCGCCGACGGATCCGCAAATAATTCGTTTTTGACCAGGACTCCCGACTCTGATCAGCCCGCCACTGGGACCTTAGTCCCTGTTGGCGGTGGCAGCCAGGGAAGCGAGACCGCGAGTGACTTCCTATTCTTGAATTCCAATTACACTGCAACGGATCTGCAGGAGAATCCGTCGTTGGCAGTCTACCTGGACGTTGACTACAAGCCGCACAAGGGATGGCAGATCAAGGAGTCTCCGGGTCGCCGCTTTACTGTTACGTCGGAGGAGATCGAATCCCCGATTGCAATTGGCAAATCTGCGTCTTACCGGTATGGCGACCGCGGCCTCACTACAGTCGGACTGGGTCGGCCATGGTATGATGGCACGCCGGGTCACGTAAAATTTGATCCGGCAGATTGGAATGAGCAGTTCAATTCCTGGCCCGAATTGCTTTATCCTACGGCGTACGCGGAAAGCGGAGCGGATTTTTCGGTCATCAACGCTTGGGACTTGGCGGGCTTTACAGTCGGCTTCATCCAACTCGCCGCTCACACTAGCGACGACCTGATCCCCTTCTTCAAGCTACTGGTGGCGTCGCTTGCGCCGGAAGCGGAGAAGTACTTCCCGGAGTTCATGCTGGCCGATGGCGAGCTTTGTTATCGCCGCGCCGGCGGATATCGTCGACTCGAAGTGCGGGCACCAGCGGCTGATCCCGTGCCGAACGATCTGGTCGATCGGGGTCTGTTCATGTCATTTTTCAATAAGGATAGACAGTCACTGGGTCAGGAAGAACTCCACGCAGCGGCGCGCTGGCTGGCATGGACCCAGGAATCCGTCGAAATGCGTAGGCTTCAGGTCTCCGCATCGATCGACAACATGCGCGACTCGCTGAGCATCTTACATAGAGCGCTGCTAGAGGACGCGCGAACACGCTACCCCAAAGGCGTTGACGGTATGCGCTGCGATCATCTAGCCCATCTTATTCATGAGGCAGAAGGAGAAGAGTTGACGGTTGGCGACGAAGCCGTTGGGTTGGCGTAGGAATC
>Ga0247829_10000770_pt1 | contig 13337 bp, 10 predicted proteins | sample 12C_Control_Day4_FD_207765 | JGI IMG/M metagenome (GOLD analysis project Ga0247829, IMG submission 207765) | Soil microbial communities from agricultural site in Penn Yan, New York, United States - 12C_Control_Day4 | ecosystem: Environmental > Terrestrial > Soil > Agricultural land | place... | reverse complement strand
GGTGATGGTCTGGGCTGCGGCTGCCTTTGCCGGCGGGTGCAGCTTCGATCCCGGCGAGGACGTGCGGGACGCGTCGACCGATCCCGACGGCATGCCACCCGACGGCGACGCCGACCTCCGCTACATCGAGGCCGCGGCCGAGCAGGTCGGCCGCGCGCTGACCGACTTCGCGGTCATCGTGACCAAGAGCACCGTGCCGGTCGGCACCGCCGATCGCATCCGCGCGATCGTGTCCGGAGTGACGAAGAAGCCGTTCGCCGTGGCGTCGAACCCCGAGTTCCTCAAGGAGGGCGACGCGGTCAACGACTTCATGAAGCCGGACCGGGTCATCCTCGGCGTCGACGACGAGCGCGCCGGCCGCGTGCTGCGCAGCCTGTACTCGCCGTTCGTCCGCACCGGCGACCGCATCATGGTCATGGACATCCGGTCGGCCGAGCTGACCAAGTACGCGTCGAACTCGATGCTGGCGGTGCGCATCTCGTTCATGAACGAGCTGGCCCTGCTCGCCGAGAAGGTCGGCGCCGACATCGAGCACGTCCGCAAGGGCATGAGCACCGACCCGCGTATCGGCAACAAGTTCCTGTTCCCGGGCCCCGGCTTCGGCGGCAGCTGTTTCCCCAAGGATATCAGGGCGCTGTCCCACACGGCCCAGCAGCACGGCTCGGCGCTCGAGATCGTCGACGCCGCCGAGCGCGCCAACCGGCGGCAGAAGCGGGTCCTCGGCGAGCGCATCAAGAAGGCGTTCGGCGGGGCGCTGGCCGGCAAGCGGGTCGCGATCTGGGGCCTCGCCTTCAAGCCCGAGACCGACGACATCCGCGAGGCGCCGGCGCTCCAGCTGATCAGCGATCTCCTCGAGGCGGGCGCCACCGTCGTCGGTTACGACCCGGTCGCGATGGACAACGTCCGCGCCCAGCTCGGCGCTCGCATCGAGCTCGCGCCCGATATGTACGCCGCCGCCAACGGCGCTCATGCGCTGGCGCTGGTGACCGAGTGGAAGCAGTTCCGCGGCGCCGACTTCCGCCGCCTGAAGCAGGCGATGGCGTCGCCGCTGCTGTTCGACGGCCGCAACATCTGGGATCCGCAGGCCCTGCGCGAGCTCGGCTTCACCTACCAGGCGATCGGGCGCGGCCCGGTCGCCTGACCTGTGGCGCCGCTCACGGCGCCATGAACGTCCGGTGGGGGCCGAGCAACCAACGCCTGAACCTCACGGGTCTCGCAGAGTTGACGCACCGGGGCTCACCCCCATACAGTCATAGCTCGGCGGTCCCCTGACGGCTCCTTCGGCCCACAGGACACCAGATGCGGCACGGCAAACACCTCATCGCGGCGCTCGCGCTCGGCGCGTTCATCGGGGTCGGTACCCTGTATGCGCAACCAGGCGCCGGCGAGGGCGACAAGCTGCCCGACGTCACCGCGTCCGGCGAGATCAAGGCCGACCTCTCGCCCCGCGAGATGGCGACCGAGACCAAGAAGATTTTGACCGAGATGGAGAGCTATCACGTCCGTGTCCTCCAGCTGCAGGCGGCAGCGCGCAAGGCCAAGGACGTGATCAAGCTGAACTGCGTCAACGAGAAGCTGCTCGCGGTGAAGCAGCTCCTCAACATCGCCGAGGCGGCCGAGAACGACCTGACCGAGGCGATCGCCGGCGGCGATCGCGAGGCCCAGGTCCACCAGTACAGCCAGGTCCGGCTGGCCAAGGAGCGCGCGACCGCCGAGCGCGACGAGGCCGAGGCCTGCATCGGCGAGGAGATCGTGTTCGTCGGCCCGACCCAGGTCGAGGTCGCCGGACCGGCCATGCCCGACGACCCCACCAAGGGTCCCAGCCCGTTCGATCCGCTGTCGCCCGAGGTCGAGCGCACCGTCTTCGCCAGCCCCTGGTTCTGATTCATGAATCGCACGCTCTTTTCGCTGGTGATCGGTGCAGGTCTGCTCGGGCGAGTCGCGGTCGGTCATGCCCAGGAAGTCACCTCGGCGGTCGAAGGTCCCGGATTCGAGGTCTCCGAGAACACGGTGTTCCATCCCGTCCTCGGCATCGACATCGGCGGCACCAACAACGTCTTCTACCGGAGCAGCAACTTCAACGGGTCGGGCCTGCTCCGCCTGATCGCCGAGGGCTCGCTCGCCTCCAAGAAGGTCGAGGCGCCCGGTCCCGCCGAGGCCTGGGTCGGGGGCGACGACGAGCAGGTGGCCGAGCCAGCGCCGCGCGCCATCGAGTTCCGCGCCGGCGGTGCGCTCGCCTACACCGAGTACCTGTCCGGCGACTCCGTCATCCGCTCGCAGCGCAACCTTGGCGCCGATCTCGGAGCGAACCTGGTGGTGTTCCCGCAGGGGACGGCCGCCTTCAAGCTCGACGAGCGCTTCATCCGCTACACCGCGCCGACCAACTTCCTCTCCGACGAGGACACCGATCGCATCACCAACGCGATCGGGCTCGGGCTGTACTACCAGCCCGGCGGCCGGACGATGAGGGGCAGCATCCGGTTCGAGAACCAGATCGACGTCTTCGAAGAAGATGCGCAGCGGTTCGACAACCGCATGATCAACGCGATCCTGGCCTCGTACGAGTGGGAGTTCTTCCCGTACTCGAAGGTCTACGCCGACTTCAGCTACTCGTTCATCACCGGGCTCGGCGACTCGGGCGCGATCCCGACCCTCAAGCAAGACGCGCAGCCGATCCGCGGCGGCGCCGGCATCGCCACGTCGATCACCGAGCTGTTCACCGTCAAGGCCTACTTTGGCTGGGCCCACGCGAGCTACGAGAACGGGCCCAGCTACAACACGCCGGTGCTCGGCGCCGAGGTCGGCTATCGCTACTCGCCGCTCGGGCGGGCCGTCGTCGCCTACGCCTGGGACCACCGCGACTCGCTCAACGCACAGTTCTACTCGGACCACGGCTTCACCCTGCGCGTCGACCAGCAGATCGATCGGTTCATCGCCTCGGCCGGCGCCGAGGTCCACCTGCGCACCTACCACGGCATCCCGATGGAGATCGGGCCGCCGACCCGCAGCGACGTGATCGTCGCCGGGCTGATCCGCGCCAACTACGTGTTCAAGGACTGGATCGCAGCGGTCGCGACGTTCCGCGCCGAGACCGACCAGACCGACTACCGCTCGGACTTCGGCGGCGACCTCGACAACCCGAGCTACTCGCGGTTCGAGCTCACGGGCGGCGTCCGGACGGCCTTCTAGGAGGGAGCCGGTCGTGGGTCGTACCCGGATCGCGGTCATCGGCACCGGGGCCTGGGGGCTGTCGCACGTGCGCACCTTCGCCGCCGAGCCGCGCGCCGAGGTGTCGTGGATCTGCGACCCCAACCCGGCGGCGCTGGCCCGGGCCCAGGCGCTGGTCCCCGGCGCGCGCGTGGCGAGCGACATCGCCGACGTGCTGGCCCGGCGCGACGTCGACGCAGTCGTGATCGCCACGCCGGCGGTCACGCATCCCGACCTGGTGGTGCGTTGCCTCGCCCGCGGCCTGCATGTCCTCGTCGAGAAACCGCTGGCGCTGTCGCCGACCGGCGCCGAGCAGGTGCGGATCGCGGCCGCGCGCGCCGGCACCGTGGTCCTGGTCGGCCACGTCATGCTGTACCACCCGGCGGTCGAGTACCTGCGCAAGCTGCTGGCGTCGGGCGAGCTCGGCGATCTGTTCTACCTGTCGTCGGTGCGGGCCAACCTCGGCCGGCTGCGCAGCGACGAGAGCGCGCTGTGGAGCTTCGGCCCGCACGACCTGTCGATGATCGAGTACCTGGTGCCGGGCACGCCGGTGACGGTGACCGCCCGCGGCGCCAGCTATCTGCAGCCAGGCATCGCCGACGTCGTGTTCGTCAACCTCGAGGTCGCGCCCGCCGGCGGCGGCCGGCTGATCATGGCGCAGATCCACCTGTCGTGGCTCAACCCGCGCAAGGAGCGGCGGCTGACCATCGTCGGGTCGCGCAAGATGGTCGAGTTCGACGACTGCAGCCAGGAGAAGATCCGGCTGTACGACCGCGGCTACGATCGGCCGCCCGAGTTCGCGAGCTTCGCCGAGTACCTGACCATCCGGAACGGCGACATCTACATCCCGCGGCTGGCCATGGAGGAGCCGCTGGCGGTCCAGGTCCGCCACTTCCTCGACTGCATCCAGCACGGCGCCCGCCCGCGCACCGACCTCGCCAGCGGCGACCGCGTCGTGCGGCTCCTCGCTGCGGCCCAGGCCTCGCTCGAGCGCGGCGGGCAGCCGCAGCGGCTGTCCTGACCGGAGTGTGATACGTGATCGACGTGGACTGGACGCCTTGCCCGTGCGGGGCCTCGGACGCGCGGGTGGTCATCGACACCAAGACCGAGTTCGAGCGTCGCTATCGCATCCTCGAGTGCGCGCGCTGTCGACTCCGGCGTCCAGACGTCGATCCGACCCGCCAGCAGCTCGATGCCCAATACGACGGCTACGGCGACTACGCGGACCCAACGTGGCTCGAGCGCGAGCTGGTCCGTCGCAAGCGAACGGCCGAGCGCATGGTGCGCAAGCTGGACCGCATCCTGGCGCCGTCTCCGGTCTCCGGTCGGTTCCTCGACGTCGGCTGCGCCAGCGGGGCCTTTTTGTGGAACCTGTCGAGACTGTCGCAGCTCGATTGCTACGGCGTCGAGATCGACGGACGCAGCGCGGAACTCGCTGCGTCGCTGCTCCCCGGGCGGGTCGTCCACGGACAGCTCGCCGACGCCAGGTTCCCCGCCGATCACTTCGTCGCCGCCTATGTCGAACAGGTGATCGAGCACGTCCCGGACACGGTCGGGCTCTTGCGAGAGCTCTGGCGCGTCCTGCAGCCGGGGGGCGTGCTGCTGCTCGGAACGCCCAACTTCCGTGGCCTGGCTGCCCAAGTGCTCGGGACCCGCTGGAAGGAGTTCAGCCCCAGCGAGCACGTGCGGATGTTCTCGGTGCCCTCGCTCCGCTGGTTCCTGGTCGACCAGGGCTTCGAAGACGTCGCGGTCACCGCCGGCGGCATCTGGCTGGTGCGCCGCGACCGCCGCGATCTGTTCCCGTTCCGTCAGGATCGGCTCATCACCCGGCTGCTAGCTCGGGGCCTGGCCACGATGCGGCTCGGCGATGGCCTCAGCGCGGTTGCGCGGAAGCCGCGTGGAGGCGCTCTCCGTCGCTAGACCCGAGCGCCGGCCGCCGTCGAGGGCAGGATCCCGACGGAGAACCGGCCTCCGCCGCCCTGAACACCGGGCGGGCGACCGGCCACCAACACCAGGTCGAGTGCTATCCTGCCCCGCCATGCGTCGCCGTCTCCTCGATCTGATCTGTTGCCCGGTGTGCCGCGCCGAGCTGACCCTCGCTGTATCGGCCGAGCGCGACGATCACGTCATGGAGGGCGAGCTGCGCTGCGGCTGCGGTCGCTCGTATCCGGTCACCGGGGGCGTGCCGCGCCTCCTGCCCAACCTGTCGAGCGACGACCTGGCGGCGCTCAAGCAGCGGACCATCGAGTACTTCGGCTACGAGTGGACCGAGTGGGGACGCTACGGCTGGACCGACGCCGACCGGCCGGCCGACCTGGAGCGCGACGTGTTCCTGGCCAAGAGCCTGCTCCAGCCGGCCGAGCTCGCCGGGCGGGTCGCGCTCGACGCCGGTTGCGGCAATGGCCGCTACACCTACTGGGCGGCCGACTGCGGCGCCGAGGTGGTGGCCGTCGACCTAGGTCCAGCCGTCGACAGCGCGTTCCGCAACGTGGGCCGGCGACCCAACGTTCATGTCATCCAGGGTGACCTGTTCCGGTTGCCGCTGCGGGACGGCGTGCTCGACATCGTGTTCTCGATCGGCGTGCTGATGCATACCGGCGACGCCCGCCGCGCTACCGAGGCGCTGGTGTCGCTGCTCAAGCCGGGCGGATCGATCACCGTCCACCTCTACGCCAAGGGCAACCCGGTCTACGAGCTCAACGACGCTCTGCTTCGCGCAGTGACGACCCGGTTGTCGATCCCGACCCTGCAGCGCCTGTCCGACGAGCTGTCACGCCTCGGCGTCGCGCTCGAGCGGCGGCACCTGCTCGGTTATGCCAACTTGCTGCTGCGCCTCACGACGGACACCACCGGCAACTTCGACTGGTATGCCGCGCCGATCGCGACGCACCACACCTACGCCGAGGTCTTCCGCTGGTTCGATGAGATGGGAGTCAACGCGGTGAGCGACAACCGCACCCGCTGGCTCGGGGGCATTCGCGCCGACAGCCTTCGATCTCGGATCGGACGACTCGCCTGGCGCGACTGGGCGCTCACCGTGCGTGGGCGAAAGAGTGCCTGACGCATGAGGTGGTGGAGGAGCTTCCTCGACACCCGCCTGCGACGCCTCCTCCGTGACAGCTCGTGGATGCTGGTCGCGACCGCGATCTCCGCGGCGCTCGGGATCGTCCAGGTCATCCTGGTGACGCGCCTGCTGGGGCCGGATCGCTACGGGCAACTGACCCTGATCATCGCCATCTCGGCCACGATCCGGCAGCTGGTAGGGATCCGGACGTGGGAATGGGCGATGAAGGAGTTCGCGATCGCCTACACCCGCAGGGACCCAGCGTACGCCGCCGACGTGGTCCGGCGCGGCTACCTGTCCGGCCTGGTGGTGAACCTGATCGCGCTCGCCGTCGTGGTCGGAGGCGCGGGGTTCGCCGCCGACCGCATCGTGCACGATCGGACGGCGGCGCTCCTGGTGATCGGGTACGGAGCCGTGCTCCTCATCAACTGGACCTACGACACGTCGTTCGCCGTGCTGCGGGTCGTCGGCCGTTTCCGCTTCCTGGCCGTGCAGCAGGTCGTGCAGTCGATCGTCCGCATCGTGGTGACCGGTGGCAGCGTGATCCTGTGGCAGCGGCTCGATACCACGGTCGGGGCCTACATCGTCGTCGAGGTGATCGCGTCGCTGTGGCTCGGGCTGGCGGCGTCGGCGACCTTTCGCGGCGAGCTCGGCTCGGTCTGGTGGCGGACGCCGCGCGGGCCCAGGCGGTCGGGGCAGATGGCGCGACTGGTCGCGATCAGTTGGCTGATCGACACGCTCAAGTTCACGGCCGGTCGGGTCGACCTGCTGGTGCTCGGTGCGTTCCGCTCGCCCTTCGCGGTCGCCAACTACCAGGCGGCGCTGAACTTCCTCGACGTGGCCCAGCGGGTAGCGCAGCCGATCACAATGGTGGCGTTCGCCGATCTGGCCAAGATGGGGGCCGCCGGCCAGGGGCGCGAGCTCCTCCGCGTCGTCGGCAAGCTCTCACTACTCGCGCTGTTCGTCATGACCCCGGTGTGCACCGCGCTGCTGGTCGTGGCGCCGTGGCTGTGTCACCTGGTCTATGGCGTCGAGTACCCCGACGCGGCGCTGCTGTTGCAGATCCTCGCGTTCAGCCTGCTCTGGCTCACCGGGCTGTGGATGCAATCGAGCTTCATCAGCGTGGGCAAGCCCGGGTGGGGGCTCGAGGTGGTCGTGATCATGACGACGGTCAAGGTCGGCCTCTTGTTCGCGCTCACGCCGTCGTACGGCGGGGTCGGTGTCGCGATCGCCAACCTCGCATACTGCCTCTCGATGCCGCTGCTGATTCCGATGTACCTCGCGCGCCTCCGGCGCTGGATCGCCTCGCCCGAGTACGAGCAACGGGTCACACCCCCGGCGGTCGAAGCTCCAGTGGTGCAAGCCACCGGGTGATCGTCACTTGACGGCGACGATCAGCTGCTTCTGGTTCATGAACTCGAGGCGGGCGAGCGCGGCGAACAGCGGGCGCAGCGTGGGCTCGAGCAGGTGCTCGCGGAAGCGATCGTACCGCCCGACGTAGGCGAGCAGCATCGCGAATGCCCCGCCGCCTTCCGGGCCGGGATAGAAGCAGACGTTGCGGTGCTCGCGCACCGTGAACCCGGCGCTGCGGACCAACTCGGCCAGCTCGCGGCGCGTGAAGAACTCCTCCCAGGCCTCATCGGTGACCTCGGAGGCGCGGCTGCGGCCTCGGCCGCGGGCCAGGCGGACCACCGAGCGAAGTCCGCGCAGGAAGCCGGTCACCACGTGGTCGAGCTTCTCGATGGTCTCGAGGACCCTCCGGTCCGGGGTTGCCATTATCAGCAGTCCACCGGGCCGCAGCACGCGCGCGAGCTCAGCGACAGCCTGGGCGCGGCGCGGGATGTGCTCGATCACGTCCGCCAGGATCACGGCATCGAACTGGCCATCGGTGAATGGCAGCTCCTCGGCCCCCGCCCGGAGCACCATCGCGCGACCGAAGCGCTCGAGCAGGTTGCGTCGGGTCTGGACGACGTTGGCCTGGGCGACGTCGAGCGACACGACCACGCGCGCGTGCTCCGTGAGCAGGGCGCTGACGTCACCCGCGCCGCAGCCACAGTCGAGGACGCGTTCGAGCCCGGTGGGCAGGACCTCGCGAATCGCCCGGTTGCGCTGGCGCAGGAGGTCGGCGTATAGGCCCATGTAGCGCGGGTACCAGTCCAGCCAGAACCCGCCGTGCCCGGCCCATTTCTGCTGGTAGTGCGCCTCGAACCCGGCCCGCACGTCCGGGGGGGCCGGGTCGACGGCGGGTGAGGAGCCAGTCACGTCGAGACCTTAGCTGATCTCCTCGGGCGATACCACCGCCGGGAGGTGCTAGGCTGGGCGCCGTGTGCGGCATCGTCGGTCTGCTCCGACCCGAGCCGATCGACCCCGCCGTGATCGCGAACGCGGCGGCGGCGATCGCGCACCGTGGCCCTGACGACGCCGGGGTGTGGGTGTCGGCCGACGGGACGGTCGGGCTCGGTCACCGCCGGTTGTCGATCGTCGATCTGTCGCCGTCCGGCCACCAGCCGTTCGTCAAGCCCGGCCTGGTCCTTGTCTACAACGGCGAGGTCTACAACTTCCCCGCCCTGCGCGCCGAGCTCGAGGGTCGAGGCCACACCTTCCGTTCGCGCACCGACACCGAGGTCGTGCTCGAGGCCTACCGGGCGTGGGGCCCGCGCTGCGTCAGCCGCCTGCGCGGGATGTTCGCGTTCGCGCTGTGGGACCAGGCCGCGCGCCGGCTGGTGCTGGCGCGCGATCGGCTCGGCATCAAGCCGCTGTACTGGTACGAGCACCCGCGCGGCGACTTCGCGTTCGGCTCGGAGCTGAAGGCGCTCGAGGCCCTGCCCGGGCTCGACCTCACCGTCGACGACACCGCGCTGTGGGACTTCCTGACCTACCTCTATGTGCCGGCGCCGAAGACGCCGTACGCGCGGGCCCGCAAGCTACCGCCCGGGCACGTGCTGATCCACGAGGACGGCCGCACCCGTCTCGAGCAGTACTGGGAGGTGCAGCCCCGCGCCACCGGCGGCGGGGCGATCGACGAGCTGCGCGCCCGTCTCGACGACGCGGTGGCGTCGCACATGCTCGCCGACGTGCCGGTCGGTTCGTTGCTGTCGGGCGGGATCGACTCGAGCGCGGTGACCATGCTGGCGCAGCGCCACAACCCCGAGCCGTTGCAGACGTTCTCGATCGGATTCGACGTCGACGCGCGCAGCGAGACCCGCTACGCCCGCCAGGTCGCGGCGGCGGTCGGGACCCGGCACGTCGAGGAGACCCTCGGCCTCAACCGCGCCCGCACGGTGGCGCCGCGGCTGCGCCGCCTCTACGACGAGCCGTTCGGCGACAGCTCGGCGATCCCGACCCTGCTGGTCTCCGAGGTCGCCCGCCGCCACGTCAAGGTCGCGCTGTCGGGCGACGGCGGTGACGAGCTGTTCGGTGGCTATCGCTGGTACCAGCAGCACCGCCGCCGGGCCCGCTACGCGGTGGTCCCGGCCCCGCTGCGCGACCGGCTGCCGGCGCTGCTCGAGCAGACGCCTCTGATGAAGCTGCGCGGCGTCCCCAAGGTCGTCGACGGGCTGCGGCCCGATCTCGAGCGCCACGTCGCGATCATGGGCGGCTTCACCCGGGCGCAGAAGGCGCGCCTCCTGCCGGCGGCGCAGGTCGCGCGCATGGACGGCTACGACGACTACTGGTACTTCCGCCAGCACTGGCACGAGGATCTCGACCTGCAGACCCGGCTGCAGGTGCTCGATCTCAAGACCTACCTGCCCGACGACATCCTGACCAAGGTCGACCGGGCCAGCATGGCGGTGTCGCTCGAGCTGCGTCCGCCGCTGCTCGATCACCTGCTGGTCGAGCACGTGTTCTCGATCCCGAGCGCGCGCCGGACCCCCGACGGTGCGCCCAAGGCGCTGTTCAAGCAGGCGCTGGTCGGCCTGGTGCCCGACACGATCCTGAACCGCGAGAAACAGGGCTTCAGCATCCCGCTCGATCAGTGGATCGATGGGCTCGCCGGCGGCGGCCCGGCCGGGCTGTCGCCGACCCAGCGCTGGCTCCTCCAGCTCGCCGGGGGGTGGAAGCCGGCATGAGGATCGCCTACGTCGCCGACGCGCTCCTGCCCTCGACCACCGCCAACGCCGTCGCCACGCTCCAGATGGTCGCGGCGATGGGCGAGCTCGGGCATGACGTCACGCTGTTCACGCCTTGGCACGACGGCCGGGCGCGCGACCTGGCGCGGCTGCGGTCGGAGTTCGCGCTCAACGGGCGCTTCACGCTCCGCTACCTGCCGTTCATCGCGATGGGCGAACGTCTGCGGGGATCGTACTTCGCGATCGCCGCCGCGGCGGCGCGGCTGCAGCGCGCGCTGATCTACACCCGCAACGTGCGGATCGGGGCGCTGGCCGCGCACCTCGGCTGCCGGGTGATCGTCGAGTCGCACAACCCGCTCAACTCGCCGCGCCAGATGGCCGCCGCGCGAGAGCTCGCGGCCAGCCGTTGCCTGGCGCGCTGGGTCTTCATCAGCGATCGCCTGCGGCAGCTGGTCGCGACGCAAGTCTCGCTGCCCGCGGATCGTTGCCTGGTCGCGCATGGTGCGGTCGATCTCGAACGCTTCGTGCCGGCGATCGATCGCGCCACCGCCCGTCAGCGCCTCGGCCTGGATCCGCGCGTGCCGCTGGTCGTGCACGCCGGGCACATGTACGAGGGGCGCGGTATCGAGCAGCTGATCGAGGCGACGATGGCGATTCCTGACGTCCGACTGTTCCTCGTCGGCGGAACGGCCGCCGACGTCGCGCGGGTGCGCGCGCGGGCCGGGGCTCGGGTCAGCGTCCTGGGACACCGCCCGCTCGCCGAGCTGCCGAATTTCCTGTTCGCGGCCGACGTCCTCGCCATGCCGTACACCACGGGGACCACGACCTCCGACCGGGTGACGAGGTCGATCGAGTGGGCCTCGCCGTCGAAGCTGTTCGAGTACCTTGCCGCCGGGCGGCCGATCGTCTCGAGCCGGTTTCCGGCGCTCACCGAGGTGCTCATCGACGGCGAGAACGCGCGCCTGGTCGATCCCGACCGGACAGACGAGCTGCGCGATGCGCTGGCATCGCTGATCGCGGACCCTGTGACGGCGGCGCGGCTGGCAGCGCGGGCGCGTGCCGACGCGGAGGCGCACACGTGGCGCGCGCGGGCGCAGCGCGTGCTATCCGGGCTGTGACCACGGCGGAGCGCCGCACCGCGCTGGCGCGGTGCGCGCGTCAGCGGCGGTGCTCGGCGACGATCGCGGTCACCGCGGCGATGACGTCGTCGACGTCGGCGTCGGTCATGCGGCTGTAGATCGGCAGCGACACCTCGCGCTGGTACTCGCGCCAGGCGACCGGGAAGTCCTCGGGGCGGTAGCCGTAGGTCTCGCGGTAGTAGGGGTGGAGGTGGAGCGGGATGAAGTGGACGCTGGCGCCGATGTTGCGGCGTTTCAGCTCGGTGACGAAGGCGGCGCGATCGAGGCCGAGGCGGTCGAGGTGGAGCCGCAGCATGTACAGGTGCCAGGCGTGCTGGTGGGCCGGGTCGAAGTGCGGCCGCTCGAGCTCGGCGAGGCCGGCGAAGGCGTCGTGGTAGCGGCGGGCGATGTCGCGCCGGCGGGCCCACATGGCGTCGACCTTGCGGAGCTGGACGACGCCGAGCGCGGCGGCGAGGTCGGTCAGGTTGTACTTGTAGCCGGGCGCGACGATCTCGTAGTACCAGGACCCGTCGGCCATGTAGCGCTTCCACGCGTCGCGGCTGATCCCGTGCAGGCTCATGATCCGGCAGCGATCGGCGACGGCGTCGTCGTCGGTGCACAGCATGCCGCCCTCGCCGGTGGTCATCGACTTGGTGGCGTAGAACGAGAAGCAGGTCACGTCGGACAGCGCGCCGATCAGGCGGCCGCCGAGGCGGGTCGGCAGGGCGTGGGCGGCGTCCTCGATGACCTTGGCGCCGTGGCGGGCGGCGATCGCCTGGATCTCGGCCAGCCGGCACGGCTCGCCGGCGACGTGGACGGGGATCACCGCCTTGGCGCCGGCCATGGCCGCGTCGAGGCGGGCGGGGTCGAGGTTGAGCGTGGTCGGCTCGACGTCGACGAACACCGGGGTCGCCTGGAAGTAGCGGATGACCTCGGCGGTGGCGGCGAAGGTGTACGGCGTGGTGACGACCCGATCGCCGGGGCCGAGCCCGATCGCCTCGAGCGCGAGGTGGAGGGCGGCGGTGCACGAGTTGACCGCGACGGCGTGGCGGGCGCCGACGTAGGCGGCGAACTGCTGCTCGAACTCGCGGACCTTGGGGCCGGTGGTGACCCAGCCCGAGCGCAGCACCTCGGTCACCTCGCGGGCTTCCTCGTCGCCGACGTCGGGGAGGGCGAACGGCAGGAAGCTCGCACGGGGTGGCGTCATGTCGAGGTTGTCGACTATACCTGCGGGGGGCTCATGGTCGCCAACCGGGTCGCATCGATCGCCGCGCCGCGGATCCGGCTGGCCCACGTGTGGTCGCACGACGTCGGCATTCCCGCCTCGCTGCCGTTCGTACGCCCGCTGGTCGGGCGCGGCTGGGACATCTCGTTCATCTGCCCACCCGGCGAGCACGGGGCGCTCGCCACCCGCGAGGGCATGCGGGTCCAGCCGCTGGCGCTGCGCCGCGACTTCCATCCGCCGTCGGACGTGATCGGCGCCACCCAGCTGGTGCGCTACTTCCGGGGTGACCGGCCGCACATCGTCCACACCCACGCGTTCAAGACCGGTCACCTCGCCCGCGTGCTCGCCTACGCGACCCGGGTGCCGATCGTGATCCACACCGTCCACGGCCAGCCGTACTCGCTCGAGACGCCGGCCCTGCGGCGCAAGCTGCTGGCGGCGATCGAGTGGCTGGTCAGCGTCCGCGTCGATGCCATCCTGGTCCAGGGCGAAGAAGACGGGCGGACCCTGATCGAGACCGGCGCGGTCCCCGCCGAGCGCGTCACGTGGATCGGCAACGGCATCGATCTGCGCCGGTTCGAGCCGGCCAGCCCGGCGGCGGCGCAGGCCCGGCGCGAGGTGCGCGCCGAGCTGGGCGTGCGCCGCCGCCGGGC
>Ga0247829_10000769_pt1 | contig 13339 bp, 16 predicted proteins | sample 12C_Control_Day4_FD_207765 | JGI IMG/M metagenome (GOLD analysis project Ga0247829, IMG submission 207765) | Soil microbial communities from agricultural site in Penn Yan, New York, United States - 12C_Control_Day4 | ecosystem: Environmental > Terrestrial > Soil > Agricultural land | place... | reverse complement strand
GCCTGCGCGATGTCGTGGCTCTGGCGCGCGCGCAGGCCCTTGTCGACGAGGTTCACCTGCAGGTCGCCCTGCTCGGGCTGCGCGCGCAGGTAGTACTGCCGTACCAGGCCGTTGAAGTTGATCGGCGATGCCGTGCCGGCGTAGGCCTGGTAATCGGTCACCTCGGGCACCGTTCCAAGGTACGCGCCCAGGTCGTGCAGCGCCGCAGCCGTGACCTCCAGCGGCGTGCCCGCCGGCATGTCGACCACCACCTGGAACTCCGACTTGTTGTCGAACGGCAGCATCTTCAGCACCACCAGCTTCATGGCCGGCAGCGCGACCGAGACACCGATCAGCGCGAGCACCGCGTAGAGCAGCCGCCGGCGATTCTTCGCCGAGGCGACGAACGGCTCCAGGATCCGTTCGAAAAATGAAGTTCTCCTTGCGGGGCGGTGGTGCGCCACCTTCAGAAACCGCGAAGCCAGCCAGGGCGTCACCGTGAAGGCTATGGCGAGCGAGATCAGCATGCCCATGCTGGCGTTGATCGGTATCGGGCTCATGTACGGGCCCATCAGCCCGCTGACGAAGGCCATCGGCAGCAGCGCCGCTATCACGGTGAAGGTAGCGAGGATGGTCGGGCCGCCCACCTCGTCCACCGCGGCCGGGATGATGCGGGTGAGCGGCCCCGATTCCAGCGCGCGCCGGCGGTGGATGTTCTCCACCACCACGATGGCGTCGTCCACCAGGATGCCGATGGAGAAGATGAGCGCGAAGAGCGACACCCGGTTCAGCGTGAACCCCCAGGCCCAGGAGGCGAACAGCGTGGTGGCGAGGGTGAGCAGCACCGCTGCGCCGACAATGAATGCTTCGCGCAGGCCCAGCGCAAGGAATACCAGCACCACCACGGAGAGCGTGGCGAAGACCAGCTTCTTGATGAGCTGCTGCGCCTTGTCGTTGGCGGTGGCGCCGTAGTTGCGGGTGACGCTTACCTCCACGCCGGCCGGGATGATGGCGTTGCGCAGCTCCTCCACGCGCGCCAGCACGCGCTCGGCCACATCGACGGCGTTCTCGCCCGCCTTCTTGGTGATCTGCAGGGTCACGGCCGGGTGCTCGCCCTGCGGGCTGCCGGTCCACACGTAACGGGCCGGCTGCTCGGCGCCGTCGCGCACCTCGGCGACGTCCGAGAGGAACACGGGGCGCTGATTGCGTACCCCGAGCACGATCTGCTTCACGTCCTGCGCCGACTCGAGGTAGTTGCCGGTCTCCACCACGATCTCGCGGTTGTCGCGCACCAGCCGGCCGCTCGGCGCGGCGACGTTGGCGAGCTGCAAGGCGTTTCTCACGTCGAGCGCCGACATGCCGTAGGCATTGAGCCGGTCCGGGTCGAGCAGCACGCGCAGCGCGCGCCCCGGGCCGCCCAGCGTCTGCACTTCGCGGGTGCCGGGCACGCGCTTGAGCTCCACCTCGGCGGCATGCGCCACGCGCTCCAGGTCGAAGGCGGCGCGCTGCGGGTCGCGCGTCCAGAGCGTCAGGCTGACGATCGGCACGTCGTCGATGCCCTTCGGCTTCACCACCGGCTCGAGCACGCCGAGCTCGGGGGTCACCCAATCGCGGTTCGCCTGCACCGTGTCATGCAGGCGGACCAGCGCCTCGGTGCGCGGCACGCCGACCTCGAACTGCACCGTGAGCACCGCCATGCCGGGCCGCGACACCGAAAACACGTGCTCCACGCCGCTGATCTGCGACAGCACCTGCTCGGCCGGCGTCGCGACCAGCACCTCGACGTCCCGCGCCGAGGCGCCCGGGAAAGGCACCAGCACGTCGGCCATGGTGACGTTGATCTGCGGCTCCTCCTCGCGCGGGGTCACCAGCACGGCGAACAGGCCAAGCAGGAACGCGACTAGCGCGAGCAGCGGCGTGAGCTGAGAATCCTGGAAAAAGCGCGCGATGCGGCCGGAGATGCCCATGCTAATCGCGCATCCCCGCCTTCACCGGCTCCAGGGCCACGCGCTCGCCCGTGCGCAGCCCGGCGAGCACTTCGACCGAATGCTCGTCGCCGGCGCTGCCGAGCCGGATCTGGCGTAGCCGCGGCGGCCCCGAGTCCGGTAGCACGTAGACGGCGGTCACTTCGCTGCGCTGGAGCACCGCCGCGCGCGGCACGAGCAGCGCCGAAGCGCGCCCGGTGACGAAGTGGGCGCGCGCGTAGATGCCGGGATAGATGCCGCGCACGTCCGCCGGCAGCCCGAGCCGTACCTGCGTGGTATGCGTGCGCGGATCTGCCTGGGGAATGACGGTGAGTTGCGTGGCGTCGACCCACTTGCCGGTGGAGGGCACTTCGATGCGCGCCCGTGCGCCCGACTGGATGGCGGTCACCTGCGCCTGCGGCACGGTCGCCGTTACGCGCAGCGTGCTGGGGTCGAAGCCGGTCATGAGCGGCTTGCCGGGAGTCGCCATCTCGCCCACCTCGACGTGGCGCGCGGACACCACGCCGCTATAGGGCGCGGCGATGGTGGCGAAGCTGCGCTCGGTCTGCGCCTGCCCGGCGCCGGCGAGCAGCGCGCTGACCCGCGCCTGCGCCGCCTTGTACTCGGCTTCGGCGCGGTCCAGCGCCGCCTGGCTGAGGAACTTCTGCGCCACCAGCGCCCTGGCGCGCTCGAGCTCGGCGCGCGCGTTGCGCAGCGCGGCCTCGGCCTGGCGCACCTGCGCCTCGCTCGCCGCCAGGGCCTGGGACGCGGCGCGCTCGTCGATGCGGGCGATCACCTCGCCCTTCTTCACGTAGTCGCCCACGTCGAAGCGCAGCTCGACGATGCGCCCGGCGATCTGCGCCGCTACGGTGGATTGGCGCACCGCCTCGACCACCGCTTCGGCGGTGTAGGCGATCTCCACGTCCCGCTTTTCGACGACGGCGGCCGCAAGCTGCGCTTCCGCGGGCGCCTGTGCCTTGGGCGCCCCCGGGCTGCCATCACAGCCAGCCAGCCCCAGAAGAAATAAAATTCCTATTGTGAAGCGCACGCCGTTCCGCCGGTGCGTACGCCCAGCTTTCTCAGGATGGATTCCAGCGGGCACAGCCGCGTGAAGCCGCTCTGGAAAAGGTTCAAGCCGACGAACGCGGTGAACCAGAGGAAATGGGGACTCACGAACACGCCGAGCGCCAGCGAGGCGAGCACGAAAACCCCTGCGAAGATGCGGATCAGCCGCTCCACCGTCATATGCATATAGGCTCCGTAAAGGATTTAGAATCGACGGGGTCATTCTGTGCGGCCGCATCAAGCCAGTCTGTAACTTTGGTACCCGAGGCTCTTGACGCCGGTCAAATTCGCAGCTAAGTACAATTGCGTTAACGAGGTACTCAATGGATCAGAAACGCAGAGGATTGCTGGGCTCGCTCGCCGCCGTCCTGGTCGCGGGGCTGCTGCAGCCGATAAAGGCGCTCGCGGCCTGGAACAAGGAGGCCTTCGCGGCCAAGACCCCGGGCGACGCGCTGAAGGGGCTGGGCGCCTCGAGCACCGAGCCGACCAAGGCGATCGTCATCGAAGCGCCGCAGATCGCCGAGAACGGCGCCGTGGTGCCGATCGAGATCACGAGCAACATCCCGGGCACGACGTCGATCGCCGTGGTAATCGAGAAGAACCCGTTCCCGCTCGCCGCGCGGTTCGACTTCAAGGAAGGCGCCCTGCCCTACGTGAAGCTGAACGCGAAGATGGGCGAGACTTCCGACGTGCGCGTAGTGGCGAGCGCCGGCGGCAAGCATTACGCGGCGACGCAGGAAATCAAGGTAACCATTGGCGGGTGCGGAGGCTGAAATGGCGGGACCGATGAAAATGCGGGCAACGCTCGCCGGCGGCAACACCGACGTGCGCGTGCTGATGACCCACCCGATGGAGACGGCGCAGCAGACCAAGGGCGCGCCGTACTTCATCCAGAACGTCACGGTGAAGCTGAACGGCAAGCCGGTGATCGAGGCCGAGATCAGCCAGGCGATCTCGCGCAACCCGGTGTTCTCGTTCCGCCTGAAGGGCGGCGCGAAGGGCGACAAGATCGAAGTAAGCTGGCTCGACAACAAGGGCGAGACCAACAAGACCGAAACCGCGGTCGCCTGACCGCGCTCGCCCGGGATAGGAGGAGGATGATGCGCGCAGCAGTCCTGTGCAGTGCCGTGCTCGCTTTGGGTGTGGGCGCGGGAGCAGCAACGCCCGCACTTGCCCAATCGCAGTTCGACAAATACCAGAAGATGACCGCCGAAGGCAGCCCGGTGGAGCTGTTCGAGCTGGTCGGCGAGGACCTGTGGAGGAAACCGCAGGGACCCAGCAACGTCTCCCTCGAGAAGTGCGACCTCGGCAAGGGCCCGGGCGTGCTGAAGGGCGTCTATGCATCGCTGCCGCGGTACTTCAAGGACGTCGACCGCGTCATGGACCTGGAAACGCGCCTGCTCCACTGCATGATGACGCTGCAGGGGCGCAGCCGCGAGGAGGCTACCAAGCGCGTCTTCGGCAATGCCGACAAGCCCTCGGAGATGGAGTACCTGTCGGCGTACGTCGCGGCGCAATCGCGCGGCATGAAGCTCGCGCCCGGCAGCTCGCATCCCAAGGAGAAGGAAAGCTACGAGCTCGGCAAGGCGCTGTTCTTCCACCGCGCCGGCGCCTGGGATTTCTCGTGCGCCTCGTGCCACGGCGAAGAAGACAAGCGCATCCGCATGTCGGAGCTGCCGGTGCTCAGCCAGCCGAAGGCCGCGCGCCCGATCATGGCCACCTGGCCCGCCTACCGCGTATCGAACAGCCAGTTCAAGACCATGCAATGGCGCATCAACGACTGTTACCGCCAGATGCGCATGCCCGAGCCGGTGTTCGGCTCCGAGGCCACCGTGGCCATGAATATGTTCCTCACCACCACCGCCAAGGGCGAGACCTACCGCGGCCCGGGGACCAAGCGATGAGCCGCCTTTTCATATTTTTTTCCCTCCTGGGGTTCTCGTTGACCGTTTCCGCGGAACCCAGCGCGCACGAAGTAACCGAGGTGCTGCAGCGCGATTTCAAGGCGCGCGGCCAGGCGACCATGGACCGCGTGGTGCAGGATGGCCTGCAGCGCATCTGCACCGAGACGCACGACAAGCCGCCCGCCGACCTGGCGAAGCGGCTCGAGGCCGACCAGATGAAGACCATCGTCTATCCCTCGGGCAGCCTGATGGGCGACTGGAAGCGCGGCGAGAAGATGGCGCAGAGCGGGCGCGGTGCGATGTGGAGCGACAAGGCCGGCGTGGCGGCCGGCGGCAGCTGCTACAACTGCCACCAGATCTCGCCGCAGGAAACCTCGCACGGCACCATCGGGCCGAGCCTGCTCGCCTTCGGCAAGAAGCGCGGCAACGGCATCGAGATGCAGCGCTACGTCTTCGGCAAGATCTACAACTCCAAGGCGTACAACGCCTGCTCGCAGATGCCGCGGCTCGGCTACTCCGGCACGCTGACCGAGGAGCAGATCAAGGACTTCACCGCGCTGCTGCTCGATCCGGAGTCGCCGGTCAACAAGTAACGCGTTGCAGCGCCGGGAATTCCTCCGCCTGCTTGCCCTCGCCGCCGCGGCGGGCGGCACGCTGCGCCCCGGCCTGTCCGAAGCGCAGGCTGCATCCGAGCTCTACGACCTGCCGGCCTTCGGCAATGTCTCACTGCTGCACCTCACCGACGTGCACGCCCAGCTTCTTCCGGTGCACTTCCGCGAGCCGAGCGTCAACCTGGGCGACGGCAAACCTCCGCACGTCGTAGGTTCGGAATTCCTCAAGAAGTACGGCATTCCCGGCGGCAGCGCGCGGGCGCACGCGTTCACTCACGTTGATTTCGAGAACCTGGCGCGCCGCTACGGCAAGCTAGGCGGATATGCGCACCTCGCCACGCTGGTGAAGCGCCTGCGCGCCTCGCGGCCGCAGGCGCTGCTACTCGACGGCGGCGATTCCTGGCAGGGCTCGGCCACTGCGCTCTGGACCCGGGGCGCCGACATGATCGGCGCCCAGAAGAAGCTCGGCGTCGAGCTGATGACCGCGCACTGGGAGTTCACCTACGGCGCCGAGCGTATGAAGGCCGCCGAGAAGGAGCTCGCGCCCATCGAGTTCCTGGCGCAGAACGTGAAGACCCTCGACTTCGAGGACCCGGTGTTCAAGCCTTACAGCCTGCGCAGCGTCAACGGCGTGGCGCTCGCCGTGATCGGCCAGGCGTTCCCCTACACGCCGATCGCCAATCCGCGCTACCTGGTGCCGGACTGGACCTTCGGCATCCAGGAGACGCGCCTGCAGGCCCTGGTCGACGAAGTGCGCGCCAAAGGCGCGCAGGCGGTGGTGCTGCTGTCGCATAACGGCATGGACGTCGACCTCAAGCTCGCCTCGCGCGTGCGCGGCATCGACGCGATCCTCGGCGGGCACACGCACGACGGCGTCCCTGCGCCTGTGCTCGTCGGCAAGACCCTCGTCACCAACGCCGGCTCCCACGGCAAGTTCCTCGCGGTACTCGACCTGCAGGTCTCCGGGAGCGGCGTCACAGGCTACCGCTACCGCCTGCTCCCGGTTTTCTCGAATCTTCTCGAGGAAGACGGGGATATGGCGGCTTACATCGAAAAGGCGCGGACGCCATACCGGGAAAAGCTGCAACAACGGCTCGCCGTCACCGAAGGCCTGCTCTACCGCCGCGGCAACTTCAACGGCACGTGGGACCAGCTCATCCTCGACGCGATGCTCGCGGTGAAGGACGCCGAGATCGGTTTCTCGCCCGGGTTTCGCTGGGGCACGAGCCTGCTCCCCGGCGACGCGATCACGCGCGAGCACGTGATGGACCAGACCGCGATCACCTACCCGTACGCGACGCTCAACGAGCTGACCGGCGAGCAGATCAAGACCATCCTGGAAGACGTGGCCGACAACCTGTTCAATCCCGATCCGTACCTGCAGCAGGGCGGCGACATGGTGCGCGTCGGTGCGATGACGTACACCATCGCGCCGCGGGAAAAGATCGGCTCGCGCATCTCCGAAATGCGCCTTAAGGGAAAACCGCTCGAGGCGGCAAAGCGCTACAAAGTCGCCGGCTGGGCCCCGGTCGCCGAAGGCGCCCAGGGCCAGCCCATCTGGGAAGTGGTAGAGCAGTACCTGCGCAGCCGGAAGACCATTCCGGCGCTCAAGCCGAACATCCCGAACCTTGCCGGCGTGGGGCGCAACCCGGGCCTCGCCTAGGGATATCTGGAAAAGCGGCGTTTCGTCGTCCCCGCGAACGCGGGGACCCAGTCTTGTTTTCGAAGAATCGGTTTCCGCATTCGCGGGAACGACGGTTGCCCGCTTTTTCAGAGTTTCCCTCTAGGCGTTCTGCGCGTGCGCGGCTAGCGCCTTCAGGTCGAGCACCGTAACCCGCTCGCGCTCCAGGCGCACCCAGCCGCGGTCCTCGAAGCTGCGCAGCAGCCGGCTGACGATTTCGCGCACGCTGCCCAGCTCGTCGGCCAGGCTCTGGTGAGTGGCGTGCAGCACGGGGCCGCGGCGGATCAGGAGCTGCGCGAGGCGCGCGTCCAGCCGCTGGAAGGCCACCGCCTCCACCAGCTCCATCACCTCGGACAGGCGCTCGCCGTACATGCCGAACACGAAGCGGCGGAACGGCTCGGACTCGACCATCAGCTTCTGGAACAGCGCGGGCGGAATGCGCAGCAGCACCACGTCGGTCTCGGCTACGCCGCTCGCCGAGTAGGCGGAGTTGCCGAGCAGGCAGCCGCCGGAGAGGATGCAGCCTTCGCCGGGCGCGACGCGGTAGAGCAGGATGCCGCGACCGCTCGGCGCCGCCCGGGTCACCCTGATGTCGCCCTCGAGGACGAGCGGAAAGCCGGCGCACGGCTGGCGCTCGTCGAACAGCACCGTGCCGGCCGGCACGCGGATCTCCTGGGATGCGGCGAGAAGCTCCTCGAGCAGCGCGGCGGGCAGATCGGCGAACAGCGGGAAGCGCGCGAGCAGGCGCCGGCGCAGCTCGGCGTTCACGGCACGAGCTTCGCCATCGCCGCGAGGTGCTGCTCACGCGCCCTGGCCTGGCCCTCCACCATGCCGATAAGCGTGGTGCGCACGGGACTTACGCCCACGAACTCGAGGATGTTGCGCTTCAGGCTCTTCACGCTGTGCGAGCGGTAGTAGATGCGGTAGAAGAATGCCGGCATGCCCATCGTGACGACGATGCGCGCGCTGCGGCCTTTCAGCAGCTTCGCCGGCATCCGCCCGGGCTTCGCCTCGCCGAGCGCGAAGCCCGGCCGCAGCGCCTGCTCGAAAAATCCCTTCAGCACCGCCGGCATGTCGCCGAGCCATAGAGGAAAGACGATCAGGAGATGATTTGACCAGGCGACGGTCTCCTGCGCGGCCTGAATTGACCTTACGGGATCACCTTTCTGCCATTCGACCGCGGTGCGCAGGAGCGGGAAATCGAGCTTAGCCACTTCGATCGTCTTCACCTCGTGTCCCGCCGCCTTTGCCGCATCGGCATAGGCAGCCGCCAGTGCGTGGCCGAAGCGGCCGCCCGCCGGATCGGGATGGCCCTGGATGATGGCGATGTTCACAGCGGGGAGGTTTGTCCGGGGTGGGGGACGGCCGCATTCCATCCCAAGTTCGTCTCCACCATCTCGCGCAGCGCGTGCGCCGACAGCGGCTCGCCGTGCACCACCCAGGTCTGCGCCGGCGGCCGGCGGAAGCCGCCCAGCCAGCCGAGCAGCGCCGCCTGGTCGGCGTGCGCCGAAAGGCCGCCGATGGTGAAAACCCGCGCCTTCACCGGATATTCCTCGCCGAACAGGCGCACGCTCGCGGCGCCGTCGACGATGCGCCGGCCGAGCGTGCCCGCGGCCTGGACGCGTCGGCGCCCGCGCCCTGGAACATGCCGCAGTCGACCAGGAACCGGATCTCGCCGGTGTCGACCTCGAAGCAGGAGCCGGTGACTTCAGCGGCGGCGCCGTGGAATGTCAGGCGCAAGGCCGAAGCGGTAGTGCGATTCGTTGAGGTAGGTGACGACGTCCTCGAGCTCATCCAAAGTGAAGTTGTGCTTGGTCTGCGAGGCCCAGCGTGCCACGGTGTCGCGCAGGTCGGCGAGGTCCTTCACATCGGACTTGATGCGCTGGTGCACACGCTCGTAGTGGCAGGTGCCGCAGTGCGTCTCGTACAGCAGGCGGCCGCGAGCGGTGTCCTGCGCCGCCGCCACCAGAGGCATGAGGAGCAATATCAGGCTAGCAAACCGCATCCGGATCCTCGCGCTTGGGGCAGCCCAAAGGCCGTTCGACCGGCTGCAGGGGACAGCGGTTCACTTCGTCGGCGCGCCGCTGCAGAAAGCAGGTGAAGGCGCTCGACCCGGCCGCCACCGCCCAGAAGAAAAAAAAGCCCACCGAGTACGCCGCGTTGCGGCCGGCGAAGCCGAGCTCCTGCGGATCGACCGCGGTGAACGCCAGGATGGTGGCCACGCCGCCGGCCACGAACGAGGGCCACAGGATCCAGATCGCTTTTTTCATTTCGGCTCCTTGAACGCCGAATGCACCGTGCGCCACGTGGCTTGCGGATCTTCGACGATGATATTCCAGCGGCCCGGGGCAAGCGGCTCCAGGCTCGCCTGGTACACGCCGTTCGCTGCCTGGGCAAGCCGCACGCGCTGGTCGTGATCGGCGCGCGTGGCATGGGCGAGGTGGACGAACAACGCCTCGGGGCTCGCGCCCCTGAGAACCACGCGGAGCGATTCGCCTTCTATCGCGACTGCAACCGCGATGCCGAGGCGCTGCGCTGCGTCCTCCCGTGCGAGCACCTTGTTGATCGCGAGCCCCTGCTTGTAATAGTCCGCGGCCACCAGGCCATCGGCCGATGCAAAGGCGATCCAGGTAGTGACGGCGCCGGCCGCCAGCACCGCAGCCGGGCCGGCGATGAGCAGCCAGGGCCAGAGCTGACGGTACCAGGGGCGGTTCATCGCGGGCGTCATTGCGGCCTCAGGAAGCTGCGGATGTCGGACAGGATGTCGCGGTGGTGCCCAACCCAGACGTGGCCGCCGCAGGCGTAGCCGACGAAGCGCGCATTGGGCATGTGCCCGGCCGTGTAGCGGGCGCTGTCGAACGTTCCGTACAAGTCATCCGCCAGGCTGACAACCAGCGTGCGTACGCGGATCTTCTCGAGCTCATAGCGCGGCAGCGAGAGGGCGATGCGCGAGTCGTTCAGCATGCCCTGCTGGCGCTCGCTCACCGGCAGGATGTTGTCGAGCAGGCGCTCGATGCGCCGCTGCTCGGGCGCCTCGGCGCGCCGCGCCAGCGCGGGCGGCGTGGCGAGCACGGTCTTCACTAGCAGCGGCCGCGCCGCCTTCGTGAGCAGCCAGAAGAGGAAGTCGGACTTCAGGCCGCGCTCGAAGACGAAGCGCGCTACCGGCGTCGGCGGGCGGACGTTGCGCGGGGCATAGGCGAGCGCCACGAGCAGCACCAGCGCGCTGCAGCGCGCCGGGTGCCGCAGCGCGAACTGCATCGACGAGGGTCCGCCAGCCGATATGCCGATGATCGCCGCCTCGCGCACGCCCAGCGCATCGAGCAGCGCGGCATGGGCGTCGGCCTGCGCCGCGGGCGAAGCGTCCGCGGGAAGCGGCGTGCGCAGATAGCCGAAGCGCGACATCGCGATCACGCGTAAGCCATCGGAGGCCAGCTCGGCGGCCATCTCCAGCGCCTGGTCGAAGCCGCCGCCCGCGCCGTGCACCAGCAGGACCGCCGGGCCCTCGCCCACGCTGCAGTACTCCACCGGCCCGCAGGCGGTCTGCACCATCCTGCTGCCGCTCGAACTGCGCTCGCGGGCGCGCCGCAAATCTTCCCGGTAGGAAAGCCTCATCGCACGATGAACACCGATTCTTCGCGCACCGCCACGCCTTGCGCATCGATCGCGCGCACCTCGAACTCGATCGCATGAGTTCCGCGCGCAACCGCATCGCGCTCGACGCGCACCCTCACAGGCACCATGCGGCTCGTGGCCGGGCCGACTGCGATGCGCTCCGGACCGGCGATCTCGATGTCCTTCAGGCCATGCACGCGTATCTGGTAGAGCCGCTCCTGCTCGGTGGTGTTCATGATCTGCAGGCGGTAGACGTTCTCCACCTCGTCGCCCACCTCGCGCGCGATGGCCGCGCGGTCGCGGATCACGTCGACCTTGAGCGGCACGCGCAGGTACAGCGACGCCGCCGCCGCAATGCTGATGGCGAGCAGGATGAAGCTATAAACCAGCACGCGAGGCCGCAGGAGCCGGGTCGGCCTGCCCTGCATCGCGTGGGTGGTGGAATAGCGGATAAGCTTCTGCGGCCTGCCCAGCTTCTGCATCACCTGGTCGCAGCCGTCGATGCACGCGGCGCAGCCTATGCACTCGTACTGCAGGCCCTTGCGGATGTCGATGCCGGTCGGGCACACCTGCACGCAGATGCCGCAGTCGACGCAGTCTCCAAGAGGAGGCGCGGAGGGATCCTTCGACTTGGCTCCCCGCGGCTCGCCCCTCTCTGCGTCGTAGGTGATGACGAGGGTGTCCTTGTCGAACATGGCACTCTGGAAGCGCGCGTAGGGACACATGTACTTGCACACCTGCTCGCGCATCCAGCCGGCGTTGCCGTAGGTGGCGAAGCCGTAGAACAGCACCCAAAAGGCTTCCCACTGCCCGGGCTGGAGCGCTAGCAGCTCGCGGATCGGCGTGAAATAGCCGACGAAGGTGAAGCCGGTCCACAGCGACAGGGCGATCCAGACCGCGTGCTTCGCTCCCTTCAGGAGGAACTTCCTCTGCGAAAGACCCTGTTTGTCCAGCCTGATCCTGGCGTTGCGATCGCCCTCGATCAGGCGCTCGATCCACAGGAAGATCTCGGTGTACACGGTTTGCGGGCAGGCGTAGCCGCACCACAGGCGGCCCGCCACCGCGGTGAACAGGAATAGCGACAGCGCGCTGATGATCAGCAGCACCGCGAGGTAGATGATGTCCTGCGGCCAGAACACCAGGCCGAAGATGTAGAACTTGCGATGCGCGATATCGAACAGGATCGCCTGACGATCGTTCCAGGTCAGCCAGGCGCCGCCGTAGAACGCGAGCTGGGTGGCCCATACCAGCGCCCAGCGCCAGGCGGCGAACCAGCCGCGCACCGCGCGCGGGTAGACTTTCCTGCTGACCTCGTAGAGCGAAAGCTCCGGGAGGTTGAGGTCGTTCTTCATGGCCCCGGCCGCCGCGACAGCGACAGCACGTAGGCGGTGAGCAGGTGGATCTTCGCCTCGTCGAGCAAGTCCCTGTGCGCGGGCATCTGGTTGTTGCGCCCGCGCATGACCGTCTCGATGATCGATGTCTCGGCGCCGCCGTGCAGCCAGGTCCTGTCGGTGAGGTTCGGCGCGCCGAGCACCGGGTTGCCCTTTCCTTCGGCGCCATGGCAGGCGGCGCAGGTCGACTTGAACAGCGGCTCGCCGCGCGCGCGGCGCAGCGAATCGTGCGTGCGGCCGGAAAGCGAGAGCACGTAGTGCGCCACGTCCTTTACGCCCTGCTCGCCCAGCGCTGCCCCGAAGGGCGGCATGGTGCCGGTCCGCCCTTCGGCTATGGTCTGCCGGATGGTCTTCGGCTCGCTGCCCCACAGCCAGTCGGCGTCGGTGAGGTTCGGAAAGCCGCGCGAGCCGCCGCCGTCCGACGCGTGGCACTGCGCGCAATTGTTGAGGAACAGCTTCTCGCCCACGGCGAGCGCCGCCGGGGTCTTGGAGAGCTCCACCACGTCCATGCCGGCGAACTTCTCGTAGAGCGGCCCATAGCGCTTCGCGGCGAGCGCCTGCTCGCGCTCGAGCTGACCGATCTGCGACCAGCCCAGCGTTCCCTGCCAGCTGCCAAGGCCGGGATAAAGAACCAGGTAGATGAGCGAAAAGACGACGGTGATGTAGAACAGCCAGCTCCACCAGCGCGGCAGCGGGTTGTTCCATTCGGCCAGGTCTTCGTCCCAGGTATGCCCGGTGGTCTTCACCGCGCCGGGGCCCCTGCGGATGGTCTGCGACCGGAGAAACACGGCGCAGGCGACGATCGACACCACCGCCAGCACCGCGATGTACACGTCCCAGAAGCCGCTGGTGAACAGGCTCATCGGTCAACCCCCGTTGACCCCCTGACAAGGGGGTCGTGAGCCGCAGGCGAGCGGGGGGTTGGTTTGCGTGAAAAGCAACCCCCCTGCTCACAAAAGCCGTTCGCTACCCCCCTTGTCAGGGGGGCGAAAACCAGTCGGCTCATGCGTCGTCTCCGAGTTGGCCTTTGTTCTCCCAGCGCGCCCGGCGCGAGGGCGCGTACGCCCACCACACGATGCCGAGGTATGCGACCACGGCGGAAACGGTCACTGCCTCCCTGATCAGGTTGATG
>Ga0247829_10000768_pt1 | contig 13341 bp, 29 predicted proteins | sample 12C_Control_Day4_FD_207765 | JGI IMG/M metagenome (GOLD analysis project Ga0247829, IMG submission 207765) | Soil microbial communities from agricultural site in Penn Yan, New York, United States - 12C_Control_Day4 | ecosystem: Environmental > Terrestrial > Soil > Agricultural land | place... | reverse complement strand
TTGTCCGCCCCGTCCGTCCGCCACGCCACCCGGTACTCGCCCTCCCCCACCCGCCGGACGTAGTACGACCGCGGCGATGTGACGTAGCGCCACCGGGTTTCGCTCAGGCGGGTCAGTGTGCCCTTCACGGCGAGTCCTCCGGGAAGAGGGACGGTTGCAGCGCCGCGAGCAGACTGCCCTCGCCCAACCCCATCGCTTCCGCGACCCGGCGGCGGCAGATTGCGGCGTACTTCGGTTCCTTCTCGATGAGGATGGCTTTCCGACCCTCCGCGATCGCCGCCACGCCCGTCGTCCCGCTGCCCGCGAAGGGGTCAATAATGGTGTCGCCGGGGCGGGTCAGTTTTCGCACCAAGTACCGCATGAGTCGCGAACACTTGGCGGCGGGGTGGTGCCGCGACAGGGAGGGCGAAATTGGGAACTCCAACACCGCCTCGTCACGGTCGCCGTAAACCTCGGGGAACAACCGACCGACCTGAATCAGTTCCCAGGATTGCTTCCAGCACGTCGCGCGGTCGCCGCCGATGCCGACCGCGCCGCCCTTGTTCCAAACAAGGGCTTGCCTCCAGTCGCCTCGCCACGGCTTCAGTGGGGACGCAAAAGCAAGAACCGGCCACTGACGCGAATGACACTGGTCGATAACCTTTTGTCCGATTGCCGTTGACTCGTCACCGGCAATTGTTGTCATCCCACGGAACCAGGTTCCGTGGGATGACAACGCAATTCCGTAGGGCGGGTCGGTGACGACCGCGTCCACGCGCCCGTCCGGCATCGCCCGCAGCACGTCGAGGCAGTCCCCCTCGACCACCACCACCGGGTTCTCGTCCGTCGGCATCTCCACGGTCATCGCCCCACCCCCGGCTCCGCGGGCACCTTGCCGCTCTCCAGGCACCACGCGCACAGCGGCACCAGCCGCAGCCACGCACTCCGCCTGCCCGCGACCGCCTCCGGCGTCTGGCCGCCCCCGTACAGCGACACCGCGGCTTGCACGTTCGCCGGGTCCGGTGCCAGGAGTTCCCGCTGGCAGCACCCGCACGCGCAGAACCGCAGGTCGAACAGCGACACGTCAGCCATTTTCGGTGCCCTCCCTGCGGGCCGGGGCCACCATCGTGAACCGCCCGTCGGTGAACTCCGTCAGCGGCCTCACCCAGACCATCGCGAGTCTCCGGTCGGACGAGAGGCCCCGCGGGAACTCCTCGCGGTACACGACCACCGGGACGAGGTCGTGTTCGCGGACGGCGTTCACGAGGACGCGGTAGACGCCCCCCTTGCGGTGCCGCCACACGCCGCCGGGGTCCGGCCCGCGCGCCGCGATGAGCTCGACCGCCGCCGCCACCCCGTCGCTCCTGCCCGCTTCGTTCAAGTCGTCCATCTCAACCCTCCCCCAGAACGGCGGCGGCGCGGCGAAGGTCGCCGTTGGTCAGCCTCGTGCCGCCGACGTTCATGTCGTCCAGCCCACTCGCTTCGGACAGGTTCGTAATCCACGACCGCCGCCGCGCCTCAGCCGCGAACAGCCGCAGCGCCGCCTCCAACTCCGCGACCCGCGCCCGCAGTAGCACCGACTCGTCTTCGGACTCACACATCACGCACCCCCTGCGTCGTCGTGGTCCGCCCCGGAAGAGGAAGACAGAGCCGCCATCGCCTCCGTGAACACCGTCTTCGGGGCGTAGCGGATGAACCGCCCGCAGCCCGCGCACTCCATCCGGATGTGCGTGTTCCCGGTCACATACGTCTGCCGCTCGAACCGCAGCGCGGTCGGGACGGGACAGATCCCGCAGTGCCACCTGTTCATCTTCAACCACCCCCTGCGATGCCAGAACCTAAGCGGAGAGTGCGTACCGACCCCTCGCGGAGTCGGTATCGGATGCCGTCGCCTGAAGGGAGCCGGCGTCCGCCCGGTGCGTAGTTGGTTTCGCGGTCCACCGGGTTTACCCCTTCGCCGCGCCGCAGCCGACCGCGGCCGTTATGACCGTGGTTGACCTCCGGGGTGTTCGTCGTACACCTGCCCCGGTCTGCGGACTGCTGACACTCGCGTTCGTCAGCCCAACGCCCCCGACGCCCGCAAGCGCCGCTCGGAGGAACACGGTCGCCCAACGGGGGGCTATGTCGTTCGTCAGCGTGCCAGGCTCGCCAACTGCCGCCGGTAGAACTCCGGCTCGCGGACGCCGTCGTAGGCGTCCCGCAGAACCTCGCGGGCGCGGTGGATGGCGGCGCGGCGGTCGGCGTGCCACCGCACCACCTCGCACGCCCAGTCGCACCACGCGCCGGTCGGGTCCGCGTCGTACAGGTCCGCCAGCCACAGCGCCGGCGACCGCGGGTCCAGTTCCCGCTCCTGCCGCCGGCAGACGAGCGTCTGCCACACGCTCACGAGGTCCGGCACGCCGCCCGACTCGACCAGCGACCACGCGGCGTCGAACACGAGCCGGTGCGCGTGGATGTAGAAGTCGGCGGCGGTCACGCGGCACCGGACGCACGCCTCGGACGCCGGCACCGGCTCGCGCATGAGCGCGGCGAGCAGGCGGCGCTCCCACTTCGTGTCGTGCGGGGGCGATTCCATCAGACCGCCCCCCGGAACTTGCCGATGAGCGTCTCCGCCAGTTCCCGCGCCTCGTCGTCCGTCAGGCAGTGCCCGACGTACAGCACCGCGTTCACGAGGGCGTCGCCGCCGCGGGGGAGTTCCTCCTCGAGCGCCGCCGCCGCCGCGAGCCGCTCGACGCGGGACGGCTGCCCGCGGGTCGCGCCCTCGATTTCGTTCGCGACGCGGTTCGCCTGCTGCGTGGCGAGCCGGGCGTCCCGCCGCCGGGCGGACAGGACGGTGGTGATGCGGTCGTCGCTCCAGGTCGCAATCGTGGAGTCGCGGAACCCGAACCGCACCAGTTCCTGGAGTTGGTCCACGCGGGTCATTCCCACACCTCCGAGTCGAGCATGTCCTGGTCGCTCGCGGCGAGCGCGTCGAGGAAGGACTTGCGGATGGACTTGACCGTCAGCGGCTTCTTCGCCAGCCCCGCCTTCTTCACCACGTCGCGGAGCGAGTGGAAGCCGACGAACTTCGCACGCCCCGCGACGTGCTCGTCGCCCTCGACGCGGTCGGACGTGAACAGCACGAACCGGACCTTCATGGGCAGGTTGGCGAGGTCCGCGAGCGCGCGGAGCAGAATCTTGCCCTGTTCGGTCTTGAACGCTTTGGAGAAGTCGGCGGACAGGGAACTGAGTTTGTGCAGGAGTTTGGCGAACGGGTGGTTCGGGTCCACCTTGTTACCCGGCGTCATCCAGGACGGGATTGGACGCTTCCCGGCGTCGATGCTCGGCTCGGGCAGTTCGTCCGTCATCGGAGGCGGTGCTTCTTCCTCGCCCGGCTCGTCCGGCTCGTCGGGCAGGTTGTCCGTCTCGGCGAGCAGGTCGTGCGCCGCCTCCTTCGGGTCTTCCGCCTTCGCGACTTCCTCGCGGACGGGCTGCGGGTACTCCGTCAGGCGGGCCGCGGTGTGGACCGCGAGGTCGCCGTCCTTGACCCGCTCGAACAGTTCCGGGGCCTCGTTCTTCACCTTCACGGCGGCGGTCACGGACCGCGTCGAGACGTTGAGTTGCTTGGCGGCGTCGGACTGGCTGGTTGAACTCGGCAAATTTGCCGAGTTGTTCCCGCCCTCCTTCATGTTCGCGAGTTCCGCGGCGACCGCCGCCCGCTGGCTGGTCGTGAGGTGCCGCCGCTTGAGGTTGGCGGAGATGACGCCCGCGAGGATTTTCTCTTCCGGGGTGTCCGCGGGGAGGTCCGCGTACTCGACCCGCACGCCCGCGACCAGACACGCCAGTTCGCGGTTCCGCCCGTCCACCACCCGGCCCTTGTGCCGGACGACCTTCTGCTTCTGCCCGTTGGCTTTGATGTCGTCCGCGAGTTGCTGCAACTCGTCCTCGTCCAGCCACGGGAACAGGTCCGCGGCCGGGTGCGCCGCCGACACGGTGTAGTCGCTGCCCCGGTGCCGCCTCGTCCTGCCCGCCATGCCGAATCTCCGTTGTGACCGCCCCGACAACCCCGATTGTACCCAATGTGGCTTCCACATTCAATCCACATGGAGTAGAATTATCCTGTCCACACGTCGAATCTGTATGGAGTACAATCCACATGACCCGGAATCAGATTGAGGCTATGGCAGATGTCCCCCACAATGCTCAGCATGAGCAAAAAGAAACCGAGTGCCGACCGCCACAAACCCCGCCGGATGGTGGGAGTGCCGGAGAGGATTTGTGTCGCACTGGAAGAGATGGGGCGGGAGCGGGAAGCGTCGTTGGCCGAGATGGTCAAGAACGCCTGCCTGCACTTCTTGGAGAGCCAGAATCGGTGGCCGCCGCCCCCAGGCAGAAAACCAGCGAAATCGGGCGAGTGAAGAAAGCGGTTCGGGACCGCGACGGTCAGAAATGCACGCAGTGCGGTATGACGGCCGCGCAGCACAAGGCGAAGTCCGGCCGCACGCTCGAAGTCCACCGCGTCGTCCCCGGCAGTCTGTACACCCTCGAAGGCTGCGTGACGCTGTGCAAGGCGTGCCACGGCCCGCAGCCTCGCAGGAAGAGGGGAGAACCGGACCTCGCCAACGGGCCGGCTCTGTTCCTGAGACTCAGCAAGGATCACGTCGCGGTTTTGCACAAGTTCATCCAAGCTCAGGTGGTTCCGGTCACGCGGCAAGCCGTGCTTTTAACCGCGCTTCGCGAGTTCTTGGCGAAGCGCGGACACTGGCCGCTCCGGTCCTAGAACGGGAAGTTGTCACCGCCCGCCGGCGCGGGCGTCTGGTCCCCGTGCAGCTTCCGCCACGCGCTGCCCACCAGCGGCGTGTCCTTCGTCCCGCTCGGGCGGACGCGGATGCCGTCCAGATTCACGCCCTGGTCGAACAGGTCGGTCAGCGTGTCCATGACCTGTTCGGTCGTCTGCTTCGTCACCACGTTCTGACCGTCCGAGTAGTCCCACAGCACCACGCCCGCCGGTGCCGGTGCCGCAACCGGGCGGGCCGGCTGCGGTGCGGCCGCGAACTGGGACGGGGCGCGGAGCCGCAGCCCGCCCACCATCCGCCCCTGCATCATCACGTTCGGGTCCACGAAGACCTCGATGGGCTTCCCCACCCAGGCGGACGTGTCGCTGCCGTAGACCGCCGCCACGGACTGCGCGTTGAGCTTGTTCAGGACGAGGGGCTTGCGGAACGCGGACAGGACCAGAATCGGCTTCATCACCTTCACGCCGTTGTCGTTCATCTCGACCTGCGTGACTTGCTGCATGGTCGCCACGGTCGGCGTCGGCACGTCCTCTTTCGCCAGGTACTTGCTCGGGAACAAGTCGTTCAGGGTCATGGTTTCTCCAGCCAATCGGGTGAATCGGGTTCAGGGTTGGTCCGGCATCGTGATGCCGAGTTCGGTCGCCGCCCACGCGCGGACGGCTTCCAGGTACAGCGTGAATTCCTCCGTCGTCAGGTCCGTCGTCGTCTTCCGAACCTCCACCTCCTTTGAACCGAGTGTGATGAACTTCCGGGGCAAGAGCCGGTCGCGCAGCACGACGTGGATGTCCTCCGTGCTGTTCCCCGTGCTCTCCGCAATCGCGGTCAGGACCACGCCCCAGTAGAAGCGGTTCTGCCGCTGGCTCCGCGAGGTCGTCGGGCGGGCGAACTTCACCTCGACCGCCTTGCCCTCGCGCGTCCGCAGGAACGTGCCGATGGTCGCCTGCTGCCCCGGCGACGGCTTCAGCCGCCCGCCCTCGACGGGAATCGTCAGCGTCAGGCTGTTCAAGGTCGCGGTCACGACCCGCTCCGTTCCGCGTGGTAGTCGGCGGCGGCCTGGACGCGCAACTCGCACGCGGGACGCCCGCACGTCGGGCTGCCCTCGTACTCGTCGCGGGCGACGCCGCCGCACACGACGCACGTCTCTCTCTCCCACTCCTCGTGGCACTCGCGGCACCGCTCCACCCCGCCCGCGACCACCACCGGCACGCCCACGCCGTAGCACCCGCGCGACCACCGGCAACACCAGCCAGCCGGCTTCTCCTCCACGTCGTCGTCCATGTCACTCCCCGAACAGAGGAAGCCCCGCGTCCGCCCGCCGCCCGTACTCCGCGAGGCGGGCGTCTAGGTCCGGGTGGTCCGTCTTGCACTCGCCCCGCCGCAGCCCGCGCATGTTGTCGAACACCGCGGAACACTCCGGGCACGCGGCGTACATGCCGCCGCCGCGCCGGACGTAGGTCCGGTGACACACGTTGCACTTCTTCACCGGGTCGAAGGCGGTCACAGTCTCGACCTCCAAGCCAGGCACTTGCCGTCGGCCCCGTACAGGTAGCACCCGCCGTACTCCGGCAGACGCTTCACCACCGCCCCCGGCACGACCTCGCCGCCAGGGTAGAAGGTGCCGCCGCCCCACGGGCCGCCGAAAATGGGGAGCCACGCGAACCCGTTCACTGCTTCGCCCCCCAACGCTCGCCCTCGGGCAGCAACTCCTCGCGGGCGATTTCCACCTCCCGCGGCGCGTCGAACGCCAGCCGCAAGTACCCGCCCGACACGCTACCCCCGCACACCACCACCCACACGTCCGCGTCACCCACGCGGATGCGAACCCGTTCGCCGGTCTTTCGCGTTAGAGAGAGCATCGTCAGATTCCTCCTTGACTGTCTTGAACGGCCAGGCGACGCACCCGGCCACGACACACAACGACGCCACCACGACCGCGCACAGCCACATCCGCGCGTCGGTCCGCACCAGCCACATCACGAGGTCAGTCACGCCGCCTCCCGGAGAGGAACCCACCGGTTCGGGGTGCGGTCCACGATGTCCTGCAACGCCACCCCGTACTCGAGCGCCTTCGCGATGACGTTCGCCCGCATCATCCGCATCACGATTCCGCTCATGCTCGCCATGTTGACCACGACGAGCTGGTCGCCCTCCTTGCGGAGCGCCGCGAACCCCTGCACCTGATTCGTGTAGTCGTCCTCGACCACCCACAGCGACGCGCCGGGCGTCCGCAGGTGCTCGTAGAACTCCGCGTAGGTCCACACCAGTTCGGGGATCAGTTGCGTGCGCTCCTCGACCCGCATGACCGAGAGGAGGAGGTGGTTCTGGAACTTGCTGAACGTCAGCGTGACCTGCATCGGGCGAACCTCCGGAGGTGTGAAGTGACCGGCGGCGGGTCGCTCACGAAGTCCCCTACCGGGGACTCCCCCGCCGCCGACCGAGTGCAGCCAGACGGATTCGCACCGTCCCCCCGGAGAGACAGAAACCGGGGTACTACCGACGCGGACCCAAAGGCTCCGTAACCGCGTCGGCTGACTGCGAGCGTCCCGATTCCCACACCGTTCGGGACCACACGGCTGCGGAGACGCCCGACGCCCTGGAGGAAAACGGCGGGCATCCTGTGGTTCGAGTGCGGGGCCATTCACCCATCCCCGCCGGAAAGCCGCAGTGATGCTCGGGTCGTTAGCCCGACGGCTCTCGGTTCCGCCCCTTGTCGATGAGCGGGCAATCCACACGCGGCGGGCGGTGGTGAAGGCAGAGGATTGCCAGCGGCACCCCGCCCGCCGCACGTTCTCACCAGAACAGAGACACCAGCCAGTTGCCGACGACGCACCACACCACGGCCGCCGCGCCGCACAGCCACAACGGCGGCGCGTATTGGTCGTTCGCGTCGCACGCCGCGTTCAGCCGCGGGCGGGCGTCGCACCACACCCGGTTCAGGTCGCGTTCGCTCACCGCCGCACCTCCGCCGCGTCCAGCACGGCGACGATGTCACTCCGCGACAGCAGCATCTTCCCGCCGGGCTTCGTCGCCCGCACCCGGCCCGCCGCGACCCACTCCCACAGCACGCTCCGCGAGATTCCGTACTCCGCCGCCGCCGCCGCGACCGGCAGCGTCCCGCCCGCGAACGGGCTGGCCGGTGCCGGAGCGGGGTCCACGGGCACGAACTTCAGGGCGGGGCGGGGCACGGCGGGTTCCTCAGAGAGTGCAGGCTCGGCACATGCCGTCACGCTCCATCAACTTCAGCGACCGCTCCGGCCTGTCTCCCGCCTCGAACCGCAGCCGCAGTTCCCGCAACCCGGCGGGCCAAGTGTCGCGCGTCCGCGAGCGGTAGGTGTGACCCCACTTCGCCTCGTCCGCTTCCGCACTGGCGTAGATTTCGGGGTGGTAGAGCCAGAGGTTGTACCACTCGGCGAGCCGCTGGTACGGGCACCGGGCGCAGTCCGTCCGGGACGGGACCGACACGCCGCGGGCCGCGAGGTAGCCGCGGACCTCGTCGATGCCCCAGCCCCACCGCTGGAGCGGGAAGTCCTGTTTCACCGCCGCGTTCGCCGGGGCGTAGTCGCCGCCCGGCCGCGTCCCCTCGCGGTCCTCCTCGTCCGAGCGCAGCCCGACGTAGGCGACCGCGGGCGAAGCAGCCGCGACGAACGCCCCGAACGGCTTCAGTTTCAACAGCCGCGTACACCACCGGGCGAACACGTTCGGCAGCATCCGGTTGGCTTCGATCTGCGTCGCGAGCGTGCCGTTCGTGAGGCGGACGGTGGCCTGCCCGAGCAGACCCTCAAGCCGCGTCATGTGCGCGACCATCTCGGGCAACTCGTCCCCGGTCGGCGTGCAGACGAACGTGTAGGGGCGCGGCTCCCGCTCCGTCAGGGCGAGCGCCATCGCCGTGGAGTCCTTGCCGCCGGACAGGCCGACGACGTGCGCCACACCGTTCTCGTCGCGGGGGATGTTCACTTCGCGCCCTCCGGCCGCCGCGTCAGCCACACCGTTTCCTCCGGCGTGACGACCAGCGCCGACCACTGGCAAAGGTCGTCCATCAGTTGCTCGGCCACCTTCAACGCCCGCGCCTTGATGTCGGCCGGCGTCTTCGGGAACCGCGGGTAGTTCACCAGCCCGACCGCCACGCCCTCTTCCGCCCCGGCGGTGTAGACGAACGTGGTCGGCGTAACCGTGACGCACAGCCCGTCCTCAAAGCACTGACGCCGGAGCGACGCCCGCGCGGCTTGGATGTCGCCCGCCACGAACACCGTGACGGAAAAGGACGGCTCGGCGAAGGTCCGCGTCTCGCTCACGGCTTCAGCCCCCCGCGTCGATGTCGTTGACCATCACCGGGCCGTCCTCGGCATCGACCACGCCCAGTTCCGCCGCCTCCTCGCGGACGACCCGGACGTACTCCTTCCACAGCGCGGGAAGGGCGTACTGTTCCAGCACGTCCGCCTGCGTCAGCCCGCGACGCGCACCCACCCGCATGACCGCGGCGTGGAACCGCTCGTAGGTCTTCAGATTGAGCAGCGGGCGCTCCTCCTCGTCAGCCATTTCCTTAGCCCTCCCGACGTGTGCTAACCGGCTAACAAACTATCTACGTCATCGACTATGTGGTTGTCAATGCTACAAATCGCAAAATCTCGGAACTCGTGTCCGCGAATGGCTAAAGGGGGTAATCTGGAAACGCGAGCGCGGGCGTCCGCGCGGGGGACGTGCAATGAGTCAGGTGCTAACGATGGCCAAGCAACAGCCGCCCGAGAAGGGGAAGCCGAAGTTCACGACGTTCCGGCTCTACGCCGAGGACGGGGAAGACTTGTCGGAACTCGCGGACAAGCTCAACAAGAGCATCGCGGACGTGTACCGCGAGAAGTTCTCCAGGCTCATCCGCGAGGAACTGGCCGAGGTCACGCGGAAGCGACTTCGGGAACTGGAAGGTCGGAAGTAGCCCCGACCGGAACCTCGACCACTTCCACCGCCGACCCGTCGGCCCGGTAGTAGGTCAGTCTCGCCCACGCGACCGGCTCGTCGAGCGTCTCGGCGTGGGTGGTGATGGCGTCCGTGATGACGGGGGCGGACATGACTTCGCGCCTCATGCGGTGTGGAGAGGGGTAACGGCTCGGCAGCACTACTATACACAATTGCGCTATGGCTGGTAGCCGGTCAAGAAGGCTTGTCGGGAATCTCCCGACACGAACGATTAGGGTAACGGAAGGTAATTCGCGGTTAGACCGCTCGCAAGACCCCAGTCATGAAAAAGTGGCCGTTTTGAAAATGTTGTGAAGGTCAAAAGGTCAGGGAATGGCCAAATCGCACAAGTCCCGTGCCAAATCCAAGCGCCGCGTGAAGGGCAGCGGCACGATTTTCCCGCACCCGACGAAGGGCTGGGTCGGCAGAGTTATTGCCGGGCGCAAGGCGAACGGCAAGCCGCTGTACGCCGAGCGCAGTGCGAAGACGATTGCCGAGCTGCAAGTCAAGCTGGCCGCCGCGGGGCCGCCGACCGCGTCCACCACGGTGGCGGAGTGGTGCAAGCGCTGGCTAACCGAGACGGACGTGCGGCCCTCCACGAAGCACAACCAGCGGAACGCCGTCCGGAACCGCATCAATCCCGTCCTCGGGCACCTGCCCGTCGCGGCACTGACGCCGGGGCAGGTCGAGCGGGCCGTCACCACCTGGATCGCGGGCGGGCTGAAGGCCAGCACCGCGCGGAGCACGCTGGCGATTCTCCAGACGGCTTTGGAGCAGGCCCGCCGCGCCGGGCTGCGGCCCGACAACCCGGCGGAGCTGGCGCGCCGGCCGAAGACGCAGCCGAAGCCGATCGACCCGTTCACGCCCGCGGAGATGGGCACCATCTTCGCCCACTGTGCGAACTCGCCGCACCTCCACCCCGTCGCCGCCATCGCCGCGCTCGGCTGCCGGCCCGGCGAGGCGCTCGGGCTGGACGTGACGGACTACGACGCGAAGAAACGAACCGTCAAGATCGAGCGGACCATGCACACGCACGGGCGCAGGCTCGGGCCGGTGAAGAGCCGCCACTCGCGCCGAACGCTGGACGTTCCGGACGACGCGGTGGGGTTGTTCGAGGAGGCGGTCGGGGCCCGCGAGGAGGGGCCGCTGTTCCTGTCGGTCCACGGGCGGCGGGCGATCCTGCCGCCCGTGGGCAAAGCCTGGATCACGGCGTGCAAGCGATTGGGGTTGAGGTATCGCAACCTCCACCAGCTGCGGCACTCGTGGGCGAGTCTGGCGATTGCCGCGGGCGCGCCCGTCGCGGACGTGGCGCGCCACCTCGGGGACACGGTCGCGACGGTCGTGAAGGTGTACCTCCACGCGACGGGGAGCGACATGCGGGCGGTGGGGAATCTGGTGCTAGGCGGCAGCGGGAAGGGGAAGAGGCGGAAGCCCGGCTAGGCGGCGACCCAGTGCGACCGCGCCGCGAGACGTGGCGATGACGGCGTCGAGGCGGTTCTCGAATTCGACCCCGCCCTCCACGCCCGCCCAGAAGATTTCCGGGTGCAGCGTCCGGTTGTCGTCCGGGTCTCCGGAGTCGGACCCGATTCGCCAAGTGCCGTCTCCAAACTCCCACGGCTCGCGGTCGTTGAACCGCACGCTCCTGACCGGGTGTCTGCGGAACAGGTCGGCCGCGTTCGCGACGAGCCAGTCGTGCCCGCAGCAGACCTGTTCCACGAACCCGCGCGACACCCGGAACGACTCGCCGGGGCCGAGGTCGAACAGGCTTCGGACGCGGGCGATTGTGACGTTCCACTCGGGGGCGTGGACAGACCAACACGACCGACCCTTCCACCACGGGTCGAACCACTGCCGCGGGCGCAGGCGCGGGAGTGGCCACGACACGGTCTGCCCGTTGGAACGGGCGACCTGCTTCCGGATGAGTGCCGCCCGCGACGCCTCCCCGTTCTCCTCCAGCCAGTCCGCCAGCACGAGCCGCGGCGTGTCGTCCGCCGGGTCGGTGAGGACCGCCCGCAAGAGTGCGTCACGCTCGTTCACTTCGGCTCCCCCAGTTGCTTCCCCAGCCAAGCGAGGTCTCGCTCCAAAGCGGCGAGAATCTTGAGCAGCGTTAACACGCCCGGATTCGGGGTGTCGCCGCCCAGGATGGCGTTGACGCGGCTGCGGGGCAGCCCGGTGCGGCGGGCAATCTCATACGCGGAGACGCCCTGCCGCGTGCGCTCCGCGGCCAGGGCTTCGGATAGGGTCACGGGCGGGACTCCGGTAGGGGCGTTGCGTTAAGGCATTCAGGCCACATACCCAGTCTGCTCGATTGCCCGAGACAACAACTTTTCCGCCCGCTCAGCGTCCACATTCAAACTCAGGAGCGCCGCGCGAATCTCATCGGGCAGAACGCCGCCGTACAGCCCGGCCCGGACGATTTGCCCGGCCTGAATGTTGTCCTCGGACTGCGTGCGGCTGCGGCCCACGAGGTCGTGATAGGTTCTGAGTTGCCTCGCCGCCAACTCGCCGCCAATCGGGTTGCCGTTCATGCTGGGCATCGTCGTCTCCGGTTCGGGTTGCGTCACACCCTCATAGTACCGTAAACGGGACTACTGTCAACCCGAATTCGGGACTATTTTGGAAGTGGGAGGTGGCGGTAGAGTGGCGGGCGGGGCGGGGAAACGCGCCGCGCCCAGGAAATCCTAGCGGTTGGTCGGTGTCTGATTTAGTTCATCCTGAAGTACAATCGCACACCGCCGACCAACTGGAATGGCGTGATTCCGTTAGGTTCTCGCAACTGACCCGCCTCACGGGTGTCCAGAACCGTCCAGAACCGTCCAGACTATAGAGTGGCGGTAAGGTGGTCTGGTCACCGCGGGAACTCCCGGACACGCAGGTCTTCCGGGAACTCGTCCACCTCGCCGCCCTTGCGGTCGCGGAGCGTGAGCAGTTGCGGGCCGTGCATGTCCGGCGTCTGGAACTGCGGGTTGCTGCCCATCTGCTTCACGAACACCTTCACGCCCGCGGCCCGGCACTGTGCGACCAGCGCCCGCGCCCACTCGACGTTCATCGGCCGCGCGCCGCCCCCGCTCTCGCCGCCGACGATGCACCAGTCGATCCGGCCGGGATTGGCCTTCTGGAGAGGTCCGCACCGATTCGGACACCGCCCGGTCCCGTTCGGGTCGGTCGCGTTCGACCACCCGCACCGGACGCACCGGACGTGCGGCAAGTGCTCGGTTAAATCCACCGACCCGAGCAGCGGCTCGCACGACAGGAACCGGACCGCCGCCGGCACGCGGAGCAGGTGCGGTATCCGCTCGTCCGCCGCGGCCTGGTTCTCGACGGACGCGCCGAGCCACACATTCGGGGGCATGTTCTCGGTCCATGACCGCTCCGGCCCCTCCGCGAACCGGACGACGTTCTCGGGCCGCTTGGTGAGTAGCAGCCAGTCGAGGTGCGGCGTATCGTTGATGAGGTGGTGGAGGCGGACGCGAGCCTCGCGCACTCGCGGCCACGCCTCGGCCGGCATCGTCTCCGGCCCCTCGAACACGTCCGCGAGGCTCGCGCAGAACACGCGGTGCCGCTCGCCCGCAAGCGCCGCCGCCTTGTCCCACTTCGGCGGCAGTCGCCACTGGGCCTCGCTGGCGACGACGCGGGT
>Ga0247829_10000767_pt1 | contig 13344 bp, 15 predicted proteins | sample 12C_Control_Day4_FD_207765 | JGI IMG/M metagenome (GOLD analysis project Ga0247829, IMG submission 207765) | Soil microbial communities from agricultural site in Penn Yan, New York, United States - 12C_Control_Day4 | ecosystem: Environmental > Terrestrial > Soil > Agricultural land | place... | reverse complement strand
CCAGGAGGCTGAGGTGAGCCGGTCCGAACGGCAGCTCGAGCCAGGCTCCGGCGCTGATCGAAAAGTTCGCGCCATCGATCAAGGACACGCCGCCCGACGCGCCGAGCACCGCGGGACCACCGCGCACCGCCAGGCCGAGCGGACGCAGCGACGCCGCGCGATAGTCACCTGCCCACTGCGCCGTCAGGCTGCCGTGCCAGCCGAGCGGCCGCGGCCGTGCGAGGTGGAGCGCGAGCGCGCCGGCGAACGCGATGTCCTCGTCACCATCGGAGACCACACCAGCGTTGACCTGCACGGCTTGTGTCCAGCCCGCGGGCTCGCCGCGCAGCCGACCCGTGAACATCGCCGCTGGCGCCAGCGCAGGGCCGCCGGTGTGCGCCTCGAGCCAGGCGATCACGTCGGCCTCGACATCGGCGTGGCGCGGCTCGTGGAGCAGGTCGTGCTTGAAGCCGTCGTAGATCCGCAGCGTCTTGTCGGTGGCCGCGGCGCCGCGGATCAACATGCGACTGCCGGCAGGCGCGGTCAGGGCATCGCGCGTACCGTGCAGCGCGAGCACCGGCATCTCGAGGCGGTCGAGGCTCGCCCAGATCACGCGCATGCCGTCGACCAGGCCCGCGGCCGTGCGTGCAGGTGCCTTCGAATGCTCGACGAGTGGATCGGCGCGCAAGGCGGCGACGACCGCCGGGTCCGACGAAAATTCACCGTCGGGAAGATCGAGTGCGGCTGCACCGGGCATCAGCGCGCCGGCCATGCGCGTCGCCGCGATCAGCAGTGGTGGAGCATCGACCGCGAGCGCGGGCGCCGACAGGATCACCCCGGCGACACGCGGCTCGTGCTGCATCGCCGTGAGCGTCGCGATCGCGCCACCCATGCTGTGACCGAACACGAACACCGGGAGCCCTGGCTCGCGCTTCTCCGCCTCGCGAACGAACCGATCCACGTCGTCGACAAATCGCATCCAGTTGCCCGGCGCGACGCGCGGCCCCGCGGAGCGACCATGCCCGCGCAGATCGAGCGCGTGCACCACGTAGCCCAGGCCCGCGAGTCGCGTCGCGAAGGCGGCGTAGTTGGCCGAGTGATCCTTGAGCCCGTGCACGATCACCACGACGGCCTTGGGCGGCGCGGCCAGCGCGTAGCGCACGGTGTACAGCTCCGTGCCATCGCGCATCGCCAAGGTGCCCATCTCCGCACCGGGCGGCGGGGCCTCGGGCATGCGCAATGGCAGGTCGGGCGTGTGCGCGCACGCAGTGACCGCGAGCAGCAGCGCGGCCCGCTTCAGACGGTCAGGCCCTTCTTGTACGCGAGCAGCTCTTTTTGCGTCTTGAGCAACAGCTGGTTGGTCTCCAGCAACTCCTTCGTGCGCGCCCGCACCTGGTTTGCGAGGCGCTCGCGCTCGCGCGCCTCCTTCTCGAGCATCTCCTGATACTTCACCTGCACCTCGGCCTCGTCGGTGACGTTGCGCTGGATCTCGAGCGCGCCGACGTGGTTGCCGTGGTCATCCGTGATCGGCACGGCCGACAAGATGAACCGCAGCTTCTGCGCTTCACCGACGACCGATCCGGAGATCTCGTCGAGCCGAACGTGCCGGTTGTTGGCCCAGCACTGCTGGGCGATGCACTCGGACTTGCAGATGTTGAGCTCGAGCACGTCGTAGCAGTGCTTGCCCTTGAGGCCACGCGCGAGCTGGCGCGGCAGCAGCGCGAAGAACGCGCGGTTGAAGTCGACGATCCGGCGGTCGTGGTCGACGACGAAGTAGCTGTCGACGATCGCGTTCGCGACCCGCTTGAACTCGGTCAGGAACTGATGAAGCGCGGGTGCGACCTGGTCCACGGAACTCTAATCATACTATTCGAGCTCACGCCTTGGGCGCAGGCGGCGACTTCTTCACCGCATTGAGGAACTTCACGATCTTGCCCACGCCCGCGAGGCCGGTGGCGAGCAGCGAGGCGCGGGCGAGCTCGCCACGCGTCGGGAACTCGGGCCGACTGCCACCACGCACCGGCCGGACGGCCAAGCCAGCGCGCTCGCGCTGCGCCTGGGCGGGCGTGGAGACACCGATCACGGGTAGCTCCTTCTTCATGACGTTCCCCCCTCGAGTCGAGGTCAATGGAACGTGGCCCGGAAGTCCTGGAGCAGACGCATCGGATCGAGCTCGAGTCCACCGACGAACACCCAGCGGCCGTCGAGGTCGACCTGCGCCTTCACGATCAGGTCCGCCTCGGAACGGAACCGCTGCTGACTGATCCGGAACTGCGGTGTGTTGACATACACCGTCTCGGTGAACACGGCGCCGAGGCCGACCTTCACGCTCGCGAACGGCGCCTGCTCGTCGTCGGCCCAGCGGTAGCCCGCCGCGACCTCGAGCTTGAGCCCGAGCCACACCGGATTGCCGAAGCAGGGACAGGCGCGAGGCAGTGCCTGGAGCCCGATCGCCGCCGCCGGCTCGACGGTGGCGAAGCGATCGGTCTCGATGCCGAGCCCGAACACCAACAGACGGATGGGCTCCTTGCGGGCCGGCGAGGTGCCTTCTCGCGATACGCCATAGCGCCAGCGCATGTGGAGCCCGAGCGACTGGACCACACCATCGTCCTCGGTGGATCCGCCCGCGTGGTACGAGAGCAAGGGAACGTACGACCACCGTTTGTGACGCTCGGTGACGACGTCGGTGTAGTTCCACCACGGCTGGTTCGCCCGCGCGATGCCGGTGGACACGAGGAGGAGCACGAGCGCGAGGCGTACGGCACGCACTCTCCCCAGACGTATCCGCATCGAGGTTCGCGCAGAATTATTTCGCGTACTTCACGTTCAGGTCGAGGTAGACCGAGTCGCCGATCGTCGGGTACAGGCCCATCTCGTCGGTGAGCAGGCTCGCGAAGCCGGCGCCGACGTGCGTGATGATCGGGCCGATCTTCACGTCGACCGCCGCACCGAGATAGATGCGGCCGCCGTTGCTCGGGCGCAGCGAGACGTCGTCACCGGTGAACACCCCGGTGTCGAGGCTGAGCTTCAGCAGCGAGCCGGCCTTGAGGATCAGCGACATCGGGACCTGGACGGCGGTGAGGTTCTCGGCCTCGCCGCTCTGGAACACGAACGCCGGAAGCAGCGAGAAGTCGACGACGCTCGACAGCTTCACCTTCATGATCAGCGCACCCGCGAGGCCGGGCTTGAGATCGCCCGTGAACAGCGGGTAGTCCTTGTCGCTGAGCAGCATCGCGCCTTCGCGCATGTACGCGCCCGTCAGCGAGAGCCCGACCTCGGTCTCCTGCTTGACGAACGGCAGCTTCGGCATCTCGGGCAGCTTCGCGTCGAGGCGGATCGACATGCCGCCGAACAGCTTCGGATCGACGCCCATGAGCTCCGGCGTCTTCACGGCGAGCGGGATGGTGCCGTTGAGGCTGACGCTGGGCAGCAGGAAGTAGCGGCCGACGAGATCCGCCGCGATCCAGTTGAACGTGGCGAACTGGCCCGTCTCATCGGGACCGTTGGGCAAGCGCACGCGGCCGCCGGCATCGAAGTCGCCGGCCTTCGGCTGCTTCTCCTTCTTCGCGTCTTCCGGCGGCGGCGGCGGCGACTGTGTGGTTGCCGTCATGTCCGAGCCCGCCGGCATCGCGGCTGGATCGGCCGGCATCGCGGGTGCCGTCGGCATCGTCGGTGCCGTCGGCTCGGCCGGCTGCGCCTGCGCTGCTGCCGTCGCAACGAGCGCGAGGTTCGAGACAACAATGATGGATAGCGAGCGCAAGAACGTGCTCATCGTGAATCCCCCATCGCCCAGTAGACGGCAGGAGACGGGAGCGACTCCAGGTCGCTCACCGTGAGTCACGCGTGAGTCGTCAGCGGCCCTGCGACATGCGCAGCATCACGAGCGGCGTCTTCGCGATGATGCCGAGCTCGGTGCGCAGGAACGTGCCCAACCGCTCGAGCGAGGCCGTATAGGCGAGGTCGTAGAGCAGCTTGATGCGCATGTCGTCGGCGAGCGCGCCCTTGGCCTCGGGGAGGCCGAACGGGTTCTGCAGCGTGCCGGCGAGCTGCCCGATGTCGCTGCCCTCGGGAATCGATCCCGTGTACCCCAGCGATACCTGAGCGTACCCGGTGATGCCCGGCTTGACGTCGCGCATGCGCTCCTCGAACAGCGGGATCGCGGCGGAGAGCTGCTGCAACAGCTCGGGGCGCTCGGGGCGTGGCCCCACGAGGCTCATGCGTCCGCACAGGACGTCCCAGAACTGCGGGAGCTCGTCGAGCCGAGACTTGCGCAGGAACCGTCCAACGCGCGTGATGCGCGGATCGTGCTCACCCGCCACGACGATGCCCGTGCGCTTCTCCGCGTCCGGAATCATGGTGCGGAACTTGTGCATCTCGAACTCTTCGAACGCGTGCACGCGCCCCTCGGTGCGCACGAGTCGTCCCGCTCTCCGCTGGCGGAACATGATCGGGCCGGGCGAATCCACGTAGATCGCAGCGGCGATGATGGGCAGGAGCGGCGCCGTGAGGACGAGCCCCAGCGCGCTGCCGGCGATGTCGATCGCGCGCTTCAAGATGCGCACGCTGAGGTGCATGGTGGAGCGCCATGCACGCGTGAGACCAAGCGCGTGCGTCAGGAACGCGCAGCTGAGCGCGCGTTGCCGGCGGCATCGGGGTCGCTATCCTCCTCGAGATGGTCTCGGCGATTCGCCTTTCGTTGCCCGGCACGCTCGAGTACCGGCCGCTCGCCGTGCGCGTCGTCGCTGAAGCCGCGCGCATCGTGTCGGGCTCCGCACGCCGTGATCCACGCATCTCCGGCGAGCACGACGTCCACGATCCGTTCGACACGGCAGTGGTGTCGGCGTTCATGGAGATCTTCAACAACGTCGTGGTGCACGCGTACGAGCGCGCGCCCGGCACGGTCGAGATCGAGATCTCGTTCCCGCCCACGCATGACGAGCTCGTGATCGACGTGACGGATCACGGTACGCCCTTCGATCCGCGCAACGTCCGGCCACTGCCGCGCGAGCTCGACGATGACTCGCTGCCCGAGAGCGGCATGGGCATGCACATCGCAACGGCGATGGTCGACGAGCTCGCCTATCACCCCGGTCCCCCGAATCTGTGGCGCATGAGCAAACGAGCTTGGAGGAGATAGATAGATGCCACCCGCCTTCGAAGTCACCCGCAATGACAACCAGACCATGCTCGTCGTGCGTGGTTCGCTCGACATCAACACGGCGCCGATCCTCGCCGCGGAGATCGACCGCATCCTCGCGGCGAAGCCAGGGCGGGTGAATGTCGATCTCACGCCGCTCGACCTGATCGACAGCTCGGGCGTCGCCGCGCTCGTGAAGCTGTACAAGGGTGTGCGCAGCGCCGGAGGATCGATCGCGATCTCGGGCGCGCGCGATCAGCCGCTCGCGATCTTCAAGCTGCTGCGCATGGACAAGGTGTTCGACTTGTAAGGAGGAGGTGACCATGCTGCGGGTGCTCGCGATCACGAAGATCTTCCCGAACGCCGCGGAGCCATGGTCGGCCCCGTTCAACCGGCAGCAGTTCGCATCCCTCGCGCATCATTGCCAGCTCGACGTGATGGGAACGATTCCGTGGTTCCCCGGCGCGGCGCTGCTGGCGCGGTGGTCGAGCGCGGGCAAGCTCGCGAACGTGCCGGCGAGTGAACGCATCGACGGCCTCGAGGTGACGCACCCGCGCACGCTGTTCCTGCCACGCCTCGCACACGCGGCGTGGGGGCCGCTGTACGCGGCGTCGATCGCACCCGCGATCGCGCGCTATCGCAAGCGCGTCGACGTGGTGCTCGGCTCGTGGGCATATCCCGACGGGTTCGCCGCGGTGATCGCGGCGCGCTTGCTCGGCGTCCCGTGCGTGGTGAAGCTGCACGGGTCCGACGTAAACCTCGTCGCGAAGCGGCCGGGGCCCCGCCGCTTGCTCTCGTGGGCGCTGCCCCGCGCGCGGCGCGTGGTCGCCGTGAGCCGGCCGCTGGCCGAGGAGGCGATCGAGCTCGGCGTTCCGCGCGACCGCGTGACGATCGTGATGAACGGCGTCGACAGCGAGCTGTTTCGTCCGCGCGACCGCGATGCCGCGCGTGCGGAGCTCGAGCTCCCAGATGGGCCGATCGTGCTGTACGTCGGCAACCTCAAGGAGGAGAAGGGCGTGCTCGATCTCGCGGGCGCGTGGGCGGAGGTCGTCGCACAGGTGCCCGATGCGACGCTCGTCGTCGTCGGCGACGGCCCGGCACACGCCGCGATGGCCGCGAAGGTCGGGCCGCTCGGCGTGCGCGTGCGGCTCGTCGGCCGCCAGGCGCTGTCGACGATCCCGACGTGGATGGCCGCCGCCGATATCGTCGTGTTGCCGAGCCACGCCGAAGGAACACCGAACGCGGTGCTCGAAGCGCTCGCGTGCGGGCGACGCGTCGTCGCATCGGCGGTCGGCGGTGTGCCGGACCTGATCACGCGTGACGAGCTCGGGACCTTGGTGCCCCCCCGCGATCCGGGAGCGCTCGGCCGCGCGCTCACGCTCGCGCTCCGCACACCATACGCACCTCGCACGGTGGCGACCCTCGGAGCGCGTGGAGGATGGGACGCAAGTGCCGCCGCGCTCTACGACGTGCTGGTTGGCGCGGCGAATGCTTCAGCATCCGATCTACAGCATGCGGCCCAAGCCCCCCACCTCGGCGGAGCTCGGTGACGAGTGGTTCGAGTCCGAGCAGCCGTACGCCACGGCCTGCGCGATCGAGCTGCGACGGATCCGGCGCCGTACCGCGGCGCGCCCGCTGCTCGTCGTGGTGCTCGCGACGCTGGTGACGACGGTGATCACGTATCGCGTCGCGACCAAGACACCGATCCTCGAGGCCGAGGTCATCGTCGCGCTCAGCGAGGAGGCGCTCGCCACCGAGCGTCCGACGTCCTTGGCCGCCGTCGAGCTGCGCGAGTACGTGAGCTCGGTGCTGCTGGCAGACCACCGGCTGCTCGCGATCATCGACGAGTGGAATCTCTACCCGCTCCGTACACGGCTCGGCCCCGAGTACGCGGTCAGCGAGCTGCGCGAGCAGATGGAGATCGCGGTGTGGCGCAACACGTTCGCGTACTACGCCGAGGAGGATCAACACGCGCGCAAGTCGGCGCGCATCGGCATCACCGTGCTCGACCGTGACCCGGAAAAAGCGTACGGCCTCGCGCGCGACCTCGCCGACGCGATGATCGCCGCGCACGATGAGGAGCAACGCGAGGCGACCCGCGATCTCGCCGACCAGGTCGCGATGATGCGCACGCACATGCAAGCGGAGCTCGACCGCCTCGCGCTCGAGATCTCGATGAAGCAGGCGGCGCTCGCGCGCGCCAAGCAGCAGCAGAAGCACGGGCTCGCCTCGGCGCTGTACGTCGACCTGACCGCGCTCGCGCAGCGCGAGAAGGCCGCCGAGGAGCAACTCACGGCGATCGTCCAGAGCCGCGACGCTCTCGCGTACGACATCGCGGACGCCGGGCTCGACGTGTCGATGCACGTCGTGGAGGAGCGCCGGCCGCAGCGCCCCGAGCGCGGGGGCTTCGCACTGCTCGTCGTGATCGCCGTCGTGGGAACGTGCGCGCTACTCGGCGCGTCGCTCGTCGTCGGTGCTTTCGATCCCTATGTCCACGATCCCGAGGACATCCAGCGCCTCGGCCTCCCCGTGCTGGGACACGTGCCATGACCTCGATGACCCCACGCGACAAACTCCAACGCCTGGTCGACCTCGCGTCGAAGACGCTTCGCTACTGGTGGCTGACGCTGCTGATCGCGATCGTCGGCGGCGTGCTCTCCCTGGGCTTCGCGACGTTCAAGACGAAGCGGTACCAGTCGTGGGCGACGCTGTTCTACCAGGAGCGGATCCAGACCCAGCTGATGACGCCCAACCGCGAAGAGGTGGCGCAGCGTGGGATCGGCGATCGCTACCGCGAGATGCTGTTGGCGCGCTCTCAGCTGGAGCAGATCATCAGCGATCCCAAGCTCGATCCGTTCCCCGAGCAGCAGGATCGCGACGTCAAGCTCGACGAGCTGCGGCTCGCCGTGAGGTTCGAGGCCCGCGGCCTGAACGCCTTCCGCGTGATGTACACCGACACGGATCCCGCGCGCGCGAAGGCGGTGACCGAGAAGCTGACCAAGCTGCTCCAGGAGCAGGACGAGGCGCTGCGCAACGACCAGGCCTCGCGCACGGTGACGTTCGCGACCGAGCAGAAGGAGGCCGCGGCCGCCGAGCTGCGCAAGTCCGAGCAAGCTCTCGCCGAGTTCCTCGCCAAGCACCCGGAGTTCGCGCAGGACACCGCAGCGAACACCGAGGGCGCGTCGATCCGCGCGATCCGGAATCAGAAGGCGACGACACGCACGGGCAACGCGCGCCTGTACGCGCTCGAACGCCAGCGCATGCGCATCCAAGCGCGCCTCGACACATCGCCCGACGCTCCACCGATCCGCATCGAGACGCCCGCGACGCCCGAGCGCATCGCGGCCGAGGCGGCCGCCGCCGAGGCGCAGCGCGAGCTCAGCTCGGCGAACCGCGCGCTCGAGGACGCGCTCTCGCGATACACCGATCGACACCCCACGGTCATCAAGGCGCAGGACCGCGTCTCGACCGCGCAGCAGAAGTACCGCGCCGCGCAGGCCGCCATCCCACCCAAGGTCGAGACCGCGGTCGCGCCCGCGACGCCGCAGGACCGCGCCAAGCTGCAGAAGGAGCTCGCGTCCATCGAGCAGCAGATCCAGAACGAGCAGAAGCGCTCGGATAGCAAGGCCGCGCCTGCCGCCGACGCCACGACGAACTGGGTCGTCCAGCTCGAGACCGAGCACGCGAAGCTCCGCCGCGAGGTCAACGAGCAGCGCGAGCGCGTGGAGTCGCTCGCCGACAGCGTGTTCCGCGCGCAGATCGATGCCAGCCAGAAGCTCGCGGAGCAAGGTGGGCGGCTGACCGTCGTCGACCCCGCGTTCGAGCCCGCGCGCCCCTACGGTCCCGGCCGCACCGTCTTCTTCCTTGCCGGTCTCGCGATGTTCGTCACCCTTGGCCTCGGGCTCGCGATCGGGCTTGCGGCGATCGACGACCGCATCTACCGCCGCATCGACCTCGGTCAGCTCGGGCTGCCCGTCCTCGGTGAGGTCTCGCGCGCGCCACGCCACAACGTCCACGTGCTTCGGAGATCGGAATGAGCACCAACACCAATCCGTCCGTGCCGGCGCCGGCCCCCGCGATCGTGCGCCGCGACCTGAAGACACGCATCGACAACCCGATCACCGCGCTGCGCCCCGACCAGGCCGCCGCGCTCTACGGCGCCGACGCCCCGCCCCCGGAGATCCAGGTCACCGCGCACGCGATCGATGGCCAGCTCGATCCACGCCTCGTGCTCGTGCTCGAGCCCGACTCCGCGCGCAGCGCCGCGTACCGCGTCCTCCGCCACCACGTGATCGCGGCCGCGCGTCCCCAGGTCATCGTGGTGTCCAGCCCCAACGAAGGCGAGGGCAAGACCACCGTCGCGCTGAACCTCGCCCTCGCACTCGCCGAGTGCGGACGCGCGAGGGTCGCGCTCGTCGAGGCCCATGTCCGTCACCCCCAGCTCGCCGACATCATCGGCACGCCGCCCACGTGGTGCTTCGGAGATCAACTCCTCGCCCACCGCGCGCTGCCCCGCCAACCCTGGTTCCTCATCGAGCTCGCGGGCATCGGCCTCCACGTCGCCCCACTCTCCCCTGCCATCGAGCAGACCCAGCTCGTCGACGGCCTCGCCTTCAGCATCGCGATGGAGCAGCTCCGTCTCGCCGGCTACGACCACATCGTCGTCGATACGCCGCCCGTGCTCGGCTCCGCCGAGGTCAACATGATGGTCGACGCGACCGACGTCATCCTGCTGGTCGCACGTGCGCGCCGCTCGACCGCCCGGGACCTGCAGCGCTCGATCGACCAGCTCGCAACGCCCAAGGTCGCCGGTACGGTCCTGGTCCACGCCTGATTGGAACGCGAGGCTGGACAACGCCGCCGTCCTCCTGTATTCAAGTGACTACTTGAATGCCAAACCACGCGGCCAAGACACGCATCTACGAGCAGTTCGCACGGGTCGGGAAGGCGCTCGCGGCCCCGGGGCGATTGGAGTTGATCGACCTGCTCGTGCAAGGTGAGCGATCGGTAGAAGCGCTGGCGAATCAGGCGCAGATGTCGACCGCGAACGCGTCTCAGCATCTCAAGGTGCTGCTCGCCGCCCGGCTCGTCGAGACCCGCAGAGATGCGCAGCGCATCTATTACCGGCTCGCCTCGCCGTCGGTGGTCGACCTGTGGTCCGCGTTGCGCCGCACCGCGGAGAGTCAGCTCGCGGAGCTACCTGGGGTCGCCCGCGACTACCTCGGCGATCCGGACGGCTTCGAGCCGATCGAGCGTGACGAGCTCGCGCGTCGCATCGAGGCGGGCACGGTGGTCTTGATCGATGTCCGCCCCGAGGAGGAGTTCGAACAGGGCCACATCGCCGGCGCCGTGTCGGTGCCACTCGGCGCGGTCGCGGCCTGGGCCCGGGACAAGGCACCGAAGCGCAAGCAGATCGTCGCGTACTGCCGCGGGCCGTACTGCGTGTATGCGATCGAGGCCGTCGCCGAGCTGCAGAAGCGCGGCCTGCGCGCCACACGCAGCGAGGATGGCGTAGCCGAGTGGCGCGCCGCCGGATACCCGATCGAGACCGGAGGTGCAGCGTGATCTTTCGACCGTTCTACCGCTTCGAGACGGGCTGCGCCGCCTACGTCTTCGGCTGCGGCGGGCAGGGTCTGGCGTGCGTCGTCGATCCCCATGAGGACGACGTCGACGAGTACGTGAGGTTCGCCGAGAGCAAGGGGATGAAGCTCACCCACGTGTTCGACACGCACGTGCACGCGGACCACCGATCGGGAGCCCGCCGAATCGTCGACCTGACAGGCGCGAAGTACTGCCTGCATCGATCCGCCGACGTGTCATTCACGTTCGAGCCGGTCGACGACGGTCAGGTGATCGAACTCGGGAACACGATCGTAAAGGTGCTGCACACGCCCGGTCACTCGCCGGAGAGCATCAGCCTCCTGGTGAGTGACCTGCGCCGCGGCCCCGAGCCTTGGTTCGCCTGCACTGGCGACACGCTGTTCGTGGGCTCGGTGGGGCGGCCGGACCTGCCGGGTCACGAGCGCGAGAACGCGGCGCAGCTGCGGCTCAGCATCCGCGACAAGTTGCTGACGCAGGCGGACGACCTCGAGATCTATCCCGCGCACTTCGCGGGCTCCGCGTGCGGCGCCGGCATGAGCGGCAAGCCCGCGAGCACGATCGCATTCGAGAAGCGCTGGAACGCCACGCTGTCCCTCGACGAGGCGGCGTTCGTCGAGCAGGTCGGCGGGGCGGTGCCGCCGAAGCCCGAGGGCATGGCCGAGATCCTGCGGTGGAATCAGGGCCGCGGATGAGCGGCGCGCACGTGCGTCTCGGCCTCCGGCCGAACCTCGCGCAGTTCGCGCTGCTCGTCGTCGTCAACGCGTTCGTCGGCGCGATGATCGGGCTGGAGCGGACCATCCTGCCGGCGATCGCGGAGCAGGACTTCCATCTCGCCGCGCACTCGGCGGTGCTGTCATTCATCGTCGTGTTCGGCGTCACGAAGGCGTTCACGAACTACTTCGCCGGCCGGCTATCCGATCGGATCGGTCGCAAGCACGTCCTCGTCGCGGGCTGGCTCGTCGCGGTGCCGTTCCCGTTCCTGCTCATGTGGGCCCCGTCGTGGCGGTGGGTGCTGGCGGCGAACGTGCTGCTCGGCGTCAGCCAAGGGCTCACGTGGTCGACGACGGTGATCATGAAGATCGATCTTGCCGGCCCCGCGCGCCGTGGCTTCGCGATGGGGTTGAACGAGTTCGCGGGCTACACCGCCGTCGCGCTTTCGGCGCTCGCCACCGGCTACGTCGCCGCCGAGTACGGCCTGCGACCGGAGCCGTTCTATCTCGGCGTCGCGTTCGTCTTCCTCGGCCTCGCGCTCTCCGTGTTCTCCGTGCGCGAGACGCACGCGCACGCGCGGCACGAGGCAGCGAACCACGCGGTCGCCGCCGAGGCGCTCTCGCATCGCGACGTCTTCATCCGCACGTCGTTCACCGATCGCGACCTGTCCTCGGCCTCGCAGGCGGGCCTCGTCAACAACCTCAACGATGGGATGGCGTGGGGGCTGTTCCCGCTGTTCTACGCGTCGGCGAACTTGTCGCTCGAGCGCATCGGCTGGCTCGCCGCGATCTATCCGGCGATCTCCGGCCTCGGCCAGCTGGTGACCGGGGGGCTATCCGATCGCATCGGTCGCAAGTGGCTCATCGCGAGCGGCATGTGGGTCCAGGCGGTTGGCATCGCGGTCATCGTGATGTCGTCGGGGATGCTCGGCTTCGCGACGGGCTCCGCCCTTCTCGGCGCAGGCACGGCGATGGTGTACCCAGTCCTGATCGCTGCGATCGGCGACGTCGCACACCCCGCGTGGCGAGCATCCTCCGTAGGCATCTACCGCCTGTGGCGCGACCTCGGCTATGCGGCGGGCGCGGTGATCGCCGGCATCACCGCCGACGAGCTCGGGATCGAAGCGGCAATCTGGGTCGTCGCCGCGATCACCTTCGCGTCCGGGATGGTCGTCGCGGTACGGATGCGCGAGACGCTGCGGATGCGCGAGACGCTGCGTGCGGATCATCATGCAGCCGAGGACCGCGGCACGCGGCGCCCTTTCCACGCGAACACCGCAGGGTAGACCAAGTCAGGTCCACAGCATTAACGCACCATAGGGCTCGAGGGCGCGATCGTGGCTGACCAGTGTGCACCCCTCGAGGACCGCCTGCGCGACGAGCATTCGATCGAATGGATCGGCGTGATGACGCGGTAGCGCGCCAGCGGCTTCCGCATGCTCGAACGCCACCGGTAGCCGCTGGAAGCCGCTGTCCTCGACGCCCCGACCGAAGGACTCTGGGAGCTTGAGACGACCGAGGGAGATCTTGATGGCCGCCTCCCACGCCGAGGCCGCACTCACGAGGACGAGCTCGGCGCTCGCGATGGCCTGCCGGGCGCTCGTGCTCAGCCGCGCATCGTTCGCGCGCCACCAGAGGAACACGTGCGTGTCGAGGAGGAGAACGTTCACGTCTCGCCGAACCCGGCCAAGATCTCCGGTGGCAGCGGAGCATCGAAGTCATCACCGATCTCCACGCGCCCCTCCCAGCCGCCGGGCTGACGAGGTGTCCTCCGCTCGGCCAGCGCCACGAGCCGCGCCATCGGGATTCCATTCTTGGCGATGATGATCTCCTCGCCAGCCGCGGCGCGATCGACGAGCTGCGAAAGGTTCGTCTTCGCGTCGTACAGGTTCGAGATCACGGGCGGCACGCTAGAAG
>Ga0247829_10000766_pt1 | contig 13344 bp, 15 predicted proteins | sample 12C_Control_Day4_FD_207765 | JGI IMG/M metagenome (GOLD analysis project Ga0247829, IMG submission 207765) | Soil microbial communities from agricultural site in Penn Yan, New York, United States - 12C_Control_Day4 | ecosystem: Environmental > Terrestrial > Soil > Agricultural land | place... | reverse complement strand
TCGCACAGGGTTGACATCGGGTGTACCGGGCGGCATCTAGAGGATCTCTCCCCAATATCCCCTTCCCCGGAGGACTCATGTACGTCCTGGTGCAGCACACCATCTCCGACCCGGCCACCTTCTGGAATGCGGCCGACCCCAACACCATCTCCCCCAAGATCAAGCTCCACCACACATTCCCGACACCCGACGGCACCCGCGCGGTCTGCATCTGGGAGGCCGAGTCCGTCGACGCGCTCCGCGATACGCTCGAGCCCCTGATCGGGAAGATCAGCCGGAACGAGTACTTCACGGTGGAGAACCGGGAGGGGTTCGCCCGTCCCTCGCGCGTCCCGCAGACGGCCGCTGCCGGCTCGCCCGCGCGCTAGAAGGCGGGCGTGGCGAGAGTGGTGGGTGAGCGAAGGCTCATGCTCTAGAACCGGTACCCCACCCCCACTCCCCCCGCGAACTGCTCGCGCTGCCGCACCAGCGGGCTATTCGCAGCCTCGTCGGCCAGCCATTCCATTCCCGCGAGCCCGACCAGCGACCAGCGGGACGCAAAGGGATAGATGAGCGAGGCCCCCAGGCCAAGGTGGCGCAGTCCTCCATCCGGGCTGTAGGGCTGTGCGTCGCCGGGCTCCAGTCGCCCATCTCCGGCGTCGGCGAGCGCCTGCCGTCGAGCCGCTTCCGCATCGGTGATACCGAACTCCCGCCGCATCTGCTTGCCGTTCGCCAGTGCCGCCCCGGCCGCGGCCCCCAGGATGACCTTGCCGACGGGCCGGTAATAGACGACGCGCGTGGTCTGGATCAGGCCGGCACCATCGTTCAGTCCCTGGGACACGGCGACGATGCCCTCGAAGGGTCCACTGCGATAGCTCAGGCTCACGCCCGCGGTCGCGACGAGGTCGCGGTCCTCCATGCCCGCGAGTGCATCCGCGCGGTCCGCCGGGCGGCTGTCCTGTCCGCCGAGCTCGACGGCGATCCTCCAGCGCGAGCTCTGGATGGGGTAGGCGCCCAGTGCGAATCCGATCCCGGTGCTGCTGGGGCCCAGGTAGACTCGGTCGCGGAAGCGCGCGTCGACCAGCGGGAACGGCACCACCCGGTATTCGTCCGAGCCGGGATAGCTCGGGAAAGCGAACGCCATCGCGCCGACGCTCACGCTCCACTCGGGGGCGGTGGCCTGCGCTCCGTTTCCGGTCGGCTCCTGAGCCAGGAGTCGGAGCGGAACCGCCAAAGCCAGTAAAAAAGCGGACCTGATTCGCATGCACTGCTCCTGCGGCTGCGGAGAAACGAGTTGCTCACAGGCCCGGGGCCGGGACCTGTGCAGTCGAAGCATGCAGGTGAGGGGGTGAGAAACCAAAGATAGGAGGGGTGAACGGCCCTGAATGAGGGATGAACGGTCGATTGGTAGTGTCCGGTTTAGACGTAACAGGTTCTTAGGGGGCGGTCCATAATCCGCGCATCCGGCCCACCCAGCAGGGCGCGAGGAAAGTGACCAGCGGCACCAGCACCCAAATCCGCCCGCGCATCACGTCGTAGTCCGCCAGGATGACTGACCACGGCCTTCCCGCGAATCGACCGGCCCCAAACTCGAAGAACAGGGTCAGGACCAACCAGGACGCGCCCACCCCAAGGGCCTGCTTGGAGCTCTGGGGTCCGATCCAGCGGATGAGGTACCACGTTACCAACAGGATAAGCCCGGAGAGGATGACGGTGCTGATGGCGCGGGCCACCGTATCCCCGATCCTGGGGGCCACGACGAGGTCCCTCACGGCACCGTTGAGACTGGCGAGGACTAGGATGGCGAACCACACGACGACAGCGCGGAGGAGCACGGCTGTCACCCTGAGCGCAGCGAAGGGGGCCATGGCTCGCAGGACGCCCTGCAGAACGTCCTGCGACCAAAGTTCACTGAATAGCCTGCGGTTCCGCATACAGGTAATCGTCCATCACGACCAGATCGAGATTGCCGCCATCACTCAGATCCTGCACGTCGGCACCGAGCGCCCGCTGGCCCGACGTGATCCGGACCTGCGCCACCAGCGGCGTATCGAACACCACGCCGACGAAGGAGAACCCGGATACATCGCTACGTACCGGGGCGTGGTACTGGCCGAGACTCCGGCCATGGGCGTCGAAGAGCTTGATGGATGCTGCCCCGTGTCGCTCGACGTCGGAGAACACGACCCCGAACCCACGTGTCGCCGCCGGGGTCTGGAGACCCGGCACCCTGAACTCGGTGGTCACCACCGCGCTGCCGATCGGCATGAACGTCTTCGGCAGGCTGAAGGCATTGAAGTCGTCGGCGTACGCCGGGTTGATTTCGCTGAAGTCGCTGTCACTGTTGCGAAACCCGGTGCCGCCCGTGCTGAAGATCGCGCCGGCCGTCACCACGGTGTTGAAGAAATCGCCCGGCATCTCCGCCGGCGCGCCGTCCCACTTGATCTCTCGCCGGCCTTCGGACAGTGGTCCCGGCGTCCCGCCATTCAGCGGATCGCCCAGCGCCGCTCGAAACTCGGCCACCGTCGCGGCGATATCGCCGGTCGCGGTGAAAACCCGGAAGTCGGACCGACCCACCACCGCCGACATCCCCGCGGTGTCTCCGTATCCCTGACCGTTCGGCGCGGAGCTGCGGTCGTAGTCACACGCAGAGCCTACCAAGGTCAGTACCACCATGAAGCTGGCGCTGAGCAGCCCGCCGGACCTTTCAGCCATGACACCCTCCTGCTGTAAAGAGTCCCGCGTGACAAGCGTGTGTCGCCCAGTTGCTCCCGTCGAGACTCGTGCATTAAAGCCTGCGCTCGCGGAGGCCTCGACCGGACATTTCTGTCTCACGCTCAGATATAGAGCCGGCGAACCATCTCGGCGGCCGATTCGTCCACCAGGTCGCCGCTCCGCAGCCGGTCGAAGGTGGCGAGCAGATCTTCTACCCGCAGACGCCGCTTGCGAGCCCCGCCGATGCTGTCCACGACGCGGCCACGGTTCACGACCAGGACGCGGTCGCCCAGCGCCACGGCCTGCGGGATGGAGTGCGTCACCATCAACGTGGTGAGTCCCTGCGAGCGAATCAGCCGGTCGGTGAGCTGGATCATCTGCTCGGTGCTGCGGGGGTCGAGGGCCGAGGTGTGCTCGTCGAGGAGGAGGAGCGTGGGACGGACCGAGGTCGCCATGAGCAGGGTCAGCGCCTGCCGCTGGCCGCCGGAGAGCGCACCGACGGGCGTGTCCAGTCGATCCTCCAGCCCGAGACCGAGCTCGCGCACACGGTCGGCCAGCTCTCGCCGCCGTCCCCCACCGAGTGCGTTCCGCAGGACACCGTGACGCATGCCCCGCTTCGCCGCCACCGCGAGGTTCTCGGCGATGGTGAGATCGCCGATTGTCCCCGACAGCGGACTCTGAAACACGCGACCGACCAGGGCAGCCCGGCGCGACTCGGGCCATTGGGTTACGTCCTGATCCCCGATCCGCACTCGCCCCTGGTCGGGAATCAGCGAGCCGGCGATGGCATTGAGCAGCGTAGACTTGCCCGAGCCGTTGCTGCCCACCACCATGACGAAGTCGCGCTCCTCCATGACGAGGTCTACGCCTTCGAGGGCCCGCTGCTCGTTCGGGGTCCCCCGGAAGAACGTGTGGTGCAGGTCCTCGAGGACCAGCGCCGGCCCGCTCATCGGTCGTCCGCCGGCGGTCGGTCGATCCGTTGGCGCAGACTCGCGAGACCGGGTGGTGTCCGGTCCATCCGCCGGCGCAGATGCGTGAGCACCGCCGGCACCCCGAGTGCGGCCAGTACGAAGAGCGCCGTCGCCAGCTTCAGGTCATTGGGGGGAAGACCCGCCCGCACGACGGCGGCCACCAGCAGCCGGAACACGATCGTACCGACGAGCGTGCCCACGATCTGCCGCCGGAGCGTCGCCTTGCCCAGGAAGCCCTCCCCCAGCACCAGGCAGGCCAGCGCGGTCACGATCATTCCTGCTCCCATCGACACGTCGGCGAAACCCTGGTATTGGGCGAACAGCGCGCCCGCCAGCGCCACCAGGCCGTTGGCGAGCACGAGGCCGAGCGTCGTCATCCATCCCGTGTCCAGCCCCAGCGCGCGCGCCGCCTGCGGGTTTCCGCCGGCGGCCCGCAGCGCCAGGCCGAGGTCGGTGCGAAGGAACCGCGCGAGCACCCAGATGCTGAACAGCACGAACACCGCGCACACCAACAGCGGCGAGACGAGAGAGGCCGGGATGCCGGTGTCACCCAGGGTGACGGTCTCCGGCAGTCGCAGGGCGTGCCACACCTCCTCGGCCGCCTCCGGAAGGGTCCGCACCGCGGCGAGCGAGCGGTTCCCGCCACCGAGCGTTCGAAGCTGGATGGTGTAGAGCCCGGTGGTGACCAGGATGCCGGCGAGCAGGGTGTCGATCCTCAGCACCAGGTTCATGAGTCCCGTGGTCGCTCCCGCCAGCCAGCCGGCGGCCGCGGCCGCCACGGTGGCGACGAGCGGGTCGACTCCGTTCGCGAGCAATGCCGCCGCCACGGCGGCGCCCAGCCCGAAGGAGCCGTCGGTGGTGAGGTCGAGCCGCCCCATGATCCGGAAGGTGATGAACACGCCAAGCGTGAGGAGCGACAACAGGAACCCCATCGACAGCGAGCCGATGAGCAGGTTCACGCGGCGGTCACCCGGGTGATCGGGCCGGTCCAGCAGAGGCCGCGCCGAAAGCCGCTCTCGCCAGCGCCGGCTGCTCCCCGGTCGTCTCCGAAGAGATGGAGCACTCCGCGCACGCGCTGCTGGGCGAAGAGACGGGTGACGAGCGTGCGGAGCCCCACCGTGCGCTGCGGCACCGGACGGTAGCTGAAGGCGACGGCGTGGAAGTGCCCGAGGAGGTCGGTCCCGGGCGCGACCGGTCGCAGGTGCCGAGCCAGCAGGGGGTCGGGCCGCCGGGACACCACGCCGGCCACCAGAGCCGTCGTGCCTGGATGAGCCGGCAGGGGGGTGGTGCCGAGCCACTCGCGGATGCCCTGGACGTCGAGGTACATGCTGATCAGCACGACGCCCGGGCTGCGTCGAAGCCAGGCGCCGACGAGACCCGTGGTCTCGGCCACCATGACCACGCCGACCGTCTCACTGCTCGCTCCCTCGAGCGCTACCTGGGCAAGCTCTGACAGAGGAATCGGCTCGCCTTCGGCGGGACTGGAGAACCGCTTCAACAGGGAGAAGCTTCCCTCGCAGGCCAGGCCGGATACCAGCTGAACCTTCGGCGCGCGCCCACCGAGGCCGACGTCGAAGTCGGGTACCTGGGCTCCGCTCGTCGGCAGATGCGCGACCGCGCCTGCCGCGGCGACGATCTCGCCGAGCCGGACGGCGGCCTGCTCCCGCGTAGCCGTCAACGCGCCGATCCCCAGACCGAAGGCCGTCTCCGGAAACTCGAAGCTCCGATAATCGGAGGAATCGATCCAGGTACGCACCGAGGTGTCCAGACCACCATGGACCCGGCAGGTCAGCTCCGCGGTCGGGTCGCGAGTGGACACCTCGTAGGTCCCGCGGGTCGCCAGCGCCGCGGGGATTCGCCAGTCATCGCGGGTGACATCGGGCGGCAGGTCGATGGGACCACTCAAGAGGAGCTTGGGCAGCAGGTCGGCGAGCGCCAGTGCATCCGCCGCCTCGCGCGAAGGTGCGATGACGTGGAGCTCGCCTCGAGCGGACGCGTAGTCCTGATGGGCCTGCTGCAGCACAATCGTGCCGGGTGAGCTGAGGTAGGTCACCGCGCTCATGTCGAGAACGACCGACCGTCGACCATCCCGGAGCAGGCGGTCGAGGGTTTCGGCAAGCTGGAGCGCCCCCTCGCCGTCCAGACGACCGGTGAGGCGCACGGTGGCGGTCGGGCCCTCCTGGGTGGTCGCGATGTTCATGGCGGATCATACATGTCATCCTGAGCGAAGCGAAGGAGACCATGCCGGGCTATGGCTCCTTCGCTTCGCTCAGGATGACATATGCTCCTCAAAGCGCTTCTCGCGCCTCGTCCAGGTGCGCTCGGTACCGTGGGGTGGGGCGATCCACCCGGCGGAGGAACTCGCGATAGTCCTCCACCTCCTGCGGGCTCCTGCCCATCAGCCGCTCGACTCTCGCACGCTCGAGGTAGGTCGGCCCCGAGAGCATGATGCCGTAGACCGTCCCCTCGTGCAGCAGCTGCGGCGCGTCCACCCAGCGCAGCAGCCGCGCCGCTTGCTCCGGGTCGCCCGAGTCCGCGAGCCAGCGTGCGGCGGCGAGGCGGTGCACCGCGATCGCCCAGGGATGCGTATCGAGGTCGGGGGCCTCGTGATAGCGAACTTCGCGATGAGGCGCCGGTTGAAGTCCAGCTCAACCTTGTCTTCGTAGTTATCGGTGAGATCTGAGGTACCGGTCAAGTAGCCCTCTTGGAAATAGGTCTCAAAGCCAGAGGAGGGCAGATGCTTAGCAAGCGCACGATTACGGTATCGTGCTGTGAGTTAAAGCTTATGCGATGAGTCACGTATGGAAGCCCAAACACGGAACCGAGAGGTGTCTCGGAGTCTTGGCCCCGCATCGCGAACGAGCATGCTACACGGGCAGAGTGGGTGAAGTCGATCAATGGAGTGTCACATACACCATAATGCTGGAGAATGCTCCACTGCACATGAAGCCGGCGGGTGACATCGGGATGACCTTCAATGCGACCACTTCGGAGAAGAGCTCTCAACTGCTGAGCCGCGCGGTCAAGCCTCCGAACGCGCACACTGGTTTCCTCGCGGCGCAGCATATCTTCGCGGTAAATGGAGGGATAAAACGTAGATGCACCAGCTTTGTTGGTGTAATCACGCGGCTGACCTCGAAAGAACAGCAGCTGATCCTTTTTGAGATAGGCCAACTTCGCGGAGTGTTCAACAAGCTCACTGTAGGAAGCGACGGGAAACGGTGCTACTGGAGCAACGTCAGCAGATCGAATAGACTTCTTGGGCGCACGTGTGATGCGGTCTCGCACGTGTCGCTGTAACTCTGGCGTCAGGAATGGCGTGGCAGTTCTCAAGCTGAACTCCAAGGAGTCAAGCTGGTCGGTCTATGCTGACGTGCCTTTTACGTCTGCGATCCACTCACCCAATCTGGCCGCAGACCGTATGACGAGGGCGCCGTCAGGGCTCGCGTGATGTTGGAGCTACCACATTAATTGCTTGGATTCGACATTGTCCCTATGCGACGGGCATGTACGCCAGGATCCTATGGCCACCCGAACACGTACCAGGTTCCCAGCGCGGTACCGATTCACTTCTCAATGGCTGTCCTTTTAATGCTCACGAGCATAGGGCTTGCGTTGCACGCGGGAGATTCTGCTTCCGGCGCTGCAGCGAACGCCCCCACGACAGCAGCAGCGGCGGTGAGCAGGTCTGATGTCTTCTGAGTCGGTTCGGCGTTCACACCGGTCAGCAGTCCCTTATCCAGAGTTACACTGAATTTGCCGGCGCTAAGCGCTCCCGAGGCGTTGGTGAGCAGCATCGGGCGCCCAACATCTGGCAGCATGCTGACCTCTTCCTTCTGAGTTATCGATATGCATTTGTTCTTCTCGTCGGTCATACTCCCGATGATGTTTCCTTTCTCGTCGACACGTGTCGTAAACGCGTAGGTCAATTTGACCATCTCGGGAAGATAGAAGACTACGCCCTTGTGCTTTGCGCCTGGCCCCAGCTGTTCGGGCGTCAATGCACGGGTCTCTACATTGCCGGCGCATGCAGTCACCAGCAGTGCGCCGATACAAGAGGATGCCCGTCTCATAGCTCACCTTCCGAGGTGATTGCGTGTGATGCAGCAAGTGCTGGTGTGGGGGGATGGTACCCACAAAAGCTAGAGCTCGCGGGAAGAATTGTTAGAGGCAAAAACGGTCGAGGCGTGGGGAGAATGCGACACGACCTGACAGATTCCTGTCGCAATCGCGCTTAGCGACTTGACGCGACCTAGGAGGGCCCGCCCCCACCGAGCTCCATACCCTTAGAACCTCACCCTGCTCCCGGGTCACCCACCGCCGGGTCACGCAGCGGGCCTCACATCACGCCGACTCCGACGTCGGCCCCGGCTCCGGCGTCTCCTCCGAGATCGACCCCGCCCCTCCCAAGCCAGTGCTAGCGTTGACCCACGCCCCCAGCACCTGCTCGTCGTTCTTGAACCGATACCGATTCCGCGCGTCCATCGCCCGCACGAACTGCCCGGCCTTCATCGCGAGCGCCTCGTGGCTCCGATGTGCCCCGCGCGTCCGTCGCTGCCGATCTTCACGGCCGCGTCGAACTGGTCCAGCAACTGACCGAACACCTTCATTACTGCTTCCGACAAGCCAAACTTCGCCAGCACCTCCTTGTTGGTGGTGGCTTCCGCCTGCATGCTGCGCGCCGCGGTCCGGTGCGCTGCGGGCAGGTGGGCACGTCCGTAGCCATCCTCGCTGCCCGCGCTGCGGTTCGAGCACACCCTCAGACCGATCCGCCCCGCGCAACCGGACGAGGACGCCTGCTCGCGAGCCAGGACGCGGGCTCTATCGTTAGCTCTTACCGCGCCCCCGCCATGCCTTCAGCCACCGGCGCATCGGCTCGGCGCTCTCGGCCGTGAACCGGAGCACCCCGTCTCCCACCAACACGGAATCGCGAACCCGCGCGGTGTCGATCACCCACCGCTTGAACGCAGTGTAGACGGAGTCGAAGTCCCCACCGGGATGCTCCATCGTCAGCCCACGCATGCTCCGAATCCGTCCCCCGCTCGCCACGAAGATCTCGCGCTGCGTCCTCGGCCCGACGCCGACCAGGTCGTAGAACTCGTTCGACTCGGTGAGTGTCGCGAACGCCGAGTCGCCGTGGACGCTGTCGATCGTGTAGCCCCACTGGGTCCCGGCGGCCCGCTCGTACGCTCGCATGTCCCGCGCGAAGGCGGGCTGCACCGGACGGACCTCGCCGTCGCGATCGATGATGACGACATCCGGCGCCCAGAGCGCCGCCATCGCATCGTGATCGAGGCGGGTGAGTGCTTCGAGATAGGGACACACTACTCGCAGCGTCGGGGAGACCGCTGGATCGCAGGGACCGAGCAGCGTGCCGCTCAGCAGGAGCAGGGCGAGCATCGAGTCACCCTACGCGGCTTCCCTGCCTTTGGATGCAAGCGATTGCGCCGCCAACCCGGGCCTGAACCTTGCCGGTGGGGCTTGCCCCATGGCCTCGGTCCAGCCCGTCATCCGACTCGACCGCCTCGTCCTTCCCCGGGAGACGTCGCCCACGTCTCCCCAGGATGGCAAGGTGCAGACGCTGCGCGGCGTCGCGTGCCTGCTGCTGGTCGCCTTTCACGCTGTCGGCTCGTCGGCGGCCTCCGGCCTGCACGTGCCGGATGGCTCGGCCTATCGCCAGTTCACCAATCTGTTCGTCCACATCCGGATGCCGCTCTTCACCTTCCTGTCCGGCCTGGTCTACGCCTATCGGCCGCTCCGGCCGGGGGAGACGCGGCGGTTCCTCGGGAAGAAGCTGCGCCGGCTCGGCGTCCCCCTGCTCGTCGCCTCCACGATCCTGTACGGCCTGCACCTCGCGGCGCACGACCCCGTGCCGCCGCTGGCCCGGCTGTGGAGCGTCTACGTCTATCCGTTCTACCATCTCTGGTTCGTGCAGGCGCTGCTGCCCGTCTTCGCGGTCCTGGTCGTCCTCGAGCTCCTCGGGGCGCTCGCCACGTCCGGGCGGTTCCTGGTGGTGCTGGCACTGGCGCTCGTGGCCTACTGGTATGGACCGCTCCTGCCCTCGGACGTCCTCGGCCTGCGCAATGCCACCTACCTCCTGCCGTTCTTCCTGTGGGGCGTCGGCGTCCACCGGTTTCGCGGGCTCTTGCAGTCCCAGCTGGCGCTGATCGCCGCCGCGGCGTGTTTCGTCGTGGCGCAGGGCTTTCATGGGTACATCGTCCTCACCCACACGCTGGCCCCGATTGATCCCGTCGCGACGCGATCCGTCTGGACCCTCCTGATCGGCATGTCCGCCGGGCTCTGCGGCCTGCGCTTCCTGCCGCGCATGCCCCTGATGGAAGGGATCGGAGCGTCGTCCTACATCATCTACCTGTACCATCCCCTCTTCGTCGCGGCGGTGTTCGCTGCCCTGGGCGTGCTGCCGGCCCTGCCCACGATCCTGCTGTTCGCGGCGGCGGCCGCGGCCGGCCTGGCGGGGCCGATGGTGATGGAGCTGGTGGCCGCACGTATTCCGCTCGGCGGGCTCCTGCTCGAGGGCCGTGGCCGCCAGGCCCCGCCGCCCACACTAGCAGACGGAGAGGAACGAGCGGCCACGCTTCGAGTGGCGTGAGGCCACGCGCACCCTGAAAACCTCCGGCGCTGATCCGGCCCCCTTCCCGAACACCTCCAGCACTGCCGTGGCCGCTCCAGGCTAGGTACCGCGCATTTCCAGAGTGTCGCTCGATCAGAACCCGTCACCTTCCGTGCGAGGCACCATGGCCCGGCTCCCCCTCCTCGCCCTCACCGTGCTAACGGCCGCGCCCGCCGTTGCCCAGGACGGGCAGCGGTTCGCCGATCTCGGAACCTGCACCACCGCGCGGGGCGAGGTAATCCGCGACTGTCGCATCGGATACCGCACCTTCGGCCGGCTCAACGCCAGGCGGGACAACGCGGTGCTGGTGCCCACCTGGCACGGGGGACGCTCGGAAACCATGACCTTCATCCTGGGTCCGGACCGTTGGGTGGACACCACCCGCTGGTTCGCGATCCTGATGGACAAGCCAGGCAACGGGGTCTCGATATCTCCCTCAAACAGCCGTTCCCAGTCCGGCCGACGCTTCCCCAGGCTCACTTTCGGCGACCTAGTCGCCGCCGAGCACCGCGTAGTGACCGAGCACCTCGGCATCCGGCGCCTGCATGCCGTGGTTGGATGGTCCATGGGCGGCATGCAAGCCATCGAGTACGCGCTCCGATTCCCCGAAGCCGTGGACCGCATTGTGTCCGTCGCTGGCACACCGCGGATGGGCAGCTACGACATGTACTGGCTTCAGAGCATGTTGACCCTCATCGATCTGGCCGACCGGTCGGACCTGCCTCGCGACACGCTCGCCCTGCGCCTCGCCGACCTCTGGCACACCGTGGCGACCACACCCGGCAAGGAGAACGCGCTCCCCCGGGACAGCGTCGCCACAATGATCGCGGCCGAGGCCCGCGCGGACTGGATCGGGTTTCACCCGGAAGACAACCGGCTGGCGCTCGAGGCGGTTGCATCGTTCGACGCCTTGGGTGAGGTCCGGCGGACGGGCGTGACCCCCCGGCCCCGCATCCTGCTGCTGTTCATGCCGGATGACCACGTCACGACCGCGGAGTCGTTCCGCGAGTTCGCCCGGCTGACGGGGAGCGACACGGTCGAGTTCCCGAGCGGGTGCGGCCACATGGCGCCGGTCTGCGAGACGGCGGCCATCGGCGATCACGTGCGGGGATATCTCGGCGGCGATATCTAGACGTCGGCCGGTGAGGGGTCTCCCGCGCCGGCTTGACAACCCTGGGAGCGCGCCGTAAGTCAGACCATCCAGCCCAGCACACCTCGAATCAGGCCAACGCTTACCTTCACCGACGCCCAAGCAGCTCCAATCCCCGGGAGGGCATCATGAACCTCCACCTACACGGCTTGGCGTGGCGGAGCGCCATGCTTGGGGTTGGTCTGGCCGCCATGGCGTCGTGCGGTGGTGACAACTCCTCCCCGAGTGACGACACACTAGCCGAAGCGCCGACGAATAGCGGTAACGACCAGACAGGGCCGGTCGGGCAGGCGCTGGTCAATGCGCTGCGGGTGCTGGTGACGGTCGACGGCGAACCGCAGCCGGACGTTTCGGTCACCTGGTCCACGACCGATGGATCGCTGGCGCCCTCGTCGGTGGTGACCGATGCCGACGGGATCAGCGCGACAACATGGACGCTCGGCACGACGACGGGCACGCAGACGGCCCTGGCCACGTTGGAGGGAGCCAGCGGTTCGCCCGTGACCTTTACCGCCACCGCCACCGCCGCAACCATCACCATCGCCAAGGCACCAACCAGCAGTGGTGACAGGCAGACAGCCGCGCCCGGGCAAGCGCTGCCCGATCAGCTGCGGGTGCTCGTCACCGTCGGCGGGGAGCCACAGGAGAACGTGACGGTCACCTGGTCCACCACCGGCGGATCGGTCGCTCCCACCTCGGTGGCGACGGATGCCGAGGGGATCAGCGCGACGACCTGGACACTGGGCCCTACGGCCGGCGCGCAGACGGCCCAAGCCACGCTCGAGGGAGCCACCGGGTCGCCCGTGAGCTTCAGCGCCACCGCCGGCGAGAGCGCCTGTGAATCCCGGACGCCCTTTACCGTGGGTTCCACCGTGACTGGTGCCCTTAACCCGGCCGACTGCGATTTTGGTGATGGATCGTTCGTAGATTTCTACAGCTTCAGCGTGGCCCCCGCCGGCGATCTCCCCGAAAGCGTCAGCTTCACGCTTGCCGCTGAGTTCGACACGTTCCTCTTCCTCTTCGACGCGGACCAGATTCTTCGGGCATTGAACGACGATGCGCCGGACGCAGGTACCAACTCGACTATTCGGATCCTCCTGGCCCGCGGCGACTATGTGATCGGTGCGAACTCCCTGAATCCGGGCAGGACGGGGGAGTATGAGCTGTCCTCGGCAACGGCGCCGGAGAGCGTGACGAACTGCGGCGAGATGTGGGTCACCATAGGCATCTCCACCAGCCAGAGCCTCGCGGACACGGACTGCACGCAGGGCGTGGTGCTCAGCGACCACTTTCGGTTGGTACTTCAGGCCGGCGAGAGCATCACCTTGACCCAGAGTTCCACGGTGTTCGATCCGAGCCTCACCCTCTTGAATGGTACGGGCACCACCGTAGAGAGCGACGTCGGCACCACCAGTGAAGCCGCCGTGGTCACCTTTACGGCGCCGGCTGCACCCGCCCTCGCGGCTTACACGATCGTTGCCGGTACGGGGAGCGCCGAGCCAATGCAGACCGGTGCGTACGACCTGACGATCGAATAGGCGGAACCGTTGTCACCCTGAGCGGAGCGAAGGGGGCAATGCCAGCATGGTCCCCTTCACTTCGTTCAGGGTGACAGCTTGGCGCGGCTCGCGATCGTCTCGGCGACCCGCCTGGCGTCCCGCTCGACCCCGTGGATCATGGTGGAGGACAGCGCATAGAGGAAATGCAGGCCCACGAAGTACAGACCGGGCTCGCCGGCGACGGTGCCTCGCTCCTGCACCGGCTCGCCCGCCGGCCCGAACACCGGCAGGTCGATCCAGGAGAGCCCGGGGTGATAGCCGGTGCACCAGACCACGTTCGCCGGCTGGACCAGCTGGTCTCCCTCCAACACCGGCAGTCCGTCACGGATACCCGCGACT
>Ga0247829_10000764_pt1 | contig 13358 bp, 11 predicted proteins | sample 12C_Control_Day4_FD_207765 | JGI IMG/M metagenome (GOLD analysis project Ga0247829, IMG submission 207765) | Soil microbial communities from agricultural site in Penn Yan, New York, United States - 12C_Control_Day4 | ecosystem: Environmental > Terrestrial > Soil > Agricultural land | place... | reverse complement strand
CCGCCCCACTCCTTTGGCCAATGCGGCACGGTTAGGCCCCGTGCGTGCAGGATCTTGTGGGAGGCCACGAGCTCCTCCTTGTCGAGGTGCCGGCTCTCCATGACCTTGTTGCGGATCTCGGCCGGCACCTTCTCGCGAAAGAAGGTGCGCAGCTCCTCGCGGAACTTGTTTTCCTCGGCGCTGAAGCGAAGGTCCATCTGCGTATCCTCCCTCAGACGATCTCGAACAGGCCGGCGGCGCCCTGGCCGCCGCCGATGCACATGGTGACGACCGCGTACTTGACGCCGCGGCGCTTGCCCTCGATCAGCGCGTGGCCAGTCATGCGCGCGCCCGACATGCCGTAGGGGTGGCCGATGGAGACGGCGCCGCCGTCGACGTTGAGCTTCTCCGGGGGGATGCCGAGCTTGTCGCGGCAGTAGATCACCTGCACGGCGAACGCCTCGTTGAGCTCCCAGAGGCCGATGTCGTCCATCTTGACGCCCGTGCGCTGCAGCAGGCGCGGGATGGCATAGACGGGGCCGATGCCCATCTCGTCGGGCTCGCAGCCCGCCACCTGGAAGCCGCGGAAGATGCCGAGCGGCTTGAGCTTGCGCCTGGCGGCCTCCTTGTCGGACATCAGCACGCAGGCGCTAGCGCCGTCGGACAGCTGGCTGGCGTTGCCGGCGGTGATGAACTGGTCGTCGCCGCGCACGGGCTTGAGCTTGGCGAGCCCCTCGATGTTGGTGTCGGGACGGTTGCCCTCGTCGCGCTCGAGCGTGACGGTGCGCTTGGTGATCTCCTTCGTCTCCTTGTTCTCGACTGCCATCACCGTGGTCATGGGCACGATCTCGGCGTCGAAGCGGCCGGCCTTCTGCGCGGCGGCCGTGCGCTGCTGGCTCATGAGCGCGTACTCGTCCTGCTTCTCGCGGCTGATGCCGTAGCGCTTGGCGACGATGTCGGCCGTCTCGATCATCGGCATGTAGAGCGCGCCCTTGTGCTCGACGATCCACTCGTCGCGGTAGAACTTGGTGTTCATGTTCATCTGCACGAGGCTGATCGACTCGAGCCCGCCGGCCACTGCCACCGGCACGCCGTCGTGCACGATGCTGCGGGCGGCGAGCGCGATCGCCTGCAGGCCCGACGAGCAGAAGCGGTTGACGGTCTGGCCCGCCGCCGTCACGGGCAGGCCGGCGCGGATCGCGCACTGGCGCGCAATGTTGCCGCCCGTGGCGCCCTCGGGATTGGCGCAGCCCATCGTCACGTCCTCCACATCGCCGGGCTCGATGCCGGCGCGCTTGACGGCCTGGGCAACGACGTGGCCACCCATGTCGGCGCCGTGCGTGAGGTTGAAGGCGCCGCGGACGGCCCTACCGATGGGCGTGCGGGCAGTGGAGACGATGACGGCGTCGACCATGGTTCTGTTTCCTTCTCCAACGTTAGTCCTTGCGCTTCGCTGTCATCCTGGGCCTTGTGCCCGGGATCCAACCATCAGCTCGCTCCGGAGCTGGCTGAGGGATGGATCCCGGCGACAAGCGCCGGAATGACGAAATCACTCCGCGGCAGCCCTGACCTTCTGCCGCTCCTCCTCGATCAGCTCCTTCTTCGACAGCTTGCCGACGGCGGTCTTCGGCAGGGCGTCGCGGAACTCCAGGTGCGCCGGCAATTCGTGCCGGCCGATCTTGTCGGCGAGGAAGCCGCGCAACTCGTCGAGCGAGAACGGCTTGGCGCCCGCCTTCAGCTGCACGAACGCCTTGGCGGCCTCGCCGCGATAGGCATCCGCCACGCCGATCACCACAACCTCCGCCACGGACGGATGCTCGTAGATCGCCTCCTCGATGGTGCGCGGATAGACGTTGAACCCGCCGGAGATGATCATGTCCTTCTTGCGGTCGACGAGATAGAAGTAGCCGTCCTCATCCATGATGCCGATGTCGCCGGTCAGCAGGTAGCCGTCCACGAAAGCCGCGGCCGTCTCCGCAGGCGCATTCCAGTAGCCGTTGGTGACGTTGGGGCCCTTGATGCGGATCTCGCCCTTCTCGCCCGGCGGCAGCACGCGGCGGGGATCCTCGAGCGCCACGATCTCCATGACGATGCCCGGCAGCGGCAGCCCCACCGAGCCGGCCTTGCCCGTCCACTCCCTGGGCATGGCGGTGCCGGCGGGCGAGGTCTCGGTCATGCCCCAGCCGCCGCCGAGGCGCTGGCCGGTGAGCTTCTCGAAGCGCTCGGCGACATCGACGGGAAGGGCGGCGCCGCCCGATGCCGCATAGCGCAGCGAGGAGAAGTCGCGCTTGTCGATGCCGGGCGTGTTGGCGAGCGCGATCCACATGGTCGGCACGCCCGGGAACACGGTGGCTTTCTTGACCTCGATGTCCCTGAGCGTGGTCTCGACGTCGAAACGCACGCGCAGCAGCAGCTCGTTGCCTTCTGTGAACGAGCGCAGCATCACCGAGGTCAGCGCGTAGATATGGAACAGCGGCAGCACGCAGATCACCTTGTCCTCGCCGGGCAGGGACATGCGCTGGGGATCGCTCCAGAGCTTGTAGATCGAGCAGGCGGCGCTGAGGTTGGCGTGGCTCAGCATGGCGCCCTTGGGCTTGCCGGTCGTGCCGCCCGTGTACTGCAGCAGCGCGACGTCCTCCACGTCCACGCTCGGCCACTGCCGCGGCAGCTTGTTGGCGCCCGCGGCGCGCAGCTCCTCGAAGCGGATCACAGGGGCGTCCGCCGCGATCGGCGCGGTCGGGATGGCGGAGGGTCCGAACGCCGTGTCGTCGCCGACGATCAGGTGGTCGACGAGCCCGTCGGCCTTCAGCTTCTGCGCCAGCAGGCCCATGAAGCCGATGTTGGAGGTCACCAGCACGCGCGCGCCGGAGTCCTTCAGCTTGTAGGCCAGCTCGCGCTCGGCATCGAGCGGCGAGAGGTGCACAATGCGCCCACCGGCCTTCAGGGTGCCGAAGAAGAAGAACGGGTGGAGGGGCGTGTTCGGCAGGTAGAGGGCAACGGCCTTGCCGGGGCCGACCCCCAGGTCCATGAGCCCGGAGGCTACCGCTTCGACGGCAGCGCGAAGCTCGGTGTAGCTCGTTCTATGATCACGGTATTCGAAGGCCGGCTTGTCCGCCCATTTCGCCGTGAAGGCATCGAACATCGCCGGCAAGGTCGCAGTGGCGATCGGCGCATCCCAGCGCACGCCCGGCGGGTAGCTCTTCTCCCAGAGGCGTTGCTCTCCCATCGCCGTCCTTGTCGGATTGTCGGGCCGATCGTTATGATGAACCTAGGCGCGGACAACGGCGTTGGCAACAAGTTAACGTAAGGGTCAGGGAGGCGGCCGAGAGCCATGAAAAACCCGTTCGATCTCAGCGGTCAGGTGGCCGTCATCACCGGCTCGAGCAAGGGCATCGGCCGCTCGGCAGCCGAGATCATGGCCGCGCTCGGCGCCAAGGTGGTGATCTCCAGCCGCAAGGCCGAGCCGTGCGAGGCGGTGGCAGACGGCATCCGCAAGGCCGGCGGCGAGGCGGTCGTCATTCCTTGCAACATCTCGCGTCGCGAGGACATCGAGGGCCTGGTCAAGGGCACGCTCGAGAAGTGGGGGAAAATCGACACGCTGGTGTGCAACGCGGCCGTCAATCCCTACTTCGGCCCGCTCGAGAAAATCCCCGACGACGCCTTCGACAAGATCATGGCCTCCAACATCAAGAGCAACCTGTGGCTGTGCAACCTCGCCATCCCCGGCATGGCCGAGCGGGGCGGCGGCAGCGTCATCATCGTCTCCTCGATCGGCGGCCTGCGCGGCAGCGCCAACCTCGGCGCCTACGGCATCTCCAAGGCCGCCGACATGCAGTTGACGCGCAGCTTGGCGGTGGAGTGGAGCCCGAGGAACGTGCGCGTCAACTGCGTCGCCCCGGGCCTGGTCAAGACCGATTTCGCCCGCGCCCTGTGGGAGGATCCGGACCGGCTTAAGCGCACCGTGTCGACCGCGCCGCTGCGGCGCATCGGCGAGCCCGAGGAGATCGGTGGCGTCGTCGCCTTCCTGGCATCCAAGGCGGCCTCTTTCATGACCGGCACGGTCATCGTCGCCGACGGCGGCTCGACGATCGTCTAGTGCGATTTGGCGTCATCCCGACGCAGGTCGGGACCCAGGCCACCATCGATCTGTGAACTGGGTTCCGGCCTTCGCCGGAATGACGAGTGATCGAACGCGTCGCACCGCTCGCAATCCCAACACTTGCAATTGACGGCTAAACCGGGGATCGTCTGCGAAAGTCCGGCGTGAGCGCCGCGTTGGCGCCACCTGCCTCGAGGGAGATCGAGCCTTATGAAGCGCGTTGGTTTGATATTCGTCGGTCTGCTGCTGGCAGCGTGCCTGGTGGCGGCGCCCGCGATAGCCGGCAAGAAGGACGACACGCTGGTTTGGGCCACCGATCGCGACAACCCGGTCGCCGATCCCTTCTATCTCAACACCCGCGAGCTGGTGGTCATCGGCCACCACGTCTGCGACACGCTCGTCATCATCGACCCCAACACGGCCGAGATCAAGCCGCTGCTGGCGACCAAGTGGAAGTGGGCGAGCCCGACCTCCCTCGAGATGGAGCTGCGGAAGGGCGTCAAGTTCCACTCCGGCAAGGTGCTCGACGCCGACGACGTCGTCTACACGCTGAACCACGCCGCCAACAAGGACAACGCCATCGCCAACTTCGCGCTGCTGTCCTGGATCAAGGACGCCGAGAAGATCGACGCCAGCAATGTGCGCATCAACCTGCGCAACCCATTCCCGCCGGCGCTCGCCTATCTCGCCGGTCTCGGCTTCATCATGGAGAAGGGCCACTACGACAGCGCGCCGGTGAAGCCCGACGGCAAGAAGGACTTCGGCGCGGTCAAGGCCAACGGCACGGGGCCCTACAAGGTCGTCGAGGTGAAGCCCGGCGACTCCATCCTGATGGAGAAGAACGCCGACTATTTCAAGGACGGCTTCAAGGGCAATCCCAAGATCTCCAAGATCAAGTTCCGCACCATCAAGGACGGCAACACGCGCGCGGCCGAGTTGATGACCGGCGCCATCGACTGGATGTGGGACGTGCCCAAGGACCAGGCCGAGCGCATCAAGGCCAACCCCGCGGTCGTGGTGGAGAACGCCAAGACGTTGCGCGTCTCCTATCTGCAGTTCGATATCGCCGGCCAGTCGGGGCAGAAGTTCTTCAGCGACAAGCGCGTGCGCCAGGCGCTCGCGCATGCGATCGATCGCGAATCGCTCACCAAGAACCTGGTCGGCCCGGCATCGGTGGTGGCGCACAGCCCATGCCATCCCGACCAGTTCGCGTGCTCGAGCGACGTGACGAAGTACGCCTACGATCCCGCCAAGGCCAAAGCGCTCCTGAAAGAGGCCGGCTTTCCTGACGGCTTCGAGTTCGATTTCTATGCCTATCGCGACCGCGAATACACGGAAGCCGTGATCGGCGATCTCGCCAAGATCGGCCTCAAGCCCAAGCTCAACTACATGCAATACACGGCGTTCCTGGAGAACGTGCGCAAGGGCAAGACGCCCGTGGCGCACGGCACCTGGGGCTCCAACTCGGTCCCCGACGTCTCAGCCATGACCGCACACTTCTTCTCGCATGGAGCCGACGACCTGACCAAGGACCCGGAGGTCAAGAAGCTGATCGACGAGGCCGATTCGCTCACCGATCCGGCGCAGCGCAAGGTGGTGTGGCAGAAGGCGCTCAACCGCATCGCCGCCGAGGCCTTCTGGGTGCCGCTCTTCACCTACGCCAAGTACTACGCGTTCTCCAAGGACCTCGACTTCAAGCCGACGTCCGACGAGATCCCGCAGTTCTTCGCGGCGAAGTGGAAGTGAGCGGGCGCAGGATGGGGTCAGACCCCATCGCCGAGCGGCGGACTGAGGCGCGAACGTTGGGATAAGGGGTCTGACCCCGGGTCTGCCATGCTCGCCTTCACTGCCAAACGTCTGGGTGTCGCGCTGCTGGTGGCGCTGACCGTCTCGCTCATCACCTTCTCGATGATCTATGTCTCGGGCGACCCGGCCATCGCCATCGCCGGCGAGGGCGCGCGCCCAGCCGACATCGAGGCGATCCGCAAGTTCTACGGCTTCGACCGGCCGATCGCCGTGCAGTATCTCGATTGGCTGGCCGGCGCGCTGCAGGGCGATTTCGGCCGTTCCTACACGCTGCGCCAGCCGGTCGCCGATGTGATCTTCGCGCGGCTGCCGGTGACCATGATCCTCGGCGCCTCGGCCATTCTCTTCGCGCTCGTGCTCGCCATTCCGCTGGGCGTGCTGGCGGCCGTGCGACCCAACAGCCTCGCCGACCGCTTCGCGCTGACGCTCGCCGTGGTCGGGCAGGCCATGCCAACCTTCTGGTTCGCGCTGACGCTGATCCTGTGGCTCGGCGTCAACTGGCGGCTGCTCCCCATCACCGGCTCCGGCAGCTGGCAGAACTTCGTCATGCCGGCGATCGCGCTCGGCTACTACGTGACGCCCGCCGTGATGCGGCTGACGCGCGCCGGCGTGCTCGAGGTGCTCTCCGCCGACTACATCCGCACGGCGCGCGCCAAGGGTCTGCGGCCCATGACGGTGCTGTTCAAGCATGCGCTCAGGAACGCCATCATCCCCGTGGTGTCGCTCGCGGCGGTGCAGTTCGGCTTCATGCTCGGCGGCTCGATCGTCATCGAGACCATCTTCCAAATCAACGGGCTCGGCTACCTCGCCTGGGAATCGATCCAGCGCAAGGACCTGCCCACCATGCAGGCGATCGTGCTGGTGCTGTCCGTGATCTACGTCCTGCTGACGCTGCTCGCCGACCTCCTCAATGCGTTCCTCGATCCGCGGCTGAGGGTCTCCTGATGGCCGAGACCAGCCTGCCCAGTGCCATTGGACGCGCCGGGATGCTCACGGCGGGCGAGATCCTCGCGCCCTCGCCCGGCGCCCTGCTGCGGCGGCGCATCTTCCGCCACTGGGGCCTCGTCATCGGCGGCACCATCCTCGCCGGCATCGTGCTGATGGCGCTGCTGGCGCCGCTGGTTTCGGCCTACGACCCCTACGACCAGCAGCTCGCGCGCAAGCTGATCCCGCCGATCTGGCACGCTAGCGCCAAGGCCACCTGGGCGCATCCGCTGGGCACCGATCACTTGGGACGCGACTACCTCACGCGCCTGCTCTACGGCGCCCAGATCTCGCTGTTGATCGGCTTCTCGGCCATGCTGATCTCGGGCGTCATCGGCACCACCATGGGCGTGCTCGCCGGCTACTTCGGCGGCCGCCTCGACATGGTCGTCAACTTCATCATCACCACGCGCCTTTCCATGCCCGTGGTGCTGGTGGCGCTGGCGGTCGTGTCCATCATCGGCTCGTCGCTCACCGTGGTCATCTGGGTGCTGGGCCTGCTGATCTGGGACCGCTTCGCCGTGGTGATGCGCAGTGCCACGCAGCAGGTGCGCTCGCGCGAGTTCATCACCGCGGCACAGGCCGTGGGCTGCTCGACCGCGCGCATCCTCCTGACCGAGATCGCGCCCAACGTCGCCAACCACCTGATCGTCGTCGCCACGCTGGAGATGGCGCACGCCATCCTGCTCGAAGCTGCGCTGTCGTTCCTGGGGCTGGGCGTGCAGCCGCCCACGCCCTCCTGGGGCCTCATGATCTCGGAGGCCAAGGGGCTGATGTTCTTCGACCCCTGGCTGATCTCGATCCCCGGCATCGCCCTATTCCTGCTGGTGCTCGCCATCAACCTCCTGGGCGACGGCCTGCGCGACGTCACCGCCCCCGAGAACCGCGGGTGAGGGCGATGATTGTGGTGGAACGCGCGCGCCGCACACTCCCCCTCCCCCTCGAGGGGGGAGGACGGAACGCCACGGGCTTAGTGCGCCGAGCCGCAGAGGAACGACTGGCTGCGACCGGCGCACTAAGTCCGATGGCGTTCCCGGTGGGGGTGAAGGCGGGCTGGCTCGAGACACCCCCACCTGACGCGCCGAACGAGTTAGCGCCTCAGGGCTCAGCCTGGTTCAACCATTGGAGCAAAGAGACGGCGCCAACTCGTGGCGCGTCTTCCTCCCCCCTCCAGGGGGAGGCGGAGCGAGCCGCTCGGGTCCACGTGCCATGAGCGAGCGCATCCTGACCGTCGAGGACCTGCGCGTGGCGCTGCCGGTGCCGGCGGGGACGCTTCACGCGGTGCAGGGCGTGTCGTTTCACGTCGATCGCGGCGAGACGCTGTGCATCGTCGGCGAGTCGGGCTGCGGCAAGACGCTGACGGCGCTCGCCGTCATGGACCTGCTACCGCAACGCGCCTTGCGGACGGCGGCGCGGCTGGAGCTCGAGGGCCGCGACCTCGCGCGCGCCAGCGAGCGCGCCATGGCCGACATCCGCGGCAACCGCATGGCCATGATCTTCCAGGAGCCGATGACCTCGCTCAACCCCGCCTACACCATCGGCAACCAGCTCGAGGAGGCGCTGCTGCGCCATCGCCGGACCTCGCGCCACGAGGCCCGCGACCGCGCCGTGCACCTGCTCGAGCGGGTCGGCATCACGGCGGCGGCGAGCCGGCTCAAGCAGTACCCCCACCAGCTCTCCGGCGGCTTGCGCCAGCGCGTCATGATTGCCATGGCGCTGATGTGCTCGCCTTCGCTGCTGCTGGCGGACGAGCCCACCACGGCGCTCGACGTCACCATCCAGGCGCAGATCCTGCACCTGCTCGCCGAGCTGCAGCGTGAGCTCGCCATGGGCCTCGTGCTCATCACCCACGACCTGGGCATCGTCGCCCGCATCGCCACCCGCGTGGTCGTCATGTACGCCGGCCAGGTGGTGGAGACCGGACCCGCCGACGCCATCTTCCGCGCCCCCGCGCATCCCTACACGCAGGGGCTGCTCGCCTGCATACCCGTGCCCGGGCGCACGCGGCGCGGTGACCCCCTCGGCACCATCCCCGGCATGGTGCCCTCGCTGATCGGCGAGACGCGCGGCTGCGCCTTCGCCGGCCGCTGCCCGCATGCGATCGACGTTTGCCGCGCCTCCGCCATCCCGCTCGAGGCCGGCAGCGGCGATCAGCATCTCGTGCGCTGCGTGCGCCACGCCGAGATCGGCGCGGCGGCCGGCCGGCGGCTCGCGGAGGCGACATTGTGAGCGTGTCGCCGTCCGTCGTTGCGCAGGTCGCCGGGCAGGCTCCCCTGCTCGAGGCGAGGAGCGTATCGCGCACGTTCCAGGTGTCGGCCGGCCTGTTTCGCGCCAAGCGCACGCTGACTGCGGTGGAGAGCGTGAGTCTCACGGTGCAGCCCGGCGAGGTGGTGGCGCTCGTCGGTGAATCCGGCTGCGGCAAGACTACGCTCGCGCGTATGCTGCTGGGGCTGCTGGCGCCTTCTGCCGGCGAGATGCGGATTGCCGGCCGGCCGGCCCATGCGCTCGCCCGCCGTGAGATCGCCCGGCTGGTGCAGCCCGTGTTCCAGGACCCCTACTCCTCGCTCAATCCGAGGAAGCCGGTCGGCGCCATCATCACCCTGCCGCTGCGCGTGCAGGGCGACCCCAAGCCCGAGACCTGGCGCGCCCGCGTCGAGGACATGATGGAGCGCGTGGGACTCGCGCGCCGCCTCTACGACAACTACCCGAGCCAGCTTTCGGGCGGCCAGCGCCAGCGCGTCGCCATCGCCCGCGCGCTCATCAACGGGCCGCGCATGGTGATCTGCGACGAGCCGACCTCTGCGCTCGACGTGTCGGTGCAATCGCAAATCCTCAACCTGCTGCAGGACCTGCGCCGCGACCTGGGCCTCACCTACCTCCTGATCAGCCACAACCTTGCCGTGGTCGAGCACATGGCGACGCGCGTCGCCGTCATGTATCTGGGCCGCATCGTCGAGGAGGCGGACACGGATACCTTCTACGCCGCGCCCAAGCATCCCTACAGCGAGGCGCTGCTGGCCTCCGTGCTGACGCCGGAGCCGGGGCTCGGCGTGCCCGACACGCACCTTGGCGCCGCCTATCCCAACCCGCTGGAGGTGCCGCCGGGGTGCCGCTTCCACCCGCGCTGCGCCTATGTGCGCGATGAGTGCCGCAGTGTCGCGCCGAAGCCGATTGCCCAGCGCGCCGGCTTCGTCGAATGTCATCTCTACGACCCGATCACCCTGCAGGGACAATCCGCATGACCGACGGCAAGAGCAATAGTTCGCGCGCGGGTGCCATCTCCCGCGCACGCGCCTATATCGACGAGGGTGCCTTCGAGGCCGAGCTGGCTCGCCGCGTCGGCTTCAAGACCGAGAGCCAGCTGCTGCCCGCCAGCCAGCCCGAGCTCTATCGCTACCTGAACGAGGAGATGGCCCCCTCTTTCGCGCGCATGGGGTTCACAACCCGCATCTACGACAACCCGCTGCCGGGCCAGGGGCCGGTGCTGCTCGCCACCCGCATCGAGGATGCCAAGCTGCCCACCGTGCTCGGCTACGGCCACGGCGACGTGATCCGCGGCCTCGAGGACCAGTGGACCAAGGGCAAGGGTCCCTGGGTGACCGCGCGCGACGGCGATCACGTCTATGGCCGCGGCACCGCCGACAACAAGGGCCAGCACACCCTCAACATGGCGATCCTCGAGCGCGTGCGCGAGGAGCGCGGCGGCAAGCTCGGCTTCAACGTCAAGTTCATCATCGAGACGGGCGAGGAGGCGGGCTCCAAGGGCCTCGCCGAGCTGGTGGCGGCGCACAAGGCCGACTTCGCCGCCGACGTTCTGATCGCCTCCGACGGCCCGCGCGTGCGCCCGGAGCGCCCAACCATCACACTCGGCTGCCGCGGCGCCATCAACTTCGATCTCGTGTGCGACCTGCGCGAGGGCGGCCATCACTCCGGCAACTGGGGCGGGCTGATCGCCAATCCGGGCGTGATCCTCGCGCACGCGCTCGCCACCATTGTCGGGCCCACCGGCGAGCTGCTCGTGCCCGCCCTCAAGGCGCCGCCGATGACAAAGGCCGTCAAGGATTCCCTTGCCGACGTCGACGTCGACGGCGGCGAGTCTGGCCCGGATGTGGATGCGTGGTGGGGAGATGCGGGATTGACGCCGGCCGAGCGGGTCTACGCCTCCAACGTCTTCAATATCCTGGCCTTCACGACGGGAACGCCGGGCCGGCCGGTGAACGCAATCCCGCCGAAGGCCGTCGCCAATTGCCAGCTGCGTTTCGTCGCCGGCACCTCGGTCGACGCCGTCGTGCCTGCTCTGCAGCGCCATCTCGACGAGAAAGGCTTCACCACCGTCAAGGTCATGCCGCCGCCCGCCGTCAACGACGGACGCTTCGCGGCAACGCGCACGGAGCCCGATCACCCCTGGGCGGCGTTCGCCGCGCAATCGCTGCAGCGCTCGGCCAACGCCAAGCCGGCGGTGGTGCCGCAGACGGGCGGCTCGATCTGCAACGACATCTTCACGGATATCCTGGGCATCCCCACCATCTGGGTGCCGCACTCCTACCAGGCCTGCTCGCAGCACGCGCCCGACGAGCACATCCTGCTCAGCGTCTTCCGTTCCGCCGCGGCGGTCATGGCTGGGCTCTACTGGGACATCGGCGAGGGCAAGGCGCCGGCTGTCCGATCCTGAGGCCTCGACGCCTCAGCGGTCGTTGGCGATGCAATCCCTGATGTCGCCGAAGGCCGTCCACAGCGATGCCGACGTCACGATGATCTGGCGCGGACGCCGGGCATCGACGATGAAGTCGACGTTCTCGCCGACGAGGTCGCGGGCGCTGCTGACGACCTCCGACTTGGTGAACCGATAGTTGCGCCCGTCCTCGGCCGCGATGACGCCGATGCCGAGATCGGCCCGAAACTTGATGATCTCTCCATACATCGCACGCTCCGTTGCGTCCTCTCCCGCAGGCGCGACGCGATCCGCTGCTCGCCTGCTGATCCAGTGGCTCGAGTTTGTGACAGGCGCGACGCGAGCGCTGTAACCGGCGAAACAAACTGCGCGGGGACCCGCAAAGCAGCGGGCGCAGGGCTTTGTTTCACGTGAAACAGCGTGCGGCGAGCGTGCCGCCTATACACGCGACACCGAGCCAGCGCGCCCGCATCCCTTGTGCTGCGGAGCCCAGCCCCATAAAATGAGGTTTGAGCCATGCAATCGACAGGCGGCCATGCGATGACAGCTGACCATCTGGCAAACGGACAGCGGGGAGGCGGAATGGCCAGAAAGCTTGCCATCTTTACGGGTCTCGCGTCGCTGGGCCTTGCGGGCTTTGCCGTGGCCCTGATCATGACGCCGGGCAACCCCATCCAGATCAAGTTCAACACGCCGGCGGCCTCGTCGACCTCGACATCGGGGGCCGCGAACGTATCGGGCCAGCTGCCCTGGGTCGCGGCCGCCCCGGGACGCGTCGAGCCGCGCTCGGGCCAGATCCGCATCAGCGCCGGCATCGGCGGCCGGGTGGAGAAGGTGGCCGTCAAGATGAACGACCGCGTCGCCGAGGGCGAGGTCCTGATCCGGCTCGAGGACAAGGAGGCTCGCGCCCGCCTTTCCGCCGCGGAGGCCGAGGCGTCGGTGCGCAAGCGCGAGCGCGACGGCCAGACCGCGACGGCCGGCCGCGACAGCATCAACAAGGCCGAGGACGCCGTCTACACGGCAGAACGCGCCGTCATGTCGGCGCGCTTCGAGCTCGACGATGCCATCGCCACCGATCGCAACAACGCCAACAGCCAGAACCTTTCCAGCGCCCGCCGGCGCCACGCCGATGCCATCGACCGCCTGCGGCAGGAGCAGTCGGCGCTCGCCTCGGCGATCTCGAGGTCCGGCACACCCGCCCCCAACCGGCTGGAGGCCGGGCTGATCGCCGCCCGCTCCGAGGTGACGCTGGCGGAGTCCGTCCTCGACAAGACGCGCATCCGTACGCCGATCGCCGGCAAGGTGTTGCAGATCCATGCCAAGGTCGGCGAGATGGTCGGGCCTGCCATGGAGATCCCGCTGGCAGTCATGGGCGACACCGCCGTGCGCGTGCGGGCGGAAGTCGACGAGCACGACGTGGCCAAGATCAAGGTCGGCCAGCGGGTGTTCGTGAAGAACACCGCCTATCAGGGCCAGGAATTCGACGGCAAGGTCGCGGAGCTTGCCCCCTCGCTCGCGCTGCCCCGCATGGGCTCGCGCGGCGCGCGCCGGGCAACCGATGTGGAGGTCATGGAAGTGCTGATCGACCTCGACGGCAATGTGCCCCTGCTGCCGGGGATGCGCGTCGACGCCTTCTTCCGCCGCTAGGCCGTCGACGGCAGACCCGTCGCTCAGCCGAGACACCAGATTGGGGACCGCAGATCGGCAACGATCTGCGGTCTTTGTTTGTCGGTGCGCTTGTTCGCCCCGCGCAGAAAGCAGTTGGCCCGCCGATTGGACCGGGGGGAGGGTCCAATCGACGGGCCTGGGGGCCGAGGC
>Ga0247829_10000763_pt1 | contig 13363 bp, 8 predicted proteins | sample 12C_Control_Day4_FD_207765 | JGI IMG/M metagenome (GOLD analysis project Ga0247829, IMG submission 207765) | Soil microbial communities from agricultural site in Penn Yan, New York, United States - 12C_Control_Day4 | ecosystem: Environmental > Terrestrial > Soil > Agricultural land | place: USA... | reverse complement strand
TCGGGATCGCTGCTCGTCGCGCCTGGGATGTACGAGAGGCTGGTGAGCCCCTGTGCAGCGCCCGTGAGCGTCTTGATCAGCGTCGGTGCGCCGGTGTTCGCGTCGAGCGAGTAGAGCTTCGAGGCGGTGACACCGACGATGTTGTCGTTCTTGTCGACCGCGAGATCGAGAAGCGCGGCGTCGAGGCCGCCCATGGGCCCGATCGGCGTGGCCGCCAGGGTCAGCGGATCCATGCGATAGAGCGTGTCCCCGCTGTGCGCGTACACCCGCGACATCACTGCGACAGGGGGGGCGTCCTCATCCGGCTGCGCGGGCGCATCGACCGGGTCGACCACGTCATCGCGACGGCCGGCAGGTGAGCATGCGGCCAAGATGGCGACTGCCATCGGGAGGCTTCTCATGGGCGCGGACTGTACTCGGGGACGATGGCGGTTACATCTGAATTCTGTGTCAGCCCGTCGACCGCCATGCGATCCTGGGAATCACGTGGTGCTGACCTAGGTTGAGCGATCCCCGATGCCCCCTCCGCCGCTGCCCGACCGGACCGAGACGCTCGCTCCCCGCGAGCCCGGGGGGGATCCGCCCGCGCCGGTAGAGCCGCGGCTCGCGGTCGAGGTGGACGGCGCCGACGACCCCGAGCGCTACGAACAGATCACCGAGCACGCGCGCGGTGGACTCGGTCGGATCGTGCGCGCTGTCGACAAGCGCCTCGGCCGCACCGTCGCGGTGAAGGAGCTGCTGCGCCACACGCCGTCCAACGAGGCGCGCTTCATGCGCGAGGCGTTGATCACGGCGCGCCTCGAACACCCCGGCATCGTGCCGGTGCACGAAGCGGGGCGCTGGCCCAACGGCGATCCGTATTACGTGATGAAGCTCGTCGAGGGGCGCACGCTCAAGGAGCTGATCGCCGAGCGCACGACGATGCGTGACCGGCTCGCACTGCTGCCGCACGTGATCGCGGTCGCCGACGCCGTCGGTTACGCGCACAGCGAGGGTGTGATCCATCGTGACGTGAAGCCGTCGAACATCATCGTCGGTGCGTTCGGCGAGACGATCGTCGTGGACTGGGGGCTCGCGCGCGACCGCAAGCGCGAGCTGCCGTCGATCGAGCTTCGGGTCGAGGACGGCGAGTACGTGTCGCCCTCGGGATCGGGGCCGCTGTCGACGGTGTCGGGCAAGGTCGTGGGCACGCCGGCGTACATGGCTCCCGAGCAGGCGCGCGGCGATGTCGTCGACGAGCGCGCGGATGTCTACGCGATCGGCGCCGTCCTCTACGAGCTGCTCGCCGGCTCGCCGGCACATCAGGACACCACGCCACGCGCGACGCTCGAGCGCGTGCTCGCGGGTCCACCGCGGCCGCTCGTCACCGCGGCACCGTCGGTGCCGGGCGAGCTCGGGACGATCGTCGCCAAGGCGATGGCGCGCGATCCGGCCGAGCGCTACGCGAACGCGACCGCGCTCGCCGAGGACCTCCGTCGCTATCACACGGGCAAGCTCGTCAGCGCGCACTCCTACTCGACGTGGGCGCTGCTGCGGAAGAAGCTGTCGCAGCACCGCGGCGTGGTCGCGGTCGCGGTCGCGAGTGCGATCGCGCTCGGCGTCGTCGGCGTGGAGTCGTTTCGTCGTGTCGTGCACGAGCGCAACATCGCGCGCAGTGAACGCCTTCGCACCGAGGACGCGCTCTCGCAGGCGGAGAAGCGCCGCCGCGAGCTGGTGCTGCTACAGGCGGTGACGTCGCTGCGCAAGGATCCGACCGCGTCTCTCGCGTGGCTGAAGACCTACGAGCTCGAGGGCAGCGATCGCGCGCAGGTGGTCAACGTCATCGACGAGGCGCTCGCGCTCGGCGTGTCGCACCACGTGTTTCGTCCGGGTGATCGCGTCTACGACGCGGTGTTCACGCCGGACGGCACCACGTTGCTCGCCTCGGTCCGCGAGGGCGAGCTGATCGCGTACGACCTCGCCACCGGGCGCTCGCGGCGGCTCGGCGCCGGACAGTCGGCCGCCGAGGTCGTGGTGCTCGCGCCCGACGGCCGGCACGTGGTCACCGGCGGCAAGCTCGGGGAGGTGTTGTCCTGGCCGCTCGACGGCGGCGCCCCCGAGACGCTCGTGCCTCGCTCCGATCGCATGGTGATGGGGATCCGGTTCTCCTCCGATGGCACGCGGATGCTCGTCGAGCGCGAGAAGGGCGTGCACGACGTGGTGATCGTCGGTGCGGGCGGAGTCACGACCGGCGTCGGGCCCAAGGCAGCGCTGCGCACGGCGGTCGCGCGCGACGACTGGAGCAAGGTCGCCGTGTCGATGGCGCCCAACGCGATCTCCGCGTACGAGGGCGGCGCGCTGCGGCCGCTCGCGAAGACCGAGCGTGCGATCGCCTCGCTCGCGGTGTCGCCGCGCGGGGATCTCGTGCTCGCGCACGATGGCGACGCCGTGTGGGCGGTGCCGTTCGCGGGTGGCCCGATCAAGAAGCTCGCCGACTATCGCGAGCAGCTCGTCGCCTTCGAGTGGGCGCCGGATCTCTCGACCGTGGCGATCGTCGGCCACGCGCACGACATCCTGCTCGTCGACCTCGCGAGCGGCGAGGTGCGCGAGCTGCGCGGCCACACCGATGCGCTGTACTCGGTGCAATGGACGCGCGATGGCAAGCGCCTGCTGTCGGCGAGCGACGACGCCACGGCGCGGATCTGGAACATCGCCCAGGGGACGTCGATGGTGCTGCGCGGCCACGATGACGACGTCTACCGCGCGCGGTTCTCACCCGACGAGACCCAGGTCGCGACTGCGAGCATCGACGGCAGCGCGCGGGTGTGGGACGTCCGCAGCCAGAGCGCGAAGACGTGGTTCGAGGGCGACGACATCACACGCCTGCGGCTCGAGGGCGACTCCGCGGTCGTCCGCACGCCGACCACGATCTCGCGGTGGAACGTGATGAGCGGCGAGCGCGAGCAACTGTTCGCCTGGGGCACCGAGAAGAACCTCGGCATGGGGATTCCCTCGCGCAGCGGGCAGCTGCTCGCGATGCCGCGCGCGGACTGGAGCATCGAGCTGCGCCGGCGCGATGCCGCGCCCCTCGTGCTCGCCGGGCATACCGGCGCGCTGACCAGCGTCCAGTTCACGCGCGATGACCGATACCTCTACACCGCCTCGCTCGACGGGACCTTGCGGCGATGGGACTCCACGACCGGCGCAGGTACCGTCGTGATCCAGGGCAGCGATGCCGTGCGCGGCGTCGCGATCGCGGCGGATGGCAGGATCATCGTGCAGGTCGGCGATGAAGCGCGGATGATCGAGCGCGATGGGACGATGCGCGTGCTCGGCGACGGCCCGAAATGGTGCATCGCGCTCGCCGAGTTCGAGGACATCGGCGACCGACTCGTGCTCAATCGCTGCGACATGAGCTTCGCCGTCGTCGGCTCCCACGGCGTCGTCGAGCTCACGCCGGCCTTCGTCAACCGTTACGCGGTGTCGCGCGACGGCACGCTGCTCGCGGGCGGGATGGCCGACCGCACGGTGATCGTGTGGGACCTGCGCACGGGCGAGCAGGTCGTCGTCCTGCGCGGCCACACCGATCTCGTCATGGACGTCGCGTTCTCGCCCGATGGGAAGCAGCTCGCGTCCGCCAGCTACGACCGCACGATCCGCGTCTGGAACCTCGCGACCAGGCAGCATCGCGTGCTGCGCGGCCACGACAGCGCCGTCGATCAGATCGCGTGGCGCGACGCGACCCGCCTCGTGACCGGCTCGCGCGACGGCACCATCCGCGTGTGGGACGTGCCATCGATGGAGGTCCCGTCGGCGGCCGCGCTCGCGAACCGGATCGCGAAGGCGACGAGCACGCGCATCGACGTGCAGAACCGTCCGACCACCGCCGACGGTTCGAGCGGCTCGTGGTGATCAGAGCTGGTTGGCGTACGTCTCACAGGCCTCCTGCACCTCGACGAAGCTCGCGCTGGTCTGGTTCAGGTTGTTCGTGAGGTAATTGATGCACGCGGGCATGTCGGCGCCGCACGCCGGCATCTGGTCATCGATCGGGTGCAGGAGGCAGCACTCGAGGATCGACTCGGTCGGCGTCAGGCCGCGGCCGAAATCGTAGAACTTGTCGAAGCAGTCCTGGTACGCGGGGAACGCCTCGGGCTCGTCCTCGCCGCAACCAACGCCGAACCCGAGGACCAACGTCGCGAGCAACACGGTGCGGTGCATGACCGGACACTACACCGGAGGCTCGTGGAGTGCGACCGGCTCGAGGTCGGCCCAGTTGCGCCCGGCCTCGACGCCGACGACCAGCGGGACCTCGAGCTCGAACGCGTGGCGCATGGCATCAGCGGCGACGCGCGCCGCGCGCGCTAGCTCGGCCTCGGGGACGTCGAACAGGACCTCGTCGACGACCTGCAGGAGCGGGACGGCGCCCAGCCCCTCGCGGCGCAGCGCGCGGTCGGCGTCGAGCAGGGCGCGGCGGGACACGTCGGCGACCGAGCCCTCGTGCGTGGCGCGGCGGGCGAGGCGCTCGGCGTACGAGCGATCGTGCGGGTCGAGCGACTCGAGGCCGCCGATCGGCCACCGGCGGCCCGCGATCGTCGTGATGTAGCCGACCTCGCGCGCGAGGCGCAGCTGCTCGTCCTGGAACGTGCGGACCAGCGCGTACCGGCGATCGAAGCGCGCGATGTACTCCTTGGCCTCGGCGGCGGAGACGTTGAGCTGCAGCGCGAGTGCGCTCGCGCCCTGGCCGGCGAACGTCGCGAAGTTGATCACCTTGCCGAGCTGGCGCTGCTCCGTGGTGATCGCGTCGGCCGGGCGATCGAGCACGGCGGCCGCCGTCAGCACGTGCATGTCGTCGCGCCGGCGCAGCGGCTCCACGAGCGCCGGGTCCTTGGTGAGGTGCGCGAGCACGTGCAGCCCGAGCTGGTTGAAGTCGACGGACATCAGCAGATGCCCGGGTGGCGCGACGAACGCGCGACGGATGCGCGCCATCTCCGGCGTGCGGCCGGGCACGCGCGATAGATCGGGGCGCGTGTTGATCAGGTGACCGGAGAACGAGCGGGCGAGGTGGACCTCCGAGTGCACGCGCCCGTCGTCATCGATGCAGCGCCGCAGCGACGACACCCAGCTGTCGCGCAAGCGGCGCAGCAGCCGCCAGCGCAGCACCAGCGGCACGATCGGGTGCGCGTGCTCGATGCGCTCGAGCGCCTCGATCGACGTGCTCCAGCCGGTCTTGGTGCGGCTGACGATCGGCAGCTTCAGATGTTCGAACAGCACGCTGCCGAGCTGCTGGGACGAGTTGACGTTGAACGCGCGCCCGGCGAGCGCTTCGATCTGCCGCTGGAGGTCGGCCTCGATCGCGACGAAGGCTCGCTCGGCGTCATCGAGTGCAGCGGGCTCGACGAGGATGCCGGTCAGCTCCATGCGGACGAGCGTGTCGCCCAGATCTCGGTACTCGTGCCAGCGGTCGGACGGCAGCTGGGGCGACAGCGCGCGCCAGATCGCGGCCGCGGCGTCGGCGCGCTCACCTGCGAACATCGCGACGCGATCGATCGGCAGCGCGCCCCACGCCTTGCGCTTCTGGCCCACGCCGCGCACCGCGTCTTCCTCGGGCAGCGCGCGGCCGAGCACGTGCTTCGCGACCAGCGGCAGATCGTGCGGGGCCCAGTTGCTCGGCTGGGTGAGGTGCGAGGCGCACGCGGAGTCGCCTGCGATGTTCGCGAGCTGGAGGCCGATGCGCCGCAGCGCGACGACGACGGGGACGAGGTCGTGGCCGAGCTTGGGCGCGCTCGCGTCGGCGAGCCAACCCGCGAGCTCGTCCCACGCGTGCGTGCCCGCGGCGACGTAGCACGCCGCGCCGGCACCGTCGGCGAGTGCGATGCCCGCGATCGCGCCACGCACCGGCGCCGGATCCTCGATCAGCGCGTGGAGCGCGATCGGCCCGGCCCCGAAGCGTGCGAGCTGGACACGCAGCTCGTCCGCGGTCGCGCACACCTCGATGCTCACGGTCGGAGCGCCGTCGGCGGCGAGCAGCTCGACGAACCCGAGCCGATCGTAGAGCTCGTTGAGCGCGGCCGCGCGCGGCGGAACGTACGGCGCGGCATCGAGCGCGAGCGGTAGCGGGCGCGTCGTGTCCAGGCGCGCGCGGGCGAGCTCGCGCGGCACCTCGTCGCGCGCGGCGCGCAGCGCGTTGCCGAGCCGGCCCTTGATCTCGTCGAGGGAGGCGAGGGCGGCGTCGACCGAGCCGTAGGTCTCGAGCAGGGTGGTCGCGCCCTTGGCGCCGATGCCGGTGACGCCCGGGAGCGCATCGTCGTCACCCACGAGGCCCAGCCATTCTCCGACCTGCGCCGGTGGCACGCCGAATCGCTTCTGAACGATCTCCGCGGTGTAGCGGGCGTCCTTGTTGGCGTCGTACCACCACAGCCGATCCCCGACGAGCTGGGCGTACCGCTTGTCCACGCCGACGATGATGGCGTCGTCGCCGCGATCGAGCGCAGCGCGCGCATATGACGCCACGACGTGGACCTCGTCGGGCGCATGGACCACGTGAAGGCCGAGCGCCGCGAGGAGCTCCGACAGCCTCGGCAGCTGAGCGGCGAGGAGCGGCGGCCACGTCGGATCGGGCGCGTTGGCGTCGATCACGGCGATGGCGCGCGCCGGTGCCTTGAACGCCATCACGCGGTGGATCGCCCGCGCGACCGCGAACAAGCCGTTCACGGGGTCGCCGCCGCGGGACACCCGGTCGGTCGGCACCACGAGGAAGCCGCGGGCCAAGAGGTTCGTGGCGGAGGCTACGAGCGTGCGATCGGGCATCGACCGGTTCGCATCTTGCCACACGCCTCGGAGAACGACCTGTGACGCGGGCGCACGGGCGGTGATGGGCGCCGCTCGTGCATGTCTCGCGTGAGTGACCGACGCGCACGGGTTTCTCTCCGCACTGACGATCGTCCTGTGCGTCGCGGGCGTGATCACCGTCGTGTTCCAGCGCCTGCATCAACCGGTGGTCCTCGGCTACATCCTCGCGGGGCTGTTGATCGGGCCACACGTGCCGGTCCCGGTCGTCGCCGAGCCGGACGTGGTGCACACGCTGTCCGAGCTCGGGGTCATCCTGCTGATGTTCGGCCTCGGGCTCGAGTTCAACCTGCGCAAGCTGTTCCGTGCGGCGCCGACCGCCGGCGTCACCGCGCTCCTGCAGTGCAGCGTGATGATGTCCCTCGGCTACGCGCTGGCGCGCCTGTTCGGGTGGACCACGATGGAGAGCATCTTCGCGGGCGCGTTCGTCTCGATCTCGAGCACGACGATCATCGCGAAGGCGTTCGACGAGGAGAAGATCGGCGGGGAGCTACGCGAGCTCGTCGTCGCGATCTTGATCGTCGAGGACCTGATCGCCGTGCTGCTGATGGCGATCCTGACCGGCGCGTCGACGGGCAGCGGCCTGTCCGCGAACGAGCTCGCGATCTTGGTGGTAAGGCTCGCGGCGTTCCTCGTCGGGCTGGTGGTCATTGGCCTCCTGGTCGTGCCGCGGCTGATGCGTGCGGTCGTCCGGCTCGGCCGCCCCGAGACGATCGTGGTCGCCGCGATCGGCATCTGCTTCGGTGCGGCGCTGCTCGCGCAGGAGCTCGGCTACTCCGTCGCGCTCGGCGCCTTCGTCGCGGGCATGCTGGTCGCGGAGTCGGGGAAGGTCGCGGAGATCGAACACCTGGTCCAACCGGTGCGCGACATCTTCGCCGCGGTGTTCTTCGTCGCGGTCGGCATGTTGATCGATCCGAGCCAGGTCGTCGCACACTGGCCCGCGATCCTCGCGTTCACCGTCATCGTCGTGGTGGGCAAGGTCACCAGCGTGGCCTTCGGTGCCTTCATGACCGGGAAGGGCATCACCACCGCCGTGGCTGCGGGCCTGAGCCTGTCGCAGATCGGTGAGTTCTCGTTCATCATCGTCGGACTCGGCCTCTCGCTCGGCGTGATCGGTCCGCAGGAGTATCCCGTTGCCGTCGCGGTCTCGGCGATCACGACGCTGCTCACGCCGGCGCTGATCAGGCGCTCGCACCGGGTCGCGAGCTTCGTCGATCGCAAGCTGCCGAAGCCGCTGCAGACGTTCGTCGCGCTCTACGGCAGCTGGATCGAGAAGCTGCGAACGTCGCGCCGCGAGTCCCGCTCGCTGATGCGCCGCTTCGCGCGCACCCTGTTCCTCGACGTCGCCGTGATCGCGGCGGTGCTGATCACGACCTCGCTCACGTTCCCGGCGGCGATCGCCTTCGTCGTCGACGACCTCGGCTTCTCGAGGAGCATGGGACGCCTGGTGCTCGTCACGGCCGCGGGACTCGTGATCCTGCCGTTCTGCGTCAGCGTGCTGCGCACGACCCACCGCTTCGGCCGGCTGCTCGGAGAGGTCGCGGTCCCGCATGCGAACGGCGAAGGGATCGACCTGGGCCGCCAGCCGCGGCTGGTGATCGAGTCGGCGGTGCGCCTCGTCGGCATCGTCATCACCGGCTCGGCGCTGATCGCGATCACGCAGCCGTTCCTCCCCGGCTACACGGCAGGCACGGTGCTCGTGATCGCGGTCGCGATCCTCGCTTTCCTGTTCTGGCGCACGACGGCGAACCTCCATGGTCACGTGCGCGCCGCAGCGCAAGCCGTGATCGAGGTGCTCGCCAAGCAGACCGCGACCAAAGGAGAGCCGCCCGGGAGCGACCCGCTCGAGCAGGCGCGCGCATTGTTCCCGGGGATCGGGGCGCCGGTTCGGTACGAGATCCACGCCGATAGTCCGGCGGTCGGACAATCGCTGTCCGACCTCGAGCTGCGCAGCGCGACCGGTGCGACCGTGCTCGCGATGGTGCGCGACGGCCGCGGCTTCGCGGTGCCCGATGCCCACGAGCCACTACGCACCGGCGACCTGCTCGCGATCGCGGGGACGCCGCAGGCGATCGCGGCGGCGATGGCGATGCTCGACGGTCACCCGGGTTGATCAGGCGGCCGCGGCGAGATCGTGGTGTTGCATGCTACGCAACCGAAACCCGGTCACGACCATCATCCCGCCGAGCACGAGGGCAAACGCGCCGACCCACAGCGCGAGCACGATCGCGCCCGCGAGCGGCGAGAGCAGCAGCACCAGACCGAACGCGACCGACAGCGCGCCTTCGAGGCCGAGCAGCCACTCGTGTGCGAGCTCGCGCCGGAGCTTGATCGCCATCACGACCTCCGCGATGCCGGAGGCGATCGCCCACGCCGCGATCAAGATCAGCAGGGCGAGTCCCGCCGGTCCGGGCATCGTCAGCGCGAGGATCCCGGCGATGATCGAGATGATCCCGCGCGAGATCAGTGCGCCGCGAGGCACCACGGGGGCGCGGGAGCCGAGCGCCAAGGCCAGCACGCCGTCGGCGATCGCATAGATCCCGAACAGCAGCACGAGGGAGAAAAACGCCGAGCCGGGTAGTGCGAGCGCGAAGATGCCGAACACGATCGCTGCTAACCCGCGCAAGACGATCGACCACCATCGCCATTGTCTGTACGTCGCGTGTCTCTCGTGCTCGTCCAGCATCGCAGCTCCTCCGCCTGTCTCGCCGGTGCTGCATCGTGTGTTCCAACGCACGCCGCGCTGGGGCGCGCGTCACCGAAATTCCGAGTTGCGCGGGGACTACGCCCGATCCGCGGACGCCGCTGTGGCGGCCGCTTCCGCATCGAGCCGGGCCTCGATGGCATCGATCACCGCGAGCTCGGCCTCGTCGGCGTCGAGCATCGCGATCGTCAGCGCATTCACCGCGTACTCCTCCGCACGCTCGGCCCGCCGCTCGAGCTGCTTGAGCTCGCGCTTCTGCCGCCACGTCGCGATCGCCTCCTGGGTCAGTTGCTTCTTGTCCTCGATCCAGTCCGCGACGTCTCGCCGCACCTCCTCCGCGCGCATGCGGTGCTGCTCGATCCGGTCGCGGACGTCTTGCGCGGCCGCGCGCAGGGTTTCCTGATTCTCCTCGGCGAGCTCTTCGATCTGCTGCTTCGCATCCTCCAGGCGCTCCTGGGCCTGATCGAGATGCATCTTGAGCTTGTGCTTCAGGTTGGCGGCCGACTTGGTGCCGGCCGTATCGGTGACTGCCATGGGGCACCTCCTGCTTGCCGCCACTGCGTGCACGCGGCGTGCACGCTCGAAGTCCCATCCGGCTGCCGTCATGACAATCACGACTCGCCTCCTTTTCGTCGTCGCGCGCGCCGTCCTCGTCGGCCTGTGCGCGTTCGGCTGCGGGCCCGCGCCGATCACGACGGGCCTCGCTCGGACGCCCAGCGTCGAGTCTGCGCCCGCCGCGGAGGCTACGATCTCGCTGGAGTTCCCGACGGACGCAGATCTCGAGCGGCGGCTCAAGGGCATCTACGACCAGGTCGTGGGACTCGGAGACGTGCGCATTCGTGTTCACGAAGGCGTGGTTCACCTCGCCGGCTCCGTCGAGACCGCCTCTCGCGAGAACGAGGCCATCGATCTCGCGCGCCGGCTCGAGGGGGTGGTCTACGTCCGCAACGAGCTCGAGGTGTCCGGCGTCGAGAGCCGGCTCGCGCCGCTGTGGCGCAGCGTCTCGCACCTCGGGCGTGCGGCGATGGCAGCCGTGCCCGAGATCATCGCGGCGATCCTCGTGTTCGTGCCGTTCCTCGCGATCTCGATGGCCCTGCGGCGGTGGAAGCGGCCGCTGCATCGGTTCGGTGTCAGTCCGATCACCGGCGGGCTTTTCCGGCTCGCGCTGAGGTTCGCGACGATCCTCGTCGGCGTGATGCTGTGCTTTCACCTGCTCGGCATCATGGGGACGATCGGAGGCATGCTCGGTGCGCTCGGGTTGCTCGGCCTCGCGACCGGGCTCGCGTTCAAGGACTGGCTCGCCAACTACTTCCCCGGGATGATGCTCGGCCTGCACCCGCCGTTCAAAGCGGGCGACCAGGTACAGCTCGGGGAGATCGAGGGGCGCGTGGTCCGGCTGTCGCCGCGGGTCATCGTGCTGCTCACACCCGACGGTGCGGAGATCCAGATCCCGAATGCGAATCTGTTTCGGGACACGCTGATCAACTACAGCGAGCACCGCGAGCGGCGCATGCGCTTCACGGTCTCGCTGGGCGCCGGCGCGGACCTCGACACCGCGCACGAGGTCGGGCGGGAGGCGTTACTCGGCCTGCGCGGCGTGCTGCCCGAACCGCCGCCGTTCATGCAGACGCATCGCATCGACCGTGGTGCGATCGAGGTCGAGTACTTCGCGTGGATCGATCAGGAGCTCGTGAGCTTCAGCTTCATCGAGAGTCGCGCGCGGCGCGCGGTCCACGAGGCGCTGGTCCAGATGGGGGTGCCGGGCGCGACGGCCGTCCACGTGCCGGCGCCGCCCGAAGGCGCGGAGGACCGAGAAGGCGAGTTCCTCGACGATCAGCTGCGACGCGCGCGCGCGTCGTCCAAGGATCGCGACCTCCTGGCCGAAGGGGGCGCCGTGGGGTCCACTCGACCGGTCGGTTCATCGACGGGCAACGTGTAGCGCGCCTCGATCGCGTCGCGGATCGCCCGCCGGCTGTCCTCGGCCGTCGCATCGGCCATCGCTTCGACCACGGCGACCGCATCCGCGAGCGCTACGTCCTTGACCTGCGTGCGGAGCCAGTTCGAGTAGTCGCCGCGCTGCAGGTGGAACAGCCACGTCTCTTCGTCGACTCCCTCGCCAAGGTCGATGAAGGAGTGGAGGTTGCGCGCCTTCAAGTTGAGCCGCGCCGCCGGGCCGCGGAAGAAGAAGCAGCGCTCGTGACCCAGGTTGCCCTCGGTGTACTTGCGCGAATGGCGTCGCCGCTCGGTCGTGCCGCGCTCCGTCTCGATCTCGATCGGCTCCTCACCGATCCGCCAGTAGATCGCGTGGCCGGGGTCGAGCTTCGCGATCGGCTCCATCTCCGGCGGCGCGAGCCCGGCCTTGCGTGCGAACTCGCGCAGTGTCTCCTCCGGGTGCTCGCCGACCGCGAGGACCGTGTCGAGCGTCCTCAGGATCGACTTCGCGACGCTCCCCGGGTGCACGGTGATGTAGAGCGTGCCCTGCGTCCGCACCGTCAGGTCGCCCCCCGGATCCCAGCTCGCGGGCAACAGGTGATGGGCCTCGTCGACGACCAGCCAGTGCGGGCGGCCGGAGCTCGTGTGAAGGTCGGCGAGCGCGAGCAGGAGCTTGGTGAAGAACTCGGGGCGATGCTCGACGGACACACCGAGCAGGTTGACGACGACGTTGTCGGTCGTGCTCTGCAGGACGTGGAGCACCTCTTCGACGAGCGGCTCGCGGTTCGGGCCGCCGAGCACGACGGCCGACTCGACCGAGGCATAGTCGCCCTCGGGATCCACGATCGCGAACTGGTAGCCCTGATCGCGCAGGCGCTCGAGCAGGCCCGTGGTCAGCGTCGACTTCCCGCTGCCCGAGGTGCCGCACACCATCACGCTCGGCGCATACGGATCGAGCATGATCGGGCGGCGGCCGGCCTGTCCGAGCCTCACCTCGTGGCGGTGCAGCGGCGCACTCGCGAGATCATCCTCGAGGAGCATGTCGATCAGCTCGGCGACACCACGGCCGTGATCCCCGCGCATGACGAGGTCCGCGACGTGCTTGAGCGACGGCAGCGCGTTGTCGACGGCGACGCCGCACTCGGAGGACGCGAGGAGCGCATGGTCGTTCTCGGCGTCACCGACCGCGACGACGTTGTGCGCCGACAGCCCGAGGTCGTGGAGCGCGAGCGCGAGCCCGGTCGCTTTGTTGACGCCGCTCGGCAGCACCATCACGGCGCCCTTGTTGAAGATGACCTGGAGCTCGAGGCCTTGCTCGCGGATCACGTGCAGCACCGTGTCCTGGTGCGGCTCCCACGTCGCGACGATCGCGCGTCCGACGGAGATCGGGCCGACGTTGCGCGCGATGAGCTCGGCGACGAACTCGGAGGGCGGTCCCGGCGCGGCGATGCGCTCGCGCTTGGTCGCGGGGCAGTAGAGAACCGCACCGTTCTCGGCGACGATCCGATCGAACACCTTGGGCTCGGGGAGCAGCTGCAGCAGCTCTTCGAGCTCGCGGCCGGTCACCATGATCAACCGGCGGCCGGAGTCGCGCAGCGTGCGCAACGCCTCCCAGGTCGCGTCGTCGATGACTCCGTGATGGGCGAGCGTTCCATCGAAGTCGGCCGCCAGCGCGTGATACCGCATGGACCGGGGTAGCTCCCGCGGCGCGCGGCCGGTAGTGAGCGAACGCGCGCAGCTCCCGTTGTTGTAGCGCTCGGTTCGAGGCAGGCTCGGCCCATGAAGCGCCTTATGTTCGTGTCCCTGATCGTTGCGGCCGCGCTCGGTGGCTGCAAGAAGTCCTCGTCTGGTGGTGCGGCCAGCCCCGATCCGAGCACGGCGACGGCCGAGCCTGCCACGAAC
>Ga0247829_10000762_pt1 | contig 13367 bp, 12 predicted proteins | sample 12C_Control_Day4_FD_207765 | JGI IMG/M metagenome (GOLD analysis project Ga0247829, IMG submission 207765) | Soil microbial communities from agricultural site in Penn Yan, New York, United States - 12C_Control_Day4 | ecosystem: Environmental > Terrestrial > Soil > Agricultural land | place... | reverse complement strand
GCCACTCCCGCAGACATCGCACCAACGCTTGCGGGGCTGGCGGGTGCATCGTTCAGTTCCACCGACGGGACGGCGCTCCTGCGACGTTAGGGCAAATGCATTTGCGATCACTCATCGCAGTGACGGTGTGCGCGGCGCTCGCGTCCGTGCTGGTGTGGATACCGCTGCGGGCACAGGCACGGCGCGTCAGCCCGAGAATCAATCCGTCCTCTGTAACCGAGCTTCGCGCAGAGGACGGCCGCGTGACGCAGATGCTGCGTCAGGGAGCGCTTCGCGTTCGCGACTCGCGCCCCGACAAGCTCGTGCCGGGTCGACGGATCGAGCGCGTGGATCAGTATCACCGAGGAGTCCGGGTGTTCGGCGCAGATGTCGCCAGGCAGCTCTCTGGCGGGCAGGTGATCTCGATGCTTGGAACGATGTACGACGACATCGCCATCAGCACGGATCCGGCGCTGGGGGAAGCGGACGCGCACCGCGTGGTGGAGGCGCGCACGGGGGTGACCCTTGGCGCCGCGCGCACGGGTGAGCTCGTCGTATTTCCGCGAGCGCCCGGCGACTACGTGCTGACCTGGAGGATCCGCGCCAGCGCCGCCGGCGATCTCCGCGAGTACTTCGTGGATGCACGCTCGGGTGCGATGGTCTTCGAGTACAGCGACCTGCAGGCGCAGAGCGCCGTGGGCCGCGCCACCGGCGTGCTCGGTGATTCGAAGAAGATTTCCGTGACGCGTTTCGGCGGGGCGTTCACGCTAGCGGACGCGCTGCGTCCACCCTCGATACGCACGTACGACATGAAGGGCGATCCCTTCAGGACGCGCGATGTCATCAACGGCCGCGTGGCTCTCGCGCAGAGCGACATGGGCGCCGACGTCGACAACAACTGGGAGGATGCCGCGCTCGGCGACGCTCACATCTATTCCGGCTACACCTACGATTACTATTACAAACGATTCAATCGCCGCGGACTCGACGATGCGAACCGGCGGATGCAGACGCTGGTGCATCCGGTGAAGCGCTCGGATTTTTCACTTTGGTTCCCCACCTTTCCCGAGTTCTTCACCAACGCCGTGTATTACGGCGACGGGCTGATGTTGTACGGCGAAGGGTTGCCGGCGGGTCTCACGGCGGGCGGGCAGACCTGGGACTTCACCGCCGGTGCTCTCGACATCGTGGCGCACGAGATCACGCACGGCGTGACGGAGTTCACCTCCGACCTGATCTACATGAACGAATCGGGTGCGCTGAACGAGTCCTTTTCAGACATCATCGGCTCCTCTGTCGAAGCCTTCTTCCAGCCGGCCGGCAATGGAACGCAGCGGTCGGACTATCTGATTGCAGAGGATGTGGTGCGGGGCAGCCGCAACGGTATCCGCTCGATGGCCGATCCGAGGGCGTACGGCGACGCGGATCATTACTCGGTCCGGTTCACGGGAACGGAGGACGGTGGCGGCGTCCACACCAACTCGGGGATTCCGAATCACGTTTTCTACCTGGCCGTCGAAGGGGGCACGAACCGCGTGTCTGGCCTCGCTGTCCAGGGAGTCGGCGGCGCGAACCGCGTGCAGATCGAAACCGTGTTCTACCGCGCCGTGACCCAGCTGCTTCCGTCGAACGCGACGTTCGCGATGGCGCGGGCCGCGACGATTCAGGCAGCGCGCGATCTTTACGGTGCGGGCAGCGCAGCGGAGCGCGCGATGATCGCGGCCTGGACTGCCGTGGGTGTGAACTAGTGGTCGTCCTCGACGAAAAAGAACCGCCTCGCGGGCGGGCCGTCCCGCCTCGTTTCGTTGCTCGTCGCTCACTCATGTCCAATAAGCTCGTTCTTCGCGCCTCGCCAGCCGGGCGCCCCGCTCCGCGATCTGGTCCCTTTTCATCGAGGACAGACCACTAGGTGCGCACGACGATGGTGGTCGCAACTCTGATGATGAGTGGCATCGTGGCGCATGGAGAAGCGCAGACTCCGCCGTCGCGGCCGCAGGCTCGTCCGTCACGACCGTTCGTGGAGCGTGGATTCGTCACAATCGACGCGGGGATCCAGGCGGCCGCCGAAGAGCTCTCCGAACACGCGCAATTCCAGACCAACGCGGAGACCGGCACGCTCGATGCGACATATCCTGGAAACTCCGGCGTGCTGTTCGATGGAGGCGCGGGGTTCAGGATCCACAAAGCGTTCGGTGTCGCGGTCGCCGTATCGCGCGCGTCGAGCTCCGTAAACGCGGACGTATCGGCGGCAATCCCGCATCCTTTCTTCGACAACCGCGACCGCACCGTGACGGGTCGGGCACCCGATCTCACGCGCACGGAAACGGCGGTCCACGCGCAGCTGTATTACGACCTCACTCCGCGAGGGCGATGGCGAGCGAAGCTGTTCGCTGGGCCAAGCTACTTCAACGTCGAGCAGGAGCTCGTCAATGAAGTGCAGGCCGTCGAAACCTTTCCCTTCGACACCGCTGAATTCGGGAGCGCGACCACGCAGCGAGCGAAGGGGCGGGGCATCGGGTTCCACGGGGGCGTCGACGCGGCACGGATGTTGACGCGCCGTCTCGGACTCGGCGCGCTGGTCCGTTACGCCCGGGCGTCGGTGGATCTCAACGGTCCTGGCGCGAGCGGCGTCTCAACAACTGGCGGCGGTTTTCAGGCAGCCGCCAGTGTGCGAGTGTTGTGGTGAGCGGTCCCCGCTGAAATGCCAATGGCACACGCTGAATTGGCGGCGAGTTTCCGTTCGAAAGTCCTGTCGGTCGTGCGCCGCATCCCGACAGGGCGCGTCGCCACCTATGGCGACGTCGCCGCAGCGGCCGGGAGCCCGCGCGCGGCACGCGCTGTCGGCAACATCATGCGGGAGTGCCGCTCGCTCGGCGTCCCCTGTCACCGCGTGATCGCCGCGGGGGGACGCCTCGGCGGGTTCGGAGGCAACACACAGCTCAAGCGGGAGCTGTTGCGCGCTGAAGGGATCCTCGTAAGCGGTAGTCGCGTAAAGGAGTTCACGGCGCGCCGGTGGCCCGCCGCGCCGAAGCAGAGCCTGCCCTCGCCGAAGCGCCGCAGGCGCGAAGGCGGGGGCAACGTGAGACCCTGATGACCTCGTCTAAAGTTACAGCGCTGCGTCCGGCCGACGGAATCAGCGCCGCCCGCGCGGCGGAGGCCGCGCTGGTCGAGCGGTGCCGCCGCGGAGAACTGGGCGCATTCGAGGAGATTTACCGCGTCCACTCCCCCCGGCTATTCGGGCTGATCCACCGCATGGTGGGCAATCCGGCTGACGCGGAGGACCTGCTGCAGGAGGTTTTCCTGGCGGCGCACAGAAAACTGGACGGCTTCCGCGGGGAGTCGGCGCTGGGCACGTGGCTCTATCGCCTGGCGACGAACCATTCCCTCGATTACCTGCGCAGCCGCGCGGCAAAGAGCGGGCAGGTTACCGACCCCATGGACGACGAACCGATGCTGCCGGATGCGGGCAGCCGCGCGATCGCAGAATCGACGGTGGCGAAGATGGATCTGGAGCGGGCGGTCGCGCAACTGCCCGACGGCTGTCGCGCGGCGTTCCTGCTGCACGACGTGGAAGGACTGGAACACCGCGAAGTGGCCGAGGCGCTCGGCATCGCCGAGGGCACGTCGAAGTCGCAGGTCCACAAAGCGCGGCTCCGGCTGCGCGCGCTGCTCGGGGGAAGGTAGAAAAGAGCAACGACAAACTGCAAACGCCAAAGTTCAAAAGGAGGAAAAGACAAAAGGGACGAAACAACAGCACGAAAAACAGAAGACGAACGAGAGGTCAAACACGATTGAGAGCAGGAGCCTTTCGAGTGTTGTTCTTGGACCTTTTGCGGTTTGGAGTTTTTGGAGTTTGGAGTTTGTAGTTTGTCGTTGACGGAATCAGGCAAAGATGCACTGCAAGCAATACAACGACGCGATTCAGGAGCTCGCTGACGGCACGCTGGGGCCCGTCCGCCGCGCGGAGCTGCAGACGCACCTCGATCAGTGCGATGACTGTCGCGCGGTCGCAGCGGACCTGCAGAAAATCCGCGCCGCCGCGTCGTCACTCGAGGCGATGACGCCGCCTCCGCGCATCTGGGCGTCGATCGCGAGCGAACTGCGGAAGGAAGGGCGCGCCACGGCGCCCCGGCGCAAGGCGACCACGGCCATGCTCGCCATCGCGGCAGCCCTCGTGCTCGTCGTCGGTGGGTCGCTGTACGTAGGGCGATCGTCGCGCGATGTTCGTCCGTCGCAACAGGCCGCGTCCGGCGCGCCGGCGCCCGGCGTTCCCGCCGGCAACGCCGCGCCCGGCGATCCCGTCCAAAGCATCAACGAGGATTTGACGGCTGCGGTTCGGCATTACGAATCTGCCATCGCCAAACTCGAACAGGCGGTGAAGAGCGACGACGCCGCGATCGATCCGCAAACCGCGGCGGTGCTGACGAGGAACCTCCCGGTGATCGATCAGGCGATCGCGGAAACGAAATCCGCTCTGCAGTCGGAGCCCGAGAACGCACCGGCGCGCGAGAGCCTCTTCGATGCGCTCCGCAAGAAGGTGAGCCTGCTGCAGGACACGATCGCGCTGATGAACGAAATGCGCAAAGGGAATTCGGCCGGCGCCGCTCAACTCGTGGATGACAGAAGCAAATCGTGAATCGAGCACACACAGATATGAAGAGAGCCATCACGTTCGTCGCGGCCACCGCCCTTCTCGCTCCCGCGGCGGCCCGCGCCCAGGATCACGATCACGTCGTGGTCTCACGGGCGGTCGTCGTCGAGAAGCCGACACAGGCCGACCCTCGGGCGGCGGAACGCGCCCGCCAGGCACAGGAACGTGAGCGCCAGCAGCAGGAGCGCGCCCGCGAACGCGCCGAGCAGAACCGCCGTCAGTATCCCGCGGAGCAGTCGGAGAAGATCACCCGCACGCTGAAAATCGGCAACAACGGCGAGCTCGATGTGTCCAATCTCGCCGGCGACATCATCATCACGCGCGGAGGCGGCGGCAACGCGCAGATCGACGTCCTGAAAGTCGCCCGCGGACGGACCGACGACGATGCGCGCGAGATGCTCGGTCTGGTGAGAGTGGAAATCAACGAACGCGGCTCGCGTGGCGAGGTCAAGACGGTCTACGAGCGGCACGAGGACCGCCCGCGCGGCCGCAATGTGAATGTGACGGTCCAATACACCATCACCGCGCCAGAAAACGCAAAGATCTCGGCACACTCGCTTTCGGGCAGCATCCGCGTCCGTGACATCAAGGGAGATCTGAATCTCGCCTCGCTCAGCGGCCACGTGGTCGTCGAGAATGCAGGCCGGTTGATGTCGGCGAAATCCACCTCGGGAAACGTGGAGATCACCAACCTGCGCTCGGAGATCGGCCTCGAGGCCAACAGCACGAGCGGCGACGTCACGGTCCGCCAGTCGAGCGCGCCGCGCATGGAGATCGGCACGGTCAGCGGCAATCTCATGATCGGAGACGTGACCTGCAGCCGCCTCGAAGGGCAGACTCTCAGCGGCGATGTGACGTTCAACTCTCCGCTCGAGAAGAACGGGCGCTACGAGCTCAGCTCACACTCGGGCGTCGTCCGCCTGACGCCGATGGGGAATGTCGGGTTCGAGCTGGACGTCGATTCATTCAGCGGGAACATCCAGTCCGACCTGGAGCTGAAGGACCAGCGTCGCGGGGGCGCCGACTACGGCCGCCGCACGCCGGGTGGGCGCGTCCGATCGCTCAGCGGCACCTACGGGGATGGCAGCGCGATGATCGATATCACCACGTTTTCGGGAACCGTGATCATCGGGAAGAAGTGAGGCCTGGATCGCCCGACCGTGTGTGTTCGGCAAAAAAGAAAGGGCGGCTTGCGGTGCAAGCCGCCCTTTCTGCTGTCTACGCGACGCTACTTCGCGGCGCCGGACTTGGACTCGGTCGCGCCGGTCGGCAGGTGGATCAGATAGTAATTGCCAGCCTTGTTGAACCAGACGCGTAGATACTCATTGCCCCGAAGCACCTGAACCTTGGGTGCGCCGGCCCGAGGCGGCGCATCTTTCGCGACGATCTTCGCCTCCGCCGCAGGAACAATGGACACGACCTCGCGTCCCTTGACCTGCCCCTTCTGCAGGAACTCGGCCCAGCGCTGCAGCGACTCGGTCGTACCGACCGCTTCCGGCTTGGCCTCTTGCGCCGTCACGCGGACGGTATAGGTGCCCGCCGGCAGCGGCTTGCCGTCAGCGGTCACCGCGCGGGTGATATTGACCGTTCCGAGCGCAACCTCGCCCGTCGGCGCTTCAGGCGCGGCAGCCGTCGTCGGCTGCTGATTTGGTGCCTTGTGCTGCGCGAGCGCATCACCGGCGAGCAGCGTTCCTGCCAGGATCCCCACTACAACCCAGTGCTGTCTCATGTCAGTCTCCTCAGCGAATCGTTCCGTTCTCCGACGACCTCAGCATTATAGTCGGCTTGAACGCCTTGGGTTTGATGAGCAAGCAGAGTGCCACGGACGCGACTCACGCGCTTCGCCGGGCACCTAGCCCGGACAAGCACGAAGCACCCGCCAGCAGCCCAGAACACCCAGCACCTGCGCACGCAACACCCAGCACCAGCACCAAGCGAACCGAGCACCGAGCACCGAGCACGAAGCACTTAGCACCGACTAAACATGCAGCGACGGCCGCGACACGCACGTAGCGTTTTTGGACAACCCGAGCCGTTTTGACGCGACACTCGGAGGAGCACCCAGCACGTAGCACCGAGCACGTGGCACGTCAGATGGCCATGAGGTCGAACTGCTCGTGATGCAGATGCGCGTCCGGCTTCATCGTGATCGGCTTGCCGAGGATGTGCTGCATTTCGCGGAAGACGCCGCTTTCCTCCTCCTTGAGCGCCCTGCCGATGTCCGGGTTCACGCGGAGGAGCACACCCTGGCCTTCGATGTCACTCGCGATCTTCTTCATCTCGATGAGGATCTCGTAGCAGATCGTGGAGGCTGACTTGATAGACCCGGAGCCGGAGCAGTACGGACAAGGATCCGTGAGCTGCCGCTCGATGCTCTGCTTCACGCGCTTGCGCGTGACGATGACGAGCCCGAAGTCGGACACCTGGATCGCCTTCGATGGAGATCGGTCGCGGCGCAGCTCCTTCTCGACCTCCTGGAAGACCTTCTGACGGTTCTTCTTCTCTTCCATGTCGATCAGGTCGAGAACGATGATCCCGCCCAGGTCGCGCAGCCGGATCTGCCGCACGATTTCCTTGACCGCTTCGAGGTTGGTCTTGACGATGGTGTCTTCGAGCCGGCCGCTGGATTTCTTGCCGACATAGCGGCCGGTATTGACGTCGATGGCGACGAGCGCCTCGGTCTGATTGATCACCAGGTAGCCGCCGGACTTCAGCCACACCTTGCTGCGAAGAGCCTTGTCGATCTCTGCCTGAACGCCGTACTCCTCGAAGATCGGATAGTCCTTCGAATAGAGCTTCACCCGCGGCACGAGGTTCGGCATGATCCGTTCGACGAGCGCCAGCACGCGTCGGTGCTCCTGCTCGTTGTCGAGACGGATTGCGGAGTAATCCTCGGTGAGCAGGTCCCGCAGCAGCTTCGTGACGAGGCTCTGCTCCTGGAAGAGGACGGCCGGGGCACGGCGCGTTTCCATGCGGCTCCGGATCTCGGTCCACACCTGATGGAAATAGGCGAGGTCGCTGACGATGTCTTCCTTCGAACGGCCCGAGGCGGCGGTGCGGATGATCACGCCCCCGGTGAACCCGTGCTCTTCGCGGAACTCCTTCACGATCCCGCGCAGGCGTGACCGCTCCTCCCGCGACTCGATCTTGCGCGACACGCCGACGTGATCAACGGTCGGCATGAAGACGAGAAAGCGGCCGGGCATCGTCACGTGCGACGTCAGCCGCGCGCCCTTGGTCCCGAGGGGTTCCTTGACGACCTGCACGAGGACCTCCTGCCCTTCCTTCAGCAGATCTTCGATGCGGACTTCGGGGCGTTCACGGTCGTCGCGTGCGTATCCGCGCGTCGAACCGCTCGAGCTGTCGTCACGGGGCTCGCGGCCGCCGCGAGCGCTGGCGCGCCGCTCGACCGTGCGCTCGACCGCTACGGCAGCAACTGCGATGGCGCCCGACGCGTCGTCGCTTTCGGCAGGAGGTTCGGGAGCATCCGCCAGTACGGCAACCGTTGCCGCGGCGTCGTCGTCTTCCGCCGATTCGAGTTTCTCGAATTCCGCCGGGGTGACGACCTCGGAAACGTAGAGGAAGGCGTCGCGCTCGAGACCGATATCAACAAACGAGGACTGCATGCCGGGCAGCACTTTGGAAACCCGGCCCTTGTAGACGTTGCCGACAACGCCGCGCTGATTCTCGCGCTCGATGAAGATCTCGACGACCTGGTCGTCCTCGAGAATGGCCACGCGCGTGTCGTGGCCGTTCGAGGAGATGATCATCTCCTTGTTCATGGAAGAGACTCCGCAAATGAGGGGATGACGCGGCGGCGCGAGCGCGCGAATGCACGCCGGCGCGCGCGGACAACCGTCCGGCAAGCCAGCACGCGAGCATCGCGAACAACCAGAGCGTCATGTTCCCCGTTTCAGTTCGTGAATCGCCTCATTCGCACGTTCAGAATGAGGCCGAAAGTCGCCATCGTCGAAATCAACGACGAGCCGCCGTAACTCATGAGCGGCAGCGTAATCCCTTTGACGGGCGCCAGCCCGACCGACATAGCTACGTTGTATACCACCTGGAATGCAAATCCGGCGATTATTCCCCCGACAAGATAGGCGCCGAGGCGGTCCTTTGCCAGCCGGGCCGCTTCGAGCGACCGCACGATCACGAAGAGATAGAGACCCAGCACGACGAGCACACCCACGAACCCCTGCTCCTCGGCCAACACCGAGAAGATGAAGTCGTTGTGCGCGACGGGCAGGAACTTGTACTGGCTCTGCGTCCCCTGCCGGAAGCCTTTACCGGTAAGGCCGCCGGAGCCGACGGTGATGCGCGCCTGGATGGTCTGGTACCCGGCGCCGCGCGGGTCCTGGCTCGGATCGAAGAAGGTCTCGATGCGCTGCTTCTGATAATCCTGCAGCGCAAACTTCCACGCGACCGGTGCGATGAGGAGGCCGGTGAGAGCGATCACGGCCAGCAACCGCATGCGCAGGCCGGCGAGATAAGCGACGCCGAAGAACACCGGCAGCAGCGTCACGGCGGTTCCGAGGTCCGGCTGCTTTGCGATGAGCAGCAGCGGCACGAGCGTGAACAGGCCTCCCACCACGAGATCGCCCGTGTTCCGCGCGCCTCGCCGGTTCTCGCCGAAGAACATCGCGAGGATCAACGCCACGATCATCCGGCCGAACTCGGAGGGCTGCAGATTGAACGGCCCGACGTCAATCCAGCGCTGCGCGCCGAACTGCGTCGAGCCCTTGAAGAGCACGAATATCAGCAGCGCGAGGAGACCGACATACAGGAACAGCGAATGCTCGGCCACCATCCGGTAATCGAGCGCGAGCAACACGACGAGCGCAATGAGGCCGAGCACCAGCGCGTAGATCTGCGTCCGCACCTGCGGCCCGGCGTGACCGCCGTCAGGCGTCAGCACGTACGTGGTGCTGTAAATCATCGCGATCCCGATGCACACGATCGCCAGCAGCGCGATGAGCAGCGCCCAGTCGATGTGGAAGAACAGTCGTCGTTCGAACATGGTTTCTTCGATTGTCAGGAGCTAGGAGCGAGGAGCTGGATCGTCATCGCGTGTCACGCCAGTTTCGAACTCCCAGCTCCGAGCTCCCCGGCTCCTGGCTCCTAATTGCCCCCGCTGCGCGGCGATGCGACCGGCGGCGGAGTCGCCGCAATAATTGTCTTCGCTGGCGTCGGCAGCTCCAGCTTCGGCAGGGGCCGCCCTTCCTCTTTCGCGTAGTACGTGTCGATGATGTGCTTCGCGATCGACGCGCCGTAGTATCCGTGCTGCGCGTGCTCGGCGAAGATCACACCGGCGAGCACTGGTTTGTCGCGCGGCACCATGAAAACGAACCAGCCATGATCGCGGACGTCGATCTTCCCTTTTGCCCGCTGCGCCCCGGTGAGCGAGATCACCTGCGCCGTGCCGGTCTTCCCCGCCACGTCGCGCCCTTCGAGGCGAGCCCGACCCGCAGTGCCGGCGCCGTTGACGGCCAGCCACAAGCCGTCGTGAATCGCTTGAACCGTCGATTCCTTCATGCGAACGACGGATCTCGGCTCGGGTGGCGTGAACGGTTCCCATGCGCCGTCGCGATTCACGGCCTTGAGCACGTGGGGTGTGTATCGTGTGCCGCCGTTGGCGAGCGTCATCATCATCACCCCAAGCGACAGCGGCGTGACACTCACCTGCCCCTGCCCGATGGCGACCGAGATGGTCTCACCGGGGTACCATTTCTCCTTCTTCACGCGCATCTTCCATTCTTCCGATGGAACCAGCCCGGAGATCTCGTTGGGCAGGTCGATGCCGTTCATCTCACCCAGGCCGAGTGCCGACGCCCATTTATGAATCCGGTCGACGCCGAGCATCTGGCCGAGCGTGTAGAAGTACACGTTGCACGACTTTTCGATGGCATGGCGCATGTCCACCGTTCCGTGACCGCCTTTCAAATGGCACTGGAAGTAGCGTCCGTAGAAGACGCCGCCCCCCGAACAGTGCACCTTGAAATCCGGCGTGACGAGCCCTTCCTCCAGCGCCGCCGTCGCGACGACCAGCTTGAACGTAGAGCCCGGTGAATAAAGGCCCTGCAGCGCGCGGTTCTGCAGCGGACGCAGCTTGTCGGTGGTGAGCGACGTCCATGAAGCGCGGTCGATACCCACGGCGAACTGGTTCGGATCGTACGCGGGCAGGCTGACCAGTGAGAGCACTTCGCCCGAACGGGGATCGAGCACGATCGCCGCGCCGTTGTACGGCTCGCCCTCATTGACCAGTCCGTAGTGCCGGAATCCGTCTTCCGCGGCCTTCTGCAGGTCGAGATCGATCGTGAGCTTGAGTGGCGTGCCCACGACCGGATCCTCGACGTTGAGCTCATCGATCTCGCGGCCGCGGCTGTTGACGATGACGTCGCGCGCGCCCTCGCTGCCCATCAGCATCTGGTTATAGGCCTGCTCGACGCCCGCCTGACCGATGGTCGCGCCGACATTGAGCGCCTTGTACTCGGCACGCTGGAGCTGCGCTTCAGTGACTTCGCCGACATACCCGAACAGGTGCGCCGCAACGCCGGCATCGTAGCGGCGCGTCGGGACCTGCTGCTTCTCCACACCCGGCAGCTCGAGGCTGCGCGCCTGGAATGCGGTGACCTGCGCCAGCGACGCGTTCTCGATCAGGACGATCGGCCGGTAACTCGGTTCGCGTCTGCGACGCTCGACGGTTTCACGCAACTGCGCGAGATCCACTCCCGTTGCCGCGGCGAGCGTCTCCAGCGTCTGGTCGATGTTCTTCGCGCGCTCGCGCATCAGCACGATGTTGAAGCTGTCCTGGTTGGCGACGAGCACGTGGCCGTTGCGATCGACCAGCAGCCCGCGTGGAGCCGGCAGCGGCACGCGCTGAATGTATTGGCTGGCGGCGATGTCTCTGAACTTCGTGTACTGCGCGACCTGGAAGACCCAGAAGCTCACGGTGAGCGCCGAGAACGCGACCGCGAGCAGATACTGCAGCACCGTCAGCCGGACGTGCAGACTCCGCCGATCGTCAGAGCCTATGACTTGCGACATATTTCAATCCCCGTCGCTCTGAAACTTGAAAATCCCCACTTCACACTTCAAAACGGACGAAAATGCCTGGCTTTCGGCTAGAAGCGTTTTCGCGCGAAACTGGCCCGCCGCGCCTCCCGCCGTTGTTTGAGCCCCGGCGCACTCTCCACGATCTGCAGCGCCAGGACGCCGATGATCCCGTTGATCGCCGCCTGCGTCAGCATCGTTCCCCATGCGAATTGGACGGAGCGCAGCTCGACGAGCGCATACAGCGACTGAAAACACAATTCGTGGAGCACGGTGCCGCCAATGAACATCACGAGTCGCGGCAGCGGCTGCGACACGATGAACTGCGCGCCGAAGACACCCACCAGGAATCCGACGAGCGTTTTCGACAATCCGCCGATGCCGACGACCCCGCCGGCCACGGCGTCCTGCACGAGGCCGCCCGCCGCGCCGGCGAGCAAGCCGGTCAGCGCGCCGAGCGACAACGCGATGCAGACGACCGCGATGAGCACGAAATTCACGAGCGTTCCACCGTGCAGCGTCATACCCGCAACCGTTGTCTGAAACAGCAGTGCCGCGACCAGGGCGGCGAACACGACGGCGAGCTTCACTTCGCCGTTCCGCCCCCGCGCGGACTCTCTTCGTCAGCGAGAGCGGGCCGCGGCGGCACGAGCACCACCAGCACCTCTTCGAGGCTGCTGAAGTCCACCGCCGGCTTCACCGCGATGCTCAGATACAGCCCTTTCGTCCGCTCCACGTTCTCGACCCAGCCGATGGCGAACCCTTTTGGATAGATCCCATCGATGCCGGAGGTCACGATCAGGTCACCCGGCTTGACATCCTGCAGATTCGACACGAGCTCCATCGCGAGCGGCGGCTGACGCTCGGCGCCCACCACCATCCCCCCGGCGCGGGTCCGCTCGGTGAGCGCGCCCGCCGCAGCGTACCTGTCGATCAGCAACTGCACCCGCGCCGCGCGCGCCGCCGGCTGCCCGATCACGCGCCCGACGATCCCGTGCGGGGCCATGACCGCCATCCCCGCCTGTACGCCGTCGGCGGTCCCGCGGCCGATCGTAATCTCCCGGATCCCGGCCATGGCGTTCGGGTTCCCGCCGATCACCTCCGCCGCGACCGTGGGCAGTTCCGCCGACTGCTGAAGTTCGAGCAGCTCCTGCAGCTTCGTCGTTCGCGCCGCCAGCGCCCGCTGCTCCTGCAGCTGGATCTCCATCGCCGCCAGCTGCTGCTTCAGGCCCTGGTTCTCTTCGCGCGCGCCGCGCAGCTCCGCGTAATTGCTCCACACGTCGCGAACACCGCGGACGGCGGACGAGGTCACCCCCTGGACGCGCGCAAATGCGCCAAACGACACCGCCTCGAGGACGCGCACGCCCGAACGCGTCTGCACCTGCGCCGACACGAGCAGCACCTGCGCGACGATGGCCGTCACGAAGATCACGCCGGTGCGCTTGCGGACTTCTGCTTCAGCCATTTCCGCGGTCCGAGATCCCGGGTCAATCGATAGAAATCTTCCGCAGCAGATTGAAATCCGACAGCATCTTCCCTGCACCGAGTACGACCGATGACAGCGGATCCTCGGCCATCGCCAGCGGCAGGCCCGTCTCCTCGCGCAGGCGCTTGTCGAGGTTCTTCAGCAGCGAACCGCCGCCGGTGAGAACGATGCCGCGATCGACGATGTCGGCGGAAAGCT
>Ga0247829_10000761_pt1 | contig 13371 bp, 11 predicted proteins | sample 12C_Control_Day4_FD_207765 | JGI IMG/M metagenome (GOLD analysis project Ga0247829, IMG submission 207765) | Soil microbial communities from agricultural site in Penn Yan, New York, United States - 12C_Control_Day4 | ecosystem: Environmental > Terrestrial > Soil > Agricultural land | place... | reverse complement strand
ACGGCGTGTGGGGCGGTTACAGCTACGAGTCGCAGTGGATCAAAAACCGCTTCACGCGAAACAGCGAGGGAATGGCCATCGAGCACGGCCAGAGCAACGTCATTGCGAAGAACGTATTCATCGGCGAGGGGACGGGGATTCGCCTCTGGCAGAACGCGACGCAGGACCCGAACTGGGGGTATCCGAAGAACCGCGACACACGAAGCCGCGACTACGTCATCGAAGACAACCACTTCCTCGAGAACAAGATTGCGATCGATGTTCGTGAAACGGCGGACGTGCGGTTGCAGTGGAACCGGTTCTTCGAGGTGAGCGAGCGGCTGAAACTGTCGGGCGCCACGCCCGGCCTGAAGGATCCGTCGTCTGCCGATTTTGCCGACCCGGTCGCATACGACGAAAGCCTGCCGCCGAAGCTGCCTGACGGCATGGACCCGATGATCAAAGACGGCGAACGGCGTGGTCGTCACACGATCATCGTCGACGAGTGGGGGCCGTACGACTGGAAGTCGCCGAAGCTCTGGCCGGTTCTCGATCGAGGGGGCGCCCTCCCGTTTCAGCGAAGAGGGAAAGCTGCCGGTCTCGTCGACGGCCCCGTGAAGCTCAACGTCCTCGGGCCGGACGGCGCGTGGAAGCTGGCGTCTGCCCGCGGAGCCTCGGTCGCGCCCACGCAAGGGAAAACTGGAGACGTCATCACCGTCACGCCGCGCGCCGGAACGTTGATCGACTACGAGGTGACACTCTCGTACGTCGGCGGGCCGGTCACATCGCCGCGTGGAGTAGTCACCCTGGCGGGGAAGCCGTACCTCTTCAGCTATTCGCGATTCTTTGCGGCGATTCCGTGGAAGGTCCAGTTCTATTCGTATCCCGACACTGTCGATCCGGCGAAGCAGCCTGAGGCCGTGCTCAAAGGCACCCGCGTGGGCACGTTGTTCGAAGCGAACCGTATCGACTACCTGTCGGGCGGTGTCATCGAGGACGGCGTTCCGCGCGATCGTTTCGCCTTTGTCGCCGAAGGCACAGTCGATCTGCCGCGCGGCGATTACACCATCGAGGTGATCTCGGACGATGGCGCGCGGGTGTGGGTTGACGACAAGGTCGTGTTGAACGAATGGGAACCGCACGAGTCGAAGGTCGATCGTGTGGACATCACCGGCGGCCGGCGGCGGCTGAAGCTCGAATACTATGAACTGGCGGGCTGGGCGGAGATCCGCTTGCAGATCCAGCCAAGGAGAACCAGGAAGTGATTGAATCTCTCGCAGACCCGCAGACATGGATCGCTCTCGGCACCCTCACCTTCCTCGAAATCGTTCTCGGCGTCGACAACATCATTTTCATTTCCATCCTGTCGGGCAAGCTGCCGGCACACCAGCAGCCGCAGGCGCGCCGTCTCGGTCTTCTGGGCGCCATGGGCACCCGTGTTCTGCTGCTGTTCTCGCTCGCGTGGATCATCCGGCTCACCGAACCATTGTTCACGGTTATCGGCACGAATATCTCCGGGCGCGACCTGATCCTGATCCTCGGCGGTCTCTTCCTGATCGGCAAGAGCACCTTCGAGATCCACGACAAGCTGGAAGGCGAAGAGGGTCACGCGTCGAAGAAGGTCGCCGCGTCGTTCGTGAGCGTCGTCACGCAGATCATGCTGCTCGATGTCGTCTTTTCACTGGACTCGGTGATCACTGCGGTCGGCATGGTCGATGAGTTGTGGGTGATGGTCGCCGCGGTCATCATCGCGGTCGGGATCATGATGATTTCGGCCGAGCCGATCAGTGCGTTCGTTCACAGGCATCCGACGGTGAAGATGCTCGCCCTGAGCTTCCTGCTGCTGATCGGCATGTCGCTGCTGCTCGAAGGGTTCGATCACCACATCCCCAAGGGCTACATCTACTTCGCCATGGGGTTCTCGGTTTTCGTCGAGATGATCAATCTGCGGCTGCGCCGCACAGCCCCGGTAGAACTGCACGAGCGCTATTCCGACGACGCGGCGGAGAAAGGTTGAAACGGTCCGGGCGGGGCCGGCGTCTTAAATCCTTTGTGACTTTCCGGAGGTTCCATTGATGAAGCGTTTTCTTGTCATGCCGGCGGCGCTCGCGCTGACGGCGGCTGTTGCCGCGCAGACCGCACAGACCCCGCCTCAGAATCCGCCGCAGCAGCCCCCGGCGGGGGCCCAGCAACAGCAGCAGCGGCCGCCGCAGGCACCGCTCGGTCCGAATGAATGGCGCATCGATCGGAGCCACTCGCAGGCGAACTTCAGCGTCCGTCACAACGTGGTGTCCACGGTCCGCGGGCAGCTCGGCGCAATCAGCGGGAAGATCGAATATGACGGCAAGGACGTGAAATCGATCACCGCCGATGTCACGATCGACGTGACCGCGATCAACACCGGCAACCAGGGGCGCGACAACGACCTGCGCACCGACAATTTCTTCAACACCGCGACGTACCCGAACATGACGTTCAAGTCGAAGCGGGTCGAACCGGTCTCCGACGGCAAGTTCAAGCTGATTGGCGACCTGACGATCCGCGACAAGACGAATGAGGTTGTTCTTGATGTCGAAGGGCCGTCGACGGTCGTGAAAGGGCCGCGCGGCGTGCTCACCGGCGCGACCGGAACGACGAAGATCAGCCGCAAGACGTTCGGCATCCTCTACGCTCGAATGATCGAGGCCATGCCGGTGGTCGGCGATGAGGTGACGGTCGTCATCGACCTCGAGCTCAATCGCCCCGCTCTCCCCGGCGCTACCCAGTAGGGTCGGTTCGAGCACGCCCTTACCGCCGCGGTTCGAGAACCGACCTGACGCTCGTTCGAGAACGCATTCGATTGACATCGTGGCCACGCCGGCGAAGAATGCCGCGTGGCCCTCTTTCTTCTCGCTTCACTTTCTTTCCTCCTTTTCCAGGCCCCGCCGGCGCCCGATGCGAGGCTCGCGTCTGTGAGTGGTTACGTGCCGGAGCGCGTGTACGACACGCAGCGGAAAACCTTCGTCGATTTCGAAGTGATGCTGGCAGATCTGACGACCGCAGACGTGGTGTTTGTCGGAGAGCAGCACGACGACCCCAACACGCACCGACTCGAAGCCGCGATTCTCGAGGGATTGCGGCGCCGCAAGGTTGCGGTGACCGTATCGCTCGAGATGTTCGAGCGTGACGTCCAGTCGCGGGTTGACGCGTATCTCGCCGGCACGGTGCGGGAAGAAGAGATGCTGAAAGACTCGCGCCCGTGGCCACGCTACGGAACCGACTACCGCGCTCTTGTGGAGCTCGCGAAAACACAGCAGTGGCCGGTGATTGCGGCAAACGTGCCGCGCCGAATCGCATCGGCGGTAGCGAAGGACGGCCGTGGTGCCATCGATCGGCTATCGCCAGAGGAGCGTGCCTTCGTCGCGCGCGACCTCGAATGTCCGCTCGATCATTACTTCGAGCGGTTCGCGGAGAGCATGGGGAGCCATCCCAGTCCTGACAATAAGCCCGAGGAACAGCGCGCAATGACCGAGCGCTACTACTGGTCCCAGTGCGCCAAAGACGAAACGATGGCCGAGGCGATCGCCATCGCCGCGCAGAAGCGGACGGCGCCGGGACCCGTCGTTCACTACAACGGCGCGTTCCACAGTGACTTCGGTCTCGGCACGGCGGAACGGACGGGCCGACGCCTGCCGGGCAGCCGCGTGGTTACCATCGCCATGCTGCCGGTCGACAGCCTCGACGCTGTGAACGCTTCAGGCGAGGATCTTCAGCGGGCTGCCTATCTGGTCTATACGATCAAGTAACAGCGTCAGCTTGGACTTGATCCTATTTCAGCCGTTCAGGCATCTCCGCGATCACATACGCCATGACCGCGATCGCACCGGACGCACGCGAGACGTCCATTGGATCGATCTTGTCCATCGTGTCAGCCGGCGTGTGATGGATCAGGAAGTAATTGCCGTCCACCTCGAGCGACATCGCCGGCATCTTGCCGGCGGCGACACTGGGGCCGATGTCGGCGCCGCCGCCCGTTGCGCCGATCCGATCGGCCTGGATCCCGCGCAGCAGCGTGGCGATATCGCGGACCTTTGCACGCGCGGCATCGCTTCCACTGAACCCGAAACCTGTTGGCCGGAACACGCCGGAGTCTGACTCCAGCATCATCACGTGGTTGGCCAGTTGCGCAGCGTAGCGGTCGCGGTAGGCGAGACCGCCGCGTGAGCCGTTCTCCTCGTTGGTCCAGAGAACGACGCGAATCGTGCGCCGCGGGCGCAGATTCAGCTTCTTCATCAACCGCAGCGCCTCCCAGGTCACCACGCACCCTCCGCCGTCGTCGGTGGAGCCGGTGCCAACGTCCCAGGAGTCGAAGTGCCCTCCAATGACGACGACCTCGTCGGGCCGTTCGCGTCCGCGGATCTCGCCGACGACGTTGAATGAGTCAGCGTCGGGGAGCATCTTCGCCTCCATCTTCAGGCGCAGACGGACGGCGGTGCCGCGATCGACCATGCGCTGCAGCCGGTCTGCGTCTTCCGTCGTGATTGCGGCGGCCGGGATCTGCGCGGATCCTTCGTCGTAGGTCAGCGCTCCTGTGTGGGGCGTCCGCAGCCCTGGAGGTCCGACCGATCGCACGAGCGCGGCTACGGCTCCGAGCACTGCCGCACGGGAAGGTCCACTGGCACGATGGCGGACCGTCTCGCCGTAGGTGGTGAACGGCACGTTGTAGAGGACGATCTTTCCCCTGACGTTCGCGCCAGCGGCGTCGAGCTCGTCGAACGAGTGCACGATCAACAGTTCCGCTTCGACGCCGTCCGGCGGCGTGCCCACGCTGTTGCCGAGGCCGAGCATCACGAGCCGGTGACTTCGGGGCGAGGTGATTTCGAGGCTCTCCTGGCCGCGCACCCAGTGCGGAACCTTGACCGGTTCCTTGCGCACGTTCTCGAGACCGTCCTTTTTCATCTGCTCGACCGCCCAGTCGATCGCGTCCTCGAGCGCCTGCGATCCACTCAGCCGGTTGCCGAACGTGTCGGTCAGCTCCGCCAGCCGCTCCCACGCGAATGGTGAAGACAGAGCCTCGCCGAGCAGGCGCGAAGTCGCGTCGCGGTAGGAGTCGAGCCATTGCGGCGGAGTCGGGGACGGCGCCTGCGCGCCGAGTTCAGGTATGGTGAGGATAAGAAGAGCCGCGGGTACCAAGACGAACTGAAAGGTGAATCTGCGCATCAGCGCATTCTAACGAATGCGCGCGCGGCCAGACGCCCGCGGGCGCATCTGCGCTATCCTCACGCGAGATTTTCGATGGACGGAGGTTGTTGCATGGTGGCTGACTACAAGGTGATCGCGAAGGAAGTCACGAGCGTCATCTGGCGCGATGTGGAAAAAGCAGCTCAGGAACTGGCGCGAGATGTGACCGTGGAGCTTTCCGGGGGCTGGGAACCGCAAGGAGGCATCGCGAGCATCCAGGCCGGCACAGGCGTCTACCTGATTCAGGCGCTCTCGCGCCGACGTTGAGCGGCGAACCGTCATTATTCATGCCATTGGTCCGCACGATCGCCTGCACCTGCGCGTTCCCCATTGTGCTGGGGCTTGCTCTGAAGGGAACGCCCGTCGGGCTGACTCCCGCGCCTTCACAGGCAGCTTTCCTGGTACGTTTTCATCACGCGCACTACAAGGTCGGCGATCCGTCTGCCGCCATGGCTGAAGCGGTACAGAAGCTGGAGGGCACTCGCGTAATTCTGCAAGGACTCGGCGTCGGCGTCCGGGCGGGGCGCGAGTTCGTTCTGTTCGACCGCGCCTCCGCCGGCGATTCAGCCCGCTCCGGCGGCTCGGCTGCAGAAGCCTATCCTCGCGCGCTCGAGCAACTGCGAGCGTGGGGTTTACGCCCGGAGCCGCCGGCGGTGAATCACTCGCGCGCCGCCATGGCGATGGGCGAGCTGCCTGTCGACCACCTCGCCTTTGTGGCGGACGACTTCCAAGCGGTGGTCCGCCGCATCATGTCGACGGGCATCGAGCCAACCGTGCAGCGAGAAGACTCCGTGCTCTTCGAGCAGGAACAGCGATTCGCGATCGAGATCCTGCGCGACACGGACCGCGAAGAGATCTACTGGTGCCCGATGCATCCCGACGTCAGGTCTGCCGACGAAGGAAAGTGCCCGTTGTGTGGAATGGCGCTCGTGCCCATTCCACCACCGAAAATTGGCGAGTACAGGCTGGACGTGACACAGCTTCGCGAACCGGGTGGTGCGACTACCGGCTTGAAGTTGGCCGTCCGTGAACCGGAGACGAACCGGCCGGCGACCAGGTTCACCCTCGTGCACGAACGGCGGCTTCATCTTTTCATCATCAGCACAGACCTGCGGTACTTCGCGCACGTCCACCCGGATCTGCAGTCAGATGGAACTCTCACGCTGCAGCACCCACTCCCGCCCGGCGAATACATGGTGATCGGCGACTTCCTGCCCGAAGGCGGCACGTCACAGATGGTCCAGAAGGCGATCATCGTGCCGGGCACGCCGGTGAAAGCGCCGGTGCTGGACGAGCGCAAGGGGCTCGAGGTCGGCATGCGCGTGGATGGGGTGCTCGCTGCGGGCAGGGACGCGAAGCTGACCTTCACCGTCACCGATGCGAAGAGCGGCGCACCCGTCACCGATCTCCAGCCGTATCTCGGCGCTCCCGCCCACATGCTCATCGTGCGAACCGACCTGGGCGACGCGATCCATGCGCATCCGGAAGAGCAAGTCACCTCCGGCCCGTCGGTCTCGTTTCATCCGATCATGCCCGCGGCCGGCGGCTACAAAGTGTGGATCCAGTTTCAGCGCGGCGGGCAGGTCAGCACGTCAGCGTTCGAGCTGCAAGTCACTCGCTAATCGTCGTCAGCCGCGTCGCATGTGGTCACGTCCAGTCGCCGAACAGCGCCACAGCGCAGGCGTCCGGCGCTCCATCGACGACCAGGCGAGTGCCGTCCGGGATCGAGACGGGAGAACGCAGCTCGAGCGGCTGGCTGAAACGAGGATCGAACTCGCGGATAGAGACCAGGGGCTCGACAGTACCGTCGGAGAATTCGAGCGTCAGGCGCAGCGACCCTTTCGCAGGCAGTTGGGGTTTGATGGCAAACAGCCGACCCGTTCCGAGTGCCTGTGAACGGCAGGGCAGCGTCAGCGGAGCCGCCTCCTCAGGCCGACGATCCGCTGCCGTCTGCAACGCCACCGGCTGAAGCGCGGGCGCATCCTTCTTGAGCGACTGCGGTGCGCCGCCATCCACCCACGCGGTGATCAGAGCAATTTCAAACGCGGACAACGACGGATCATTGCGGAAGTCGCCGTAGCCGCGGACGACAGGCCACTTCGGCATGCGACGCGCAAGGACTTCTTCGCGAATGGCACGAGCCCATGGACGCGCATCAGTGTACGTCGCCAGCGACATCGGCGCGGGGCCGTCGGGCGAATGGCAGGAGACGCAGCGCGCCTGAACGATGGGTGCGATCTCGCGGTCCCAGCTGACGCGCGTCGTGATGGGGTCGTGCGCGGTGAGTGTCGCGACGGTGGCGGCCACGGCCATCGCCACCGCCGACCTTCGTAATTGCTTCCTCAGCTCAGCATTCACGTTCAATCGTCAGCATTGCTACCGCAGCCCGCCCCCGCCGCCGCTTGGCGGCGTCGTGATCACGGTTCCCGGGGCGACTCCGTCGATCGAGTAGACAAACGACGTGAACATCATCTCTTCCCACGTCTGATCGCCCCATTTGACGTCGACGGTCGGATCGGGATTGGCCTTGTTGGTCCGCGAGTTGTCGTAGTGCGCAACCGCGCGGATCTTCGTTCCCTTTGGAAGCTTCAGCGGCTCGGCGAACACGTAGTCCGTCTGCCAGTTGAAGTCGTACTTCGGCACGGCGAGCACGACCTCGCTTCTTCCATCGGGATAGGTGACTGTGTACTCCCAGCTCTTGCCGCGCAGGTGGGTGTGCGGCAGCATCTGCCGCAGCGTCACGTCCGCGCTGGTCGTCATCTCCGCGGCGATCGAGTAGTCGTTTGCGCCGGCGGGAATCTCGAGCTTGCCGTTGACGAGCGTGCCCATCCGCATCTCGACCTTCGGTGCCTCCTTGGCGAGGAAGAGTCCGATCTTCGTGCGATCGGTGGCCTCCTTGCCGTTGGTCGTGTAGTGCATCTGGACGACGAGCGTAGAGCCGGCGCGGAGGAGGATCGCGGTGCCCGGATCGAGCTTCAGGGATTGAGTGCCGGGAGCGAAGCCGCCGATCATCGCCCCGATGCGCTCCGGCGGCGGGAAGAGACTCCGGCCGCGCGGCCGTCCCGGTGCGCCCTCAGGCTCCTTCGGGCCACCGGACTGCCCGGGCGGGATCCCCATGCCGGGCGACGCGCGGAAGCCGGTGGGGCGCCGCTCCGGATTCGGTGCCCGCACTGACACGATCACGTGGTGGACCACCGCGCGATTCCCCGGCCGCACCTCGAGCTTCTCGAGCCACTTGTCTTCCGTGAAGTTGGTTGGAATTTCGAAGTACTCGTATTCGACGAACCCATCAGCGGGAACCTTGTATTCGACGGGAAGCTGCAGGACTGTGTCGGGCTCGCCGAGCTGCCAGCCATCGACGAATGGCGGGAGCGGAGGCAGATCCTTCGGATCCCCTTCCGGTGCGCCGCCGTTGGCCCACTTGATCAGCGTGTCGCGATCCGTGGCGGTGAGGCTGCGGTCGTTGCGGAATTTTCCGTGTGCTGGATCCGCATGCCACGGCGGCATATTGCGGTCCGTCACCTCGTCGCGAATCGCTTTGGCGTACGGGCGCGCGTCCTTGTAGGTGAGCAGCGACATCGGCGCGATCTCACCGGGACGGTGGCACGTCGCGCAGTTGTTGTAGAGGATCGGCGCGACATCCTTCGTGAAGGTCGGCGTGTCGGTCGCGGCCGCGCTTGCATATTGGTCCGGTGCGGCGGCCCTTGTGATCACCGCGCTGAGCAGCACCACCGACGCACCGACGACGACGTGAACCCTCATTGTGCGCATCCCCTTTCACACGCTCTGAAGCGCTGCCCTACTTCACTATTGGTGTCGGTGGCACTGACGGCGTGAAGAGAACCCCGGTGTACTGCATCTCCTCCCACGTCTGGTCGCCCCATTTGACGTCGCTCTTCGGATCCGGGTTCGCCTTGTTTGCGGCCGAGTTGTCGTACCACGCGGTGGCGATGATCTTGGCGCCTTTCGGCACCTGCAACGGCTCCTTGAACATGTAGTAGGTCTGCCAGTTGAAGTCGTATGCCGGCACCGAGAGGATCGTCTTCGATGACCCGTCGGGCAGGACCATCGTGTACTCCCACTTCTTGCCGCGCAGGTGTGTGTGCGGGAAGATCCCCCACACCGTGGCATCCTGGAGGAACTCCACGTCCGCATCCACCGACACGTTGGCGGCGCCGGCAGGCAGCGTGAAGCTGCCGTTGATGAACTGTCCGGGCCGCAGCTCCTGTGCCGGTGGTTTTTTGGCGAAGATCAGCCCGACCTTCGTGCGATCGGTCGCCGGCGACCCCTTCGTCGTGTAGTGCATCTGCAGCTCGATGATCCCGCCCGGTTCCAGACGGAACGCGGTGCCTTCCGGCGCAACCTGCGGCGCCGTGCCCGGCGCATACGTCGCGAGGATGCGGCGCGGCGGCAGCCCTTGTCGAGCCGGGCTGAGCCGCACGCCCTCGGTGTGATCGGGCGGCGTTCTCGATTTCTCGGGGTTTGGCCTGAAGACGTTCGTCCGCTGCATGTCGGGGGCGGCGCGATAGTAGACGAGCACGTGGTGGACGACCTCACGATTACCCGGGCGCACCTCGATCGACTTCACCCACTTCGCCTCGGTGAAGTTCGTCGGCAGGTAGAAGTACTCGTACTGGATCGTGCCGTCGGCAGCGAGCTTGTACTCTTCGGCCATCTCGAAGACTACGTCCGGCTTGCCGACCGACCAGCCGTCGGTGAACGCGGGCTTTGCCGGCATGTCGTTCGGATCCCCCTGCGGAGCGCCGCCGTTGGCCCACTTGCGAATCGTTTCCTTTTCGCCGTCGGTCAGGGAGCGCTCGTTGGTGAACGTGCCGTGCGGCGCATCGGCGTGCCAGGGCGGCATGGTGCCGTCGGTGACCTCGTCGCGTATCGCCTTGGCCCAGGGTCGCGCCTCTTCATATGACAGCAGCGACATCGGTGCGATCTCGCCCGGGCGGTGGCAGCCGACGCAGTTCTTGTACAGGATCGGCGCGACGTCACGCGCGAAGGTGGGCACACCCTCAGCGGCCTTGTTCGCGTATTGCCCGTCAGCGGCGCCGCCGTGGGCGATGACGATCGCACACCAGACGAGCGTCGCCGCGAGAGTGAGGGTCCGGCTTCGTCGGTTCATGGTCCGCCTCGTTGACGAAAGGGGGGATGAGAAAAAGGCGGGTCATTGTACCAGATACCGCCGGTGATAGGCTCCTTACCGTGGGTACCCTGTTACAGCGGCTGTTCGGCGGTCAGCGGGCACGGAAAACGGCGATCACCTGTTACCTCCGCGAGAACGGACCGATTGCGTACGAGCTGGACCTGTTCACGTCGGCACCACGCGATCGCGCGGACGCGATGATGTCCTCGCCGCTGGCATGGGCGTGGAAGAGCGGCAGCCGTGAATGGACCGAGCTCACGCGGATCTCGCTCTCCGCGTTTCTTGCGGACGTACCCGCGGGCGTGAGGCTCGTCGCCGCCGTCGAGGAACTGCCGATGCACGTGAACGACGCGGTCGTCGCCGAATGGATCCGGAAGTTCTCTCGCCTGCAGCCGGGGCCCATGGCCGCCTTCATCAGCGTGACGCCCGAACGTCAGTTGCTGTTCGTCCAGCAGCAGGCCGCCGACGCGGTCAATGAGCTGCTGGCCAACTGGGGCATCGACAAAGGATCCGCCGAGCGGAAGTCATATGCCCGCCTCGGCCCCGCTGGCCTGGAAGCCATCGCGGAACATTTGTAAGAGCAGAGTTCGGAAGCCGGAAGCCGGAAGCCGTTTATAGTGCCACCCTGTGACGCCCGCTATGCAGATAGTTCATCGTCTGCACGGTCAGCATCACGAGGAAGTCTGACTTCGTCGATTCCTCACTGCGCATCAGCCGCAGGTTCAGCTCGTTGGACCGTTTGAGCATGCTCTCGATCACCTGGTCGATCGTGTACTGATACTCGCCCGTCCACTCCGAGACCATGCGGCGCACATCCTTGCGCACGCGTGCAATGAAGCGGGCGGCCTTGATGTTCTTCGCCTGTTCAGGCGCGCTCGAGAAGAGCCGCCGCAGATCGCGGTCGTAAAAGTGCGGGTGCTCGACCCCGTAATGACGTCGCTTCAGTGCGTAATGCGCGCGCAGCGTCTTGCGCAGCTTTTCGAGCGGCTCGACGCGCCGGCGGGTTCTCACCGCCATCGGCTTGCCCGCCAGCTCCGTCATGAGCGCGTCCATGTATTCGAGCTTCTTCAGGGCGGGCCAATCGGCGTAGCGCGTGCGCCAGTCCGAATGCGGGTTGAGCCACACCGCAAAGGTCTCGGCAAAGTCCTCGTCGGGATGGCTCTGCGCGTACCAGCTGTCGAGGTGCAGCACGAAGCTTTTGCTGTACGGTTTCGGCGTGTAGTACTTCGGATACTGGATGTAGGACGGCCCGAACAGCTGCTGGCGCCGCAGGCGCTGGCGCACCTTGTAGGCGTTGTCGATGGCGTGCCCGGCCTCGTGCCGCAGGATCTTCATGCACCAGTCGGGCGTGCCTCCTTCGACCTCCAGCATCTGCGTGCGTTCGAGCCGTTCGAGCCGCGGATGCGCGAGGTAGAACGGGATGGCGACGCCAGGTACGCCGTCGGGCGAAAACCACTCCGACGACAGCCAGTAGTGTGGGACGAACGATGCCAGACCGCGCGTGTCGAGCTCAGCTTGCAATGCAGCGATCCGTTCGTGCAGAGCACTGCTCTCGATGGTCACGCCGAGCTGATTCATGCGCAGGTCGAGCAGCTTCTCGTCGGGCCATGCCGACCACTCGTCGAATGGGACGACATCGGTGACGGCCTGCTCCTCACGCGTGACCACGTCCACAGTCTAATCGCGCACGCCGCTTCCCCTCGCTTGTGGGTTTTCCCCGGGAACTGTGGTATATCCGGTGGGCCTTCACATTCATCAGAACGCAAAACCTTCCCCCGAACGGGGTAGATCAGGAGCGTGTATGAAATCGGCCATAACGTCTGTCTGCGCGGCTGCGCTGTTCGCGTTCGGAGTGACGCCGGCCCTCGCACAGCAGGCCGCGGCACCTCAGACCGCGCAGCCGCCAAAGCCTGATCCAAAGGACGCTCAGAAGCCTGACCAGCCACAGAAGTACGAAGAAACGGTGGTTGTCAGTGCGTCGCGCGCCGAGGAGAAGCTGGTGAACGCGCCCTCCACGATGAGCGTGATCACGGCGAACCAGATCGAGGTCGCTCCTTCTCAGAACTTCGCGGAGCTCCTCCGGGCCGTTCCCGGTGTCAACATCACGCAGATTTCCGCCCGCGACATCAACCTGACGAGCCGAGGTTCGACCGGCACGCTCGCCACCGGCCAGCTCGCGCTGCTCGACGGCCGCAGCCTTTATCAGGACTTCTTCGGATTCGTCATGTGGGACTTTCTGCCGGTGAATCTCAGCGAGATCAAGCAGGTGGAAGTGATTCGCGGCCCCGCCTCGGCGGTGTGGGGCGCCAACGCGCTCAATGGCGTGGTCAACGTGATCACCAAGTCTCCGCGCGAGATGCAGGGCACGAGTGCCGTCCTGGGATTCGGCACGTTCGATCGGGCCGATGGCGAGGACAGCGGCTCGCTCTGGTACATCAGCGGCACCCATGCGGCGGCGATCAACGATCGATGGGCGTTCAAGCTCTCGGCGGGCGGCTACTCGCAGGATGCGCTGTCACGGCCGACCGGTCCGATTCCGTGCACGTTCAGCGAAGTCTGTTCCGGGACGCGCGGCACATATCCGGGATTTACGAACAAGGGATCCACCCAGCCGAAGTTCGACGCGCGTGTGGACTACGATTTCCCCGACGGACGCAAGCTGTCGTTTTCCGGCGGCGTTGCCGGCACGGACGGGATGATGCACAGCGGCATCGGGCCGTTCGACATCGACGCCGGCACGGTGATGGGCTATGCGAAGGCGAATTACGTTCAGGGCGGGCTCCGCGCCACCGCGTTCACCAACATCCTGCGCGGGGATGCGACCAACCTCCTCAGCAGGGATCCACTGACCGGCGTGCAGATCCCCTTCAGCTTCACCACGAACACCTACGACATCGACATCTCCAACGTGCAGGCGTTCGCCGCCCGTCACGCGGTGAGCTACGGCGGCAACTTCCGTCTCAATTTCTCTGATCTGTCGATCGCGCCCACGTCTGACGACAGGACCGAGTTCGGCCTCT
>Ga0247829_10000760_pt1 | contig 13374 bp, 10 predicted proteins | sample 12C_Control_Day4_FD_207765 | JGI IMG/M metagenome (GOLD analysis project Ga0247829, IMG submission 207765) | Soil microbial communities from agricultural site in Penn Yan, New York, United States - 12C_Control_Day4 | ecosystem: Environmental > Terrestrial > Soil > Agricultural land | place... | reverse complement strand
GCGTGCCAGGAGGTGTGCCCGGTGTTCATCGAGCACCCGCTCAAGATCATCCAGATGCGGCAGAACCTCGTGCTCGAGCAGGAGAAGACGCCGGGCGAGCTCCAGCGCACGTTCCGCAACATCGAGCGCCAGAGCAACCCGTGGGGCATCGCCAACGATCAGCGCATGGACTGGGCGAAGGACCTGCCCGTGCCGACGATCGAAGAGAACCCCAACCCCGAGTACATCCTGTGGGTCGGCTGCGCGGGTGCGTTCGACAGCCGCATCATCAAGCAGACGCGCGCGATGGTGAAGATCCTCGGCGCCGCGGGTGTGGACTACGCCGTGCTCGGTCACCAGGAGGCGTGCACGGGTGATCCGGCGCGCCGCGCGGGCAACGAGATGCTGTTCCAGGCGCTCGCCGAGCAGAACGTCGAGACGCTGAAGAGCGTCAACGCGAAGAAGGTGATCACCAGCTGCCCGCACTGCCTGCACACGCTGCGGCACGACTACCCGCAGTTCGGCGGCGAGTTCGAGGTCATCCACCACACGCAGCTGATCGACCACCTCTTCAAGGACGGCAAGCTCAAGGCCGAGAAGAGCCCCGTCTCCACCATCACGTATCACGACAGCTGTTACCTCGGCCGGTGGAACGGGGAGTTCGACGCTCCGCGCGACGTGATCAAGGCGGTCGTGGCGCCTGGCGGCGATGACCAGCGGATCCGCGAGATGGCGCGCAACAAGCGTCACGGCTTCTGCTGCGGCGCCGGCGGCGGTCGCATGTTCATGGAGGAGCACGACGGCGAGCGCGTGAACGTCAACCGCACCGACGAGGTCATCGCGACCGAAGCGGAAGCGGTCGCCGTCGCGTGCCCGTTCTGCAACATCATGCTCACCGACGGCATGAAGCAGCGAAACGTCGAGGACAAGATCCAGGTGCTCGACGTCGCCGAGCTCGTCGCCGCGGCGATTCCCGACGTGCCGGTGGATCGCCTGGTGCGCAAAAAGGATCGCGCGACGACCTGAGGTACGATGGTCCGCGATGAAGGACCTGTGCATCACGAGCCTCGTGCTCGTGCCGGCGCTGTTCGCCGGGGCTTGCGGTGCGGGTGACGACGTCGCCGAAGGCGCGCGCGCGAGCTGCGCGTTCGGCGGCCTGTTGACCGATTGCGAGGACGCGGATCGCACGCCCGAGGCGGCGTGCTGGCGGATGGTGGACTGCGGTGCGATCGCGATCAGCAACGAGACCCAGGACTACTGGTTCGATTGGGATCGCTGTGTCGATACGATCGAGCGGTTGACCGAGGAGCGCCAACGCCTGGTCATCAACTGCGTGGCGGTGTCGACCTGCGATCAGCTGCGCGTCGACGGCTCACCCGACCAACCGGACACCGACCAGCTCTACTGCGTCCAGCTCGGAGCCCGCTGATGCGCCGCACATCTTCCGTCGTGGCCGCGATGTTCGCGGCCTCCCTCGCTGTATCCGTGGCCTCGGCGCAGTCCGTCGATGTCGCCGCACAGATCAAGCTGATCGAGAATCAGCCGAGCGGCACGGACCGCACGGCGTGGAAAGAGCAGCGCCGCGATGCCGCACGCAAGCTCGTCCAGAGCAAGGACAAGAAGGCCGTCCCGGTCCTGATCAAGCTCGCCGAGACCGAGACGTTCGACATCATCGGCGAGATCGCGATCGAGGGCCTCGGCAACCTGGGCGATCAGAGCGCCGTGCCGGTGCTGCAGAAGGTCGCCAACGATGCGACGCGCGACAAGGCGACGCGCGACCTCGCGAAGAAGGCCCTGTTCAAGCTCGGGGCGGCGGCGAGCGGCGGCGCGACGACCGGCGGCGCGACGACGACCGGCGGGTCGACGACAACGGGCGGGACCGCGGCGACAGGTGGATCGACGACGACCGGGGGCGCCACGACCACCGGAGGCTCAGGAGACGACGGGGTGTCCGCGGGCGGCAGCGACGACGGCGCGACGGCCGGCGGCACGACCGCGGGCGGCGGAGAGCTCGGCAACGCGGGCGCGGGCCTGCTCGGCGGCGGCGCGACCGCGTCGAACGAGCTGCCCGAGCTACCGGTGCTCCCCGACGACACGCTCGCCGCGTACGATCGCCTGACGTTCGCCGCGGGCGCCGCGTCACTCGAGTACGACACGGTCCGGAAGCGGCCCGTGTTCGAGGGCGACCTCGCGGCCAGCTATCGCAAGCGCGTCGAGCGCGAGCAGATGGCGTGGGGCTGGGGCGCGGATGCGCGCGTCGTCGCCGGCTACATCAACCCGGAGGGCCGCGAGCAGACGCGCGGCGCGCAGCTCACCGTGGCGGGCAACGGCGAGGCGCGGTTCTACAAGGGCAAGATCTACGGCGTCGGCAAGGCGGCCATCGGGATCCAGGACGACTACATCTCGTTCGAGGACGCGATGGATCCGAACAACGACCTCAAGGACAACCGGTTCCAGGCCGACGCCCAGTTCGCGCTGGGCGCCGGCTACGGCCGCGTGCTCGACGTCGGCGGCGCGATCCGCGTGCGCCGGCTCGCGCGCGTGCTCGACGCGGCGCGCGCGCTCGGCAAGCAGATCGACGCGGCGACCGCGAAGCGCCTGCAGCTCACGTGGTGGGCGCTGCGCGACGAGCGCTCCGCGTATCGCGCGCTGGTCGCGACCGTCGCGATCCTGCGCGAAGCGGGCATCCTCCTCGGCGAGCCCGACGCGGGCCTGTCGTACGAGCTGCTCACCGTGCTGCGCGACACGCAGCTGTATCTGCGCCCGAGCGGTCTCGACGTCCAGGTCGCATTCGGCGAAGGCTACTTGCTCCGCCCCGACATGGATCCGACCCCGGCGGAGAGCGGGCGCGTCGAGCAGCTGCTCGCGAGCGCGAGCTACGGCCAGCAGCTCGCCGAGGACAAGGCCGAGGTCTCGGGCACCGCGTTCGCGCGGCTGCGCCTGTTCGCGCCCGACGAGCAGCCGTCGCCGTTCGCGCTGGGAGCGACGGCGCGGCTGCGCCGGTTCGCGTACGGCCCCCACGGCGATCCGTTCGGAGCGCTCGATCTGTCGGCGACGCTCCTGCTGTCGAAGGATCGCTGCTCGGTCAACGATCCGATGTGCGGCGCGCAGCTCTCGGGGCGCATCCAGGGCGAGGTCGGGTTCACCCTGTTCATGAACCAGGCGTCGGGGCTGCGGGTCGCCGGCATGGTCGCGCAGGACGGCGGCGAGCTGTTCCTGGGCGGATCCCTGACCGCGACCTATGGCCTGCTCGACGGTACCTTCGCAGGAATGTAGTCGGTTTCGCCGAATGGCCTAGTGGTCGGACCTTTGTTGCGGTAGGGTGGCTTCGTGGCTCGGCTGAGTCCCCGGCAGCGAGAAACTCTGACGGCCGTCGCGGAGACCGCCCTGCCGGCGGGTCGTCTGTTTCCGGCGGCGGGCGCGGCGACGGTCGCGAAGGTCGAAACCTTCATAGACACCCTGCCCGGTCCACTGCTGCGCGGGCTCGGCGGTTTGCTGAGCGGACTCGACGCCGCGGCGTTCCTCGGCGAACGCCGCGCGTTCGCGAGGGTCTCGCCGGAGCGGCGGCTCGCGCTGCTCGAGCGCTGGCGCACCGGCGATGTGTTCCGCCGCTTGATGCTGCGCGCGCTGGTCAGCCCGCTCAAGATGGCGCACTTCGACGACCCGGGCCTGTACAAGGCGATCGGCTGCGTCTACGACTTCGACAAGGTCAAACACGAGACGAAGCCGGCGTACATGCGCGACCGCGTGCACGCCGCGACGGAGGGTGACCTCGCGGTCGAGTGCGACGTCGTCGTGATCGGCACGGGCGCGGGCGGGGCCGTCGTCGGGCGCGAGCTCGCCGAGGCCGGGCTCGCCGTGGTGTTCGTCGAGGAGGGCCGCTACTTCGAGCGCACGGACTTCTCGGGCCGCTCGTTCGAGATGCAGCAGAAGCTGTACCGGCGCGGCGGCTCGACGTTCTCCGTCGGCAACGTCGGGATCCCGATCCCGCTCGGACAGACCGTCGGCGGCACCACCACGGTCAACTCGGGCACGTGTTACCGCACGCCGGATCGCATCCTCGCGCAATGGCGCGACGAGCTCGGGCTCGAGGAGCTCGCGCCCGATCGCATGGGCGGCTACTTCGAGCGCGTCGAGGCCGTGCTCGGGGTCGAGCCCGCGCGCCGCTCGCTCCTCGGCGGCAACGGTCGCGTGATCGAGCGCGGGTGCAACGCGCTCGGCTTCAAGCGCCACGGTCCGCTGCGCCGCAACGCGCCCGCGTGCGACGGCCAGGGCGTGTGCGTGTTCGGCTGCCCGACGGACGCGAAGCGCTCGACCAACGTCAGCTACATCCCGCTCGCGCTGCGCGCCGGCGCGGAGCTGTTCCCGTCCGCGCGCGTGACGCGGATCCTCGTCGAGGGCGGGCGCGCGCGCGGCGTCGTCGCCGAGACCGCCGCCGGGCACTTGCTGACGGTGCGAGCGCGCGCGGTCGTGGTCGCGTGCGGCGCGCTGCTGTCGCCGCTGCTGCTCGCGCGCCAGGGCCTCGGGCTGAGCTCGGGGCAGCTCGGCAAGAACCTCTCGATCCATCCGGCCGCGGGCGCGCTCGCCGAGTTCGACGAGGAGATCCTGCCGTGGAAGGGCATCCCGCAGGGCTACTCGATCGAGGAGCTGCACGAGGAGGGCATCCTCTACGAGGGCGCGATGGTGCCGCTCGAGATGACGATGACGATGACGCAGCTGATCGGCCCGGAGCTGATCCGGCTCGCCGAGTCGTTCGATCGCGTCGCGAGCTTTGGCTTCATGGTCGAGGACAGCTCGCGCGGCAAGGTCACCGAGGTGCGCGGCCAGCCGGTGATCCAGTACTGGCTCACCGACGAGGACGTCGCGCACATCAAGCGCGGCATGGACGTGCTCGCGCAGGTGTTCTTCGCCGCCGGGGCGCGGCGCGTGCACACGCCGATCGCCGGGTTCGACGTGCTGACCTCTCCGCGTGACCTCGTGGCGCTGCGGCGCGCGACGATCAAGCCGTGGGACCTCGATCTCTCGGCGTACCACCCGCTGGGGACGGCGCGCATGGGGCGCGATCCCGCGACCTCGGTGATCGCGCCGGATCACCAGGTGCACGATACGCAGGGGCTCTACGTCGTCGACGGCGCGGCGGTGCCTTCCTCACTCGGGGTCAACCCGCAGGTCACGATCATGGCGCTCGCGACGCGGGCCGCGGAAAAGATCGCGGCGGCGCTGTCCTGACCCGCGGATTTTCGAGGGCCACGCGCGCGATTTCACCCGGTTCGCGCGCCGGGGCCGGCGGCACGCGCCGTGCTTCGGGTGCGCGCATGCGCCGCGCGCTCGCCCTCGCAGTCTTCGCCTTCGCCCTCCCCTCCGTCGCCGCCGCACGGCCGTTCACGGCGGGCGTCGATCTCGGCCTCTCGCACAGCGAGGCCAACGACACCGCCGGGACGGAGCCGAGCACCACGCTCGGTGTGTTCGCGCGACTCGGCCTGACGTCGCGGCTCGCCGGTCAGATCGAGCTGCAGCGCATCCGCACCGACGACACCTACGGCACCGGCGGCGACATCAAGACCGCGACGGCGCTGCTCGTCGTCGAGCTCGGCCGCAGCGGCCGGCTGGTCCCGACGCTGATGGCGGGTATCGGCCTCGATCGCGCCACCGGCTACTACATGGAGAAGGCGCATCACCTCGAGGGCGGGTTCGGCCTCGAGTACCGCGCCGACGGTGGGTTCACGCTCGGCGCGGACGTTCGCATGGGCGGCCGTACGCTCGACGAGGAGACCTTCTACGCGTACCCGGAGGACGCCAGGACCGATGGCTACGCCACGTTGTATGCCCCATCGCCGCTGCAGGCCGGTGAGTACCGCTCCGCGCGCATCACGCTCGGCGTGCGGTTCTGAGCTCGCCGGCCACCGCGGCGACGACGCTCAGTCGCAGACGCGCATCTCGAGGCGAGCCGGGATCTGGTTCGCCTCGCGCGCCTGCAGGAACAGGGTGCCCGTCGCGGACGTGCGGACCAGGATCAGCGACAGGTAGCCCTTATCGGTCGAGACCCAGTTGCCGACCGAGCTGATGCGCGCGGCCGGCAGCTTCACGTCCACCACGTTGTTCGGCATGGTCTCGATCGCCAGGATCGTCCGCCCACCGAGCGGGATCTGGCCGCGGTCGCCGAAGCCGTCCGCGCCGTTCGCATTCCACGGCGTCTGCGTACCGGCGTCGACGCCGATCGCGTTGCACCAGCTCGCACCGGAGTACACCGTCATGGGGAAGCCCTCATTCCACTCGTTGGTCAGCGGGTAGACCGCGAGCTCGAGCTCCGAGCTGATGCCGAGATCGCTGACCGCGAGGCTTAGCCTGGCGTCATCGAGCGGCAGCCCCTGCTGGAGCTGGGACACCACCTCCTTCGGCAGCTGGAATCGCAGCAGCACGCGCGAGAGGTCGTTCTGGCCGACGTTCAGGTTCTCGAAGGTACCGAACCGGATCGAGGGATTGCAGCTCGTGTTGTCCGGCACGATGAACGTGTCCTCGATCACCTGCATCGTGTAGGGCGTCGACGAGGTACACACGCGCCCATCGCCCGCGTCGTCCGAGGCGCCATCCGCGCCCGCGTCGCCGATCGGCTCGGTGACGGTGGGTTCCACCCCGAACACGAGCTGGCAGCCGCCGAGCAGGACCAGCGCGATGGCGCACCGCATGTGGCGATGTTCCTAGAGATCGATCCGTTCGCGCAAGGTCGCCGCAGCCCCCGCGCGGAACCGGACCTGCGCGAGCGACTCGCGCACGCACCGCGCGGTGCTCGAAGGCAGGTCGGTATCGATCACGTTCAGGAAGCCGACCGCCCCGTGCTCGTCGACGGCGAGCTCGATCTGGACATAGGTCCCCGACAGGCCCGCCTTGGCGATCGAGCGCGTGCAGCTCGCGAGGCGCGCGTGGTCGAGGCCGGCGCGCAGCTCGCGACGGCGCGCGGCGATGCCGGCGGTCGGCGGCCGCTCCGCGGGCAGCTCGAGGCGCGCACCGGCGCCCGCGCCGGCGACATCCACCCAGCCCGCGCGGCGGAACCGGCCCGCGTGATCGGCGGCCTCGACGGTGTGGCGGCCCGGCATGACGCGCACGGCGAGCGGTGCGCGGCCGAGCTCGACACCGTCGACGCGGACCTCGCGCGTCGCTGCCGTCGGGGTGGCGATCGAGAGTGGAGCCGAGTTGCGCGCGAGCGCATCGACGTCCCACAGCGGCAGCTGGAGCGGCGTGGCGCGCGCCAGCGCGTCGAGCTCGTCGACGGTGAGCGGCGCGACGCGCTCCTCGGTCAACGCCGTGCCGGGCGCGATGCGCAGCCCTCGTGCGGTGCCGACCTCGACCTCCGCGGCGCGATCACGGACGGCGACGCGCCCGTGGCGGCACGCGACGCGCGTGCCCTCGGCGACGTGCTCGACGCGAAACTGTGTGCCGCGCACCTCGACGGTGTGCTCGCCGGCGATGACGAGGAATCGCTGCCCCGGCCTGCGCGCTGCCACCTCGACGTCGATCGTGCCGGTGACCGCGAGCTCGATCGCCTCGGCGTCGAACCGGCGCAGCTCGAGCGTCGAGCCAGGGCCGAGCGCGAACGCACTCGCCTCGCCGAACTGGACGTCGACGGCGCCGTCGCCGGTCGCGATCACGTTGCCCGCGACGAGCCGCTGCGTGAACAGCTCGGCCGGGCGCACGCCGTCGAGCCGCACCTCGCCCGCGGCGCGATTGACCAACCCCGCGAGCGGTGCGGGCGCGGGCGCGGGCGGCGGGCTCGGTGCCTCGGCCGGTGCCACGCGCGCGAGGGCGATGGTGGGCTCCTTCGCCGGCGACGACGTCGTGCGCTGCGTCGCGATGACGACCCCGATGCCACCGACGGCGGCGAGCCCGAGCGCCAGCCACGTGCGGCGCGGCCATGCGAAGCGCGACCTCCGCGGCACCGGCGCCGTGCGCGCCCGTCTCTCCTTGGACACCGTCCAGTGCACGCGCGCACGCACCGCATCCCACGGCAGCTCGGGCGCGGTCTGCGCGCGGAGCGACGCGAAGCTGTCGCTCGCCCGGCCGACCCGCGCCCGCGAACGCGCGCACTTCTCGCACCCCTCCGCGTGCTGCTCGATCGCGGCGCGCTCGTCGTCGGACAGCCGGCCCGCGAACGCGTCGGCCCACGTCTGTGGCGCGACGTGGCGGCTCATGCCTCGCCCTCCTCGCCGCCCATCGGCGGCGGATCGAGCGCGGCGTCGCCCGCGATCAAGCGGTAGAACTCGCGGCGCGCGTAGAACAGGCGCGTACGCACGGTGACCGGGTTCGAGTCGACGAGGTACGCGATGTCCTTGAGGTCGCGGCCCTCGATCTCGTGCAGGTAGAGCACGACGCGTTTCTTGGGCGCGAGCTGCTCGAGGGCGCGATACACGCGATCGCGATCCTGCTGGCGCTGCAGCGTGCGCTCGGGCGTCTCGGGGCGTTCGACGAGGCTCGGGTCGACCGCCGTGGCATCGAGGTCGGCGACGCCGATCGCGGACGGGCGGCGCCGGCGCGTGCGGATCCGTCCGAGCGCGACGTTGACGCAGATCCGGTACAGCCAGGTCGACAGCCGGGCATCGCCGCGGAACTTGTCGAGCCCGCGGAACGCGATCACGAACACCTCCTGCACGAGATCGTCGAGATCGGTGCGGTCGTTGAGGACGCGATAGAGGTTCGCGGCGACCTGCCGGCGATAGCGGTGGTACAGCTCGTCGTGCGCGGTGCGGTCGTCGGTGCGGCAGCGCGCGATCAGATCGGCCTCGTCGGCCGGTCCGAGCGCAGCCGTCGAGCCCGTCTCGCGCCTCACTCGCGGGAGCATATCCGTCCTGCTTAGTGGCCGGGGACGGTTCCTCCGTTCACGACGGGTTCACCGTGAGCGCGATTACGTAGGGGCCGCCCCTACCGGCGGGCGGGGAGAACCACGAAGCCGAGGTCGCGGCCGAGGCTGCAGCGCAAGGCGTCCTCATCGCCCGCGGGCTCGAACACACACGCGGCCTCGTCGGCGTCGGTCACCTGCTTGCCCTTGGTCGGGAGCGTCAGCACGACGCGATCCCCGTCGAGCCGCCAGGTGCCCTTGAACGGCAGGTTCATCGTCGAGCCCTGGCAGCGCGTGATCACGCGGATGCGGACGACGCGGTCGCGGGTCGCGGCGAACCGCACCTCCGCCTGATCGCAGCTCGTACCGGTCTGCTCCCACTGCCCGCCGAAGCCCATGAGGCGCTCGTAGGTCGTCGCCGCCTTGCGATCGAGGCCGACCGCCTTGCGGAACTGCGGATCGGAGCGCAGCGCTGCGAACGCGGGATCGAAGCGCGCCTCGACGAGCCACTCGATCGCGTCGGGCCGCGCCGAGCCCGCGAGCTTGGCGATCGTCGCGAGCGCGTCGGCGGAGGCCTTGCTCGCGAGCTGCGCGGCGGCGATGCGGTAGTGCGCTTCGGGGTTCCCCGCGTCGAGGTCGAGCACCTTCCTCCACGCGGCGAGCGCCTTGCCCTTGGACACCTTGCGCGCAGCGGCGGCCGCCTTCTCGACGGCAGGATCGACGGTGGGCGCGGTCGTCGTCGGAGGCGGCGTCACGGCCGTCGGGTCGGGCTGCGGGCGCGCGACCGAGGGCTTGCCGAGATCGAACGCGACGATGTCGGTGACCTCCTTGCCCATGCGCCGCGTGGTGTACGCGACGGCGACGCGATCGTCGTACTGGCTCGCGTAGACCTCGACCACCTTGCCGATCGGATCGATGGCCTCCCACGTGACCAGCTTGTCGCCGGCCCGGGCCGAGATCGACCCGGTCACCGTCAGTGTGCGGCCGGCGGCGGTGGCGGCGAAGCTCGCCTTGTCGCCGCGCTGGACGATGGGATCCTTGATCGACAGCTTCGCGACGACATCGGCGCCCGCCTTCTGGCAGCTCGGCGCACCCTTGGCGGCTCCCGCCACGACGGGCAGCGGCGCACACACCTTGTCCTGGTTGACCAGGTAGGGCCGATCGACGCCCGAGAACCCGCCGAACGTATCGGCGCCTGCCGGACCCGCCAGCGCTGCGACCAGAGAAACCGCGAGCACATGCCGCATCGTCAGCATGTGGACGTGATAGCGCGGAACGAATTCAGTTGCTTGGAATTGCGGTAGGGTGTGGGTAACGTGTCCAACCTGTTCACGCGAGCCAGCGCGGTCCTCGACCGCGGCGTCGTGCGCTTCATGGAGCGCCGGATGGCCCCGCGTACGCACGCGCTCGACCCGAATGCGCGGCAGGGCCTGCTCGAGCTCGCCGCGACCTACAACGCCGGCACGCTGGGGGCGCCGAGCCCGTTCTTCCCTACCCCGCCGCCGCCGGACATCAAGCTGAGCTCGCAGGGCGAGGGTCCGCACGGCACGCACGTCGTCGACCTGGCGTATGCGTCGGAGTACGACCCGTTCCACCCCGACGCGCGCGACTTGCACCTGTGCGTCCGCGAGAACCTGACGGCGCACGCGCGCTGGTGGACCTCGGATCGCGGCCGGCCGACCATCGTGCTCCTGCACGGCTGGGGCGGCGGCAGCTACTGGCTCGAGTACCGCTCGTTCGTGGTGCCGTACTGGCTGCGCCACGGCTTCGACGTCGCCGCGTTCGTGCTGCCGTTCCATGCCGCGCGCGCGCCGGGGACCGGACTCGGTGCCTCGGGCGCCTTGTTCCCGTCGACGAACCCGCTGCGCACCAACGAGGGCTTCGGCCAGGCGATCCATGACCTCCGCGCGCTGGCGCTGTTCCTGCGCGCGCGCGGTGCGTCCGCTGTCGGTGCGATGGGCATGAGCCTCGGCGGCTACACCACCGCCCTGTGGGCGAGCGTCGCCGGACCGAGCGACCCCGGCGGCGTCGACTTCGCGGTGGCGATGATCCCGGCGGTGTCGATGGCGCGCCTGATGTGGCGGCACGGCGAGCACAGCGCATCGCTGCTGCGCGCGGCGAAGGCCGGGATCACGGAGGACCTCCTCTCCGACGCGTTCGCGGTGCACACGCCGACGACCCGGCCGGTGCGTCTGCCGCGCGAGCGGCTGGCCGTCGTCGCCGGGCGCGGCGACCGGATCACGCCGCCGGACCAGGCCGAGGCGCTCGCCGCGCACTGGGGCGTCGACATCTCGTGGTTTCACGGCGGACACCTCGCGCAGGTCGGGCGCGGCGATGCGCTGCGCGCCGTGCGACGTCAGCTCGGTGGGCTCGGCTTCACCGGTCGCGAGCGCCGCCCGTGAGCGTGCGCCGTCCCTCGTTGGCCGAGGCGATCGCCAGCGGCCCGCTGCTCCTCGACGGCGCGATGGGCTCGCTGCTGTACGAGCGCGGCATCTTGCACACGCGCAGCTACGACGAGCTGAACCTGTCGCAGCCGGACTTGATCCGTCGCGTGCACGAGGACTACGTGCACGCCGGCGCCGAGATGATCGAGACCAACACGTTCGGCTCGAACCGGATGGCGCTCGCGAGGCACGGGCTCGCCGAGCAGGCCGCCGCGATCAATCGCACCGCCGTCGATCTCGCGCGCAGCGCGGCCGGCGAGCGCGCCTACATCGCCGGCGCGGTCGGCCCGACGGGCGTGCGGTTCGGCGTGGCGAGCGCGAGCGAGCGCAAGCTGGCGCGGTTCGCGCTCGCCGAGCAGATCGACACGCTCGTGCTCGCGGGCGTCGACGCGATCATGCTCGAGACGTTCTCGTCGATCCTCGAGCTCGAGGTCGCGCTCGAGGTCGCGCGCCAGCGCGGGCCCAAGGTGCCGGCGATCGCGATGATGGTGTTCGACGCCCATGGCAAGGCCGAGGGCGGCCTCGCACCGGGCGAGATCGCGGATCGCTTGATCGCCGCCGGCGCCGACGTGATCGGCGGCAACTGCGGCATCGGGCCCGCCGAGCTCTATCAGGTGACGATCGCCATGGTCGGCCGCGGCAAGCCGGTGATCGCGCAGCCCAACGCCGGCCTGCCCGCCTCCGTCGAGGGGCGGACGCTGTACGTCGCGAACCCCGAGCACTTCGGCGTGTTCGCGCGCCGCATGCTGAAGAGCGGCGTGCGCATGGTCGGCGGCTGCTGCGGGACGACGCCCGCGCACACGCGCGCGATGCTCGGCGCCGTGCGCATGCTGCGCGGCGAGAACCTCGACGAGCGCATCGCGCTCGATACGCCGGCGAGCGCGTCGATCACCACCTCGACGCCGAAACCGGCGCCGGTCGCGAAGCTGCCGCTCGCCGAACGCAGCCGGCTCGGCGCTCGCATCGCGCGCGGCGAGTGGGCGGTGTCCGTCGAGCTCACCGCGCCGGCGGGCAGCGATCTGACGAAGACCAAGCAGCAGGTCAACGAGCTGATCGCGGGCGGCGTCGACGTCGTCAACATCGCCGACGGTCCTCGCGCCTCGGCGCGGATGGCCAACGTCGCGGTGTGCGCGCGGCTCGCGGGCGAGACGCAGGTCGAGCCGATCCTGCACGTGTGCGCGCGCGACCGCAGCTTCCTCGGCCTCATCGCGCACCTGCTCGGCGCACAGGCGCTCGGGCTGCGCAACCTCGTCATCATCACCGGCGACCCGCCGAAGATGGGCGACTACCCGTTCTCGACGCCGGTCTACGACGTCGACTCGATCGGCCTGTTGCGCATCGCGGCCGGACTCAACGCCGGCGTCGATCCAGCCGGCAAGGAGTGCGAGCCGACGTCGTTCGTGCTCGCGACCGGCGCCGAGCCCGCCGCACACGATCGCGATCGCGAGCTGCGCCGGCTCGAGGACAAGAAGCTGGCGGGCGCGGAGCTCGTGATGACCCAGCCGGTCTACGACCCGCGCACGCTCGAGCGCTTCCTCGATGACGTCGGGCCGCTCGGCCTGCCGATCATGGTCGGCATCCTGCCGCTCGCGTCGCATCGCAATGCGGAGTTCCTGCACAACGAGGTCCCCGGGATGGCCATCCCGACCGAGTACCGCGAGCGCATGGCGAAGGTCGGCGGTGGCCCGGCCGCGCGCGCCGAAGGCATCAAGATCGCGCAGGAGGCGCTCGCCGCGGTCAAGCACCGGGTGGCCGGGGCCTATGTGATGCCCCCGTTCAATCGCGTGGATAGCGCCCTCGCCGTGCTCGAGGTCGCGCGCGATCGCATGGGCGCGAGGCGCTGATCGTGGTACACGAGCGGCACGTTCGTTTCTGAACCGCCGCTCCCGGAGGACGGCGATCCAGCGTGGGCGACGCGGCCGGATGATCGGCTGCGGGACAAGCGCCCCCGAGGCTCCAGGGGCGTCCAGTGACCAGAGGGCCTGATCGAGAGAGAGCAATGTCGAATCGCCTGTACGTCGGAAACCTGTCGTTCCACACCACCGAGGATCTCCTCCTCAAGAAGTTCCAGACCTCGGGAGAGGTCAAGGCCGTGAACCTGATGCTCGATCGGATGACCGG
>Ga0247829_10000759_pt1 | contig 13377 bp, 13 predicted proteins | sample 12C_Control_Day4_FD_207765 | JGI IMG/M metagenome (GOLD analysis project Ga0247829, IMG submission 207765) | Soil microbial communities from agricultural site in Penn Yan, New York, United States - 12C_Control_Day4 | ecosystem: Environmental > Terrestrial > Soil > Agricultural land | place... | reverse complement strand
GCCGCGAGCTGGGCTTCCGCCTCGGCGGCTTCGGCCTCTTTTCCCTGCGCCTTGAGGCTGGCCGCGAGGCCGGCCAGCGACCAGGCGTTGTTGGGGAACCGCTTCAGGTCCTCACGGTAGCGCTGCTCCGCCTCCGCGGGCCGCCGCATCGTGAGGAGCAGCGCGCCGAGATGGTGCCGAACGGGCTGGTGCCAGTACGGGGGCTCGATGTACACCATCCCGTCCTCCAGCTCTCGCGCCGCCTCGAGCTGCTCGAGCGCCTTGTCGTTCCGGCCCGCCCGGGCCTCCACTTCCGCGGCCAGCACGTGCGCGCCGATCTCCGCGCTCACCCTGGTGTCGTCCTTGGGCAGCGCCTCGGCGATCGCTTTCACCGAATCCAGCGCGGCCGCCGCCTCCGCCGTCCGCCCCGTCGCCGCGAGAGCCATCCCTCGGGTGAAGTGGGCCAGCGCCACCGCGAACCGCAGGTCGGTCCTCGGCATCGGTAGCGCCAGCAGCTCCTCCCACCGGCCGAACGTCTGCAGCTCAAGCTGGTGAAACACCACGATGGGCTGCGCGAAGGGCACCTGTGCCGCGACCTCCAGCGGGATCCGCTCGGACACGATCCTTGCGGACTCAATCGCCTTCGCGCTCCGGCCGGCTAACTGGGCCGCGAACGCCATGAAGTGGTAGTTGTGCGGATAGTACGCGCCGGTGTAGATGCCCATCGGCGGGTGTTCCTGGCCGATGTACGACTCGTCGGCGTGCACGGCGTGCTCGTTCGCCTCGATTGCGTCGGCGTAGCGGCCCACGCGGATGTAGATGTGCCCCGGCATGTGAACCAGGTGCCCGGCGCCGGGCATCAGGGCGGCCAGCCGCTCGGCGCAGGGGACCGCCTTCTCGGGAGTGGCTGCCTCCACGGCGTGGATGTAGAAATGACACGCGCCGGGATGGTCGGGGCTTCGGGCCATCACGCGCTCGAGCATCCCCACCAGATCGTCCGTGCCCGGCTGCGGCTTGCCGTCCCGCTCCCAGTAATTCCAGGGGCGCAGGTCCATCATCGCCTCGGCGGCCAGCGCCTGGGCGTCGTCGTCGGTGGGATGGGCGCGGGCGACTGCCCGCGCGGCGGTCGCGTAGGCGGAGTCCAGCACGGCGCGGTCCGCACCCGGCGCAGCGGCGTAGCGCTTGGCTAGCGCGTCGATCAGGGCCCGTTCGGTCCGGGTGCCATGCCGCGCCTGCCGCTTTGCCTTGGTGATCGCGGCCCACGCCGGCGCGACGGCGCCGGTATCCATCGGTGCATTGATGTTCGGACCGCGGGCCAGGGCCGCACCCCACCAGCACATCGCGCAGCGCGGATCGCGGCGGGCACCTTCCTCGAACGCCCGGATGGCTTCCGCGTGGTTGAACGCGTAGTAGAGTCGGAGGCCCTGGTCGAAGTAGCGCTGGGCGATGGGAATCGCCGTCACAGTGCGGTGGAAGTCGCCGAGGTTACGGTAGATCGGCACGCTGTCCGGGGGAGACCCGGCCAGAGCCGATATCACCGCGAGAGACGCAATCAGCATGGTCGCCTGCCTTTGGGGTCCGGGTATCAACGCTACGACAACAAACTTGCATCAGGGAGCCCCGCCTTGCATCGGCGCCCGGGGCGGCTACCTGTCGGAGTCGGGCCTACAGCCTGATGACCTGCCCTCCGCGCCCACTTTCCCCCGGGCAGCGCCGGACCGCAATTGACCCGCTCTGCTTCCCGGTCGGCAGCCGTGATTGCCCCGCTGGCCAGCCTCGGCTTCGGCATTGCCTTGACGGTCGCGGTGTTTGCGCCCGGGTATATGTCGCCGGACTCGGTGGCCCAGCTCGTGGAGGCCCGGGCAGGCGCCTACACCGACTGGCACCCACCGGTGATGAGCGCACTGTGGAGCCTGCTCGACGCGGTCATCCCCGGTCCGTTGGGGATGCTCATCCTCCAGGTGACGCTGTTCTTCCTTGGCGCCTATCTGCTGTTCCGGGCCGTGAAACTGCCTGCGAAAGCTGCCGTCCTCTTGGTCTTTGCCGTGGCGTTCTACCCGCCCCACCTCTCCAATCTTGTCGTCATCTGGAAGGACATCGGGCTCGGGGTGGCGCTGCTGCTCTCTCTGTCACTGTTGCTTCACGCGGCGGCGCGCCGATCCGGATGGCTCGCGTGTCTGTCCTGGGGGCTCCTCACCTACGGCGTGGCGGTGCGGCATAACGCCCCGCCCGCCGCGCTGCCGATCGGTCTCCTCGCCGGCGCATTGGCCCTCCGCCGCTCGCCCTGGCTGGGCAACACGATGCCGCGAGTGCCGCCTGCGGCGAAGGCACTGGCGCTCGGCCTCCTGATAACCGGAAGTTGCGTACTGGCCGGCCGGATGGCAAACCGTGCACTCGCACGGGGGCGCGAAAGCCATCCCGTGCAGCAGATTCTCCTGCACGACGTGCTCGCGGTGTCCATCGCGACCGGCACGCCGCTGCTGCCACGCTATTTCACGAACGGGGACACCAGCACAAACCTGCTGCGCCGGCTGTACACGCCCAACGAGGTCCCGATGTTCTGCTGCGGCAGCACGCCGTTACGGCTTGGGACCACGACCTCGCGGCAGCTTGCCGAGCTGCGCACCAGCTGGCGTCGCGCCCTGGCGCTCGCGCCAGTCGCCTACCTCAAGCATCGCCTCGCGGTCCTCGCGTCGCTCGACGGTGTCGGCCGGCCAACGGTCTGCCTGCCCTTCTGGACGGGCATCGTGCCCAATGACATGGGACTTACCTACCACGGCAATCGCATCCAGGCCCGGTGGGCTCGCCTCCTCGAGCGAGTGGAAGACTCGGTCATGTTCCGCGGCTGGTTCGTCACCGCGCTTCTCGTGCTGCTTGCGGTGCTCGCCGGCTGGCATCTCGGTTTGCCGCATCCGGCTACGGTCCTCGCGTTGAGCGGCTTGCTGTACGAGTTGCCCTACCTGTTCGTGGCGACGACCTGTGACTTCCGAATGCACTGGTGGTCATCCGTGGCCGCGGCCTGCGCCGCAGTGCTTCTTGTGTTCGCCCTGACGCAACGCCACACCATTAACTCGGGATTGCGTGGAGAACGTCAACCGGCTGCTGGCGACGCGTCAGCCCACGGATAACTTCCACGGCGCGATGCACCGCCCCTCGCGCCTCCGCGACATCCCGGGCTTCTCCATAGACCGCGTGGCCGCCGCGGCGGGTGAGGATGCGGCCGTGCTGCGGCTGGAAAATCTCGACACCGATCTCCGCCCTCCTCCGGTAGCGATCGCCGCGAGCCGGCTGGCCCTGGAGAGCGATGACGCCAACAGTTACCTCCCGTTCACCGGGACCGACCAGCTTCGCCAGGCTGCCGCCGCTCACGTGAGCAGACTGAGCGGAATCGAGTACGACGCCGCCCGCCAATGCGTGATCACCGCGGGCGGCACCGCGGGGATGTTCAACGTGCTGCTCGCCGCGCTGGATCCGGGCGACGAGGTGGTCCTCACCGACCCTACGTACGCCGGGATGATCGCTCGGGTTCGCCTGGCCGGCGCGGTCCCTCGGCTCGTACCGTTCGTGTGGGCGGAGGACGGCTGGCGGCTCGACCTCGACGCGCTGGAGTCCGCCGTATCCCCGCGGACTCGCATGCTCTTCCTGATGAATCCCTCCATGCCGTCCGGTGCCGTGCTGGACCGCGCGGAGTGGGAGCGAATCGCCGCCCTCTGCCGCAATCGTGGGCTCTGGCTACTGTACAACGCGGCGATGGAGCGCATTCTCTATGACGGCCGCGCCTACCTGCACCCGGCGGCACTCCCGGGCATGGCCGAGCGGACGATCACGGTCGGGTCGGTCTCCAAGGAGTACCGGATGATCGGCTGGCGGGTGGGCTGGGTGGTGGGCCCCGCCAGCATGGTGTCCGACGTTGCCCGGGTTGCCATCTACAACGTGGTGACCCCGGTCGGCATCGCTCAGCCGGCTGCCGCGGCCGCACTCACCACCGCGGAGGACGGCGTCACAGATTCAGTAGCGGAGTGGCAGCGCCGGCGCGACCGGGTCGTCGCCGAGCTGGACGGCCTCCCGCTCAGGCCGGCGGCTGGCGGCTGGTCCATGCTGCTCGACGTCGCTGCCCTGGGCCTCGACTCGTTCACGGCGTCGGAACGTCTACTCGCCCGGGGGCGCATTGCCGCCACACCGATGCGCCATTGGGGTGAGGTGAACGGCGACCGGTTCGTCCGGCTGGTCTTCAGTAACGAGCCGCTGGGGCGGCTGGCCGGAATGGGGGAGCGGGTTCGGGCGGCCCTGAAGGCCGACGCATGATCATGCGATTCGACCCCCTGTTCCGCGTGGGCGCCTGGGTGCTCGTCGCCGCGGGTATCTGCTACCTGTATCTGGCCGGGCGCCGCGCACTCGGGGGCTCGGCGGGCTGGGTGCCGCTGGTCGTGGTTGGGGTCGCCGCCGTGGCCGTCGGAACGTCACTGCTCCGCTGGTTCCGGCGGGCCGACGATTGACCTCACCTGAGGCACTGCATGTGATCGTACGACAGACCGCGACGCACCCGGGCGTGCTCGGGGTCATTCGCTGATTCGCGCGCGCCCCGGCTGCGCTGCGGCGCCGCAACACGGCGAACCCGGTCGGCTTTCACAAGCCGCTGTGGTATAGAAGGTTAGAAGCCGGCCAGCGGTGGTGTATTGCTTGCTTGACATCGTTTCGTGAGTGATCTCGCAACGTCCATCCTGATTGTCCGGCACGGGCCCGGCCTCGGCCGCTTCGTGCGCTACGGCGAACGAACCCTCGATTGGATTCGGCGCCACGACCCGGCGCTGGCGGGGCGCATTCTGGTGCACGAGACCGGCACCGGCGCGCTGCCCACCTCGGCTGCGGGCGCGGGCGCCGTCGTGTTCTGGCTGGCCGACCCGCTGCGCGAGCTTTATCCCGGTTGCTACAGCGAGGCGATGGAGATTGCCGACCTCGCTGCGCGGCGAGGAGCACGGGTGGTGAACCCGCCCGCCGCTTTGTCGAACACCGCCAAGAGCGTCCAGGCGCGGCTCTGGGACCAGGCCGGCGTCCCTTGCGCGGTCGCCCGCCGGTTCGCCGACCGCGCCGAGCTGGCGGCGTTGCTCGACGGAATGTCAATGCCGGTCATCGTGCGCCCCGACCTGCTGCACGCCCAGCAGGGGATGCGGGTCTGTTGCACCCCGGCCGAAGCGCTCGCCGCCGCCCAGCCCGACCCGCGGAGTCCTGGCGCCGTGGTGCCGTTCATGGATTCCCGCGAGGACTACCGCCGCCGCGACCCCGAATCCGTGTGGGCACAGTTCTACCATAAGAAGCGGGTGTACGTCTTTGGCGATTTCGTCATGCCGGTTCACGTCTTTTTCTCGGCCTCGCCGGTCGTCGCCTGGGCGGGCTCGACCTTCTCGCGCTATCAGGGGTGGGGATCGCTGGTGCAATGGCTGGCGTATCTCCGGCGGCTGGATCGCGCGGCGCTCGCCGCGGACATCTCGTTTTCCCGCTCGGCCGCGGAGCAGCCCGCGTTGATGCGGCGAGCTGCGTCCGCGCTCGGGCTCGACGTCGTTGCGATCGACTACTCCACGTTCGCCGACGGCAGCGTGGTGCTGTGGGAGGCCAATCCGCATCCCTCGATTCCGGGGTGGCGCAACACAGGGATGCCGCTGGCCCGCTGGACCTTCCCACGCGTGCAGCGCATCTACGCTGAAACAGCGGCCTTCTTCCACACCCTGGTCCATGATTCGATCGGCCACCGTCGCACCGCGTAGCGCCGACACTCTGGCGTCCGATCTTCTCGACAGCGACCGCAGCTACTTCGAGAGCGCGGCCGTGCTCGAGGCCGCCGGGGGCGCCACCATCGCCCGGGTGCCGGGGCTCGAGCGGGTGAGTGCGGGTTGCGTGGTCCAGCGAGTGGACCCTTCGGTGCTCCCGCGCGATCCGCTGCGCTGGATCGAATTGGTGGAGCAGCGGCTGCTCGGGCACGGGTGCCGGCGTGCACGTTTCTACCTGACCGGCCGGCACCCGGCGCTCGAGGCCGCGCTCCTTGCGCGGGGCTACCGTCCCCAGGACGAGACCGGGTATGTGCTCACGGTGGATCGGCCCGCCGCCGCCCGTCCCGACGGACCGGCGGCGGAGCTTCGTCCAGTGACCAGCGCCGATGACTGGGCGGCGAAGGCCGCGCTCCACCGGCTGTCGGGCACCGGCCCCGACGGCCACGACTCCGACCCAGAGGCCTGGGTGGAGCTGGAGCGGGTCCGGGCCGCGGCGGGATGGATGCGACCGTTCTTCATCGTCTCGCGGGGTGCTATCTGCGGTGTCATTGCGCTCGCGTCCGGGGAATCGATCCTGCGGCTCAAGAACCTCGTGGTGCACCCGAGCTGGCGGCGCATGGGGATCGCGACGGCGGTGCTGCACCGCGCGCACGCCATCGCCTGGCGGGAAGGGTGGGCCGGCGTGGGCGCCTTCGCTCTTGCCGGTGACCCGTCCGAGCAGTTGTACCGGACCGCCGGCTACGAGGCGGTCGCGCGCCAGACCGAGTGGATGCGCCCCCTCGGCCTTCGCATCGACGTCATGGAACCGACGGCGTGAGCGGCTCGATACTGGTCCGCGGCACGGCCGAGGATCTCGGAATCCGCTTCTGGCGTGACGGCTACGCCACCGTAACGAACCGCTTTCACGCCGACGAGGTCACAGCGTGGCGGGCCGAGTGCGAACGGCTGTGGACGGTAGTAGACACCGATCCCGACGCGCCCCGGGTGCAGTGGCGCGGCCATGTCCGCGAGGGACAGATCCGCGACCGCATTGATCCGGTGGTGGACATCTCGCCGCTGTTTGCGGCACTCGCTGCCGATTCGCGGCTCGTGACTCCGGTGCGTCAGGTGCTTCGGGCCGAGCCCGCCCTGATGAAGGCGAAGCTCATCACCAAGCGACCGGGCACCGCCGGCTACGCGATGCATCAGGACTTCCCCTACTGGGCGCCGCTCGGCATTCCCGCCGACGACCTGCTGACGCTTCAGGTGAGCATCGACGCCGCCCGGTCCGACAACGGGGCGGTCGAGCTGTTCGGACGACTCCATCATGGGCGCCTCGAGTCGCGCCCCAACGAGCCACTCGACGTGGACGAGTCCCGGATGGACGTCAGCCGGGGCCACCTGGCCGAGCTCTCCCCCGGCGATCTGCTCCTGTTCCACAGTCTCACGCCGCACCGGAGCGGACCCAACTGCTCGACGGCTCCCCGGCGGGCGCTCTTCTTCACCTACACCACCGCCGGGCACGGCGACATCTACCGCCGCTACCACGAGCAGCAGGGCATCCGCCACTCGTCGGTGCAATAGTTTGCAGCAGGGCAAGCACACAACTTGCCCCCCTCTCGCGGGACCACTGGAAATTCCCGTTTACCCCGATGCGTTCCGCGAGGTCCCATGCCCAATACCCGACGAGCGCTCCCAGCGCTTCTCCTCGGCGCGGCCCTGGTCGGCTGCTCCGGCAAGAGCATCTACCAGTCCGAACGGCCCGAGCCCGCTCCGAAAAAGAGCACCGCTGCCACGCTCGGCATTCCCCCCGGCCATCTCCCGGCGGCGGGCCAGTGCCGGGTCTGGATGCCCGGCAAGGCGCCCGGCCATCAGGCGAGGGCGCGGAGCTGCGCGAACATCGAAGCCTTCGCACCGGCAGGCAGCTGGATCGTCTACGGGCCAGTGGGTGACGAGCCGGGCAAGGGGAAGGGCAAGGCCAAGGGGCACGACAAGAAGCTGGTGCGGGTCCGGGTGGTAGATGAGCGCCGGTCCGGTGTGGTCGTCTGGGTGCGCGTGTTCGACGCAGCGAGCGGGGTGCTGGTGAGCGAGGAGAGGGTGTAGGCCGAGCCGGCTATTGGTTTTCGGTCGGTTGCGACAAAGTGCAGGCCTCCGGTCCATCGACTCGGAGGCCTGTTCGTTCAACGGGCTCGACCGACGACTGATCGCCCTCAACCACTCCACTGGCGCCGGGTCCCACCCCCGCGTACCCTCAAGGGTCCCGCCCTGGGGGAATCCTCGCCCGAGCCCAATCTCAACGACGCCGACCGGCAGCTCGTCCGGGCCATCGGAACGCGCGCGCTGGCGGCCAGTGCCATCAACCTTACCGTCGGCGGGGGCATCTTCGTCCTGCCCGGCATCGTCGCCGGACAGCTCGGCGCCGCCGCGCTGGCAGCATACGCCGTCTGCGGTTTCGCAATGTGCCTGGTCCTCCTTTGCTATGCGGAAGCCGGCAGCCGGGTGATCAGCTCCGGCGGTGCCAGTGCCTACGTGGAGGCGGCGTTCGGGCCCTACGCGGGCTTTCTGGTGGCCACACTGTTCTGGTTCGGCTATGCCGCCGCGGCCGACGCGGCGATCGCCCTCGGCTTCATCGGCATCGTCGGCACCGTGGTCCCGCCCCTCCAGGACCCAGCCGTGCGACTGATCGCGCTCGCGGTGCTTCTGGCCGGCCTGGCCTGGCTCAACATCCGGGGCGTCCGCCAGGGCGCGCGCGCCGTCGAGGTCCTGACGCTGATCAAGTTGCTCCCGCTGATCGCGCTGATCGGGTTCGGCCTCTTCGCCATCCGGGAGACCCTCCCATCGGTCGAGCTGCCCGCAGCCGGTGCGCTGGGCGCCGCGTCGCTCACTATCTTCTTCGCGTTCTCGGGGCCGGATGCCGCGCTGGGGCCGAGCGCGGAGATCGTGGACCCGCCTCGCACGGTGCCGAGGGCCATGATCCTCGCGATGCTGGGAATCTTCGCGCTGTACGGCGGCCTGCACTTCGTGGCACAGGGTCTTCTCGGTGCGGACCTGGCGAAGGAGACCGCCGCGCCGCTCGCCGGGGCGGCCGGGCGGCTCTGGGGACCGACGGGGCGCACCCTGCTGCTGGCGGCGGCGGCGCTGTCGGTCTTCGCCTGCGTGGCCGGCGATCTGCTCGCCACGCCGCGCGCACTGCTCGCGTCGGCGCGGCAGGGAGGCCTCCCCGGACGGCTGGGCGCGGTGCATCCCCGTTACCGCACTCCGTACGTCGCTATCGCCGCGTTCGCGCTCGTCATCTTCGTCCTTGGCGCCACCGGCACGTTCGAGCAGCTTACCGTGCTCGCGAGTGCCGCGTTGCTCGTGGTGTACGGCGCCACCGTCGCCGCCGCAGTGGTGCTGCGCCGGCGCGATGTCCGAGCCGGCGGCGAGCCGTTCCGGACGCCAGGCGGGCTCCTGGTCCCGGGGCTCGCCGCCGCCATCGTGCTCTGGCTGCTCGCGCAGACGACGTGGCGGGAACGGATCGGCGTCGGGCTGCTGATCGCTGTGGCGACGGTGCTCTACGCCGTCCGCCGGGCCCGTGGCGCCCAGGCGGTGCCGCGACTCTCGAGCTGACTTCCACCCTCCCTTCTCCATGATCGACTCGCATGCCCGGATCGAGGCGCTCGCCGCCGCGCGGGAGCGCATAGCGCTGGTGCTCACGCTGCTCATGATCCTGCTGTACTTCGGATTCATCGCGCTGGTGGCGTTTGCACGGCCGGTTCTGGCACGGCTGGTGCTGCCCGGGCTCAGCCTGGGCATTCTCCTCGGTGCGCTGGTGATCGTGGTCTCGTGGCTGCTCACGTGGGTGTACGTCCGCTGGATGGCCGCGAACTACGACGACGAGATCCATCGCCTGCGGGAGGGCCGGTGACCGCGCAGGGAACCGCCATCGGGCAGCCCAACCCGGTGGCGATGGCGTTCTTCTTCGGCTTCATTGGGGTCACGCTCGGGATTACCTGGTGGGCGGCGCGCCGCACCCGCACCACCGAGCACTTCTATGCCGCCGGACGCACCGTTACGGCGGGCCAGAACGGCGTCGCGCTCGCCGGCGACTACATGAGCGCGGCGTCGTTTCTGGGCATCGCGGGCCTCGTGTCTACCACCGGGTTCGACGGGCTGATCTTCTCCACCGGCTGGCTGGTCGGCTGGCCGATTGTCCTGTTTCTCATCGCCGAGCCGCTCCGGAACCTCGGGCGCTACACCTTCGCCGACGTGCTGGCGGCGCGGCTCGGCGCCACGCCGGTGCGGGTCGCGGCGGCGGCCGGCACGCTGGCGACGGTGACGCTCTATCTCATCGCGCAGATGGTGGGTGCGGGCGGACTCATCAGCCTGATGTTCGGCCTGAGCTACGAGACTGCGATCGTGCTGGTGGGCGCGGCGATGATCGCCTACGTGCTGTTCGGCGGGATGCTCGCCACCACGTGGGTGCAGATCGTGAAGGCGGCGCTGCTCCTGAGCGGCGCCGCGCTCCTCGCGATCATGGTGCTCTGGCGCTTCGAGCTGAATCCCGCCCGGCTCTTCGCAGCAGCGGCCGAGCGGTACGGGGCCGGCGTGCTCGCCCCCGGAAAGCTGGTGGCCAATCCGCTCGACGCCGTCTCGCTCGGGCTGGCGCTCATGTTCGGCACTGCCGGGCTGCCGCACATCCTGATGCGGTTCTACACCGTGCCCGACGCCCGCGCTGCACGGCGATCGGTCTTCTACGCCACCGGCATCATCGGCGTGTTCTACCTGATGACGTTCGTGCTCGGCTTCGGCGCCATGGTGCTGGTCGGTCCGGACGCGATACGCGCGGTGGACAAGGGCGGCAACATGGCCGCGCCGCTCCTCGCCGAACTCCTCGGTGGCCGGCCGTTCCTCGGGTTCATCGCCGCGGTGGCGTTCGCCACTATCCTCGCGGTCGTGGCCGGGCTGACCCTCTCCGGCGCTGCGGCGCTGTCGCACGATCTCTGGGCCAACGTGGTGCGCCACGGCCGCGCTGCGGAAGGCGAGGAGCTCCGGGTGGCGCGGGTGGCGACCCTCGGCCTCGGCGTGCTCACGGTGCTGCTGGGGATCACCTTTAAGGGGCAGAACGTCGCCTTCATGGTGTCGCTCGCGTTCGCGATCGCCGCGAGCGGCAACTTCCCCGCACTCGTGCTCTGCATCTTCTGGCGACGCTGCACCACTTCCGGGGCGGTGGCGAGCATGGCGACCGGCACCCTCGGCACGCTGGGCCTGATCGCTCTGTCGCCTACGGTACAGGTGGACATCCTGGGCCGGCCCGATGCATGGTTCCCGCTCAAGAACCCCGCGCTTGTCACCCTGCCACTCTCGTTCGCGGTGGGGATCGTCGTCTCGCTGGTCACGCCGAGCACGCGGGTCCGCGAGGGATATGCGGAGTGGGAACGCAGGATGCATCTCGGCGCGGCGGCAAAGTGACGCTCACGAGAGGAGGAGGTTCCGCGTGGTAGAGAAGATCAATCTGGCCGAGAAATTCGGGCGCTTCGCCGACCGGTGGAGCCCGAAGATCGTCGCCGACCTCAACGACAGCCACGTGAAGCTGGCCAAGGTGCAGGGCGAGTTCGTCTGGCATCACCACGCCGACGAGGACGAGCTCTTCATCGTAGTCCGGGGCCAGCTCACCATCGAGCTGCGCGACGGCGCCGTGACACTGGGGCCGGGCGAGCTGGTGGTGATCCCGAAGGGCGTCGAGCATCGGCCGGTGGCGGCGGAGGAGGTGCAGCTCATGCTGATCGAACCCAAGGCGATCCGGCACACCGGCGACGTGGAGAGCGAGCTGACGGTTCACGCGTACGCCCGGATCTGAGCGTGATCCAGCCCGAGCTCCGCCACATCCGCAGCCTCGACCTCGAGCCGCCGGCGCTGCCACCCGACCCGCAGGATTGTGCCGTGCGTTTCGAGGTCCTGATCGGCCCGCGGGGCGGCCCCGAGAGCGAGTCGTTCACGTTCACCGCTGTCACCCCCGGGCACCTTGCGCGCATCGCCGGCGGGCGGTGGGGGCGCGGTTCGCTGATGCTTGCCGCGTTTCAGTGGGACTCGGTCACCCGCGCCATCGCGCAGCTCCTGGTCGCCTCGGCCCGGCCGACCTGGGACGAGGTGGCCACTGAGCTCAATCGCGTGCTCGATTGGGAAGTCGGACGGAGTCACGACCGCGGTTAGGTCCCCTCGCTGCCTATCGGGTCGAGGTTGACGTTGCTCTGTAACACGATGCCGCGGCGCCGGGTTGTCCCGGCCGTGTGCGGCGTCTATGCTCCCCGGCTCCTCCCTCGTCAGGCATCGTCGTGGCGTTCAGCGGTTTGAAGCTGCATCCGAGCTTGCTCAAAGGCATTCGAGAGCTCGGCTTTACCCGGCCGACCCCCATCCAGGCCGACGCCATCCCCCCCGGCGTTGCCGGGCGAGACATCCTGGCCTGCGCCATGACGGGAAGTGGCAAGACCGCCGCGTTCCTGCTGCCCATCCTTCACCATCTCATCGATCAACGCCGGGGAACCACGCGCGCGCTGGTGCTGACTCCGACGCGGGAGCTGGCGGCCCAGATTCTGGCCGATCTCAACGACCTCGCGGTGCACACTCCGATCACGGCGGCGGCCGTGTTCGGGGGCGTCGGCATGGGCCCGCAGGAGCACGCCTTTCGGAGCGGGGTGGACGTGCTCATCGCCACGCCCGGCCGGCTGCTCGACCATTTCAAGGCGCCGTACGCCCGGCTCGGCGGCGTCGAGTACCTGGTGCTGGACGAGGCGGACCGCATGCTCGACATGGGCTTCCTGCCCGACGTGCGACGGGTGCTTCGGCACCTGCCTCCGCGGCGCCAGACCCTGTGCTTCAGCGCCACGTTGCCGCCGCCGATCGTCGCCCTCACCCGGGAAGTGCTCCGGGATCCGGTGCTGATCCAGGTGGATCGTCAGTCCGCGCCGGCGGTGGGCATCACCCAGGCGGTCTACCCGGTGCCGCAGCAGCTCAAGGCGGCGCTCTTCCTCGAGCTGCTCAAGCGGGGCGAAATACGGGAGGCGCTGGTGTTCACCCGTACCAAGCACCGGGCCGACCGGCTCTGGGCCCAACTGGTAAAACAGGGGATTCAGGCGGAGCGGATTCACAGCAATCGCTCCCAGCCCCAGCGCACCGCCGCGCTCACCGCCTTCAAGAGCGGGCGATGCCGGGTGCTGGTGGCGACGGACATCGCGGCGCGCGGCATCGATATCGAGGCGCTCGGCCACGTGGTGAACTTCGACGTGCCGGCGGCGCCGGAGGACTACATCCACCGGGTGGGGCGCACCGCGCGGGCGGAGATGACCGGCGATGCGTTCACGCTCGTGTCGCCCGAGGAGGAGCCGGAGCTTCGAGGCATCGAGCGGGCCGTGGGCAAGCGGCTCCCCCGGGTGACGATTCCCGACTTCGACTATGCCGCCAGGCCGGAAGGCCGCCTGGAAGAGCCGCTCGCGGACCGGATCGCGGCGATCCGCGCGCGCAAGGCGGAGGATCGGGTCCGCGCGAAGGCCAATCAGGCCCGGCGGGAGGCGCATCGCGCGGCGGAAGCGGCGAGACTGGCAGCCCGCGCCGCGTCCGGCCCGGCCCGGCACCGCCCCCGGCGTGATCCATCGTGACCATGCTGCCCCACCCGTAG